>Ga0307441_1001041_pt1 | contig 9924 bp, 10 predicted proteins | sample SalMarWE160420MG_FD_202149 | JGI IMG/M metagenome (GOLD analysis project Ga0307441, IMG submission 202149) | Salt marsh sediment microbial communities from the Plum Island Ecosystem LTER, Massachusetts, United States - WE1604-20 | ecosystem: Environmental > Aquatic > Marine > Intertidal zone >... | reverse complement strand
CCCGGGATCCATCACCAACCCCGCCCGCGACGCCAGCATCGTCAACTTCGCCTTCGGCGTGAAATCACCCCGGAACTGCCCGTACACCAACGCCAGCGCCACCGCACCGATGACCAGCACCGCCAGGCCGGCCAGCTTGTAGGGCGGTTTGTGCGGCTTGTTGATCTGGGCGGCCATGGCGGCTACACCGTGAGCGCGAAGTTGGGGTTGACGCCGTACAGCGCCAACGCGGCCGACAGCACGACAACCTGCACCGACACCAGCGAGAAACGCATCGACCGGCCCACGGCCTCGCCCACGCCGACGGGCCCGCCACCGGCGTTGTAGCCGTAGAAGCAGTGGGTGATCATCACCACCGCCGTGATGATGATGGCCTCCAGGAACGACCAGAACACGTCGTCGGGACGCAGGAACGTCCGGAAGTAGTGCTCATAGGTGCCGTGGGACTGCCCGTAGAACACCGTGGTGGTGATCTGCGGGGACAGGAACGACATGATCATGGCCAGCGCGTACAGCGGGATGATCACGACCAGCCCGGCCATGATCCGCGTCGTCGCCAGAAACGAGATCGACTTGATGCCCATCACTTCCAGGGCGTCGATCTCCTCGCTGATGCGCATGGCGCCCAGCTCGGCGGTCGCGCCGGCGCCGACGGTCGCGGCCATCGCGATGCCGGTCACCACCGGGGCGGCGATGCGCACGTTGATCAGCGCGGCGAAGAACCCGGTGAACGCCTCCACACCGATGTTGCCCAGTGACGCGAAGCCCTGGATGGCGACCAGCGAGCTGCCCGACAGCGTCACGAAGCCGACGATCGCGACGGTGCCGCCGACGACGGCCATGGCCCCGGTGCCCATGCCGATCTGGGCGATCAGCCGCAAGGTCTCCTTGCGGTAGTGGCGCAGCGCGTGCGGGATGTGCCCGACGGTTACCGCCCCGAACCAGCCCATCTGGCCGATGTCGTCGACCGCACGACCGGCCGCGCCGCCGTAACGGTTGAGGTTTTCCACCGCCCGCGGGAAGCGGGCGCGCAGCACAGCGGATGTCGACATGTCAGTGCCCCGTCCCGAAGCGCACGCCGATGGTGGTCAGCACCACGTTGACCGCGTAGAGCGCGACCACGCACAGCACCACGGTCTCGTTGACGGCGGTGCCCAGCCCCTTGGAGCCGCCGCGCACGGTCAGCCCCCGGAAACAGCCGACCAGGCCGGCGATCAGGCCGAACGTGGCGGCCTTGACCGTCGCGATGACCACCTCGGGCAGGCCGGTGATCGTGGTCAGCGTGGCCAGGTAGGCGCCGCCGGAAACGTTCTGCAGGTACACCCCGAACAGGTAGCCGCCGACCAGGCCGACCGTGATCACCAGCCTGTTGAGCAGCGTGGCGACCACGGTGGCGGCGATCACCCGGGGCACCACCAGCCGGTGGATGGGGTCGATGCCGAGCACCTCCATCGCGTCGATCTCTTCGCGGATGGTTCGTGCGCCCAGGTCCGCGCAGATGGCGGTGGAACCGGCGCCGGCGACCACCAGCACGGTGGTCAGCGGGCCCAGCTGGGTCACCGCGCCGATCGCCGCGCCGGCCCCGGACAGGTCGGCCGCACCGAACTGGGCCAGCAACACGTTGAGGGTGAAGATCAACAAGACGGTCAGCGGGATCGAGACCATGATGGTCGGCAGGAACGCCACCCGCATGATGAACCAGCACTGCAGGATCAGTTCGCGCCACTGGAACGGCCAGCGGAACAGCGCCCGCCCGGTCAACACGCACATGCGGAAGAAGCCACCGATCAGCGTCAGGGGCGTTTGCAGCTGGTCACGCAGGTAGCCGACCAGGTAGGGACCGCGGCGACTCGTCGACGTTGATGTCACCGTTCGCTCCTCACGCCGCCCCCGCGGGATCCCGGCGAATCGTGTCGCACGCCCCCTCCTCGACGCCACCCAACGTGTGTGACCATCGCCCCCCTACTCGCAAGTAGTAACCGGGACCACAGGAATGTACCCGATGGCCATGCACGTGTGAACCGCATCTGCACAATTAACCCTTCGTCAACAGTCGGCAAACGTTACAGTTCCCGTCAAACCCCCTGCTCGGTTGTAAAATCCGTTGCGGCGGAACGGTTTTGAGCCTTTCCCGCTGCCCCGTAGCGGGTCCTCAGTTCGGTCTTGAGCACCTTCCCGGCCGGATTGCGGGGCAGCGCATCGACGATTTCGAGCGCCTTGGGGTGCTTGTAGCGAGCCAGCCGCTCGGTCAGGAACTCGTCGAGTTCGCCCAGGTGCAGGTGTTCGCCGGTGACCGCCGCGACCGCGATCGGCACCTCTCCCCATTTCTCGTGGGCCCGGCCGATGACGGCGACCTCGACGATGCGTTCGTGGCCGGCCAGCACGTTCTCCACCTCGGCGCAGTAGATGTTCTCGCCGCCGGAGATGATCATGTCCTTCTTGCGGTCGACCACCCAGACGTAGCCGTCGGAGTCCATGCGCACGAGGTCTCCGGAGTGAAACCAGCCGCCCGCGAACGCCTCCGCCGTCGCCTCCGGGTTGTTCCAGTAGCCGCTCATCAAAGTGGGTGCGCGGTAGACGATCTCGCCGACCTCGCCGACGGGGACGTCGTCCATGTTCTCGTCGACGACGCGCGCGGCAACGGTCGGGATCACCTTGCCGACCGAGCCGCGCTTTTCGATCGCGTCCTCGCCCAGCAGCATGCAGGTCACCGGCGACATCTCGGTCTGGCCGAACGCGGCCAGGATCTGGGCCCCCGGGAAACGCTCCGACATCTCCAGCAGCAGCGCGTCCGGCGCCGGCGCGGCCCCCCACGAGATCACCCGCAGCTTCAGGTCCCGGGGCCGCGCCCGCTGCTCGGCGCAGACCGCCTGCCACTGCGCGGGAACCAGGAAGATCCCGGTGACCTTCTCGGCTGCCAGCACGTCGAGCAGCTGGCCGGGCTCGAACGCGCCGAGCGGATAGATGACCGTGGGGACGCCGAGCAGCATCCCGATCAGCATGTTGCCGATGCCGGCGATGTGGAAGAACGGGACGCCGATGAAGCCCACGTCGTCGTTGATGCTGGCGCCGTTGGTGTACAGGCCGGTCATCGTCTGGCCGGTGAGGTTGGTGTGGGTCAGCACGGCACCCTTCGGGCGGCCGGTGGTGCCCGAGGTGTACATGATCAGTGCCGGCGAGTCGTTGGGGATGTCGACCGGCTGGTGCGGCTCACCCGGCTCGCCGACGAGGTCCTCGTAACCCAACACCTGGTCCTCGGTCGCGCCGCCGGCGACCACGATCGTCTGCAGCAGTGGCTCGATCTCGCGGACGCCGATGGCCACCGGGGCGAGCACCGACTCGGTGATCACCACGCGCGCCTCGCAATCCTGGACCAGGAAGGCGATCTCGGACGGGGTGAGGCGGAAGTTCAGCGGGACCGCGATGGCCCCGAGCATGTTGGCGGCCAGCACCGCCTCGACGAATTCGGTGCGGTTGAGCATCAGCACCATGACCCGGTCGCCGAAGCCGACTCCCCGGCGGCTCAACGCGTCGGCCAACGCCGCGACCCGGCGCCGCAGCTCTCCCCACGTCACCGTGTTGCCCAGGAACCTCAGCGCCGTCGCGTTCGGCTGCATCAACGCGTGCCGTTCGAGCTGGGTGATCCAGTTCTGCCGCCGGGCCCGGTAAGGCTGCTCGGTGGCCCCGGGTGTCTGCGTTCGGTGGCTGGCCAATTGCGCGGTCAATGAACATCTTCCCTTCGCTCGCGCTCCGCTTGCGCTAGCTTGATATTTGATAAAACATGGTGTTGTGTAGGTCACACTATGACCTCGGCGGTCCCCTGACAAGCCCCTGAAAGCCCTGGCAGCCCACGTGAACGCAGCGACATCGACGCAGCCGTCCAGGCATCCGGCGCGACGGCGGCCACTGCGCCGGGCGCAGCTGTCCGACGAGGTCGCGGGCCACCTGCGGGCGGCGATCATGTCCGGGGCGCTGCGTCCGGGAACCTTCATCCGCCTCGACGAGACCGCGGCCGAGCTCGGTGTCAGCGTCACGCCGGTGCGCGAGGCGCTGCTCAAGCTGCGCGGCGAGGGCATGGTCCAGCTCGAGCCGCATCGCGGCCACGTCGTCCTGCCGCTGACCCGCCGGGACATCGAGGACATCTTCTGGCTGCAGGCCACGATCGCCCGGGAGCTGGCGGCTGCGGCCACCGAGCACATCACCGACACCGAGATCGACGAGCTCGCGCGCACCAACGACGCCCTGGCCGCGGCGGTCGGGTCCGGCGACGCCGAGACCATCGCCGACATCGAGTTCGCCTTCCACCGCGTCTTCAACCAGGCCGGCGGCCGGATCAAGCTGGCCTGGTTCCTGCTCAACGCCGCGCGGTACATGCCGGTGCTGGTCTACGCCGCCGACCCGGAGTGGGGTGCGGCCGCCGTCGACAACCACCGCCGGCTGATCGAGGCGCTGCGGCGCCGCGACACGGCCGCGGTGATCGAGCACACCGTCTGGCAGTTCACCGACGCGGCGCAGCGGCTGACCGGGATGCTGGACCGCGCGGAGATCTTCGAGTGAGGCCGGCCGCTAGCCGGAGAGCGCTTCCGCGCGCCGCTTGAGGTTCTCGGCGAGGTGGTCGAGCACGTTGCCGGCGAGAGACTTCACCATCGGCGCGGGGATCGGCGTCGAGGTTTCGACGTCGAGGTCCACGGTCAGCAGGCTCGACGCCCCCGTCGCCACCACGCTGAACAGCTGGTCCTGCTTGGCGAACAGGTCGCCCTGCTGCAGGACGGTCTGGATCTGGTTCTCCCCCGGGTAGTAAACGGCCTGGATGAACGTGGCCTGCATGCCCTGGTAGTCGGCGTCGAGCCGCAGCTGGCTGGGTCGCCCGTCGTCGTAGCGGGCGAGCACCCAGAGGCCTTGGATCTCTTCGTTCCACTCCGGGTACCGCTCGAAATCACCGACGATGGCCATGATCGACGCGGCGTCGGCACCGACCTCGACGGTCTTGCTCAGAACTGGCATGAGCGAAGCATATCTATTGCCCCACACAGGCCGTCGCCAGCAGTGCGCGGATCCCCGCGGGGATCGGGACCGGTTTGCGGCTGACCCGGTCCACATAGACGTGCACCCAATGTCCCAGCGCGGTGATGGGTTCGCCGTCCCCCGACCGGAACACCCCGAGCCGGTAGGTGACGCTGCTGTTGCCCAGCCGTGTGACCGCCAGGCCCACCGTCAAGGCGTCCGGGAACGCCAATTCGGACAGGTAGCGGCAGCCCGACTCGGCGACGATGCCCAACGCGGGCGCGCTGAGCGGGTCGACGCCGGCGCGGGTGTTGATCCAGGCGTTGATCGCGGTGTCGAACAGCTGGTAGTAGACCGCGTTGTTGAGGTGGCCGAACATGTCGTTGTCGGCCCATCGGGTGCCCACCGGCCACCACACCGGGAAGTCGTCGCGGGTGAGCCCGTCCGGTGCGGGCGGTATAGCCATGGCTGTATTCCAGCACGGGCCCGCTACCGGGGATGCAGTGGCGCGACCGGTTCCGCCCGGGTGTCGGTGAGCGGATGCGATTCGATGTAGTCCCAATCGATTTCGTAACCGAGGCCGGGCGCCGACGGCAGGTCGACGCAGCCGTCCGGGCCCAGCGGGTCGCAGGGCGCCGTGAGGTAGGGGGGTGCGGCGTCGTAGCGCACCCCCGGACCGAGCAGCCCGCGCTCGTAGTATTCGCAGACGTCCTCGCTGGTGGCCCCCAGCACGGCCAGGTTGCCGAACCCGCTCATGTGGATCTCGCACCGCACGCCGAAGGCCTCGCACATTCCGGCCGCCTTCATCACCCCGGTGATGCCCCCGCGCAGGACGTCGATTCGGCTGATGTCGGACGCGTGGCGGGCGATCCAGTGCGCGCGCGTGTAGATGCCGCCCTCGGCGATCTCCGGGGAGCAGATGGGGATGTCGAGTTCGCCGGCCAGCCGCACGTAGCAGTCGACGAGGTGCTCGGGCATGGGGTGCTCGTACCAGTAGAACCCCAGCCGTTCGAGCTCCCGGCCGACGCGCAGCGCGTCGGCGTAGCTGTGATAGGTGCCCCACGGGTCGAACATCAGCACCATGTCGTCGCCGACCGCCGCGCGCACCGCCCGGCACACCTCGAGGTCGGCGTCGACGTGCGACGGCCGGGGCAGCGCGAATTCGCCGGTGGCGGGGTTCCAGTAGTGGTAGGGGTGGATCTTGTAGGCGCGGTAGCCCCGCCGTTGGCAGTCGGCGGCGTGGGCGGCGTAGTCGTCGGGGCTGCCCAGGTTGTTGAAGCTGCTGGCGTAGGCTTTGACGCGGTCCCGGGCGCCGCCGAGCAGCTTGTGTACGGGCAGCCCGGTCACCCGCCCGGCCAGGTCCCACAGGGCCAGATCGATGACGCCGCAGACATTTTCGGGTAGCTTGGCCGCCGCGAGCTGGCGCCATATCTCGGCCCGGTCGAGCGGATCCCGGCCCGCCAGGAGCGGGCTCAGGAACTCCGCGATCAGCGCGCGGTCCCCGGCCAGCAGGCCGTCCTGGTCGCCGTGGAAGTGGCCGCCGAAGTAGTAGCCCTCGGCCCCCTCGTCGGTGAGCACCTTGGTCACGGTCTGCACCACGGGGTGGTCGGCGATCAGCCGGCCGAACGCGATGCGGTCCACCACCGTCTCGAACGGCACCACCTGCAGGCCGGTGATCTTCATGACCGGTCATTGTCGCGGCGGCCGCACCGCCCGGGGTAGAGGCTTAGGTCCTGGGGCGGGGCGCGCTAGGCGAGCGCGGCGGCCAGGGCGTGGCCCTGCAGCGCGAACAACTGCTCGGAGATCGCAAGGTCGGGCAGCAGTGAGTCGAACCCGTGGCAGGTGCGCCCGAACACGTGCAGCTCGGTCGAGACCCCGGCGCGCAGCAGCCGCAGGGCGTGCTCGACCGCCTCGTCGCGGAACGGGTCGACCTCGGCGCAGGTGATCAACGCCGTCGGCACGCCGTCGAATTGCTCGCGCCGCGCGGGCACGGCGTCTCGCGACGCCACCTCACCCAGGTAGTGGCGCCACATCAGCTCCGCGGCCTCGCCGTCGAACGCCGGGCTGGCGCGGAACTCGGTTTTGGAGGCGGTGACGCGGTCGTCGAGCACCGGCTGGTGCAGCAGCTGGAAGACCACCGGCGGCAGCGACCCGTCGGCGGCGCCGTGCGCCAGGCACGCGGCCAGGGCGGCGCCGGCGCTGCTGCCCGCGACCGCCACGCGCGCCGCGTCGACGCCTAGGGCCGCGGCCGCGTCGACGACCCAGCGCAGCACAGCGCGGGCGTCGTCGAGCGCGGCCGGGTAGGGGTTTTCGGGCGCCAGCCGGTAGTCCACCGACACCACCGTGCAGCGGGCGCGGCGTGCAAGCTCCACGCACTGGCGGTGGTCGGTATCCAGGTTGCCCAGGGCGAAACCGCCCGCATGGCAGTAGACGACGGCCGGCGCGGAGTCGGGACCGCCGCGGTAGATCCGCACCGGCACCCGGTGGGCGCCCCCCGGCGCGCCGTCGTCGACGATCGTGACGCCGCGCGCGTCGGTCTGTTCGGCCGCGGCGCGCCGGCGCTCGTTCAACGACTCGCGCATGAGTTGTATTGCGGCCGCGGTGAAGTCGGTGCGCGTGGTCGCGACCGCGCGCAGCGCGGGGTCGAGCCGATCGGCGCCGTCGAGTCTCAGCGGATCTGCAGGCATTGGCCTCCGTCGACGACCAGTTCGGAGCCGGTGATGAACGAGGCCTGTTCGGAGACCAGGAACGCGACGGCGTCGGCGACCTCGGCGGGCCGGCCCAGCCGCCCGAACTGCGCCGTCGCGGCCAGCCGCGCCTGCGTGGCCTCGTCGAGCATCGGCGTCGCGATGGGCCCGGGGAACACGGCGTTGACCCGGATCCCCGTCGGGGCCAGTTCGGCCGCGGCGGTCTGGGTCAGGCCCCGCAGCGCCCACTTCGACGATCCGTAGGCGCAGTGCTGCGGGAACGGGCGGATGGCGCCGGTGGAGCAGATGTTGACCACGCACGCGTGTTCGGCCTCCCGCAGCCGTTCGAGGGCCGCCTGCATGCCCAGGAACGCACCGAGACAGTTGACGCGCCAGGCATTTTCGAATCCCTCGGCGGTCTCGTCGGCCAGCGGCGACCGGTGCAGCACGCCGGCGTTGTTGACCAGCACGCTCAGCGCCCCGAAGGCCTCCACGACCCGCTCGACGGCGCCCCGCCACCCGGCCGGCGAGGTGACGTCGAGTTCGACGCCGAGCATGCCCCCGTCGTGGCATTCGTCCACGGCCGCGGCGAGTTCCTCGGCGCGCCGGTCGCAGGCCGCGACCGAAAAGCCCTCCGCGCGCAGCCTGGTGGCGATGGCCCAGCCCTGCCCGCCGGCGGCGCCGGTCACCAGGGCGACGCGCCGGCTCATGTGGGCGTGCCCGCCGGACGCCCCTGGCCGGTGGCCTCCCGCAGGTGCTCGGCCGCCCCGCGCCGCAGCGCCTGCGATTCGGCCGCCAGCGTGATCATCTGAAAACCCAACCGCGCCATGGCGTGCCCGGTCTTGCCGTCGCCGGCGTGGATGCCGGTGACCAGGCCCGCGTCGGCGGCCGCGCGGTGGACACGCACGATCGCGTCGAGCACATCGGGTTGTTTGGTGGCGCCGACGACCCCGGTTCCCATGGAGATCGCCAAATCGGCCGGTCCGACGTAGATCCCGGTCAGGCCGTCGACGGCGCAAATCCGTTCGAGGTCGGACAGCGCCGCGGCCGTTTCGATCATCGCGAACACGCTCACCCGCGACTCGTGGGCCGCGGGATCGTGGCCCAGGCTTGCGCGCAGCGGCCCGAAGCTGCGCACGCCCGCCGGCGGGTAGCGGGTGGCGGCCACCGCCGCGGCGGCCGACTCGGCCGACTCGATCATCGCGATGGCGACGGCGTCGGCACCGGCGTCGAGCACCCGCCCGATCGGCGCCGCGCCGGCGTCGGGCAGCCGCACCAGCGTGCCGATCGGCAGGTGCTCGATGCGCCGCAGCACCGCCGCGATGTCGGCGTCATCGAGGTAGCCGTGTTGGGCGTCGAATCCGACGTAGTCGTAGCCGGCCCGGGTGAATTCCTCGGGCCCGAGCAGCGTCGGGCCGGTGACCCAGCCGCCCCAGATCGGGGTGCCCCGGCTCAGCGCCCGCTGCAGCTGGCTTTCCGTCATGCTCACCCCGCGATCGCGATCTTGATGCGCTCGGGGTCCGGCCGGCAGGCCAGGTCGAAGGCGCCCTGGACGTCCTCGACTTTAAAGGTGTGGGTGAGGTAGCTGCGCAGCAGCCCGGGATGCTCGGCGGCGAACTTGCCGGCCAGTTCCAGCATGCGCCGCCGGTCAAGCGTCACACCGGATTTCAGCGTCAGATTGTTGCGCAGCATGGTGCGCATGCTGATCGGGTATGCCTCGTCGTCGGCGACCCCGAAGTAGAAGACGGTGCCGCCGGGCGCGGCGGCCCCGACGGCATGGGCCAGGGTGGCGACCTGGTGGCCGACGGCCTCGATGACCACGTCGGCGCGATCGTCGGCCGCCAGCCGGCTCACCCAGCGGTCGCTGGTGGCGCGCACGGCGTCGTCGACGCCGAATTGAGTTGCCAGGCCGGCGCGGTCGAGGGGATCGACGCCGGTGACGCGCCGGGCGCCGGCCAGCTTGGCGACGTAGGAGAACAGCAGCCCGATCGAGCCCTGACCGATGATAACGACGTGGCGGCCGGCCAGGTCGGGCAGCTGTTCGCAGGCGTACAGGACGCACGCCAGGGGTTGCAGGGCGACCGCTTGGGCGGGGGTCAGCGCCGGATCGTAAGGCGCCAGCCCGTTCCCGTCGCTGACGACGCGCTCCATCATGCCGTCGAATCCGGAGGCCCACCCCACGACGCGCTCGCCGGGCCGGTGGTCGAGGTGGCGGCTGGCGATCACCTCACCG
>Ga0307441_1001040_pt1 | contig 9928 bp, 5 predicted proteins | sample SalMarWE160420MG_FD_202149 | JGI IMG/M metagenome (GOLD analysis project Ga0307441, IMG submission 202149) | Salt marsh sediment microbial communities from the Plum Island Ecosystem LTER, Massachusetts, United States - WE1604-20 | ecosystem: Environmental > Aquatic > Marine > Intertidal zone >... | reverse complement strand
CTTCTGCTTCTGATCATGGTGATCCATTCCTCCAACATTATGAATTATGTGCGGCTTCGGTTATTGCTTATGTGCCGGTCCGCAAGAGGCAGGCCTGCGGCGATCGCCGGTGGGTCCATCCGCTAGATGCCATCCTGGCCGAGTCCGGCCCGCGCGCCCGATCCACACCCCCTGGGAGCAGGCCGCTTTAGTGTAGGATTAACTTAATTTATGTCAAGTAATTGTAAATCTATGGGGGCCGTGAGCACGGGCATTTGAAGGGCCGCGCGGGGATCGAGGACTGACAAGGCTTGCAGCGGGCGGGACGCCGGCCCGCGGCTCTTGCCTGTTGTGGAACGGGATTCGCGTCTTGCCCGGTGGTCGGGCTTCGCGGCGCGCAACCCAACCTACGGTCGGCGCATCACTGCAGGAAGCCGGCCTTGACCGCCTCCTGGGACAGCAGCCGGATGGGGACCGGTGATACCTGCCAGATGTCCCGGCAGTACTCCCGGATGGTGCGGTCGGAGGAGAACTTGCCCGAGCGGGCAGCGTTGAGGATGGACATGCGGCTCCAGGCTTCCCGGTCACTGTAGGCATCGCTGACCTGGCGCTGACAGTCCGCGTAGGCGGGATAATCGGCCAGCACCAGGTAAGGGTCGGCGTGCAGCAGGTTGTCCACCAGCGGGCGGAACAGGTCGGGGTCGCCGTGGGAGAAGAAGCCGCTGCGTATCAGATCGATCACCTGCCGCAGCTCGGGATCGCCACGGTAGCAATCCATGGGACGGTAGCCGCCTGCCTGCCGCGCCGCCACCTCTTCGGCGGTCAACCCGAACAGAAAGAAATTCTCCGCACCCACTTCCTCGCGTATTTCGATGTTGGCGCCGTCCAGGGTGCCGATGGTCAGTGCCCCGTTGAGGGAGAACTTCATGTTGCCGGTGCCGGAGGCCTCCTTGCCGGCGGTGGAAACCTGCTCGGAGAGATCGGCGGCCGGATACACCCGCTGGCCGTTACTGACGTTGTAGTTGGGCAGAAAGGCCACCTTGAGACGGTCCCGGACCGTCGGGTCCCGGTTCACCACCCGCCCGACGGCGTTGATCAGCTTGATGATGAGCTTGGCCAGGTGATACCCGGGCGCCGCCTTGCCGCCGAATACGAAAGTGCGCGGCACCATATCAAGGCCGGGATCGTTCTTCAGTCGCAGGTACAGACCGATGACATGCAGAATGTTCAGGTGCTGGCGCTTGTACTCGTGGATGCGCTTGACCTGTACGTCGAACAGCGAATCCGGATCGATGGCCACCCCCGTGAGCTTTTGCACGTGCACCGCAAAGTGCTGCTTGTTGGCCCGCTTGACCTCCCGCCACTTGGTCCGGAACACAGGGTCTTCCGCCAGCGGCTCCAGGGCCCGCAGGCGGCCCAGATCCCTCACCCAGCCGTCACCGACGGCGGCGCTGATCAGTCCTGAAAGCTTGGGGTTGCTGAGCACCAGCCAGCGCCGCGGCGTGATGCCGTTGGTCTTGTTGCTGAACTTGTCGGGCCACAGCTCGTGGAAATCCTTCAGCACGTCCTCCTGCAGCAGCCGGGTATGCAAGGCGGCGACGCCGTTGATGGCGTGACTGCCCACGCAGGCCAGATGCGCCATGCGCACGTAGCGCTCACCCTGTTCGTCGATCAGCGACAGGCGGGCCACCCGCCCCTCGTCCCCCAGGAAACGCACCCGCACCTCGTCCAGAAAGCGGGCGTTGATCTCGTAGATGATCTCCAGGTGGCGGGGCAGCAGGCGGGCGAACAGATCCAGCTGCCAGCGCTCCAGGGCCTCGGGCATGAGGGTGTGGTTGGTGTAAGCCAGGGTGCGGCGAGTGACGTCCCAGGCGGCCTCCCAGTCCATGCCGTGATCGTCCACCAGCAGCCGCATGAGCTCGGCCACCGCGACGGCGGGATGGGTATCGTTCATCTGTACCGCGAACTTTTCGTGGAAGCGCGCCAGCGGCAGCTTCTGCACCCGCATGATGCGCAGCATGTCCTGCAGGGAGCAGGACACGAAGAAGTACTGCTGCTGCAGGCGCAGCTCCTTGCCCTGGATCTGCTCGTCGTTGGGATAGAGCACCTTGGTGAGGTTCTCGGCGGCCACCTTGCGGTCCACGGCGCCGTAGTAGTCGCCGCGGTTGAACACCTCGAAGTCGAAGGACTCGGACGCTTCGGCATGCCACAGGCGCAGGGTATTGGCGGTGTTGTTGCGATAGCCCAGGATAGGCGTGTCGTGGGGAATGCCCTGCACGGTCCACGCCGGAACCCAGCGGCTGCGCCGCCGGCCGTACTCGTCGGTGTAGCGCTCGGTGTGGCCGCCCAGCCCCACTTCCACCGCCCACTCCGGGCGCACGATCTCCCAGGGGTTGCCGAAGCGCAGCCACTTGTCGGTCTTCTCCACCTGCCAGCCGTCGCGGATCTCCTGGTCGAAGATGCCGAACTCGTAGCGGATGCCGTAACCCAGGGCGGGAATCTCCAGGGTCGCCAGGGAATCGAGAAAGCAGGCGGCAAGCCGTCCCAGGCCGCCGTTGCCCAGTCCCGGTTCCTCCTCCTGGGCGAGCAGGGTCTCGAAGTTCAGGCCCAGCTCCTGCACCGCCTCGCGCACGGCGTCGTAGATCCCCAGGTTGACCAGGTTGTTGCCCAGATGGGGTCCCATCAGAAATTCCGCGGACAGATAGGCCACCGTGCGCGAACCCCGCGCCGTGTAGGCGGCGGCGGTGCTGATCCAGCGGTGCAGCATGCGATCCCGCACCGCGTGGGCGAGCGCCATGTAGTAGTCGTTGGCGGTGGCGAGGCGGGGAAACTTGCCCTGGATGAAAAACAGATTGTCGAGAAAGGCGCGCTGCAGCGCCTCCTTGCTCAGGCTGGTGCGGTCGTGCTCGACGGGCGTCTCGGGCGTCGGCGACAGGCGGAAAACAGTCACGATCGGCGCTTCCTCAGGGGCGTGCCTCAGATTGATTCAGCCCCTGCAAGAACCGTGCGTGGCGATGGATGGCGGCGGGCAAGTCGGCGCGCCGTCGCGAACGGCTCCGACCAAGCCGCTGAGATCGATCGAGAATCTGCATGGCCCGCAGCGTCGCCCGAGCGGGCACGCCTGGGCGGCGGACGCACCAAAGGGAGGCGGGAAATCAGCGCCGTGCACTAGGGGCGATCACACCAATGACCGGCGTACGGGAAAGGCCCAACTGTTTCGTTGACTGCCGCTGTCGGCGTGCAGTCGCTCAGCTTGTGCGGCCTGCCCGGACGAACCGGGCAGGAAACGCGGCGTTACGATCTCACCGTCGGCGCAGCAATGCCCAAATGGCCACCCCGGTCGCTGCCGCGGCCGCCACCGCCCCGGCGGTGCGGTAGGGATGCCGCTTCATGGACCGTGGCAGGGCGGTCAGGGTTTCCCGGGACCGATCCGCAGCCCGGCGGCCGAAGCGGCTGATGCTTTCCCCGGCACGCTCCGCCCGGTCGGTCATGCTGTGGGTGGTTTCGCTCACCCTCTCCGCGGCGTCGTGCAGACGTTCACTTGCTTGATTGATGAATGCCATGGTGTCCTCCTGATCTACTGGTGCCACTTCCTGATGGCCCGCCACGGACGGCCTGCCGGCCGGCGCCGGCATCTCAGCCTCCCGCGCGGTTACCTCACCCATTCTCCACTTCGGGAGCGGAAATCCCGCTCCCTTTTCTAATAGTGTAGACCCCGCAAGCGCACCGAAATTCCGCCTGCGAACCCAACCGCCGCCTGCCTGCGCCGGCCCGTCGATGGTATGCTCCCTGGGATCAATCTTCCCCACGGAGCGGACCGACTCCCGCCCTGCCCCAGGCACCCCATGGCCCGTATCGCCACCAGTTCCGACTCCCGCCCCGTCAGCCGCAACGTGCGGGTTCTGACCCACCTGTTCGGTTTCGTGCGCCCCTATCGCCTGGTGCTGGCCGCGGCGGCAACGGCCCTGGTCGTGGCCGCCGGCGCCGTGCTCGGCTTCGGGGTGGTGCTGCGCCAAGTGGTCGATCACGGCCTGAGCAGCGGCTCCAACGCCGCGCTCAACCATGCGCTGATGCTGTTTCTGATCGTGGTCGCCGTCATGGCCGGTTCGGTGGGCGCCCGCGTCTACCTGGTCACCTGGATCGGCGAGCGGGTGGTGGCCGACATCCGCAAGGCGGTGTTCGCCCAGGTGCTGAAACTGGAGCCCGCGTTCTTCGAGATCACCCGCGCCGGCGAAGTGATCTCGCGACTCACCACCGACACCTCCGTGCTGCAGGTGGTGGTGGGCTCCACCCTAGCCCAGGCGGTGCGCAACGTGCTGCTGTTCACCGGTGGGCTGGCCATGCTGGCGGTGACCAGCCCGAAGCTGGCGCTGCTGGTGGTGCTGGGGGTGCCGGTGGTCATGGTGCCCCTGTGGCTGCTGGGACACCGGGTGCGCAAACTGTCCCGGGGCAGCCAGGACCGCATTGCGGATATCGGTGCCTATGTGGACGAGGTGGTCTACGGCATCCGAACGGTGCAGGCGTTCTGCCACGAAGCGGTGGACACGGCGCGCTACGGTCGGCAGGTGGAGGCCGCCTTCCAGGTGGCGATCCGCCGCTCCCGGGCCAGCGCCCTGCTTACCGGGCTGGTGATGCTGCTCACCTTCGGTGCCATCACGGTAGTGCTGTGGGTAGGCGGACGGGACGTGCTGGCCGGCCGTATCACCGGCGGCCAGCTGTCGGCCTTCGTGTTCTACGCCATCCTGGTGGCGAGCTCGGTGGGCTCGCTCAGCGAAGTGACCAGCGAATTGCTGCGGGCCGCCGGCGCCGCCGAGCGCCTGCTGGAGCTGCTGCACACCGAGCCCACCATCCGCGCTCCGGCCCGTCCCGCGGCCCTGCCGGAACCGGCCAGGGGCGAGCTGGAGATGGAACAGGTTACCTTCCATTATCCCTCGCGGCCGCAGACCGCGGCCCTGCACGAGGTCTCCCTGCACCTGCGTCCGGGCGAGAAAGTGGCCCTGGTGGGTCCCTCGGGCGCCGGCAAATCCACGGTGCTGCAGTTGCTGCTGCGTTTCTACGACCCGGATGCGGGCGTCATCCGCTTCGACGGCGTGCGATTGCAGGATGCCGACCCCGGTCAGCTGCGCCGACGCATGGCGCTGGTGCCCCAGGACCCGGTGGTGTTCGGTGCCGATGCATGGGACAACATCGGCTACGGCCACCCCGGCGTGTCCGGGGCGGACATACGACGTGCCGCCGAAGCGGCCCACGCCGCGGAATTCCTCGACCGGTTGCCCCACGGTTTCGACACCTTCCTGGGGGAACGTGGCGTGCGCCTGTCCGGCGGCCAGCGCCAACGCATTGCCATTGCCCGCGCCATTTTGCGCGACCCGGTATTGCTGCTGCTGGACGAGGCCACCAGCTCCCTGGATGCGGAAAGCGAGCGCCTGGTGCAGGAGGCCCTGGAGCGTCTGATGGAACAGCGCACCACCCTGATCATCGCCCACCGCCTGGCCACCGTACGCAAAGTCGACCGCATCCTGGTCCTGGACGACGGCCGCATCATCGCCAGCGGCCGCCACGAGCAGCTCATCGCCCAGAACGGGCTGTACGCGAGACTGGCGGCGCTGCAGTTCTCGGACAGCGGTGCGGCCGGCGTCCTGCAAGCAGCAGATCCCGGAACGAGGACAATGAATGACGGGTGACACCACGATCCCAATGGCAGGTGCAACGCACCGATTTATCGCCGAGCGCGGGAGCCCGCATTCCCGTAAGAGCCACGGAATCCACGGAACCCGCCGAACTTTTCAAGAAATGGCGCCACGGGGGACACGGAAAGCACGGACGAGTTTTATCGGTGCAATGGGCTGCGCTTATCGCGCCGGACGTCGCCGAGCTGCGCGAGGCCCGACATGGCCTGCCGATGAAATCCTTTCCTGCCCGGTGGCGAAGACCTGTCGGTCTTTGTTTTGAATTTGGATGCGGGCTCTCGCGCCCGCGCGGCGAGGTACCTTTTCGTGCGCGGCACTCGTAGGTTGGGCTGAGCAACGCGAAGCCCAGCAGACAGTCGCCATTAAAACCGCTGCCGTGTTGGGCTTCCTTCGTCAGCCCAACCTACACCGCCCTAAGCGACGCGCGCGTAACTCGCCGGTTTTCGCGACGCGCCTTGCGCTTGCGAAAGCCCGGCTCAAACAGGACGCGCGCTTGTCTCCCCGGTCGCCTGCGATGCTCGGCGCCGCACACAGGATTCAACCCAGCCTGTCCGGAACGCTCGTGGGCCCAAAAGTAGCGCGATGTAGATACTGTTATCGGATTCAAGCGTCGTGCAATGAGGGATTGAACGGTTGTCCGGATTTGAGCACGCCGAAGGCGACGTGCACGAGCTTACGCATCATGGCGCCGAGGATGACCATGGGGGGTTTGCCGGCGGCGGCCAGGCGGTCCCGGAAACGCCGTCCCCAAACGGTCCGTGTGGTGGTGACCATGGCCGGCATGTACAGGGCCTTGCGCAGGGCGGCATGCCCGAACTTGGACAGGCGGGTCTTGCCACGCACGCTGGAGCCCGATTCGTGTTGGCGCGGGTCCAGGCCGGCGGCCGCCTTCGCCCGGGTGAAGCGCTGCGGGCCACCGTAATAGGACAGCAGCGTGGGAATGGTCTTCTCGCCCAGGCCGGGAATGGTGTCGAGCAACTCGCGCTGTGCCTTCAGATCCGGATCGTCGTCGATCTTCTGGCGGATGGCGGCCTCGATCTCGGCGATGGCCTTGTTCAGGTAGCTCAGATGGGCCTGGATGTCCGGGCGCACCGGCTCGCGGGCCACGCTCAGGCGGTTGAGCTCCTGGGTGCGCATGGCCACCAGCGATTCACGCCGAGCCACCAGCGCGCGCAGCTCGCGTAGCGCCGCGGGCGGGGCCTGCCAGGGCTCGGGGTGTTGGGCGGCGCAGAAGGCCGCGATCAGCCGGGCATCGACCTTGTCGGTCTTGGTGCGCACGGCGCTGGCCCCGGCGTAGGCCTTGATCTGGGCCGGGTTGAGGACACTGACGGTGAAGCCGGCATCGGCCAGGTATTCGGCCACCGCCTCCCAGTAAGTGCCGGTGGCCTCCATGCACACGTGCAGTTGGTCGACCCCCTGTCGGGTCAGCCAGCTGGACAGGGCTTGAAAGCCGTCCGGGGTGTTGTGGACCACCTTGCTGCGAAAGCGCCCATCGGGCCGACGCAGGGCGAGGTCGAGTTTGGCTTTGGCGACATCGATGCCGAGGATGAAGCTCATCGGGAACCTCCTTGCGCAATCCACCTTGTGCATACGGGCTGCCGACACAGTCGGGCCACAGATACTGTCCGATTTCTCGCAAGCGTAAAACACAGGCCGGTGCAGGATCTACACAACGAGCTTCGCTGCCCAAGGGCGCAATCGGCATCCGGCCTGTGCACCCGAATCCCTTCAGGCAGATCTATAATACAAGGGCGCAATAAGCGCAGCGCATTGCGCCGGACGTGGGGCAAAGGCAAAAGAGCCACGGAACCCACAGAACCCACGGAATGGAAGGGGCAAAAGCGCCGCGGAAAGCACAGACAGGTCGTTTCGGTGCAATGCGCTCCGCTCATTGCGCCCTACGGCCACGACGTCAATCCGTGCGGGGGTTTCGGGCCCCGTGTGGCGCACCGAGCATCGCAACCTGAAGCGGATCAAAGCGCGCCCCCTGTTCGAGACCGAGATGACCCAAGCCCGAAGGGCGCCGGGGCAGCCGGCGAGTTGGGCGCGCGCCGCTTCGGGCGGTGTAGGTTGGGCTGACGAAGGAAGCCCAACACGGCAGCGGTTTTAATGGCGACTGTCTGTTGGGCTTCGCGTTGCTCAGCCCAACCTACGAGTGCCGCGTAAGAAAAAGAACCTCGTCGCGCGGGCACGAGAGCCCGCATTTAAATTAAAGAATCAAAACTAAAGAATCAAAACCCCAAGGGCATTGCACCGAACAAACTCGTCCGTCCGTGCTTTCCGTGTCTTCCGCGGCGCCTTTGCTTCGGTATTATTCCGTGGCTCTTCCGACTTTCATGCCAGCCGACGGGTTTGCACCCGCTGTCCCGCCTTGGGTGTTTCGGACCCGGAATTCCGAACCGGCCGGCTATTCCGCGTAGCCGGGCCCTTCCTCCCGTGAGTCACGGGCGTAGTACTTGACGCTACCGGTGGGAACGACCACGACGCCGTTGGGGGTGACATGGAACCGTCGGGCATCTTCCTCCCGGTCGAAACCGATACGCTCATTGGCGTCGATCAGGTTATGGCGGTCGACGATGACTCTACGCAATCGGGCCCCGGCCTTCACCCGCACGTAATCCATGACGATGCAGTCTTCCAGCTCGGCGCCGCTTTCCACCACCGCTTCGCGGCGGATGATGCAATTGCGCAGCCGGGCGCCATCCTGGATCACGGTGGCGGCCCCCAGCAGGCTGTTGATCACCTTCCCGCCCAGCACCCTCGCCACCGGGCCCTGGTAGTTGCTGGAGAAGACGGGCCAGCGCGGGTTGAAGGCATCGAAACGGGGCTCGGCGCCCAGCACGTCCTTGTGGGTCTCGAAGTAGGCGTCGATGGTGCCCACGTCGCGCCAGTAGGCCGGTTCTTCATGGGGCTTGATGCCCGGCACTTCGTTGGTGGAAAAGTCGTAGGCGAACAGCCGGTGACTGGACAGGAGGCGCGGCAGCACATGGTGGCCGAAGTCGGTCTCGCCCCGGGCGTGGGCATCGAGCAGCGCCTGCGCCAGCACATCGGTGCTGAACAGGTAGTTACCCATGGACACGAAGGCCCGGGTGGGGTCGTCGGGCATGGGCTTTGGGCGCTCCGGCTTTTCCTGAAACTCCCGGATGCGCCCGTCGGCATCGGTATCGATGATCCCGAAGCTTGACGCCTCGTCGATGGGCACGGGAAGGGCGGCGACCGACACGTCGGCCCGGTGCTCGCGGTGAAACCACATCATCTGACGCACGTCCATGCGATAGATGTGGTCGGCGCCGAACACGGCGACCAGATCCGGCTTGTAGAGGTCGATGAGTTGCAGGCTCTGGTACACCGCATCAGCGGTGCCCCGGAACATACCGCCGCGTTCGTCCATCTGGGGAGGCACCACGGTCACGAACTGGTCGGGAAACAGCGGCGAGACCACCCAGGCCTTGCGGGTATGCTCGATCAGGGACTGAGGCTTGTACTGCACCAGCAGATAGATGGACCGGATTCCGGAGTTGACCAGGTTGCTGAGCACGAAGTCCACCAACCGGTAACGGCCGCCGAAGGGGACCGCGGGCTTGCAGCGTTCCGCAGTCAGGGGATGGAGGCGGGAGCCGGCGCCACCGGCCATAACAAATGCGATGACTTTTTCCGACTGCCGCCTTTCCCTCATAGAGCCCCCTGCAATGAACGGTGCGGGACACGCGGACGACCTGTTGGGTTAAGCATAGCCGGAATTATCAAATACTGCCGGGCCGACGTGTCTGGTGGTTGGCATACAATCAAATGCGCCGCGGAAGACACGGAAAGCGTGGAATATAGACGTTGCGGGGGATGGCGCGGACTCGGCCGGGGTGCACTACCCCACTCCACCGTCACCGCTGGGCCCTTCCGTTGTTGTGCCCTAGATTGACGGCTGTCGGTTGGGCTGAGCGAACCGAAGCCCGACGGGCGCGTTTTCACGCTTCCATCGACGGTTCGGCGAAGACCTGCCGGTCTTGATGTTATTGAAAGCGGGCTCTCGCGCCCGCGCGGCGAGGTACTTTTTCTTTGCCCGTCCAAAGAAAAAGTACCCCAAAAGAAAGGACGCCCGAGTGTCGCACCCCTCTCGGGGTTCCCTGCGCTTCTCGCCCGAAGCGGCGCGCGCCCAACTCGCCGGCTGACCCGGCGCCCTTTGGGCTTGGGTCATCTCGGGCTCGAACAGGGGGCGCGCTTTTTCCCGCTTCGGGCTGCGATGCTCGGTGCGACACACGGGA
>Ga0307441_1001038_pt1 | contig 9940 bp, 10 predicted proteins | sample SalMarWE160420MG_FD_202149 | JGI IMG/M metagenome (GOLD analysis project Ga0307441, IMG submission 202149) | Salt marsh sediment microbial communities from the Plum Island Ecosystem LTER, Massachusetts, United States - WE1604-20 | ecosystem: Environmental > Aquatic > Marine > Intertidal zone >... | reverse complement strand
CAATATTGCCCGCATGGACGGCAGCGAAGAATGCGGCCACATAGTCGACGCCCTGCGGCGCCAGGATCGCCACCCGGTCGCCCGGCCTGGCGACCTGCTGCAGACGTGCGCCGATCGCGCGGACGCGGGACCACAGCTGATTCCAGGTGAGCTCAACGACCTGCCCGTCCTGGTCTTTTGCGTAGTCGATGAACCGGTAGGAGAGGCGTTCGCCGAACGCTCTGCGGTTCTGGTCAAAGTACGAGGTGAGTGTGACCCCGTCCGGCAAGAAAATCGTGCCGTCGGCACGCACGAAGTCATTGATGTCAGCCGCTCCGGGCTGAGCAACATCAATTAATGCAGGGGCCCGACCCATGCACAGAGAATAAAAGCGGCGCTAAATGTTTTGCTGTCGCAACATGGTGTGTCGCTTGCCAGTATTACCAAACTGTGATGCACATCACACTGAAGCGCGATAAATGGCGGCGTATTCGATGCGGGAAATCGCCTTTGGTTCGCTTGCGTAATTGGGTCTGTGGCGTTGGGTCCAATCGACCACGACGACGGGCATCAGTATTGCGTCGAGCCTTGATCGACCGGGATTTGAGCGGCCGTGACGTTGCGTGACTCCTCGCTGGCCAGCCAGCACACCGCGTCGGCGATCTCTTCCGGCTCGGCAACCCAGGTGGGCAGGAAAGGCGTCAGCATGTTGGACAACTGCGGATTGGTTTCCATGGTCTTGCCTATAGCCGCGACCATGTCGCCGGATCCCATCGCAGTGTTCACCGGCCCGGGGTGAACGCTATTGACACGAATCGAATATTTGCCGAGCTCGGCGGCGAAGGCCCGCGCCAGTCCGGTGACGGCATGCTTGCTGGCTGTGTAGTGAACCATGAACGGCTGCATTTTCATGCCGGCTGCAGAACTGATCAAGATGATGGAGCCGCCGCGGCCCCCTTCGATGATTCTGTCCGCCCCGGCCATCACGGTGTTCCAGGTGCCGGTCACATTGATGTCCATGACGTCGCGGAAGCTCTCCGGGGTGATGTCGTCCCACGCTTGCGGAGCCGCGATTCCGGCGTTGGCCACGATGATGTCCAGCCGTCCCAGCGTGGCGACACCATCGTCGACGGCCTTGCGAAGACCGTCGAAGTCGCGCGTGTCGACGACCGAGGCAAGGATCCGGCGGTTCGTGGCTTCAACCAGACGAACGGTCTCGCCGAGGTCTTCAGGAGTCGCCGGATCATAGGGAACGCAGGACGGGAGCTTGCCGGCGATGTCGACGGCGATGATGTCGGCGCCCTCCCGGGCCATCCGAACCGCGTGCGCGCGTCCCTGACCGCGTGCTGCTCCGGTAATGAACGCCACTTTGCCGTCAAGCCTCCCGCTCATGCGCGCTCCTCATTGTTCGACATCCTCATCGCTGTGCCGCCCTGACGAGGTTCGATCCGATGATCAGACGCTGAATCTCGCTGGTGCCCTCGTACAGCCGAAGCAGGCGCACGTCGCGGTAGATGCGTTCTACCGGAACGCCATGCATGTAGCCGCTTCCGCCGTGAATCTGCACCGCGAGATCTGCGACCTTGCCGGCCATTTCGGTGCAGAAGAGTTTGGCCGCCGACGGCGCCACCCTGCGGTCTTGGTTGGTGACCCACAGCCGGGCGGCATCGCGGACCAGCGCGCGGCCGGCCAGCACCCCGGTCTGCTGGTCGGCGATCATCGCCTGCACCAACTGGAAGCTTCCGATCGGCGTCCCGCCCTGCGTTGCGGTGGCGGCATATGACACCGATTCGTCGAGTGCGCGTTGGGCGGCGCCCACGGCAAGCGCGGCGATGTGCACCCGGCCGCGGGCCAACGAGGTCATCGCCGCTCGATAACCGATGTCTTCGCTGCCGCCGATCAGCGCGCCGCCGTCCACCCGGACGTCGGTGAAGCTGACATCGGCGGTCCAGGCGCCTTCCTGACCCATCTTGGCGTCCTTGGTGCCCACCTCAACGCCCGCGGCATCCGCGGGCACCAAAAAGACCGCGATCCCGGGTCCTCGGTCGTCGGCGGGCCGGGTACGCGCGAACACCACAAACAGATCGGCGACCGGCGCGTTGGTGATGAAACGCTTCTGCCCGGAAATCACCCATGCGCCATGCTCATGCACGGCTTTGGTTCGCAGCCCCGCCGGGTTGGAGCCGGCGCCCGGTTCGGTCAACGCGAAGGAGGCGACGACGTCGCCGGACGCCATCGACTCCAGCCAGCGGGATTTTTGTTCGTCGGTGCCGAAGCCGACCAGAACCTGGCCGGCGATGCCGTTGTTGGTGCCGAACATCGAGCGCAGCGCCAGCGAGGTGTATCCCAATTCCATTGCCAGCTCGACATCTTGTACGAGGGTCAGCCCGAGGCCACCCCACTGCTGGGGAATCGCGTATCCGAACAACCCCATCTTCTTGGCCTGTTCGCGGAGGTCATCGGGTACCCGATCGTCGGTCAGGATCTCCAGTTCCCGCGGTACCACGGCTTCCCGGACGAAGCGACGGGTCTGGGCAAGGATCCCTTGGAAGTCTTCGTCGGAGACTTCGGGGTCTTGGTGGACTCCAGCGACGGTCATGCGCAGACGTTCCTCCATTCGGCTTCGAGCGAGGTACCCCGGCCCCGGGCCAGATCCTATATGAAATACGATATTGGTACTTCAAGCGTGGCCAGTCCGGAGTTGGAACCAGTTAAGGATGTGTGATCGAAGGTGTCGTTGCTGACCGGTCGGACTGCGGTAATCACAGGTGCCGCACAGGGTTTGGGTTTCGCGATCGCCGAGAGATTCGTCGCCGAAGGCGCGCGCGTCGTGCTCGGAGATGTCAACCTCGAGGCGACTGTTACCGCGGCCAAGCAGCTGGCGGGTGACGACCCCGCAATGCCAAGAGCCCTGGCGGTCCGGTGTGACGTGACTCAAGCGGCCGATGTGGAGAACCTGGTCCAGACCGCGGTCGAGCGTTTCGGTGGTCTGGACGTCATGGTCAACAACGCGGGAATCACCCGCGACGCGACGATGCGCAAGATGACCGAAGAGCAATTCGATCAAGTCATCGACGTGCATCTGAAAGGCACCTGGAACGGCACCCGGCTGGCGGCGGCGATCATGCGGGAAAACAAGCGTGGCGCAATCGTGAACATGTCCTCGGTGTCGGGCAAGGTCGGCATGGTCGGCCAGACGAACTATTCGGCGGCAAAGGCCGGGATCGTGGGGATGACCAAGGCCGCCGCCAAAGAGCTTGCCTACCTCGGGGTCCGGGTGAACGCCATCGCTCCAGGTTTGATCCGCTCGGCCATGACGGAAGCGATGCCGCAACGGATCTGGGATCAAAAGGAAGCCGAGGTCCCGATGGGCCGGGCCGGTGAGCCCAGTGAAGTCGCCAGTGTCGCCTTGTTTTTGGCGTCCGATCTCTCCTCGTACATGACCGGCACGGTGATGGAAGTCACCGGCGGACGCCACATCTGAGTTCCATTGCCTGCTCGGGCCACCAACGGTGCAAAGGAAAGAGCCATGCGTGAAACCGTGATCTGTGAACCCGTACGGACGCCCATTGGCCGCTACGGCGGCATGTTCAAGTCGCTGAGCGCCGTCGACCTGGGCGTCGCCGCGCTGAAAGGCTTGCTCGAGCGAACCGGGATAGCGCCCGACGCAGTGCAAGACGTCATTCTCGGGCACTGCTATCCCAGCAGCGAGGCGCCGGCGATCGGGCGTGTCGTGGCGTTGGATTCCGGTCTGCCGGTGACGGTGCCCGGCATGCAAGTCGACCGGCGCTGCGGGTCGGGCCTGCAGGCCGTCATCCAAGCGTGTCTGCAAGTGGGCAACGGCGACCACGATCTCGTCATCGCCGGGGGCTGCGAAAGCATGAGCAACGTCGCCTTCTATTCGACCGATATGCGTTGGGGCGGTGCCCGCGGCGGCATCCGGGTACACGACGGCTTGGCTCGCGGACGCACTACGGCCGGTGGCCGGCACTATCCCGTTCCGGGCGGAATGCTGGAAACTGCCGAGAATCTGCGCCGCCAGTACGGTATTTCACGGGTGGAGCAAGACGAGGTCGCGGTGCGGTCCCACCAGCGCGCGGTGGCCGCGCAGAAGGACGGCATTTTCGCCCAGGAGATCATTCCCGTCGCCGTCCGTGCCCGGCAGGGCGAGGATCTGTACGACACTGATGAGCATCCGCGCGCCGACACCTCGTTGGAGTCGTTGAGCAAGCTCAAACCCGTTCTGCGCGATGATGATCCGGAGTCGACGGTCACGGCCGGCAACGCCAGCGGGCAGAACGACGCGGCATCGATGTGTGTGGTGACCACGCCCGAGAATGCCGACGCGCACGGCCTGACGCCGTTGGTGCGGATGGTGTCGTGGGGGCTGGCGGCTGTGACACCCAACATCATGGGGATCGGCCCGGTGCCGGCAACCGCGGTGGCGCTTGCGAGGGCGGGTCTGCAGCTGCGCGATATCGACCTCATCGAACTCAACGAAGCCTTCGCCGCGCAAGCGCTGGCGGTGATGCGGGAATGGAAGTTCGGGGCCGCCGACCACGATCGGACCAACGTGCACGGCTCGGGAATCTCGCTGGGCCACCCGGTCGGTGCGACCGGTGGCCGGATGTTGGCCACCTTGGCACGCGAACTCGATCGCCGCCAGGCACGCTACGGGCTGGAGACCATGTGCATCGGCGGCGGACAGGGGCTCGCCGCGATCTTCGAGCGGGTCGCGCCGGCATGAGCGGCCCGGGATCGCCGCTGAGCGGCCTGACCGTTGTGGAGGTGTCCAGCTTCGTTGCCGCGCCGCTGTGCGGGATGACGCTGGGTCAGCTTGGTGCGCAGGTGATTCGTGTCGATCCGATCGGCGGTGCTTCCGATGTACAGCGGTGGCCGCTGGCGGCGAACGGCACCTCGATCTACTGGACCGGTCTGAACAAGGGAAAGCGTTCGGCCACCATCGATCTGCGGTCGCCCGACGGGCAGGCCCTGGTCCAGCGATTGATCATCGAGGGTGATGGCATCGTCGTGACCAACGCCGCCGGCCTGTCCTGGCTCAGCCATGACCTGCTGGCCGCCAAGAGGCCCGACGTCATCCACGTTCAACTGCTCGGGCGTGGTGATGGCTCCACCGGGGTGGACTACACGGTCAATGCGGGTATCGGGTTTCCGCTCGTCACCGGCCCGCGCGAGCACGCCGGCCCCATCAACCACGTGTTGCCGGCCTGGGACGTGTGCTGCGGCCTGTACGCCGCGCTGGCCGTCGTCACCGCCGTCCGCCGCCGTGACCAGTCGGGGACCGGCGCGCGAATCAGCCTGGCGCTGGAGGATGTCGCGCTGGCCACGGCGGGAAATCTGGGACTGCTGACCGAGCCACAGGTCACCGGGACCCAGCGGGAACGGCTGGGCAACGCCGTCTACGGCCAGTACGGCCAGGACTTCACCAGTCGCGACGGCGCGACCTTCATGGTTGTCGCGCTGACTGGTCGGCACTTTCGCGAGTTGGTCGAGGTGACGGGCACCGGTGCCGCGGTGTCGGCGCTCGCGGCAGCACTGGGCGTGGATTTCGGCGCCGAAGGCGACCGCTACCGATACCGCGACGTGCTGTCCGGTTTGTTCGCCACCTGGTTCAGCGGGCACTCGGCCGAAGAGATCACCGCCGCGCTGTCGGAGACCACCGTGCTGTTCGAGCGGTACCGGACGTTCGCGCAAGTCGCGGCGGACCCGAAGGTCACTGCCAATCCATTGTTTTCCCGATTGCACCAACCGGGTCTCGGAGAATATTTCGCGCCCGGCATGCCCGCCACGTTCGACGGTGCCCATCCCGTGAGCGCGGCCGCGCCTGCGCTGGGGCAAGACACCGCCGATGTCCTTGAGCACTGCTTGGGCATGACTCCCGCCGATATCGAGCGCCTTATGAACGCGAAGACGATCAGCTAGCTGGGCCACCCGAAACAGAAAGACAGCGCATGACCAAACTCGCTCAGACCCTGGGATTGACGGAATTCCAAACCGAAATCATTGCCACGGTACGACAGTTCGTCGAAAAGGAAGTCATTCCCAACGCGCCGCAACTCGAACGTGGCGACACCTATCCGCAAGAGATCGTCGACCAAATGCGGGACATGGGGCTCTTCGGGCTGATGATTCCGCAGGAGTACGGCGGGCTGGGGGAGTCCCTTCTTACCTACGCGCTGTGTGTCGAGGAGCTGGCACGCGGCTGGATGAGCGTCTCCGGGGTGCTCAATACGCATTTCATCGTGGCCTACATGCTGCGCCAGCACGGCACCGACGCGCAGAAGGAACGCTTGCTGCCGCGCATGGCGACCGGTGAATCGCGTGGTGCGTTTTCGATGTCGGAGCCGGAGCTGGGCTCCGATGTTGCCGCGATCCGCACTCGGGGCAGACGGAACTCCGACGGCACCTACACGATCGACGGCCAGAAGATGTGGTTGACCAACGGCGCCACTTCGACCCTGGTGGCCGTGCTGGTACGCACCGACGAGGGGTCGGACAAACCACACCGCAACCTGACCGCGTTCCTCGTCGAGAAGCCGGTCGGTTTCGGGGACGTCGTGCCGGGCCTGACGATTCCCGGCAAGATCGACAAGTTGGGGTACAAGGGGATCGAGACTACCGAGCTCGTCTTCGACGGCTACCAGGCCGCCGCCGACGACATTCTCGGTGGCGTCCCGGGCCAGGGTTTCTTCCAGATGATGGACGGGATCGAGGTCGGAAGGGTCAACGTGTCGGCGAGGGCCTGTGGTGTCGGCATCCGTGCCTTCGAGCTCGCGGTGCGCTACGCGCAGCAACGACGCACCTTCGGCAAGCCGATCGCCGAGCACCAGGCCATCGCTTTCCAGCTGGCCGAGATGGCGACCAAAATCGAAGCGGCACACCTGATGATGGTCAATGCGGCACGGCTGAAGGATTCCGGGGAGCGCAATGATGTCGCCGCGGGCATGGCCAAATACCTCGCGAGCGAATACTGTGCCGAAGTCACCCAGCAGAGCTTCCGGATCCATGGCGGATACGGCTATTCCAAAGAGTATGAGATCGAGCGGCTGATGCGGGACGCGCCGTTCCTGCTCATCGGCGAAGGCACCAGCGAAATCCAGAAGTCCATCATCAGTAGACGACTGCTCGCCGAGTATCAGGTGTGAGGCGATGAGTGTTCCGGATTTCGCTGCGCGACCGCAACTTTCCGACGATGTCGCGCGCTTGATCCGTCAGCGGATCTTCAATGGCGTCTACGCCGCGGGAACCTATGTTCGCTTGGACCAACTGGCTGCGGAGTTGGGAATCAGCGTCACACCAGTACGAGAGGCGCTGTTCGCCCTGCGGGCGGAAGGCTTGATCGCCCAGCATCCCCGCCGCGGGTTCGCGGTGATGCCGGTGACCGACAGGGACGTTTGCGACGTCGCGAACGTGCAGGCCTACGTTGGCGGCGAGCTCGCCGCACGGGCCGCGATCAACATCACCGACGACCAGCTGCGTGAACTCAAACAGATCCAGGCGGATCTCGAGGATGCCTATGCCGGTGATGACAGCGAACGGACCGTTCGCCTCAACCACCGTTTCCACCGGGCCATCAACGTTGCTGCGGACTCAGCGAAACTTGCCCAGTTGATGCTACAGATCACCCGCTACGCACCGGAATCGGTCTTTCCCGCCATTCAGGGCTGGCCGGAACAGTCGATGAAGGACCATCGGCGGATCGTGTCCGCGCTGCAAAAGCACGACGAGAAGCTGGCGCGCGCGGCAATGTCGGAGCATCTCGCCGCTGGTGCGGGTCCCCTGATCGACCACCTCATCGCGCGTGGAGTGGTTCTCGATGCGGCCCCACCTGCGTCTCAGTGAGCTGAATCAGCTGTTGTTGCTCACGCCCACGTGGGCCTACGCTGCCATTGGCGCAACACTATGGAGAGAAAATTGCCCCCAACACTTCGCGCGGCGGCCGTCTTCGTGGCATCCGTGGCAGCGATCGTCCTCGCTGCGCCGGCCGCTGCCGAACCAGGCGACGAAATTCCCGGCAATGGTGTTTTTCGCGTAGGGCCCGACATTGCACCGGGCTTGTATCACACGGGCGGGTCGGCATCGGCCTTTGGGGTTTGGATAAACAATGTGCCGCTCCAGGACTCGATGTGCGCGTGGTTTACCTACAGCACACCTGATGCGAACAAAGACCATGTACTTCAGACGAATACCTCGATCGGCCCGATGTACGCGAATATCAACACAGCGGTCAAGGCCTTCGAGTCGCGGAACTGTCAACCCTGGACGCGGGTCCCTTGAGGCTGGTTCACTTCGATCAACATCTCCCGCAGGCGGTTGGTGTCGGGCTTTCCGGTGCCGCCGCGCGGAATGTCGTCGTCGGATTCCAGCAACAGCCATATTGTCGGCGCCTTGAAGGCACTCAGCAGCGTGCGGGCGGAGTTGTGTAGTTGCTCGGCGGTGAGCGCTCGGGTGTCGCACACCACTGCCGCGCCGACCCGGTCACCCGCGGCGCCGGGCACGTTGGTGACGTAGGCGTTGTCGACGCCGTCGATGGTCCGTAACGCCCGCTCGACCTCGCCGGGGTAGACGGTCGCGCCGCTGACCTTGAACATGTCGTCGGATCGGCCGTGGTAGAAGAGGAACCCGTCCTCGTCGAGGTGGCCGAGGTCTCCGGTGGGGTACCAGCCGTCGGGGGTGAACAGGTCTTCTCGGCTGCGGCGGCACATGCCCCGCAGGGTATGCGGTCCGCGAATCTGGATCATGCCCGCGGTACCCGCCGCGACGGGATCGCCGCTGTCCGGATCGATGATGCGTACCTCCATGCCGGGGAACGGTTTTCCGCAGCTGCCCCACGCCGTTGGCGGCATGTCGGTGTCGGCGGCGTAGCCGCAGTAAGGACCGAACGCCTCGGTCATGCCGAACAACGTGGCCCGAGCACCGGGCTCGGCCCGCCGCTCGGGCGGCAACAGGGCCTGCAGGCTGCCCGGCTGCAGCGTCGAGAGGTCCGCGCCGACCTCGGCCGCATGTCGCGCCAGGGTTTCGGCCTGGTCGGGCCAACCCCGAAACAACGTGACCCGCTCGCTTTCCAGCAGCCGCAGCGTGGTTTCCGGACGCGGTATCTCCTCGGTCACCAGGGTTGCACCGGCCAACAGCGTGGACAGTATTCCGCTGCCGAAGCCGCCCACCCAGAAGAACGGCATCGGCAGATACAGGCGGGTGTCGGCCGTGATGCAGCGGGCATCGAGGCCCGCTCTCACCGCACCCAAGGCGTTGCCGTGCGAATGCATGACTCCTTTGGGTGCTCCGCTGCTACCGGAGGTGAACATGATGACCAGCAGGTCGGCGGGCGTGGCCCTGTCCGCCAACGCGTCGGCGATCCGGCGGGAGTGCAAGCCGGCGCCGGCGCGGGCAAGCCGTTCGGCCGGCCAAACCCGCCGTAGTGCGGGAAGTTTCGCGCACTGCAACGTCTGATCGCCAAGCTCGCCAACCGCCAGCGCCGATCGCAGGTCGTCCAGGTAGCGGTGACCACGGAATTCCTCGACACTGAGCAGGAATTGCACCGACGCCGCTCGCAGCTGCGCGACCAATTCGTTCGGCGCCAGCAGGGTGCTCAGCGGCACCAGCACCGCACCGACGCGGGTCAGCGCGATGGCCAGTTGTACCCAACGGACGCCGTTGGGCATGATGAGGCCGACCCGGGTGCCCTTACCGACGCCGGCGTCAGCGAAGACTGCGGCGAGATCCCTGGTGGTCAAGTCGAGTTCGCGATAGCTGATACGGGAGTCTGGATCGATCACCACCGGCTTGGAGCCGTGGCGGCCGGCCTGCAGCCGCACCAGGTGGTCGATGGTGTCACGCATCGAACAGCGTCCTCAGTTGCTGGGTGTCGACCTTGCCGCTGGACAGCAGCGGTATGTCGGCGCGGGGCAATGCGATGAACCGCTTCGGGATTTTGTACGCC
>Ga0307441_1001036_pt1 | contig 9953 bp, 8 predicted proteins | sample SalMarWE160420MG_FD_202149 | JGI IMG/M metagenome (GOLD analysis project Ga0307441, IMG submission 202149) | Salt marsh sediment microbial communities from the Plum Island Ecosystem LTER, Massachusetts, United States - WE1604-20 | ecosystem: Environmental > Aquatic > Marine > Intertidal zone >... | reverse complement strand
TATCTACGGCACCGCGTTGAAGGCCTCCCCGTCGGAGATCTTCCTCGACTGGTTGCCGCACTATTGGATGGCAGGCGGTCGAATCGAGGCCGACGATGGGGTTCCCGGCCTCGATGCCGGCACCGCCACGAGAGCGCTGGAGAGCTACCTGGCGTTGGCGCAGCTGGCTCCACCCGACACCGTCGACTACGGCAACGAGGAGATCGCAGCGGCGCTATGCGAGGGGCGGGTCGCGATGGCCGCGACCTGGGGTGGGCAGGCGGCGGCGATCTTCGCACGACCGCCGGCCGGAGGCCGCTTCGTCGCCGTGGCGCCGCGCGTGCCCTGGAACGCCGCCTGGGGGCTCGCGGTTCCGGCGCGCCATGACCCCGCGCGCCGCCGCGCCGTCCAGGCCACGCTCCACGAGCTGATGACGCCCGCGCTCGACGAGCGCGTCCTGGCCGAGGCCGGGAGTCCCGTGCTGAGCGCCACCTACGAGGCCGCCTCCGGCGCGCCTCCGGATGGCCCCGAAGGCGGCCGCTATCCCTGGCTGGAGGCTCAGCGCGACATGCTGGCGCGTGCCCGCCCGCTGCCGGCGACGCCGCACCTCGACGTGCTCCTGGCGGCCGTGACCGACGCGCTCATCTCGGCCTTGCGCGGCGAGGCGAGCCCGGTCGAGGCGATCGCCGCAGCGTGTCGGCGCATGCTTGGATGAAGGGAGCGTAACGAGATGCCTTACACCATCCTCGACGTCGAGTCGGTGCTCGACTACGTGCGCACGCGACCCGAGTCGCGCCAACGGCTGGACCCCAGCCGCGACCTGCGGGCGGTCGAGGTGGGGGACGGCAACCTGAACCTCGTGTTCAAGGTCTGGCAGGACGACCGGCCCGATAGAACCGTGCTGGTCAAGCAAGCCCTGCCGCACGTGAGGGTGGCCGTGGACTGGAAGCTGTCGCCGCTGCGCGGGCGCTTCGAGGCACTCTCGCTGCGGTCGTTCCATGCCCTCGCTCCGGGCTCGGTTCCCACCCCGCTGTGGTACGACGACGAGCAGTTCGCCATCGGCATGGACAACCTGGTCGGTTACGAGGTCATCCGCCAGCCCATGATCGACGGGCACGAGATCACCGGCCTCGGCAAGTTCGTAGGCACGTCCATGGCCCGAGTGCACTTCGGCACCTCGGACTTCGGCCTGGGCTCGGCCGAAAAGAAGCGCGCCGTTGCGCCATACACCGAGAACACCGAGCTGTGCCGCATCACCGAGGATCTCGTCCTCATGGAGCCGTTCCATGCCGGGCAGGAGCGCAACCACTGGGTTCCCGAGGTCGACGACGACGTCGCTCGGCTCCAGGCGGACGACGGCCTGAAGCGCGAGGTGGGTCTCCTGAAGCTGGCCTTCATGACTCGCGCCCAGGCGCTACTCCACGGGGACCTCCATACGGGCAGCATCATGGGCAAGAACGGGGACCTGCGCATGATCGACAGCGAGTTCGCATTCTACGGGCCCATGGGGTTCGACATCGGCATGTTCATCGCCAACCTCCTCATGAACGCGGTGGCCCAGCGGGCCCATGCCGGCACGCCGGCGAAGCGCCGCAGCTACCGCGACTATCTGCGGCACGAGATCGTCGAGACGATGGGCGCCTACCACCACACGTTGCGCGACGCCTTCGCCAGACCGTCGAACGTCTCCTGGCAGGCGCCGGGCTTCTTCGAAGCGTTCTATCAGACGGTGCTCGAGGACACCTGCGGCTTCGCCGGCACCGAGATGATCCGCCGCACCATCGGCTTCGCCCACGTCAAGGACGTCGACGACATCGACGACCCCGAGCTGCGAGGCGCCGTCCAACGGCAGGTGCTGGCGATCGGCCGGCGCCTCATCCACCTTCACCGCCGCGTCGAGAGCCTCGACGACATTCTCACGGCCTCGCAAGAGGCGTTGGAGTTCTGAAGATGCGTGCCGTTCCGTTGCGTTTCGACGAGAAGGATCGGGTCCTGTGGGTGCTCGACCAGCGCCGCTTGCCGCAGGAGGAGGTCTGGGACGCCGTCCGGGATGCAAGCCAGGCGGCCGAAGCCATCCGCAGCATGCGCGTGCGCGGCGCCCCGGCGATCGCGATGGCCGCCGCCTACGGCATGGTGCTCGCCCACCTTGGCGGCGAGGACCCGGAGAAGGCCGACGCGGCCCTGCGGGTGAGCCGGCCGACGGCCGTCAACCTGAGCTACGCCCTCGACAAGATCCGACCAGCCTGGCACGACACCGGCAAGGTGCTGGTGCTGGCAGCCGAGGTGCGGGCCGAGATCGAGGCCACCGACCGCGCCATCGACCTGAGCGGCGCCTCCGTGCTGCGCGGCCAGGTGCTCACCCACTGCAACACCGGCGCGCTGGCGACGGGCGCCTACGGGACGGCGCTGGGCGCCATCATCGAGGCCTACGAACAGGGCCGCGTGAGCCACGTGTGGGTCGATGAGACGCGCCCCTACCTGCAGGGCGCCCGTCTCACCAGCTACGAGCTGCAGGCCGCAAGCGTGCCCGCGACGTTGATCACGGACTCGATGGCCGCGACCTTCATGGCCAAGGGCGAGGTGGACGCGATCATGGTGGGCGTAGACCGCATGGCCCTCAACGGAGACTTCGCGAACAAGATCGGGACCTACAGCCTGGCCGTGCTGGCGCACCACCACGGCATCCCGTTCTACCCTGCGCTGCCGCTGTCCTCGGTGGATCCGCATCTGGCCACGGGTGACGGCATCCCCATCGAAGAGCGCTCCCCAGACGAGGTTACGCAGTTCCGCGGCCAGAGCATCGCGCCCGTCGGCTTCCCGGCACGCCACCCGGCCTTCGACGTCACCCCGCACCACCTGGTAACGGGCATCGTGACCGAGAAGGGCGTGCTCTACCCGCCGTTCGAGGAACGGCTCCGACAAGCCGTGGCGCCGGCCCCCGAGCCCGCCTAGAGCGTTGCCCAGCGGGCCTCCTTCGAGGGGCCGCCGTTACTCCGGCCGGAGCAGCGGGAACAGGATCACGTCGCGGATGCTGGGGGTGTCGGCGAGGAGCATGGCCAGCCGGTCGATGCCCAGGCCGAGCCCGCCGGTGGGCGGCATGCCGTACTCCAGCGCCGCCAGGAAGTCCTCGTCGAGCATCTGCGCCTCCTCGTCGCCGGCCTCGCGCAGCGCTTGCTGCCGCTCGAAGCGGCGCCGCTGGTCGAGCGGGTCGTTGAGCTCGCTGAAGGCGTTGCCCAGCTCCATGCCGGCCGCCACCGGCTCGAAGCGCTCGACGAGGCCCGGCCGCTCGCGGTGGCGCTTGGCGAGCGGGCTGATGGCCTCGGGATGGTCCATCACGAACAGCGGCCCGACCAGCTCCGGCTCGACGTAGATGTCGTAGAGCTTGTCGTAGATGTGGTTGACCGGCTGCTCGGCGAGCGCCGGCTCGCCGGCCGCGGGCGGATGGTGCTCGGCGACCCAGGCGCGCAGGCGCGCCTCGTCGAGCGGGTCGAAGTCGAGGCCGGCCTCCTCGCGCAGGCTGCCCACGTAGTCCACGCGAGGCCACGGCGGCGTGAAGTCGAGCGTGCGGCCCTGGTACGGGAGCTCGAGCGAGCCCGTCAGCGCCTCGACCAGCCCGCTGTACATGGACTCCACCAGCTCCAGGATGTCGAGGTAGTCGCGGCCGGCCCAGTACAGCTCGAGCATCGTGTACTCCGGGTTGTGCTTGAAGCTGATGCCCTCGTTGCGGAAGTTCCGGCCGATCTCGTAGACGGCGTCGAAGCCGCCGACGATCAGGCGCTTGAGGTACAACTCGAGCGAGATGCGCAGGTGGAAGTCGTAGTCCAAGGCGTTGTGGTGCGTCACGAACGGCCGCGCCTCGGCACCGCCGGGCACCGCCTGCAGCACCGGCGTCTCCACCTCGAGGAAGCCCAGAGCGTCCAGGTAGCGCCGCATGTACGCGATGGCGCGGCTGCGCAGCACGAACGCGCGCCGAACCTCGGGGTTGACCATGAGGTCGAGGTAGCGCTGGCGGTAGCGCGCCTCCTTGTCGGTCAGGCCGTGGTACTTGTCGGGCAGCGGCCGCAGGCTCTTGACCAGGGGCCGGAAAGCGCGCACCTCGAGGGTGAGCTCGCCGGTCTTGGTGACGAACAGCGGGCCTGTCACCTCCAGCCAGTCGCCCAGATCGATCTTCTTGACCGCGCCGTAGGCTTCCAGCACGTCCCGCTGGAAGTAGGCCTGGAGTGACCCCGTCGCGTCCTGCAGCGTCGCGAACGCCACCTTGCCCATGTTGCGCAAGGTCATGACGCGGCCGGCGAGCGTCACCGCCTCGTCCGGGAAGCTCTCGCCCGCCGCCGCTCCCTCGTGCTCCCGGCGCAGCTCCGCCGCGGCGTGGCTGGCGCGGTAACGGTACGGGTGCGGCTCGAAGCCCCGCTCCTCGAGGCTCTGCAGGTTGCGGAGACGTTGCTGGCGTTGCTCCTGGAGCGACTTCTGGGACATGACGCCTGATTGTACGGGGTCGGGCGCGCGCTCGCGCGCCGCGCCGCCGGCGCGGGCGCGCCGGACGGCCAGCCGCTCAGTCGGGCGGCACCAGGTCGAGGTCGGTGCCTTCGGGCACGGGATGGCCGAGGATGCGGCCCAGGCTGGCGAGCTGGCCCTTGTGGTGGAACTCGTGCGTGATGGGGTGCAGCACCAGCCAGCGCAGCGACAGCGGCCGGTCCTCGAAGACCACCATGCGGTCGAGGCCGCCCGGCCCGGTCAGCGCCTCCTCCACCACGTCGTCGACGCGCCGGAACAGCGCGCGCACGTCGTCGAGCTCGCGGACCGGCCGCGGCAGCGTCAGCGCCTCGCCCCCCAGGCCCACGCCCGCGATCCAGTGGAGGTAGCACTCGGCGACGTGCGCCAGCAACCCCAGCATGCTGTCGCGGAACGCGGGGTGCGTCCTTCGCAGCACCTTCACCGGCAGCTCCGCGGTGTAGCCGAACACCACCTCGCGGGTGCGCCGCACCAGCGCGTAGAGCTCCGCCACGTCGGCGTGGCGGCCGCCGTCCTCGATCGCTCCGTCCGCCAGGCTCACGCCGGCACCGTCCACCCTGCCGTCAGCTGATCGACATCAGCGTGTACTCGGTCGTCTTCTCGTTGATGGTTACCTTGAACGTCTCCCCAGGCTTGCGGCCCAGCACGGCCTTGCCCAGCGGCGACTCGTCGGAGACCTTGGGGATGTCGCCTTCCAGCACGCCGGCCTCGACCGGCGAGACCACCTGGATCTCGAAGGCCTCCTTGGAGCCGCTGTCCTGCAGTGTCACCACGGCCCCCAGGTCGACCCGGTCCATTTCGTGCGCCTCGATGATCTCGGCGCGGCCGAGCTGATCTTCGAGGTTGTCGATGCGCTCCTCGATGCGGCCCTTCTCGCGCTTGGCCTCCTCGAGCCCCGAGTCGTCATAGTCGTCCGATGAGCCCGTGAGCTCGCGGAGGATGCGCGTGGCCTCCTCCAGGCGCTCGCGCTCCTGCTCGAGCGTTACCTGGAGCCGGTCGTATCCCTCCTGTGTGACGCGTACTCTAGCCACCGTGAACCTCCGTGCCTGTTGATGCCAGCGTCGTGGTCGGGCGCCCCCGCAGCGAAGACGATCCCGAGTGGTGTCCGACCGCGCCGGCCATCGTGGCTCGCCTGTCACCTTCCCCCATCCACCACACACAGCGAAGCGGCCCACTCCCTCCCGGGAGGGCGCCGCACCAGCTCGCGCGTCGGCGACCCGAAGCGGACCAGCCTGCTTCGGTCACACTCATCTTACGCCATCGACGGCGTTCCGGGCGTGCACGGCGCCACCGCGGCGTGGCCGTCGGACGCGGGCCCGGCGCCCTTCGCGAGAGCCGCCGCCCGGCCGCTAGCGCTCGATGATCAGGCCCTTGGGCGTCATCACGTACTCCACGCGCCCGAGGATGTAGTCCAGCAGGATCGCCAGCACCGCCGCCGACAACGCGCCCAGCAGCACCCAGGGCTGGATGGCCTGGTTGAGGCCCGACGCGATCGGGTTGCCGAAGCCGCCGGAGCCGACGTACGCGCCCAGCGCCGCGGTGCCCACGTTGATCACCACGCTGGTCCGTACGCCCGCCAGGATGATGCGGCTGGCGTTGGGCACCTCGATCTGCCACAGGATCTGGCCGGCCGTCATGCCCATGCCCCTGGCGGCGTCGATCATGGCGGGATCGACCCCCTCCAGGCCGACGATAGTGTTGCGCACCACCGGCAGCAGCCCGTACAGGATGAGCGCCACGATCGCCGGCCAGAAGCCGAAGCCGATGATCGGCGCCATGATCGCCACGATCGCCAGTGTGGGCACCGTCTGGCCGGAGTTGACCACGTCCGACACCAGCGGCAGGAACTCGCGGAACTCCGCGCGCGTGACCATGATGCCCAGCGCCAGGCCGATCGCCACGGTGATGATCGACGATACGAGCACCAGCGTCAGGTGCTGGCCGGCCAGGCTGATGACGGTGTTGGAGTTGTAGAGCAGGTCCGGGCTGGTGGGGAAGATGCCGTGGAGCATCCAGTCCCAGAACGGCTCGTGGCCGTAGAACGACCAGATCACCAGGAAGATGCCGGCGGCACGCACCAGCGGCCGTACCAGCTTCTCCTCGCGCGACGAGTAGAACAGACCCAGCAGCCCCTCGACCAGCACCATGAACAGCGCGAACCAGCCCAGGCTGACGCGGGCCGGCTCGCCGGCCGCGCCGGTCGTGGCGGCAGGGTTGGGGCTGTCGCTGACGACGGCCGGCAAAATGCCGAAGGTCAGCACGCGCAGGTCGTCCGAGCCCTGGATCTTGAGCACCGTCGAGGGGGACAGGTGGAACACCGGCAGCCACAGGTCGGGCACGATGGTGGCTTCCTTCACGCCCGACGCCCTGAGCTGCGGGTCGTGGATGGTCTCCCTCACATTCATCGCCAGGAACAGCAGCACCGCGAACGCCAGCCACACCAGAGCCGCCGGCGTGAAGAAGCGGCGGACGCTACTCACGCGCTCTCCCCCTCGGCCCAGCCCTGCTCGGCCAGCTCCTGCAGCGCCCGCAGCGTGATGCTCCCCACCAGCACGCCGTGCTCGTTGACGACGGGGGTGATGCGGAAGCCGCGCGCGACCATGGCGGACAGCGCCTCACGGGCCGTCGCGCTCTGCCGCACGCCGATCTCGCGGAAGTCGCCCTCGTTCATGGCGTCCAGCAGCGAGTCGGGGTTCTCGCGCAGGCTCTCGCGGTCGACCCAGCCCTTGAGCACGCCCTCCTCGTCGACCACGAAGGCGCTCTTGACGCCGGCGCCTTCGATGGCGCGGCGGGCGTCGTCGGCGGTCTCACGGAGGCTCACGACGGGCGTCTCCTTGGCCATGAGCTCGCCCACCCGCATCAGACCCAGGCGCTTGAGCTGGCGGTCGGCGCCCACGAAGTCGCGCACGAAGCGGTTCCTGGGCCGGGCCAGCAACGTGTCCGGGGTGTCGTACTGTACCAGCGCCCCCTCGCGCATGATGGCGATGCGGTCGCCCATCTTGATCGCCTCGTCGATGTCGTGGGTGACGAAGATGATGGTCTTGCTGATGCGCTTCTGGATCTCCAGGAACTCGTCCTGCAGGACCTCGCGCGTGATCGGGTCGATTGCGCCGAACGGCTCGTCCATCAGCATGATGGGCGGGTCCGCACCCAGCGCCCGCGCCACGCCGACACGTTGCTGCTGGCCGCCCGAGAGCTGCCGCGGGTACTTGTCGCGGTTCACGTCGGGTTCGAGCCCCACCAGCTCGAGCAGCTCGTCGACACGCCGGGAGATGCGGTCCTCCTCCCAGCCCAGCAAGCGCGGCACCACGGCGATGTTCTGCAGAACCGTCATGTGCGGGAACAGGCCGATCTGCTGGATGGCGTAGCCGATCTTGCGCCGCAGTTCCTCGGCGGGGAAGTCGCGGTTGTCGCGGCCATCGACGATGATCTTGCCCTCCGTGATCGACAGCAGCCGGTTGACCATGCGCATCGAGGTCGTCTTGCCGCAGCCCGAGGGCCCGATGAGCACGGTGATCTCCCCGTCGTGGACGGTCAGGGACAGCCCGCTCACGGCCCGGAAGCCGTCCGGGAACTGCTTGACGACGTTCTGGAACTCGATCACGGGCGCCTCCTAGTTGTTCTGGACATGGCGGATGCCGGGGGAGGTGAGCATGCCCTCGACGAACCTGAGCACGGCGTCGAGGACCATCGCCAGGGCGATCGCGGGGATGGCGCCGAGGAGGATCTGGTCGACCGAGGTGTTGACGATGCCTTGGATCACGAAGTCGCCGAGCCCTCCCGCGCCGATGACCGTGGCCACGGTGCCGATGCCCACCAGCGCCACGCCGGCGTTGCGGACGCCCGCCATGATCACCGGGAAGGCGAGCGGGAACTCGATCTGGAAGAAGATCTGAGCGGCCGTCATGCCCATGCCGCGACCGGAGTCGATGATGGCGTTGTCGACGTTCTTCAGGCCGGCGTAGGTGTTGCGGACCAGCGGCAGCAGCGAGTACAGCGTCAACGCCACCAGCGCCGGCGCCACGCCGATGCCGGACACGCCCAGGTTGCGGATGGTGAGCGCGGCCAGGCTCGGCACGCTGCCCAGGAACTGATCGGTGGCGGCGGCCCGCACCATCATGAGCAAGAACACGGCGAACGCCCCGGCGTAGGCAAGCAGATAGGCGACGCGTAGCAGGGTGTTGAACGCGCCCTCGCGCCGGAACAGCCAGCGCCGCGAGCCCCACAGCACCAGCCCCACCAGCACCAGCGCCAGGATAATGTTGTCGATCCCGCCGAAGCCGCCGCCCCCACCGAAGCCGATGCGGGCCGCGCGGTACACGAAGCTGACGAAGACGCCGGTGAACAGCACCAGCGGCACCGCGGCGACCAGCGCCGTGACGATGAGCGCGGCCGTCTGCAGGCGGCCGGACAGGCGTGAGCCGATGAAGCGATAGAGCGCGCCGACGATGAGCGCGGCCGCGACAGACACCCCGAAGAACGCCGCCACGGGCAGGAAGTGCGCGTCGCCCAGCCGCGCCATCGGCACCAGCAGGACGCCGAAGAGCGCCAGGCTGGGGATGGTCTGGATGATGCCGACGGTGTAGAGGATCACCTGTGAGACGCGGTCGTCGCGCGACGCCCACAGTCCGAGCCCGACCCCCACGACGAAGCCGACGACGAGCGAGACGACGACGAACATCAGGTGCTCGACGAACTTCTGCTGCAGCGCCGCACCGTTGGTGTGGAACTCGACCATCACCGAGTAGACGTTGAACGTCCCGGCAATGAGCATGACGAATATCAGGGCCACCCCGACCCAGGCGGCAAGCGACCTGACCCCGCGCTCGACGCCGGAGCGCTCCAGGTCTCGCAGGCCGCCGAACAGCGTGACGTAGCCGCCGACCAGGCCGAGGGCGAGCCCCGCCGTGGGCAGGACGCGCGGGTTGCTGACGAAGGCGTTGGCTCCGAGGTACTGCTTGACGTTGGCGAGCAGGTGCGCGCCGGCCAGGGCCGGCATGACCAGGGTGAGCAGCATCAGCAGGTTGCCGAGGATCACCAGCAGCCAGCCGCGCGTGCCGACGTCCTTGCGAAACGCCACCATGAACGGCACGATCGCCAGCGCGAACAGGACGATATAGCGGTAGTCGCCTTGCAGCTGCAGCAGGTTGAAGGGAACGCCCGAGGCCAGTCGGTTGGGCCTCAGCGACAGGATCGGCAGGAAGAAGAAGCCGAGCGTCGCCACCGCGCTCCCCAGCATCGCGATGCGGTTCTGGCTCTGGATGGCGCTCACCTCCGGGCCGCGCGGCCGCCCCGGCGCGGTCGCGTCCTCACGACCTCACGGCGGGGAGCCAGGTTCCCCGCACCGACGAGGGCCGGCTGGCGGCGCTCCGCACCGCTGCAGCGGGGTTGCAGACACGTCGTACGTGCACGACAAGATAGCCGGCAGGCACGGCGGTGGGGGCCCCGAGGGCCCCCCCCGC
>Ga0307441_1001034_pt1 | contig 9960 bp, 10 predicted proteins | sample SalMarWE160420MG_FD_202149 | JGI IMG/M metagenome (GOLD analysis project Ga0307441, IMG submission 202149) | Salt marsh sediment microbial communities from the Plum Island Ecosystem LTER, Massachusetts, United States - WE1604-20 | ecosystem: Environmental > Aquatic > Marine > Intertidal zone >... | reverse complement strand
GATGGTTTGATAGTGGATGTACGCCATAACCCGGGAGGTAATTCTGATGAGTCAGTGGCTATATTTACGGAAGGTATTGTGGGCACAAAAGGTCCCCTCCGGGAAGATAAACAGCGAACGATCTACCGCATCCGCGGCCCCGTGCTTTGGAATGAAACCACACCAGTAGTAATATTAACCGATGGATCCAGCCACAGCGCTGCGGATTATTTCCCGGCTGCGATGAAGGAATTGGGTCGGGCAACCATTGTGGGCATGAATTCAGCCGGCAATACAGAAGGAATTACCAGCTGGCTGCTAGCTGACGGCACACTGATCCGCCTGGCAGTGATGACCATGGCCCTGAACGACGGTACGGTGCTTGAAGGGATCGGTGTTACCCCGGATGTGATCGCTCCCCTGGGAACCTGGGGTTTGAAAGCAGAACCTTATGACCTGCAGATCCAGGCCGGGATCGATACCCTGCTGGAAATGATCCAGTAAACCGAATATTTTCCCTAAATTACTTCGGAAATCTTCCATCTGAAAAGTCGATCACCTGGAAAACTTCCGAAGTTTTGTTTCGATTCTGTCCGTTTAAAAGAAATCGGAAGTCACCTGAGGGGCAGCAGATTGCTGACTATTTCCTGGAAGACTTCCGATTTTTGCTTGAGTATTTTAAATCCTGACCGGTCCATCCTCAAATACTTTACGGGCGATCACCAGGCGCTGGATTTCGCTTGTTCCCTCACCAATGGTCATCAGCCGGGCGGCTTTATACATAGCTTCCACAGGATATTCACGACTGTATCCATAGGACCCGTGGATCTGGATTGCGCTGTAAGAAACTCTTTCAGCCATTTCAGTGGCAAATAATTTAGCTACTGCGCCGGCCTGTGTAAAGGGTTTGCCCTGATCTTTTAACCAGGCGGCATAATAAACCATCAACCGGGCGGCGTGAATTTCTGCTGCTGCGTCAGCAACCAACCATTGAATGGCCTGGTGTTCCTTCAACTTTTTCCCGAAAGATTGCCGTTCCTTGGCATAGCGCACACCTTCCTCAAGGGCGGCCTGGGCGATACCTACGGACAGGGCTCCAACGCTGATCCGGCCTCCATCGAGGATCTCTAATGTCTGCTGTAAACCCTCACCTTCAAAACCGAGGGTGTTTTTCAAAGGAACACGAACATTTTCATACCGGACTTCATGGCTGTGGGTTCCGCCGGCCCCCATTTTCTTCTCTGGCGGAGCAACGGTCAAACCTGCTGTTTGAGTGGGAACCAGGATCAAGCTCATCCCCCGGGATCCTTTTTCCGGATCTGTAACTGTCAGGGTGACAATAAAATCTGCATCTCCAGCGTTGGTGATCCAGGCCTTGGAGCCCTGGATGATCCACTCACTACCATCTTTAATTGCCTTGGTTTTGACATTTCTCAAATCTGAACCTGCCTGGGGTTCAGTTAAAGCAAGGGAGGTCAAATTTCCTTTTCCGGTTGCCACATCAGGGAGGAATTCCTTTTTTTGATCTTCTGAGCCAAAAAGAACCACAGCTGCGCAGCCCAATTCGTTATGGGCTTCGATGGTCAAAGCAGTACCCCCATCTCCCCAGGCGATTTCTTCAATCGCGATGGCGGCGCTGATAGCGTCTAATTCGGAACCGCCGTACTTCTCAGGAACACTCATGCCCAATAATCCCAGAGGCCCCATTTTTTTTATCACTGACGGGGGAATTTCTTCTTTTTCGTTAATTTCCTGGGCAAGCGGTTTTATCTCTTTGGCAACAAAATCATGAACTGCTTTCCGCCATAATCTTTGTTCCTCTGATAATTGAAAATCCATTTTCCACTCCTTTGCAGGTGAGATTGAAGAATGGTGAGTGTCCTCCGATTTCCCCTGGAGGTGACATTGGTCGTATCTACATTCTATACGGAAGTCCATCTAGAATCAAATTAATCCCGACTCAGACCAAGAACGGTCTCTGGTAGAATCAATCAATAAAAAGGCGATTAATCATGGTAAATACATCTGGCGAAGAAAATCCTGTTGTAATCATCACTGGCGCATCTTCAGGTATTGGGGAAAAAACAGCATTATCTCTTGCTGAAAAAGGGTATCGGGTGGTGATAACAGCCAGACGGCTGGACCGCCTGGAAGAAGTTGCGAAGCAGATCCGGATAAAGGGGGGGGTAGTCCTCCCTGTCCAATTGGATCTAGCTCGTCTCGACCAGATCCGGGCTCTTGTGGAAAGGACCAAACAGATATTCGGGCAGATTGATGTCCTGGTGAATAATGCGGGCTCAGCTCGCCATTTATGGCTGGATGAACAATCCCTGGAGGAAGATATCCAGAATCAACTGCAAATAAATTTGATCGGCATGATCCAACTGACCCGACTTGTCATTCCAGAGATGGTTGCTGCCGGTTCTGGTCAAATTATCCATATTTCTTCGGTTGCGTCCTGGGTGGGTGTTCCAACATATTCTATATATAATGCAAGCAAATTCGGCTCCCGGGGTTTTATGACCAGCTTAAGGCGAGAACTCAGAGGGACTGGTGTAATAATTTCGGAAATTTTCCCGGGAGCTGTAGATACAAAATTTGGGCAGGACCCAGATGTAAGCTGGAAAACTACAACAGTCACACCAAAGTTTGCTCTATTATCTGCCCAGTCCGTTGCGGATCAGATCCTGGAGATGATAAAGAGGAAAAAAACCAGATCCGTAATCCCCGGTTTTATGTGGCTTGCGATTTGGACAGATGCCCATTTCCCCTGGCTTATCAGCTGGTTATTGTCGAAATATTTTTATATCTTGAATGGGGAGAGATATACCTGGCGTCAGAGAAAGGAATAAAAAAACAGCCTGTAAAGGCTGTTTTTTTTGGTCCTGAAAAACCTTATTTTTTTGGCATTTCTTTTGATTCTTCTTCTGTCAGATCAAACTTGTTTTTTCCATCTTCTTCCAGAATGTAGATCCCATTCCGGACTTGGTTCAGAACTCGCTCGAGTGCGATTTCCAGGTTTGTTAAAGTCTCTGCCACATATTCGTCTGCTTCCGTCTGGGCTTTTTTTGCCTTTATTTCAGCATCAGATTCGATCTGTTGGGCTTTTTTCCGAGATTCCTGCACGATGCTATCACGATCGGCCAGCTTGTCACTTTTTTCTTTAGCAATTTTTAATGTCCGATCCGCCTCTTCTTTGGCTTGGGCGATCATCCTGTCCTTGGTGGCTATTACCTGTTGGGACTTCTTTACCTCTTCTGGAATGGCAACACGCATCTGGTCGATTATGTCCAGCATGCGGTCTTCATCAACAATTACATTATGTGTAAAAGGAATGGAACGGCTGTGGTTTATCAATTCTTCCAATCGATCCACAAGGTGTAAAATGTCCATTTTTACTCCTCCAAAAGAGTATCCTTTTAGTATAACATGAAAAGGATTTCGTTAATCTCTCAGCGAAGAGTGGGGCACGATATTCTGATCATTACCAAGCTCTAAAAACCGGTCCTTTAAAGCCTTTTCTACGTAATCTGGGACCATGGAACTGACATCTCCATCCAGGGCAGCAATCTCCCGAACCGTGGATCCGCTCAGAAAGCTGTGGTCCTTATTTGTGATCAGTGCTACTACTTCAATATCGGGAGAGAGGCTGTGATTGGCCAGGGCCATTCGGAACTCATATTCAAAATCTGAAAAGACCCGCAGCCCGCGCACGATCACCTGGGCATCGATCTTATGGCAGAAATCAACTGTTAGTCCGCTGTATCCCATGGTTTTAACGTTGGAGATTGATTTGAGGGCAAGTTTTGCTAATTCTATTCTCTTTTCTGGAGGGAAGAGCAGTTTTTTTAACGGTTGATCATATACTGCCACGATAACTTCATCAAATAAGCGAGAAGCGCGTAGGGCAATATCAATATGTCCATTATGTATGGGATCAAAAGTGCCGGGGAAAACTGCTCTTATCATCAGTGGCTCCTGAACATATTTGCTTGTTGGTTAACTGATATCTCCAGTATTCTTTTGGGTCCAAAATTCTTTGACCGCTTTTGCCAGTTGGTGATGATTTTCCTGGCTTAAATCCGGATCCTGATTGAATAATGCTACGACCTCATTTCGGGCTTTTTCTACCAGACCGAGGTCAGTAATGCTGGCCAGTTTTAACTCAGTATATCCGGATTGACGGGTTCCCAAAAACTGTCCGGGCCCGCGAATTTCCAGGTCTTTCTCCGCCAGGACAAAACCATCATTGGTTTCGATCATGGCTTGCAGCCGCTGGTTTTCTATTTCTTCCATTGTGCCGGGGACTAGGATGCAGTAGGATTTCTGGTCGCTGCGTCCCACTCGTCCCCGGAATTGATGTAACTGTGCCAGGCCGAAACGATGAGCGCCCTCCACCAGCATTACGGTGGCATCCGGAATATCCAGGCCTACTTCCACAACTGAAGTGGATACCAGGATCTGGATATCTTTATCCCTGAAACGGATCATTACTTCTTCTTTTTCAGCTGGGTTTAATTGACCGTGCAGCAGTCCCAGTCTGTAGGAAGGAAAAACTTCTTCTTGCAGGCGGTTGAATTCATCCACCGCAGATTTTTCATCGATTTTTTCGCTTTCTTCCACCAGAGGGTATACAATAAATGCCTGGTTTCCTTTATCAACCTGTCCGCGTACAAGGCCAAAGGCTCGCTCGATCTCGCTGGGATTCAGCAAATGGGTCTCTACTGGAATGCGCCCAGGGGGCATTTCATCGATCACCGATAATTCCAGGTCGCCATATATTGTCAGAGCCAGGGAGCGGGGAATCGGAGTCGCTGTCATTACCAACAAGTGGGGATTATTCCCTTTCTGCCGCAATGTGCCCCTCTGTTCTACGCCAAAGCGGTGCTGTTCATCAACAATAGCCAGCTGCAAGTTCTGAAACTTGACTGGATCCTGCAGCAGGGCATGGGTGCCTATGATCAGTTTGATCTCTCCTTCAGCAAGTTGTTTGCGAAGGACCGCTTTTTCATTTTCCGGGGTAGAGCCGATCAGTAAAGCAATCTGGTTTTCAGTTAAATCTTTTGATTCTCCTGCCAGCAGCTTCTTTAGACTTTGAAAATGTTGTTCTGCCAAAATGCTGGTGGGCGCCAGGAATGCAACCTGCGCTCCACCGCGGATGACAATCAAAGCTGCCAGTGCGGCGATCACTGTTTTTCCAGAGCCAACATCACCCTGAAGCAATCGGTTCATTGGTGTTCCGGAACTCAAATCGGCTCGGACCTGGTCGAGTGCTTTTTTCTGAGCAGCTGTCAGCTGGAAGGGCAGACCTTCAAGCCGGGGCAGCAGCCAATCCTCAGGGCTTTCAAATGCTGTTCCAGATCGGCTTTCCCACTGTTTCTTTTGATTCAATACGCCCATCTGCATCAGGAATAGTTCTTCAAAAGCTAAACGCTGCTTGGCTTTCTGAAGTGATTGATCGGTATCTGGGAAATGGATCTCCCGGATAGCATCCGATAAATCACTGAGAGAGTGATTAGTGCGGATATCCTCTGGAAGGGGATCTGGCATGTGAGGGGAGTATTCTTCAACGATATTGTGAATCACACCCCGGAGCCATTTCTGAGTGATGTCCTTGGTGAGAGGATAAACGGGTACGATCCGGTTGGTGTGGAGCTGTTTTTCGCTTAATGGCTCCCACTCCGGACTATTCATGACCAGGCGACCGAGGTATTGTTCAACAAGACCGCTTAATACGACTTGTTTGGCTTTACTGAGCTGGGTTTCGATCCAGGGTTGATTAAACCAGGTGGCGCGGATTGCACCGCTTTTATCGGATATAAGCGCTTCAACGATCTTCATTTTGCCACTGCGTACCGCCCTGGAAGAAACCTTCTCCACCGAGCCGATAATTGTGACAAACTCACCATACCAAAGACTGCCAATAGATTTTAATTTCGAGTAGTCGTCATGCCGCCGTGGAAAGGTGTAGAGCAGGTCATTGATGGAATGGACACCCATTCTTTCAAGAGCTTGCTGTTTCTTTTCACCTATGCCCTTGATAGTTGTGATAGGAGCCTGGAAATCCAGGTCAAGGATCGGTTTTGGAGATTCTTTTTTAGGTGCAGGAATCTGGGGAGCCGTTTCAGGTTCTACCGCTTCAGGAACTGCAGCTGGCTCAGCTGTTTGGGGTTGGGCAGGTTCTGTTTCGGGCAGAGCCGGAGGCTGTTCGGTTTCTGGCAGTTGTTCCTGTGTTTCACCTTCCACCCCTGTTTCTTTAGTAACGCGCTGCCAGACGCCCTTTAATACCACTTCGCGGGAATCCTCACTTAGATGGTGATAATCCCGCAAGCGGCTGATCACTGCCTGGATGATCTGTTCTGGTAATTGATCTTCTCTGGCTTCCAATTCCCAGGTGGACAGAATGTTTGAAAGTCCACCCATAACCGCCTTGTTATCATACCCCCGTTCAGCTTCTAAACGGAAGAATTTTCGTAGTTTTTGTATTGATGGTTTCATTAGGATTATTTTACCACTGCTGCAAAACCTATCCCATTGGGACCGACATGTGTGCCAATGATTGTGGTGACATTTACTAGTAAGGGTTCAGGAATTTCCGGAGGGGAGAACTCTTTAATGAACCTCTTACCGGTTTCTAAAGCATTGGTATGTAGCACAGCTAGGTATTCCAGTGTGCCCAATTCCCGGATGGAATCCCCCAGGAACTGGATCCCTTTGGATCTGGCCCGGGCCAAGCCCCGGTTAAGGACCAGGCCGGTTTTCAGCTCAACGATTGGTTTGACGTTTAATATTGATCCCAGGCGAGCTTTGGCCCAGGAGACTCTCCCGCTGCGGTGGATGTACTCGAAAGTATCCAGCAAAGCAAAAACGTAAACCCGATCCTTAATGGATTGAATTGCATCCAGGATCTCGTTTGGAGGTTTTTTTTGCTGAACCATTTTAGCAGCGTGGATCGCTTGAAAACCCAGACCAAGACTGAGCTGCTCGCTATCAACAACTTTTATGACCTGTTTGAATTCCTGAGACGCCAGCCTGGCAGCATTATATATTCCACTGAGTGTACTTGCTGCATGGATAGAGATGATATTGGTGTATCCACTATCGAAAATCTCCCCATAGAGACGCTGGAATCTGCCTGAAGACGGAGCAGCTGTGGTTGGTAATTTTTTAAGGGTTGGCAGTCGGGTATAAAAATCATTCCTGGAGAGATCAAATCCATCAAGATAGGTTTTATCTTCCAGGGTCAGATCAACCGGGATTTGAAAGATACCTAATTCTTCCCGTAAACTAGCAGGGATATCGGAAGTGCTGTCAGTAACTATGGCCGTGGACAAAGGTCTTTCTCCTGGTTATGAAAACGGCGGAGCTTACGAATAAGTCCGCCGGTGAGCGATAAAAAAAAGATCTGTTTATCTTTCTATTCGATCGAGAATATGAACTGGTAATGGGGCTGCCCACCAAACTGCAGTTCAACTTCCTGATCAGGATATTTCTCCTGGATGAATTCTGCCATTTTTTCGGCATCTTCCTGGGAGATATTTTCACCGTAGAACATGGTGATCAATTCCAGATCTTCAGCCTTGGCGGTTTTCAGGAAGGTCAGGCAACCTTTTTTCAGATTTTTGTTGGAGCCAACCAGTTTGCCATTATGAAGTGAAATGATCTCCCCTTCCTTAACGGATATACCGTCGATTTCCACATCCCTGACGGCCGTGGTGATCTCTCCACTTTCTACCTCTTTGAGGGCTGAATTCATATCTTTGGCCACATCAGCCAATTCCTGCCCGGGGATCAAACGCAGCATGGCAGCCAAACCCTGGGGGACCGTTAGCGAGGGGATCACTTCAACATGTTTTACGGAGACTTCAGCAGCGGTTTTTGCAGCCAGTAAGATATTTTTATTATTGGGGAGGATGATGATCTTATCGGTAGGGAGGTCTTCAAACGCCGCCAATATTTCCTGGGTGCTGGGATTCATGGTCTGTCCACCCTCAACGATTGCTGCCGCACCGAGGCTGGCAAATATCCGTGAAAATCCCGGTCCGGGAGAGATAGTGACCAGTGCAACATCATCGGGTCCTACCTTGGCCAGCTTGAGGGGTTCTTCTCGCCGACCCCCAGCCGGGGAATCTACCTGGATCATCAGGTTCTCTATATGAACTTTTGAGATCGTGCCAAGGGTCATGGTGTAATCAATGGGTTCGTAGCGTTTATCCGTTGGCACATGGATATGCATTCGGTAGATACCGTCCCCTTCGCCTACCTGGATGGAGGTACCGATCTTTTCCAGATCTTCGTAATAACTTTCCAGCACTAAAGGTTGGTCAGGTTGAAAATCAACTCATAATCTTGTCCGGGTTCTGCGTTGTTGAGTGCTTCCTGCTGGCCAATCACTGATAAGGGTTGGACGTAGACAGGTTCGATGTCAAGAGGTTCACCCTCAATGAATCGCACCATACCTTCGAAGATGTGCATCAACCCTTTACCACCGGCATCAACCACCCCAGCCTCTTTGAGTACATCCAGGAGTTCAGGGGTATGATCCACTGAAACCTGGGCCGCATCAGTTACGATCCTGATGATCTCGTAAGGGTCTTCTGTATCTTTTAGGCATTTTTCTGCTGCGATTGCCATATCTTTGCAAACTGTCAGGATTGTTCCTTCCACGGGCCGAACCACGCCTTTATAGGCGGTATCCCGGGCCTGTTTTAAACCTTCAACAAGGCATTTGCCATTCAGGATTTCACATTTGTCAATACCTTTTGAAAAACCCCGCCAAATCTGTGACAGGATCACTCCCGAGTTACCCCGGGCCCCCATCAATGCACCATGAGCAAGTTTTTCCGCCAATAACCCCACTCCTTTTCCGGATGAATTGGAAATCTCATCATAGGCTGCCTGAAGCGTCAGCACCATATTTGTACCGGTATCACCGTCCGGGACAGGAAAGACGTTTAATGCGTTAATGGATTCCTGGTTGGTTCGCAGCCACGTTAAACCAGCATTCATTAATGCTTTATATTGAACGCCATCAATTGGCGGGTTGTTTTTATTGGTTTGTTCTTCGCTCATGCCACTGCACTCCTAAAGGGATCGTTCCTGCATTCCGCGTCTTATTCGCCGTTGCTGATGCGCAGGCCTTGAACATGGATATTAATTTCATTCACAGGAACACCCAGGGACCTTTCAACCTGGTAGCGCACAGTATTTGCTACACTGGCAGCAACAGATTTTATCCGGGTTCCATATTCGATGATGATGAAAATATCAATATTGATCTCTTGGTTTTTATATTCAACATCGATGCCGTGGGTGGGATCCTTGACCAGGGCGTGGGCTAGTTCATCAGCGATGTTCTTTGATGCCAGACCAACAACGCCGTAAGATCGTTGAACTGCCTGAAAGGCAATGGTTGCGATGGCTTGTTTAGATATTTGGATGTCGCCCTTAGGTGTATTCTCTTTTTTCATTGAAATCACCATTCTCTTGATTGATATTTACAGGATAACTCACAGATGCCAAATTTTAACATATATTGAGGGGAAAGGTAGGTATCCTCTTGTGGAATGGTCTGTAGTATGGTAAGATTGGCGGGCTTGACAATTTGAAAGAGCATCGGTTTTGATGGTTTTTTTTCTAATTTGTTGAGTGATCAGTTCAATAATAATCAATGAATGAGGGTACAAGCAATGGCGAAATGTGAAAATTGTGGAAAAACAACAGCGTTTGGGCAAAGCCGCCCCTGGTCGAAAAAGACCACAAAACGAAAATTTAAACCAAATCTGCAGCAAGTCACTGTGTTCGAGGATGGGAAAAAAGTCCGTAAAACTCTTTGCACACGCTGCATTCGCACATTAACGAAAGTATAAACCAATATATGTAACACTAAAGTTCATATTTCGTTGTGAAGGAACTTGAGTAATAAATAGAACCCGGAGACTGATCTGGACTGAACCCCAAAAACAGGACACAAAAATAAGA
>Ga0307441_1001033_pt1 | contig 9965 bp, 10 predicted proteins | sample SalMarWE160420MG_FD_202149 | JGI IMG/M metagenome (GOLD analysis project Ga0307441, IMG submission 202149) | Salt marsh sediment microbial communities from the Plum Island Ecosystem LTER, Massachusetts, United States - WE1604-20 | ecosystem: Environmental > Aquatic > Marine > Intertidal zone >... | reverse complement strand
CTGTCAGCGTCCGGTTGCGAGCCTCTTTCACGACGGCGAGATCGGCGGGGGTGAGCACCCCGCCGTCGGATCGGGTGACCACGAGGATCGCCGCTGTCCGGTCGCCGCCGGGAAATTGTTTCGCAGCGGCGTCGGTGCGCGCCGATTCGCTGCTGGGCGGCAGGAAATCCGGTGACCGGGTGCCGTCGTCGTTGGCGCCCGCCAGTCCGATGACGACGCCGCCGAGCAAGGCGACGGCGAGAGCGAGCAACCATGACCGAGGCGTGGTCACCGCGAGGGCGATGCGATCCCAAAACACCCGGTCGTGCCCTGACGAACGGTAGGTGTGGGCTTCTGCGGCGAGCATCGGCGACGCTGTCATCTATTCGCCGCCGTCTCGTCGCCGAGGTACGCCGACTCGAGCACCAGGTCGGGGATGACTGTTCCGTACTCGCCATGGGTCTTGTGCTCGACGGTCTGCCAGGTGCGGCCTTGGTGCTGACGCATGTAGGCACGGTATTTCGGCGCTCCGGGGATTTTGACATTGTCGGCAACGACGATCGTCCCTTGGCGCAGCCACCCGCGCGACAGCAGGCTGTGGAGATCGCTTAGGTAGGCGTTCTTGTCGTGGTCGAGGAAGAGGAAGTCGATGCAACCGGCAGCGAAGCCGTGCGCGGCCAGGGCGTCCAGCGTCTTCCCGCCGTCACCGATGGTGCCCACCACGCAGGTGATCCGGTCCGCCACGCCCGCATGCTGCCAGATCCGCCGGGAGTTGACGGCGTTCGCCTCGGCCATTTCGACGGAGTACACGTGGGCGGTCGGCGCGGCCGCGGCGATGCGCAGTGCGCCGTAACCGCAGTAGGTTCCCAATTCCAGCGCCAGTTTCGGGTTCGCGCGCCGCACCGCGGCGTCGAGCAGCCTGCCCTTCTCGTCGCCGACGTTGATCAGAAACGACTCCGTGTATGCGAACCGGTCGATCGTGTCGAGCACGCTGTGGATGTCGCCCTTTCGGGCGTTGGCCAGGACGTACTCGACCACGGCGGCTTCTCGGCCGTCGCCGATCTGCCCGACGGTGGTGATGTTGCCCTGCGACGCGGCCATCCGCCAGAAAGACCATCTGAGCAGTGGAACTCGCTGCTTGAACTTCATGAGTTACCTTCTTGGAGTTTGCGGACGACTTCGAGCGTGATCGGCCGGCTGGGGACGGCGGCCACGCCCCGCGGGATCGACCTGGGCAGACTGGCGCGCCGCCTTCCCTTGGGGATCCGCAGCTCGACGTTGGTCAGGATGGTTCCCAGCGCAATCGCCAACTCGAGGACCGCGAACGACGATCCGGGGCAGCGGCGGTGCCCGTACCCGAACGGCGAGTACTCCGTTGGCGACGGTCTGCGGGCCAGTAAACGCTCCGGGTCGAACGCGCTCGGGTCCGGCCAGACCTGCGGATCGGCGTGCAGGGCGGGCAGCGCCACGCCGATCACGTCTCCCGGCGCCCGTTCGGTCTGCCATGTGGTCACGGGGCACTTGAGCTGTCGCACGACAATCGACACCGTCGGATGTATCCTCAGTGTCTCGGCGATCACCGCGGCCAGGTACGGCAGCTTCGGCAGCTGCTGCGGCGACGGGTGATCGGCGAGTTCGTCGAGCAGCTTCTGCCGGACCTTGTCGTCGGCGTGCACGTGATACAACGCCCACGCCAGCGTGGTCGCCGAAGTCTCGTGACCAGAAACCAGCAGCGTCCGCAGCTGTTGGCGCACCTCGTCGTCGCTGCGCCCGGCACCGTCGCCGTCGGACATCAAGACGCTAAGCACGTCGTCGTAGCCATCGGCTCCGGTGTGTCTGCGATGCGAAATCTGCTTTGAGAGCATGGCATCCAGCTCCATGCGACGCGCCGAGAAGCGTCGCCACGGCCCAAGCCCGAACGGTGCGCGGCGCAGTGCGGGGAAGAACATGAACGGCGCGACGTAGTCGCGCATCATCGCCTTGACGACGGTGACGTAACGGTCGCGGAGATTCCGGTCGTCAATGCCGAACACCGCCTGAACGATGATCTGCAACGTGATCGACTGCGCCGCGTCGCGCGCGTCGACGATCATGCCGGGTTGCCACTTCGCGACCTCATCCAACGCCGCCTCGACCATCAATCCGGTGTAGCGCCGGATCCGGTCATGGTGCAGCGCGGGCAGGAAGCGCGCCCGCTCTTGCTTGTGCCGGAGGCCGTCGAGCAGAATGATCGAGCCGTCGCCGACGACCGGCTCGATCGGGTTGGGCATGGGTGGCGTGAACGCGGAAACCGGAATCTTCAGAAATTCGCGGATGTGGGCGGGTTTCGCCGCGAACAACACATCGCCGAAACCCGGGATGGGCATCTCAAACGCCCTGCCGCTCTTGGCCCGCCGCCGAAAATAGGCCTCGGCGTCGTACCATGCACCGATCTTGTGTATGAGCCGGAAACGTGGACTCGACGGCCTGCTCAGCGTGGATGTCATGACACATCCGACGGCAGCATCGCGGCGATCGTCGCCAGCACAGCCTGTGTGGATCGCCGGTTTCCGACGGTGATCCGCGCGCTCCCGTCTGAATAGGTGCGCACTCGCGGGCCCGTGCCGTCGAACACCTCAGGCCAAAGTTTCCCCTTCGCAGGCAGATAGACGAAGTTGGCGTGGGTGTCAGCGCTCCAGACCCCCATCTCCCACAGCCGCGAGCGCAGATGGTCGCGTTCTGCCGTGATCAGCCCAATCCGGTGACGCAGCTGAGCTTCGGCCGCGAACGACGCCGCCACCGCGGCCAGGCTGGCGACGGTGGCGCCGAACGGCAACTGCATCGACCACAGGGCGCGGCCCATGGCCGGCGCGCAGATGCCGTACCCGGTCCTGATGCCGGCCAGCCCGTAGGCTTTCGAGAACGTGCGCACGACAACGACGTTCGGGAAGCGTCGCAGGAGGAACTCGGGGTGGATGCGGTGTCGTGGCGACACGAACTCGATGTACGCCTCGTCGAGCAGCACCGTGGTGCCGGAATCGATGCGCTGCAGGAAGCGCAGGAGGTCCTCGGCCGGCGCCACCGTGCCGGTGGGGTTGTGCGGCCGGCACACCACCACGACTTCCGCGTCGGTGGCGGCGTCGGCCATGGCGTCGAGGTCGTGGTGTCCCTGTTCGTCCAACGGCACTGTGACGGGCTGCAGACGAGCCATCTGCGCGAAGATCGGATAGCCGTCGAATGTCGGTGACGCCATGACGATCCGGTCGCCGGGACAGGTCAGTGCTTGCAGTACCTGCATGATGACTCCGGTGGCGCCCGCACCGACGATGATCTGTTCCTCCTCGAAACCGAGATGCTTCGCGATGAGCCGACGGAACCGTTCCGGCAGAAATTCCGGATAGCGGTTGGCTGAGTCGACGGCCCGGACCATGGCGGCGCGGACCGTCGGCAGCGGCGAGAAGGGACTTTCATTCAGTTCCAGGGCCAGCGGATCCTCGGCGTCGGGAAGCCGCAGCGGCAGACCGCAGGGTGGGTGGCCGGAGGACAATGCGGCGGTCATCGGCCGCCCCATCTCACCGCGGCGGCACCGGCGAAGTCACCGGCATGGGCGAACGCCGCCATCATCACCACGTCACCCTTCTTGACCTGACCGTCGGCGATCGCGCGGTCCAGGTTGACCGGAATGCCGGCGGCGAACAGGTTCCCGCATTCGTCGAAGGTGTCGCGATGCCTCTCCTTGGGCAGCTCCAGGGCCTCCCGCCAGTTGCGCAGGAACACCCGGTTGGGCTGGTTGGTGACCAACAGGTCGATGTCCTTGGGCTTCATCCCGATTCGGTCACACACTGCGTAGGCGACTTCAGGCACCTGACGGTTGCCGCGGGCCAGCACCTTGGTGATCTTGCTCTCGGTGAAGCCGATGTAGCCCTCACCGGTGCCGGGCTGCCACCATTTGCGTGGCGGGTCGACCGCGATGGTCATCTCGCCCGCGTACTCGCCGTAGGTGCGGCACTCCACGTCCAGAATCGGCGACTCGTCCGACACGGTCACCAGGCCGACCGCGGCGCCGTCGCCCGGAACCGCCGCCTGGGCCTTGCGGCGCACGGTGGGCTGGTCGAAGATCTGTCCCGCGGCGTTCTGCGCCACCGCGATCAAGGCCGAACGGCCCTGCCCACTCTCGAGCAGATTGGCCGCCATCTTCAGGCCGAGCACGAATGCCGCGCAGCCACCGTTGTGCAGGTCGATCACCCAGCTGGGTTTCATGCCCAGCCGGTGGGCCATCGCGCCGCCGCCGCCGTAGAACGGCATGTCGGGCATCTGGGTGTGGGTGATCAGCACGTCGACGTCGGCGAGGGCGTCGGTGCCGTGGCGGTCCAGCAAACCAGCGGCGGCGCGCTCGACCATGTCGACAGCGGTCTCGTCTTCGGCGACGTGATGGCGGTATCTCGGGGCGCGGAACATCAAGTTGTCCCGCAGCTCATCGGATTCGGCGTACTGCACGTAATGCTCCGCCGGCACCGGCTCGCCGGGCAGATAGGTGGAAACGTCGATCAGGCTGACAGTCATGGCGGTTCTCATCTCATCCAGTCGGGCTTGACGGGCAGCCCGTTGTGGTGGCGGTATTCGGCGATTGCCTTCAGATTCAGCAGCTCCAGGCGGTGGCCGGCGCCGAACATGTCCCAGAAGTCACCCACCCACACCGGCCGCTCGCGCGGTGCGGCCTCCGGGTACGGGTTGTGGTCGTAGAAGGGGTGGTGACAGTTGGTCCACAACACCACCGAGCCGGGTTTGTCGAGGACCACCTGCGCGTCGACCACCCGCATCAGGTAGATCATCCACAGGTGCTTGCCCTGGTCCCAGGCGCAGTGATAGTCGACGGTGCCTGCCTCGGGCTGGGCCACCGTGCGGGTGTAGATTTCGGTCTCCGAGCCCAGCCGGTCGTGGGCCAACCACAGCCCGGGTTCGTCGGCGGGGGTGAACCCACGCAGACTGTAGGTCCACTCCTCCAGGCTGCGGGTGTCGGCAAGGTACTCGTAGAGCTCGTCGGGAGGGCAGTCGATGTAATCGTTTACGGTGCAGTACTGTCCGAACACCTCGTCGTGCGGATACACCGACCGCATCATCTCCATGATGATCGGCGTCGCCTTCTCCCGCGGTGAGGTTTCGATGCGGATCACCCCCTCAAGCGGGCCGGTCACGCCGTCTCGGTCGAGCCGATGGGCGGCGATATCCTCAAGTGCGGGCAACGACATCGGAGTCCTCCTGGTAGTGGGTTGAAACAGGTTGGTGGTGATTAGACGGTTGCCGGTCGAGAAACAGTGCGAACGGCGGGATTTCGTCAGCTGAGCACTCGATGCTGACAACCGACGGGCCGTCGACATCCAGCGCGTCGCGCAGAGCCGGCGCCAGCGCGTCGGTGTCCGCGACGTCGACTGCGGGCAAGCCGGGGAACATCGCGGCCAGCCCCGCGCCGAGACTGCTGGGCGTGAACCGGTTGTAGCTGTAGATGCCTTCGTAGAAGAGCTTTTCGCGGGTCACGCACATGGCGTGGGCGTTGTTGTTGAACAACACCAGCGTGACTGGCAGCCGATATTGGATGGCGGTGTGCAACTCGAGACCGTGCATGAAGAACGACCCGTCGCCGGCCACGATGACGGTGCGACGACGCCTAGCGAACGCCATGCCGATGCCGGCGCCGAAGCTGTAGCCCATGCCCCCCATCCCGAGCGCCGCCACGAACCGGCCTGCGCGCCGGGCGGGCAGATGGTGGATCGCCGCCGCACCGGAATTGCCCGCGTCGACGACAATGTCCGCATCGTCGGGCAGCACCGCATCGAGCGCGGTGATCGCGTCGCGGTACCGGACGCCCGGTCCACGATGGCTGGGCGGTCTCAACTCCGTGCGGGGCGTCGAGTCGACGGCGCGCAGTCCGCGCGGCCGGCAGCGTGTGAGCCTGCGTGTCAGCTCAGCCAACGACGCCCGAAGGTCGTTGGTGTGCACGTGGATACACGGAAAATACGGAGAGGCGGAACCGAGCGACAAGGTGCACGTCTCGCGCAGCGCCGCATCCAGGCCAGCCCGGGCGGTGACCGATAAGCGGGTGCCTACCAGCAGGCACACCGCACCGCTGCGGATTGTGTCGGCGACCCCGGGATGGCCCATCATCCCGGTCACGCCCAGCGACGCTGACGCCCTCATGTCCAGTGGATGGCTGACGTCTTTGGCGTCGGGCACCGTCGCGACCCGGGCGTGCAGCGCAGCGCGCAGTTGCTCAAGCTCGTCACGGGCGTCGTCACGGGCCACCTGCTCACCGGCGATGATGGTCACCGGTCCGGGGACGCTGTGTAGCGCCTCGAAGATCGGCCAGGGATCTCCCGGGCGGGGCCGTCCGTTCACGATCAAGGCGCCGCTGGTCTGGACTGTGGCTTGCTGAACATCCTTGGGCAGCAACAGCACCGCGGGACCGCCATCATCACGGGCCGCTGCCACCGCCTCGGGCAGTGCGGTCAGGATGTGGTCGGGGTTGACGATCCGGCGGCAGTACACCGAAACGGCCGAGAACACGGCCTCCGCGTTGAGCGAGCCGTTGCAGCCGCTGGTGTCCTGAAAGGCGCCGTGCCCATCCAGTGTGGTCGGCGACTGGCCTACCAGTGCGAGCACCGGAACGCGACTGGAGTACGACTCACCCAGTCCGGCGACCAGGTTCAGCGCGCCGCCACCCGAAGTGGCCGCCACCACGCCCAGGCCCGCGGTGGCGCGGCTGTAACCGTCGGCCATCGTCGCCGCGGAGAACTCGTGCTTGGCCAGGACCGCCGTGACGTCCGGGCAGAAGAAAGCCGCATCGTAGAGATCCTCGATGTTCGCCCCGTCCACACCGAAGACGTGGCCGATCCCCGCGGCCGTCAGGTAGTCGACGATGTAGTCGACCACCCGGCTACCCGCTGTCCGCGGGCCTGCCGGGCCAATCGCGCACTCGGCGTCGGCGGGCTTCATCGAGATTGGCCTGGTTGCCCGCAGACCCGACCGCAGCCTCGCCCGGTGCCGTCGGCTGTGGTAGCCGCTGCCCGTAAGAAGATCGTCATGGTTCCTGCCCTCCACGTCGGTGCTGGGGATGCCGCCCTTGCTCTTGCTTTGAAGATCATTCGGCGCCGCGCTCGGCTTGGATGGGTCGCATTTGGAGGCAATCCACCGCGACCGCGCGGCGACGGCCAACGGCGCACGTCGGCGGTTACTTAGGAACCCGCGGTCGCGGCGGCCCGCGTCTCTACGTCATAGACGACGGCGAACCCGAGATGGTGCGCAAACTCGGCGACGGCGGTAAAGAACTGCGGAAGGTCGCCACTGCCGGCTACTACGTCGGCGGGCTAGGAACGCTGTCCCGCTTCCCGCTCAGCGACCGTGCGGCCCGCACCGATGCGACCCTGATGGGCTATCCACCGCAGGCATTCCGCCAGGGCATGCTCGGGCCGGCCGGGGTACGCGACGTGATCGAACACCGCAAGCTGCCCACGGCAAAGCCGGCACGGTAGCGGCAGTCTTCGTGCCAAGTCAGCCAATCACGATGTTGCGGGCGTCCCAGTGCCCGATGCACCGGCACGTGGCCGCTGCAATTGAAACGCGTGACCCGCGTCGGCTGACGAGAATGCTGCACCGCCACACGGCCGCGCGGCAAGTGTCGCAGCGGCAACACGTCTGTGGACCGAGCATGGTATGGGTCGGCTGCCCCATAGCCGGTCGCTCCGATCATCAAAACGACACATCCGCGACCACTTCCGTGGTCGCGGGCGGTGAACGTCCAATGGCGCACCCAACAGCCCCCCGTCAAGCTCTGGGAGCGCCGCCAGCTGGATTTGAATATGTTCGCGATGGCTTTCAGGACCATTGCGCCGGTGGTGCCGGATCGCCGTTCCGCTGGGACGGCGACCCGGCGAGGCCTACATGGCCGGCGGGGTAAGGACCGTGTCGATGAGATAGACGGTGGCACTGGCGGTCTGAACGCCGCCGCACACCACCGACGCGTTGTTCACCCTGAGGTTGTTGCCGGAGCCGGTGACGGTCAGATCCGCGCCCTGCACCGTCTTGTGCATGCCGTCAACATTCTGGGGATTCAACCGACCTGGCACCACATGGTAGGTAAGGATCTTCGTGAGACCGGCCGAATCGGTCTTCAACGAGTCGATCGTCGCCGGCGGGAGCTTGGCGAACGCGTCGTCGACCGGTGCGAACAGCGTGAACTGGCCACCGTTGAGCGTGTCCACCAGGTTGACGTTCGGGTTCAACTTCCCTGAGACCGCCGCGGTGAGTGTGGTCAGCAGTGGGTTGTTCGACGCTGCGACGGCGACCGGCTCCTGCGCCATCGCGGCGATCGAGCCAGGCCCGGTGGGCACCTGCTGTGCATAGCTGCCGCAGCCAGGACCCACCAGATTCGGTGTCTGGTCCGCGCTGGCGGTGCCGGCCGAGAACGGCAGCAGACCAGCGGTGACGGCGGCCGTGACGCCGGCGGCGGTGGCTAGACGAATCTTCATGGTTGACCTCCCTCTCACTTACGGCCTGCGGCCGTGGCCGAACTGTCTTCGTGTTGTCATTCGGAGAGATCAGCGGCCTGGATGGGTAATCTGGGCATCAGTCCGCATCGAATACCGGGTGTGAGAAGCCTGTGCGCCGCAGATGTCGTGTGCGCCGATTCGACCGGCTTACCGGTGAGGGTCGCGCGGCCGCCGTTACGCTACGGCACCATGAGCGAAAGGCCGCCAGCAACCGGCGACTTGAACTCATTGCTGCGCCGAATAGCCCAGCACGACGTTGACGCGTTCGCAGAGTTCTACGACCTAACGAGCCCGCGTGTCTTCGGGCTGGTGGCGCGTGTACTGCGCGACCCGGGCTACAGCGAGGAGACCACCCAGGAGGTTTACCTGCAGGTGTGGCGCAACGCCGGCAACTACGATCCTGCGGCAGGATCGGCGCTGGCCTGGGTGCTGACGCTTGCCCATCGGCGCGCGGTGGACCGCGTACGAACAGAGCAGGCCGCGGCCCAGCGCGAATTCCGCTACGGAAGCGCCAGCGCTGATCGGCCCGCCGACGTCGTTGCCGACTCGGCAATACTTCGCGAGGAACGCCGCCAAGTCGCCGAGTGTCTGGACACGCTGACCGACGCGCAGCGGGAGTGCATCGAGCTGGCCTACTACGGCGGCCTGACCTATGCCCAGGTCTCCGAGCGTTTGTCGGCTAACTTGGCGACAATCAAGTCACGTATGCGCGACGCGCTGCGCGGGCTGAAGAACTGTTTGGGCGTGACATGACAGAACGGTCCGAATCCGAGTTGCTTGAGCTGGCGACGCCCTACGCGATGCACGCCGTCTCAGATAGTGAGCGGGCAGCGATCGAAACGCGTGTTGCGGCGGCCTCCGCCGCTGTTGCCGCAGCCTTCGACGACGAAGTTCGCCTCGTCCGGGAAACAATGGCCGCCGTCTCGGCCTCGACACCGGTCGAGCCGCCAGCGGTTCTACGAGGGCGGCTGCTGGCGTCCGTCAAGTCGGGCTCGGCACGCCGATTCCGTTGGCGCACCACGGTCTTCGCGGCAGCAGCCGCGATTGCCATCGGGCTCGGCGCCCTGAGCGCCGGATTGGCGTTACGCTCCACAGCGCCACCATCGACCCCGGCGCAGGTGTTTGCCGCGCGCGATGTGCGTACGGTATCCGGCGCCTTGCCTGAGGGCGGAACCGCGACCGTCGTCTATTCACGCGAGAAGAACGCCGGTGTGTTGGTGATGAACAACGTGCCGCCGCCGTCGCCGGACACCGTGTATCAAATGTGGCTGATGGGCGACAACGGCGCGAAGTTGGCCGGCACGATGGATGCCAAGTCGGTTACACCGTCCACCACAGCGGTAATCCAGGATATCGGGAAATCTAATGCGCTGGCGTTCTCGGTGGAGCCGTCACACGGCTCCACCCAGCCGACCGGTCCGGTGATCGCGGAACTGCCCCTGATATAACGCAATTCGACATCTC
>Ga0307441_1001032_pt1 | contig 9967 bp, 11 predicted proteins | sample SalMarWE160420MG_FD_202149 | JGI IMG/M metagenome (GOLD analysis project Ga0307441, IMG submission 202149) | Salt marsh sediment microbial communities from the Plum Island Ecosystem LTER, Massachusetts, United States - WE1604-20 | ecosystem: Environmental > Aquatic > Marine > Intertidal zone >... | reverse complement strand
TAATGCTTTATGACTCTTTTTTTATTGACTTATATGTTCTTGGAATTTGGAGACCCAAGATTTTAAATATTCCAAAGGAGTTGACAATTGAATCAATGAAATATCATGTAAAAAAACAATTTACAATTGGGTGGTTGATTGTAATACCAATAGTAATATTCAGTTCATTGATTTATTTTTTTATATCCAATTAGTTTAGCTAAAGAATGTACGGCACACAGCAGCCAATATACTTCATAGGCTGGAAAGTGGCTTCTCCTTCGTAGTTTTACTACGGAGAAGGAGCACGGTGGATCCCGACACTGCGGTCGGGATTGGTACGAACATCCACCTTCGCATTGGCTTCGGAGGATAAATAAGCCGCTTTTATATATTGCTAATCAAACTTAAAGCAATGCAACGCCAACGATGCCATATTGCTAATCTAAAGGTTGGCAGCAACCTTAAAACAACTCAATATGACAACAAATCGTAATCTAAAGAGGGTTCTAGAATTATTCCCGAATATAGCTCTAGTTCTGCTTATGGGTACCTTTTTAAATAATTGCAAAAACCAGAAGAATGAGCCCATAGCCGAGTCAAGAAAAGAACAAGGTATAATAGACTCAACGAAAACTATTAAGCATGAGAATAAGCATGATACGATAATATATATATCAGATTTCGAAAATTATATAAGAATTGAAGATATAATTAATCTTAAAGAGTTTAAAGGCAAGGTCCTATATTTTGATATATGGAGCACATATTGTGGACCTTGCATAAAAGAATTTCAGATATCAAAAGATTTAAAAGAACGTTACAAAGACAAGAAAGTTAAGTTTATTTATTTAGTTGATGCAAGAGATGCACCTGAGTCTTTAGCTAGATGGGATAGCCTAATTAATAAATTTGCATTATATGGTTATCATATGCGAATGAGTAATAGGTTTTATAACAATATAAATGAAATACCAGGTATTAAATTTGTTAGTAAACCACATTATATTATTGTTGATAAAACGGGTAAGGTTGTATATCCAAATGCTGAAAGGCCAAGTTCGAAAGAAAAACTATATAGTCAAATTGATTCACTATTATAAAGGCAGCTGCCAACAGCCTATACCGTTAACAAGAAGCAGCCTTGAATACAACCTGGAGTTAATTAATTATTTGATTGCAATAAAGATAAATAGAGCAATTACTATTAATTTGCGAAAGATTGAAATGTAACTATGCAGCAACAACAATTACCCTCCCTGAAAGATATACAGGATGCCTATAAACGCATCGGGAAAATGATCAATCATACCCCCGTTTTTACTTCCCGATCATTAAACCAGATTACAGGTGCATTCCTCTATTTCAAATGTGAAAATTTCCAGCGTTCGGGAGCTTTTAAATTTCGGGGTGCCTGCCATGCCATCTCTCAGCTATTGGCTACTCAGCCGGTAAAAACAGTGGCTACGCATTCATCGGGTAATCATGCCGGGGCCCTGGCGCTTGCAGCAAAACTGCATGATATCAAATGCATAGTTGTGATGCCCTCCAATTCTCCTAAAATAAAGATTGACGCTGTTCGCGAATATGGAGCCAGGATTGTTTTTTGTGCTCCCACCCTGCAAGCCAGGGAAACCGAACTCGAAAGAGTGCTGGAACAGACAGGAGCAGCATTTGTGCATCCCTACAATAATTTCGATGTCATTGCCGGACAGGGAACTGCGGCTCTGGAATTTTTAAAAGAATTAAAGGATCCGGATTGTATAATAGCTCCGATTGGCGGAGGCGGTTTATTAAGCGGTACAGCTATTACAACGAAATCATTATATCCGGGAATTACTGTTTACGGTGCCGAACCAAAAGGTGCCGATGATGCCTGCCGCTCCTTTAAAGAAAAACGGATCATTCCCTCTGTAAATCCAAAAACTATGGCCGATGGTCTACTGACCTCGCTGAGCGAGCGAACATTTAAGGCTCTCACCACCTTTGTCGACGATATCTTCACTGTTTCAGAAGAGGGTATTCTTCAGGCCATGCAATTACTCTGGCAGCGCATGAAAATAATTGTGGAACCCTCAGGTTGTGTACCCCTGGCAGCCGTTCTGGAACACATAGAGCTTTTCAGTAAAAGAAAAACAGGAATTATCCTTTCGGGAGGAAATGTCGATCCTGAGTTCTTCTCAGGGGGTCATGCTTAACTCGCAGCTGATAGGAGAATGGTCTGAAAAAGAAACGGGATGAGTCTGGTAGCCGGATGATTTTATGGATTTGGAGTGAAAAATAAAATCGATGCGGAAGGAAGGAGAAATTCCCCGGTATGTGCTACCTGCCCCCTTGCCCGAACTTAAAAATGCATCCGAGAGTTTCCCCCTTATCCGGGTATAGGTATAGGATACGGGAGTGTCGTTGAAATCGCCGCATACTACTACCGGGTATGGCGAATGCCTGAGGTGCCAGCTCAATTCGTCCACCTGTTGGGCCCGTATTATGTAGGCCATTTTCAAACGACCCGAAATGTCCTTAGCCTCTATGATCCGCCGTGAATTTATCCGTAACGAAAGACTGTCGACCAGCAAATAATTATCTTTCCGGAGCTTTATTGATTGCAAATGGACATTGAAAAACCTGACCGTGTCATTGCCTATCTTTATATCGGAATAGATGCAGGCATTATAGGAATTTTTAAAACGTATGCTGCCTTTATTCACAATCGGATATTTACTGTAGGTGGCCAATCCATAGTTCGAGTATTTTGATGTTTTATCGGTATAAAAAATATGCTTATAGGGTAGTGTTTTTAGTACTGTATCGATATGTTTCTCTGTATGCAGGTGAATATTCGTTGCCGTAAGAAACTCCTGAAAACAAGCAATGCTGGTATTCTCATCCCTGATAAAATACAAAATGCTGTCGCACACAGTGATACTATTTTCCCATTTGTAATAATTAAATGTCCTGACATTATATGACAGCAGCTTAACCTTATCTTCCAATACCGGATGCCGGCCAAACAGGCGCACTTGTATAATTTTGCCCACATTCGACCAGCCCAGTATAATAGTTGCCAGGGATATAAGAAAAATCCATTTTCTTCGCCATAACCAGAAAACGAGAAAGCTCAGGTTGATGATCAGTAGTACAGGATAGGCCAGTCCAAAAAAGGCAAAAAACCAGAAATATTCCGGATTAATATAATTGGCAGCATACGCGGCGATCAGAGCAGCTGCAAACAGAATGTTTGCCCAAAGTAGTATTTTTCTGATGTGTTTCTTCAAAACTTACTGCTAACTTCGGTTACTCATTTTAAACAGGGTTTCCTTTTCATTTTTTGTCAGGCTTTCATATCCCGATTTGGCAATCTTATCCAGTATACGATCAATCTCCTTCTGGTACTCAACTTTTGACCGGTTGTATTCCCGGTCGTCCATATTTTTGGCCTGGCTCTTATACGACACTTTCATCTTAGGCCTCTGCCGAAAGAATACAGCGATCGAATCGGCAATTCCGGAAAAGCGCCTTCCGGTGTCCCTCCCCCTTTTTAATTGCGTGGCAAAGAAGTAGCCATAAAGAGCTCCTCCCAAATGTGCTATATGTCCCCCGGCATTCGATGACGCAATCTGCAATACATCGAGTACTAGAAAGAAAATGGCAATATATTTGATTTTTACAGGTCCGATAAAGGGAATATATACTGTATAATTAGGAGTATAAACTGAAATGGCAATAACAATAGCTGTAACCGAGGCTGAAGCGCCCAATGCCTGTGCAAGAGGAGCTTGTTCAACCAGACCGGGAAAAACATTATAGGAAAAAATAAAAAGAAACGCACCGGCAAGACCCCCGAGCAAATAAGTAGTAAATAGTTGCTTCTCGGTCAGGTAATGAAGGAATATACGTCCGAACCAAAACAGCCATAGCAGGTTACTGAGAATATGAATAAAATCGAAATGCAAAAACATATAGGTGATAAGTGTCCATGGCCGGTAGAGCAAAGTCATGAGGCTGGCAGGGAGCATTAAGTATGTAAGGATATTCTGATGAAAGAAATAGGATTTGCCCTGTATATCGCCAAGCGAAGGGCTGAACAGAAAAAATAATACGTACAATAGTTTCACAATAATGAAAACTCCGAGGTTGATATAAATTAATTTAGCAACCGCTGTTCCATTCCGGAAAGAATTCTTTATCTCATCTGAAATACTGGCCATTTCAAGACTTTCATAAAACTTCTTTTACAAAGTTAATACAGTTAATAAATATTGAATTGATTTCGCTTCCAGATTTTAATTAAGATAAATCCAACAACGGCTCCTCCCAGGTGAGCAAAATGGGCTATGTTATCTCCGCTGAAATTGGCAATACCAAAAAATAATTCGAGAACAGCATATATGGGAATCAGGTATTTGGCTTTGATGGGGATAGGCAAAAAAATGATCATCAGCTCTACATTGGGGAACATCATGGCAAAGGCAATCAGTATGCCAAATACGGCGCCGGAGGCACCAATCATTATAGCAGGAGCATCCTGCAAATAGTAGATAAACAGTTGCAGGGCTGCAGCACCTATACCCGACAGGAAGTATAACAGAAAAAACTTTTTGCCACCGAGAACCGATTCCAGCACCCTGCCAAACATAAACAGGGCAAACATATTAAAAAAGATATGCCCGAAACCGCCATGTAAAAACATATGCGAAATTATCTGATAGGGTTGGAAGGCTCCGGTATTAATACTATACAGAGCCAAAAATTTCAGTATAATGTGCCCTGTGAAAAGATCCACCAGGAAAATAACAATATTAAGAAGAAGTATTACCCTGGTAACCGGCGGTAATGCCGTTAATATTCCCCCACCTCTGTTAAAACCATTCATATTTTATCGTTTTCAATTGTTAAATATAAAACAAACATTTTCCTCAATCCTATTGTTCCCTTATTTGTTCATTATTATTTCAGGAATTTCTCCAGTTCCTCTATACTGACAATGGAAAGCAGTTTTTTACCTGTCGGGGAATAATTCGGATTCTCACACGCAAATAATTCATCAACCAGTTGCTGCATTTCCTCCATAAACAATCTTTTTTCAAAACCTGCCGATGCCGCCTTTGCCAGAGAAGCTGCAACCAATTTTGTAGCTGAGGAACCAATTTTCTGATTCGTGTTTTTGTATTCTTCGAGAAGCGATTCAATGAGCTCCTTTAAATCGTTGCATTCAATGCCCGCAGGACAACTATTTATAACAATCGTGTTCTGTCCCAGATCGCTAATATCGATACCCATTAGCGCAAGATCGTCTTTAATCTCCATGATCAACAGGTAATGTCCGGAATCAAGATCTATCTTTGCAGGATAGAGCTCACGTTGCGCCAGTCCCTGATTACGGGCAACACTCTGAATTAGCTGCTCATACAAAATTCTTTCGTAGGCTAATTTCTGATCGATAAGCATCAACCCCGATTTAACGGGCGTTAAAATATATCGGCCCCGCAATTGAACATACTCCGAATTGGCGATGACTTCATTATCATCTTCCTGAGAAAACAGCTCTCTGCTCTCAGGGACTTCTCCTCTACTATCAACATCAAATTCAGGATATAGGCTTTCCCATCCATCAGGAGGGGTCAGAGGAGCCTTCCCGGAAGAATACCTTTTCCCTGTTGATGCAGGTTCAAAAGGATTGTAGGCATGATTTATCTCAATTTCCGGAGTTTTAATTTCGGTCCCTTTTGTGATCACGGGAATATCAATAACGCCTTCCTTACTGAAATCGATAGAAGGAATTACACTCGATTTGCCTAAGGCTTCACGAACCGCAGCCTGAATTATCTGGAATATGGCCTGTTCATTTTCGAACTTGATTTCTGTTTTTGTCGGATGTATGTTAACATCAATGGTCTGCGGGTCTGCTTCAAAGAAAATAAAATAACCCGGAAAGCTTTCGGGCGGTAAAATTTTTTCATAGGCACGCATTACTGCACGATGAAAATAGGGATGCCGCATATACCGGCGGTTAATAAAAAAGAATTGTTCTCCGGTGGTTTTTTTGGCATGTTCAGGCTTCCCGATAAATCCCGAAATGCTGATCAATGATGTGTTCGATTGAATGGTATTCAGATTCGCGTTTATATGTTTTCCGAACACATGGATAATGCGCTGACGAGGATTGCTTGCCGGCAAATGGAGAATTTCGGAATCGTTGTGGATGAGTGAAAAAGCTATTTCAGGATGAGCCAGTGCAATATGCTGAAATTCATTGATAATATATTTCAACTCGGTGGTGTTGCTCTTTAAAAACTTACGCCGTGCGGGCACATTATAGAAAATATTTTTTACTAAAATTGTGGTTCCCGCCGGACAGCTAACCGGATTCTGATATTCGAGTTCCGATCCGTTGATACTTATTTCAGTTCCTATTTCTTCTTCCGGCTGTCTTGTTTTAAGAATAATATGTGCTATGGCAGCTATTGATGCAAGTGCTTCTCCCCTGAAACCCTTTGTGCGTATTTCGAAAAGATCGTTGGCATTACGTATTTTTGAGGTAGCGTGTCTTTCAAAAGACAGTCGTGCATCGGTATCCGACATCCCGATTCCATTATCCGTTACCTGAATCAATGTGCGCCCTGCATCCTTAATCACCACACTGATTTCGTTAGCCCCTGCATCCACTGCATTTTCTGTCAGCTCTTTGACTACCGAAGCCGGACGCTGAATCACCTCACCAGCTGCTATCTGATTAGCCACCGAGTCGGGAAGCAGTTGAATGATATCAGCCATAAAAATATCAGATTTTATAGGGTAAATAAAAAATAGATCAACAGGAGGAGTATAGCTATAATAATTACAATTCTGAGTGAGGAATTTCTGTTGGCCGAGGAGCGCTGACGATGAGCCTGCCGGAACGATCCACGAATGATATTTCCTGAATATTCTTCACTTGTACCACCCTGTACTTCCCTTTCAACTTTTTTAATCCGCGCCTCAAGTTCTTCCTTTTGCTGGTTGTAAAAGCGGGGAATAAATGTGAATTGCTTGTTCTTATAGGTTCTAAAAAATTTGGGTAACATTGTTTGATATTTGGCAGCAAAGGTATCTTTTTATTACGTAATTGGAAAAGCAAAAACGGATTGGTATACTCATTTGGTTTAATAAAATCTTCCAGTCATTAATTTATGCATCACTGTTTAATTGCGTTCCACAAAATTTACAAAAGGTGGCATTCACATCATGTCCTTCGCGCATGCATCCGGGACATACCTGTGAAGAAGGTTTCTGTGATTCCGAACGGGCAATTTCAACTGAGATGATTCCGGTAGGAACCGCTATAATAGCATACCCTGTTATCATAAGTATTCCGCTTATAAACTGCCCCAGTACAGTTTGTGGTATAATATCGCCATAACCCACAGTGGTCAGCGTAACAATAGCCCAGTAAATGCTTTTCGGGATACTGGTAAATCCATGTTGTTCCCCCTCGATAAGGTACATAAGTGTCCCTACCAGCAATATTACCATAAGCACCGCAAACATAAATACGCCTATTTTTTCCCGGCTCGATTTAAGGGCTCTGATCAGGGTGTCTCCTGCTTTCAGGTAACGACTGATCTTCAATATCCTGAAAATTCGTAATAATCGCAATGCCCTTATTACCAGTAAACTTCTTGCTCCTATTATAAAAATTCCAAGAAAGGCCGGCATAATGGCCAGTAGATCGATAACTCCAAAAAAACTGACGATATATTGTATTCTTTTCCTGGCAGCATAAATACGTAAAAAATACTCAAGGCTGAAAATGATAGTGAAAATCCATTCCAGGATAATAAAAGTATGCCGGAAATTATTTCGCAGGACAGGAATACTCTCACCAGTAACGGAAATAATACTCAGAACAATTATAATAAGCAGTGCAATATCAAAGAGTTTTCCTGCACTTGTATCGGCTTTAAAAATAATTTCGAAGAGGTTTTCACGAAGTTTTTTCTTCATAGCTAAATCATTTTTTGAAGATTATGCGTTTATTTTTTAAACTTAGTACTCAAATTATACGTTATTCATTTTTATGAACAAGTTTAAAGAAGATTTTCTGGAAGCAAAAGAAGTTCTCGAAAAATTCCTTTCCGATGACACGAATTTTAAGAAACTCGAAGAAGCAGGCACCCTGATGGTAAAAGCTGTCAATTCAGGAAACAAACTGATCTCATGCGGTAATGGCGGCTCGATGAGTGATGCCATGCATTTCGCTGAAGAACTGACCGGTCAGTTCAGAGACAGGCGTAGAGCCATCCCTGCTCTCTCAATCGCTGATCCTTCCCACATCACCTGTACCGCCAACGATTATGGCTTCGATGCCATTTTTTCACGTTTCATCGAAGCGCATGGAAAAAAAGGCGATGTACTGCTGGCTATAAGTACCAGTGGCAACAGTGAAAATATTCTGCAGGCTGCTGATACAGCAAAGAAAAAAGGAATGAAAATCGTATCCCTGACTGGCAAAGATGGGGGAAAGTTAGCTGCTTTAAGTGATGTGGAAATTCGTGCACGCCATAGTGGCTATTCCGACCGGATACAGGAAATTCATATCAAGATTATTCATAGTCTTATTCATTTTATTGAATGCCATATCGATTGAGATCCATAAAAAAAATACTATCCTATGGCCTGATCATCGTTTTTACGGCCCTGATTGTGAGTGCCTGCCTTGATAATTTCAACCGCGATCTGGATACTATTTATTATAATCCTTCCTACTCTGTTCCCATCGGACCTGTATCGCATAGTATGGCGGATATTATGCCATACCTGGCATTACCCTGGCCTATTCCGGATACTTTTGTCATGCCGGATACAGCAGATTTTCCCATTCTGATCTATGACGATACCCTGTTTTTCAGGAATCCGGAGGAAGGTTACGATACGATATTTTTCGAACCTTTCGATATGCAAGCCATTGTTGAGCAAAGCGAATATATCGTATCGGTCATGTTCCGCGCCAATATCCTTAACGGACTTCCGGTGAACACTGCCACGCAGATCTATTATATTGATGGAGCTGGCCAGACAACCGATTCATTGTACGATAACGGAAGTGCAAATATCCAGAGCGCTTTGGTGAATGAAAGAGATAGTGTGCTCGCTCCCTATTTTACCACCATCGATACCTATCTCGACGAAATGGAAATACAAAATCTGGTACAAGCCTCCCAACTAGGCATTTATATATATCTGCAAACCCTTCAACCCAATGATGATACGCTTCGCATTTACTCCGATCAACTTTTTAATGTTCAATTGGCGGTACGTGTAGAATTATTAATTCCGCTTGAATAGAAATATTATTTCGTTGGATGAATAAAATATGGCTCATTATTATACTATTTGTTCCTGATATTCTTTCGGGACAACAGAATCAGCAGCTCTACCAGATGCATTACCTGGGTGAAAGTAATTTTCTGAATCCTGCTGTTCAGTCGGAATGCAAATTATTCATCGGTCTGCCCATAATTTCATCGTTGCATTTCAATTATGCCAACTCCGGATTCAGTTATCGCCAACTCGTCGAAAATACAGACGATAGTACCAGCCAGTTACAGATCGATCAGAGAGTTCGCCGGCTGGGCCTTCGGACTCTTATTGCCACTGAACTCCATTTCACCTGGTTGGCTCTCGGTTATAAATTAAACGATTACTATTTTGCCTTCTCCATCATAGAGAAAAATAACATTCCCATCACACTCTCTAAAGATCTTTTTACACTTCCCTGGAGAGGTAATACACCTTTTGAGGGGGATAATGCCAGTTCGCGGGGAACAGCGATCTATGCCATGCACTACCGGGAGTATGCCCTGGGGATTTCAAAAAAAACAGGATACGGAAATTACTTCGGGATCAAAGGAAAACTCCTTTTCGGTAAACTCAATGCGGCTTCACCAAAATCGAATGTTTCGCTTTACACTGACCCGATGTATTTTGACCTGGCATTGGATGGAGAAGC
>Ga0307441_1001029_pt1 | contig 9973 bp, 10 predicted proteins | sample SalMarWE160420MG_FD_202149 | JGI IMG/M metagenome (GOLD analysis project Ga0307441, IMG submission 202149) | Salt marsh sediment microbial communities from the Plum Island Ecosystem LTER, Massachusetts, United States - WE1604-20 | ecosystem: Environmental > Aquatic > Marine > Intertidal zone >... | reverse complement strand
AATCCGGGCAAAGGGGTGCCGACCCTGCACCGGTGCGCCGAATTCGGTGCCATGCACGTGCACGCCGGCAAGCTTCCTCATCCCGAACTGGAGCGTTTCTAGGATGGCTGGATCCCACGGTGCCGGCCTGCCCCTCGGCGCGCGAACCCGATCATGAACGCTACCGACCGCAGCGGGGAAATCGCGGCGCGTGTCCGGACCGCCGCCGAACAGGCTACGCCGCTGCGCATCGTCGGAGGCGCCAGCAAGGATTTCTACGGCCGCCGTTCCGAGGGCGAACCACTCAACGTGGCGGGCCATTGCGGGGTACTGGACTACGAACCGTCCGAACTGGTGATGACGGCCCGGGCCGGCACGCCCCTGCAGGAAATCCAGGACACCCTCGCCGAGCGCGGCCAGATGCTTGCCTTCGAGCCGCCTCACTTCGGCGCCGGCGCCACTCTGGGAGGCACAGTGGCCTGCGGCCTTTCCGGTCCGCGGCGTCCCTACACCGGCGCGGTGCGCGATTTCGTGCTGGGCGTGAAGATCGTCAACGGTCGAGGCGAGGCGCTGACTTTCGGCGGGCAGGTGATGAAGAACGTGGCCGGCTACGATCTGTCCCGGTTGATGGCCGGCGCCCTGGGCACCCTGGGGGTGCTGCTGGACGTATCGCTGAAGGTTCTGCCCATACCGCCGGCGGAAATGACCGTCTGGCGGGAAGCCACCCTCGATCAGGCCCTGGACTCGTTCAACGCCTGGGCCGGCCAGCCGCTGCCGTTGTCCGCCGCGGCTTTCGACGGCGCGCGGCTGTACGTGCGATTGTCGGGCACAGAGCAGGGCATACGCCAGGGCCACCGACGCATCGGTGGCGACACGCTGTCCGATGCCGAAGCTTTCTGGGCTTCCATACGGGAACAGAACCATGGGTTCTTCGACGACGCCTGTCCGCTGTGGCGTCTGTCCGTCCCGCCGACGGCACCTGCGCTGGATATCGACGGGCGCTGGTTCGTCGACTGGGGCGGCGCCCTGCGGTGGCTGTTGACCGACGCGCCGGCCTCGGAGGTACGTTCACTAGCGGCGCGGGCCGGCGGCCATGCCACGTTGTTCCGAAGAGGCGACCCCGCGGGCTCCGTATTCCATGAGCTGCCGCCGGCGCTGGCGGCGCTGCAACAGCGCATCAAGGCGGCCATGGATCCGGCCGGCATCCTCAATCGCGGCCGCCTGTACCCGGACTGGTAGTCGCCGGCACCCTGCAACGACGGGCATCGAATCGTGCAGACACGCATACCAAAGACCGTCCTGGCCACCGACTACGGCCGGGAAGCCGAACGCATTCTGCGCACCTGCGTGCATTGCGGCTTCTGCAATGCCACCTGTCCCACCTACCAGCTGCTGGGCGATGAGCTGGACGGCCCCCGCGGGCGCATCTACCAGATCAAGGGCGTTCTGGAAGGCGAGCGCGCTTCCGCCCGAACCCGGCTGCATCTCGACCGCTGCCTGACATGCCGGGCCTGCGAAACCACCTGCCCGTCCGGCGTGCAATACGGACACCTGGTGGACATCGGACGGGAACTGGTCGAACGGCAGGTGCCGCGCAGCCGCCGCGAGCGAACTCTGCGAGCCGCCCTCAGGTCGATACTGTCGAACCGGCGCATCTTCACGGCGCTGTTGCGCACCGGGCAATGGATGCGTCCGCTGTTGCCGGCGTCCCTGCGGGCCAGGGTGCCGGCGCCCCGCCCCCTCGGCCCGAGCCTCGCTACCCGCCCGCACAAGCGTTCGGTGATTCTCCTGGACGGGTGCGTGCAACCGGCACTGGCACCGCAGATAAACGCCGCCACCGCACGGGTCCTGGATGCCCTGGGGATCGCAGCAGTCACCGCACCGCGGGCCGGCTGCTGCGGCGCGGTCAGCCAGCATCTGTCCGCCCCCGAGCAGGCGTTGGATTTCGCGCGGCGCAACATCGACGCCTGGTGGCCGCTGGTTGAAGACGGCGCCGAAGCCCTGGTGATGACCGCCAGCGGCTGCGGGGCCATGGTCCGCGATTACGGCTACCTGCTGCGCAACGATCCCGCCTATGCGCCCCGGGCCGCACGTATTTCCTCCATGACCCGGGACATCGTGGAAGTGGTGGCGAACGAGGATGTGTCGACCCTGGGTCCCGCCGACAACGTTCCCCGCCGCATCGCTTTCCAGTCACCCTGCACGCTCCAGCACGGCCAGCAACTGGGCGGAGTGGTGGAAGGCCTGCTGTCGAGGCTGGGTTTCGAACTGACGCCGGTAGCAGACTCCCATTTGTGCTGCGGTTCGGCGGGTACCTACTCCATCCTCCAGCGCGACCTGTCGGAACGGCTGCGTACCAACAAGCTCAGCGCACTGCAGGCGGGCAGCCCGGCACTGATCGCAACCGCGAACATCGGCTGCCTCCACCATCTGCAGAGCGCCACCGATTTGCCTGTACGGCACTGGATCGAACTGCTGGCCTGACCACGCCACGCGTGTGGATTTAATGCGCCGCACAGGCCGTCCGGCAGGCGCCAATGCCTGTCGTCGGCAGCTGTTCTGAGCTACACCCAGAGGGGCGCTCTGCAAAGGTCGCGGCGCGGCGATCAGAGCGCGCCCGTCGGGCGCCGACCGTCGCCCCATCCGGCGACCGAACCGGGATCACCGAATCACCGCGCCTGCGCGGCCGCAGGGACGTGCATATACTCAGGGAAACAACGGAGCGGGGACCATGGCTGATACCGACGCACCTTTGCTGATCGAGCCCGATGACCTGGAAGAGCGACTGGGCACCGCGGGATTGGTGGTGGTCGATGTCAGCAAGCCGGACACCTACGGGAAACTGCACGTACCGGGAGCCGTCCATCTGGAGTTCGGTCACATCATCGACCGCGCCCAGCCCACCAAAGGTCTGCTGCCCGGCGACACGGAACTGACCGACGTGCTGTCGGGACTGGGCATCCGTCCCGACAGTCACGTGGTGGCCTACGACGACGAAGGGGGCGGCAGGGCGTCGCGCCTGCTGTGGACGCTGGACGTCATCGGCCACCGACGCTTTTCCCTGCTCAACGGCGGGCTGCATGCCTGGGCCAACGAGGGTTACCCGGTGGATCGTGCGCCGGTCGCCGCAGGCCGGAGCCGCTATCAGGCAGAGGCCCAGGATGGTCCGGTGGCCGACTACGACTATGTGCTGGCCCATCTCGGCGATCCGGACGTGCGTCTGCTGGATGCCCGCAGCCCCGGGGAGTACGAGGGGCGCGACGTGCGGGCCGCCCGGGGCGGTCATATCCCCGGCGCGGTCAATTTCGAGTGGACTCTGGCCATGGATCGCGAGCGCAATCTGCGACTCAAACCCGCCGCAGAACTCGAGGACATGCTGGGCGCCCTGGGGATCAAGCGGGACCATGAAGTGATCACCTACTGCCAGACCCACCACCGCTCGGCGCATACCTACATCGTGCTGAAGACGCTGGGCTTTCCCAGGTTGAAGGGCTACCCGGGCTCGTGGTCGGACTGGGGCAACCGCCCCGACGCCCCTGTCGAATAAAAAAATGGCCGTCAGGGGCTGACGGCCAGGGGCACCTGCGGCTCACGCCGCGAAGGAGAAATCATCAGCCGGCGGTCTGGGCCGGCCGGCTCAACAGGGCGTAGTTGGGACAGAAGTCGAACCCATCCAAGGTGCTGCCGACCCGCAGACAGTCCCGGCAACGGTCCCGATCATCACACGACTCGCAGGCGCGCAGCTCGCGTTCGACCTCATGCAGGTAACGGCTGTGCAGGAAATGCCGGACATCGGTGTCGGCCAGCGACAGCAGGCGCTTGAGCAGTAACCGGTCCAGGCGCTGAGCCATATCCGCCCGCACCAGCTGCCCGCGCAACAAATTGGCTCTGATGGCGCGCGCCAGCGCGCCCACGGTCAGTACCAGGCATCCCGCCATGACGGCCAACACGACTATGCTGATCGGATCCATGGGCAAACCTTCCTGCAAGACATGCACGCAGTGTGGCTGCCGGGACCGGCGGACGCATTGACCCAGGTCAATTGAAGGACATCGCCGCCGGATTGGGAGGCTGACCGCCGTGCCCGGCGGCCAGCGACCGGTGGCGTCACGCGCCCCGGAAGAAATGCTCGCGGTAGTACTGCAACTCGCGGATGGAATCCCGCACGTCTTCCAGCGCCAGATGGGCCGCGTTCTTCTGGAAGCCGTTCGCCATGGCGGGCGCCCAGCGTTTGGCCAGTTCCTTGACCGAACTCACGTCCAGATTGCGGTAGTGGAAATACTGCTCAAGGTCCGGCATGCAGCGCGCCAGGAAGCGGCGGTCCTGGCAGATGCTGTTGCCGCACATGGGCGAACAATTGGCAGGCACATGCTTCTCCAGGAATTCCAGCGTAATACGCTCGGCATCCTGTTCGTTCAGCGGACTGGCCTTGACGCGATCGACCAGTCCGGACTGGTTATGCTGATTGGTGTTCCAGTCGTCCATGGCGGAGAGCCGTTCGTCGGGCTGATGGATCGCCAGTACCGGCCCTTCGGCAACCACATTGAGTTCGCTGTCCGTGACGATGGTTGCAATCTCGATAATCGCGTCCGTATTGCTGTCGAGACCGGTCATCTCCAGGTCGATCCAGATCAGATTGTTGGGGCTCTGCGCCATGAAAATCCCCCTGTGGCATAGATGGTTGTGTTCGATTGTACCAAAGGCTACCCTGATTGCGTGCAAGGATAGGGCAAGCTTTTTCGATGAATGCATTCACGGTGGTGTTCGTGGTGGCTGTCGGCCTTTCGGGACTCCTGCAGGCCTGGTTGGCACGCCGTCATATGGCCCATATCCGCGCACGGCGCAATCAGGTCCCGGAAGCCTTCCGCGACTCGATTCCCCTGCAATCCCATCAGAAGGCCGCCGATTACACCCTGGCCCGTACCCGTTTGGGACTGCTGGAACTGGGCTACGGCTTGGCACTGCTGCTGGGCTGGACCCTGGGCGGCGGACTGGCGCTGCTCAACCGGCTCTGGCTGGGTGCCGGACTCGGGCCGCTGGCCACCGGCGTGGGCGTCATGACCAGCGCGTTTCTCCTCATGGGGCTGCTGGATCTGCCCTTTTCCGCCTATCAGACATTCGTACTCGAGCAACGGTTCGGCTTCAATCGCACTCGCATTGGAACGTTCGTCGCCGATCTGTTCAAGGAAGCACTGCTGCTGATGCTGATCGGCATCCCGCTGGCGGCGCTGGTGCTTTGGCTGATGGCGGGCGCGGGATCCCTGTGGTGGGTCTACGTATGGGCCGTGTGGATGGGTTTTTCGCTGCTGATGATGTGGGCCTATCCGGCTTTCATCGCACCGCTGTTCAACCGGTTCACGCCACTGCAGGATGAGGCCCTCAAGAACCGCATCCAGACCCTGCTCGCCAAATGCGGTTTCCGCAGCCAGGGTATCTTCGTCATCGACGGGTCTCGGCGTTCCGGGCACGGGAACGCCTATTTCAGCGGCCTGGGCCGCAACAAGCGCATCGTGTTCTTCGACACCCTGTTGAGCAGTCTGGAGCCCAACGAGATCGAGGCGGTACTGGCCCACGAACTGGGCCATTTCCGACTCAAGCACGTGCAGAAGCGCATGGTGTCCATGGCCATCTTCAGCGCAGCGGGGCTGGCCCTGCTGGCATGGCTTATGGGCCAGCCCTGGTTCTACACCGGTCTGGGCGTCGCCACGCCCTCCACCTACATGGCGCTGCTGCTGTTTATGCTGGTAGCGCCCACCGTCGGGGTGTTTCTGCAACCCGTGTTCAGCTGGCTGTCGCGCAAGCATGAATTCGAAGCAGACAGCTACGCGGCCTCTCAGGCCGACCCCAAGGATCTGATCAGCGCGTTGGTCAAGCTTTACCGGGAGAATGCCAGCACGTTGACTCCCGATCCGCTGTACTCGGCATTCCACGACTCTCATCCGCCGGCACCCGTCCGCGTGGCCCACCTGGCCGGCGCAAACCACAACACACCAAGCGAGGTGATGCCATGAAACGGAACTTCTCGATATCCCTTTTCGTCCTCGGCATGCTGGCCGGTTCCGGCGCGGCGCAGGCGGCCGACAGGCCGGCAGACCCTTCAGCAGGCGAGGCGCTGGTGAAAGCCCATTGCATGCGTTGTCATGGCACCGAGGTCTACAACAAGAATCCGCTGAAGATCACCAGTCTCGCAGGCCTTCGCCATCAGCTGGACAACTGCACCCATGCCACCGGCGTGCAGTGGTCGAAACAGCAGATGGAGGATGTCATTGCCTATCTGAACAAGAACTTCTATCACTTCAAGTGAGCGGGGACGGAATGGACGCCGTTGATCTGACAACCAAGCACTGCCAGGTCTGCGAAGGGGGCACGGCAGCCCTGACAACGGACGAGGCAAGCTCGCTGCTGGGCCAGGTCCACGAAGACTGGTCGCTGGATGCACAGGGCAATGAAATCAGCCGCACGTTTCGCTTCAAGAACTACCATCACACCATGGCATTCGTGAACGCAGTCGCGTGGGTCGCGCACCGGGAAGACCACCATCCCGACCTGGAGGTGGGGTACAACCGTTGCCGGGTACGCTACAGTACCCATGCCATCGGCGGGCTGTCGGAAAATGACTTCATCTGCGCCGCCAAGATCGACCGCCTCCTGGACACTTGATCTTCATCTTACCTAGGCACAGCCCACAGTGGACATGACCGGGCGCAGGCGGGGTCCGCGCCGCACAAGAACGATCGCGGCACCCTCGGCGTCCGATCCGGCCGGCATGGCGGGGCGGGTGGTAACGCACCACGGTCGCTCGGCCGTGGTGGAAGATGCCCAGGGTGGGTTGCATCTGTGTACGACCAGACGCCGCGTCGGGAAGGTGGTGTGCGGCGACCGGGTCGAGTGGTCTGCGGCCGGCCCCCGACAGGGCGTCATCACGAGATTGCTGCCCCGTTCGAATCTGCTGGCGAGAGCGGACGGCGGCGGGCGGTCACGGCCGCTGGCATCCAACGTGGACCAGGTCCTCATCGTCGCCGCACCCGAACCGCCCCTGTCCGAAGCGCTGATCGACCGCTACCTGGTGGCTGCCGAGTTACTGCCCGCCCGGGCCCTTATCGTGGTCAACAAATGCGACCTTCTGAGCCCGGCCGAACGCACTGAACTGGAAGCGCGGGTGGCCGACTACCAGGCGGTCGGCTACGGACTGATATTCACACGCCGCGACGACCAGGGAACACTGGATGAGCTCAGGCATCATCTGCGAGACAAGACCAGCATCCTGGTGGGACAGTCCGGCGTGGGCAAGTCGTCGCTGGTCAATGCACTGCTACCGGATCGGGACGTACGGGTCGGCGCGCTCTCCGAGGCCACCGGACTTGGCCGCCACACCACCAGCGCTACCACCTTGCATCACCTTCCCGAAGGCGGCGATTTGATCGACTCGCCCGGGGTGCGCGACTTCCATCTGGAAAGCGTGGACGTGGCCGACCTCGGTCGGAGCTTCCGCGAATTCGGGCCGTACCTGGGACAGTGCCGATTCCACAACTGTCGCCACCACGGCGAGCCGGGCTGCGCTGTATCCACTGCCGCCCAGCAGGGCCAAATCAGCGCCCGCCGACTGGCCTCCTACCGCCAGTTGCTGGACTCGCTCCCGTAGCCACCCTCTCGACCGATCGAGATCCCCTGTCAGGAGGTTGGGACGGGCTCGCCGGCTACAATGTCAAATTTTTGTACAGCGAATCGCTAACCTGATGGGACAGATCGTTATAAGTAACTGATAACCTGAAAACATCTCTGAAACACCCGTTGTAAACAATGTCAATTCTTTTTACAAATCCTTATGGCCAACTTCGAGAGGCCAGCCCAACCGACTGAACCATAAGCCTGTGTGCTGTATGGCATCGCCCTTGCACGCTCCGCCCCACCACACCCCGTTGTGAGGGCGAGGCCATGGAAACGGCTTCTACATCCCCGCGGACAAGGCACACCAGGCAGGCAATGCCCCACGATCCAGCGGGTTTCGCACCGCTGCCCGCACTCGGGCTCGACCCTCTGCGCCCAACAGCAACCATCGCCGTCGTTCCTGTTCCCGTCCGACCCGACGGGCCCCTGAACGCCCGCCCACCGCGGGACATGCGGTGGGTGCGCGCCCGGCCTGTACCGCCGACATGTCCCTTGTCTCGATGCGCGGCATCTCCCTCCGCCCGCCCACCGTTGCATCCGAAGGACAGCAGGAGCATCCATCATGGAACGACAGAGAATCATCTACCTGAAGCCGCCGACCGCCAGCAACCTTCTGGACAAGCAACTCACCGGCGCCGACTGGCGAGTGACCACTACAGCCGACGTTGATACCGCCGCCCTCTGGTCCCGGGATCCGGACGTGTGCGCCGGACTGATCCACTTCGACGAAACCTCTCTGGGAGCACACAAGCGTCAAATCGAGGAACTGATGGCGGCCAGCCATACTGTGGAGTGGATCGGGGTTCTACCCAAGGCGCTGCTCGGACCCGCCATCCGCAGCGGCCTGGTCCCGGGGTTCCTGTTCGACTACCACACCTTGCCCGTCGACCTTCCCCGCCTGCTGCACACCATTGGCCACGCCTGCGGCATGGCAAACGCCAACCGCCAGGCGCCGGCCCTTTCCAGCCCTCCGTCGGAGCGGATCATGGTGGGCACCGGCACCGCCATGCACGCCGTCGCCCAGAGCATCCGCAAGGTGGCCAGCGTGGACGCCCCGGTCATGATCACCGGGGAAAGCGGCACCGGCAAGGAACTGGCCGCCCGGGCCGTGCATGCCCAGTCGCCGCGCAACCGCCAGCCGTTTCAGGCCATCAACTGTGGAGCCCTGCCCGCCCATCTGATCCAGTCCGAGCTGTTCGGCCACGAGAAGGGGGCGTTCACCGGGGCCCATCGACGCCATGTGGGCCGCATCGAGGCCGCCAACGGCGGCACGGTCTTCCTGGACGAGATCGGCGATCTGTCCCTGGACCTGCAGGTGAACCTGCTGCGCTTCCTGCAGGAGGGCACCATCGAGCGTATAGGCAACACCGAGCCCATGCCGGTGGACGTGCGGGTCATAGCGGCAACGCACGACAACCTGCAGGACGCGGTTCTGGGCGGGCGATTCCGGGAAGACCTGTATTACAGGTTGAACGTGCTGCACCTGAACCTTCCCCCCCTGCGCGAGCGCCGGGAAGACATCGAGGCGCTGGCCGAACACTATTTCCGCATCTACCACCAGGAGCGTAACCGCAACGTGCGCGGATTCAGTCGCCACGCGCTGGAAGCGATGAAGAGCTACGACTGGCCGGGCAATGTGCGCGAACTGGTCAACCGGGTCCGCCGGGCCACCATCATGTGTGAGCACCGTCTGATCTCGCCGGTGGAATTGGGCCTGGACAGCAAGACAGCGCCCCAGGGAGTGGCGGCGACCCTGGCCCACGCCCGCCGCCTGGCCGAACGCCAGGCAATACTGGATTGCCTGGCGCTGACCAACAACAACGTATCGGAAGCCGCACGCCGGCTCGGCGTGGCACGCATCACGCTGTACCGCCTGATGGAGAAGTACGGTCTGGGCACGCCCAACCGCTCCGGCGGCGAACCGGTACGGTCACGGGCGTGAGCGGCCGTCGCACGGGCGGGCGGCGGCGCGAACCGAACGATGCAGGGAGAATCGGCATGGGAACAGGTTTGCGGTTGGCGGCCCTGCACTGCGGGCTGCTGGTGGCGCTGGCCGGCGGCGGTGCCCATGGAGAGACCCTGGACGCGAAGCTGGACCGGCTGCAGAAGGTCCTGGAACGGCAGGCCCAGGTCACCGCCCAACAACGAAGGCAGCTTGCCGCCCAGGCGCGGGAACTGGCACGCCAACAGGCGCTGATCGAACAGCAGCTGCGCGAACTGGACGCCCTCAACCGCCACAAAATGGCTCGCCGGCAGATGGAGAATGCCCGCGGGGCCGGCCCGAAGGCGCCCGCCGCGGCCGCTGCCCGGGAAGATTCTCCGCAAG
>Ga0307441_1001028_pt1 | contig 9977 bp, 7 predicted proteins | sample SalMarWE160420MG_FD_202149 | JGI IMG/M metagenome (GOLD analysis project Ga0307441, IMG submission 202149) | Salt marsh sediment microbial communities from the Plum Island Ecosystem LTER, Massachusetts, United States - WE1604-20 | ecosystem: Environmental > Aquatic > Marine > Intertidal zone >... | reverse complement strand
GGTGTCCGTGCCTGCGGCGCCCGTCGCGACGTGAAGCTGCGATGCCGCCATCGCCGACGCGAGCGTCGCCCGGGCCCGGCGGCCGCGCGTGACGGGGAAACGGGCTTCTGGCGGGCTTCAGGTTTGCGCCGGGCTTCGCAGCCGGCCGAGCTCGAGTCCGTTCCCTCGTGCCGGGAGCGGGCGGCTTATAGCGCCGGTCGGGAGCGGCGACACGCGTTCAGGAGGACGACGTTGTAGAGTTGAGCGCTCGCGTCGACGACCGGCTCGGCCACCTGCGAAAGGTGGCCGGCTCGGCGACTCGGCCCGTGATCGATCGGGTGGCGCCTCCTGAGAATCGCTGCCCCTGAGGAGGCTAGTGATGCGTGACGGCTTGCAGAGGTGCGGACGGTCGGTCGGGACGGTGCCTTCGGCGGCGCGTGGCGGCGTTCCGGCGCTCGCGCTGAGGCGGGCTGCCGGGTGCCGGCGAGCGTACGCGCCCGTTCGCGCCATGCTGGTTGTTGCGTTCGCCGTGGCCGGCCTGTCGCTCTCGAGTCCGTACGCGGCTGCAGCAAAGGGGCCTGCCGTGTTGCCCCTCGGCTCCTCGGCGCCTGCGGGCACCTTCACCACCCCAGGCGGCGGCACCTCGACGCTGGACGCCTTCCACGGCCAGGCAACGCTGGTCTGGTTCGTGACCACATGGTGCCAGCGCTGTCAGACGGGCACGCAGACGCTTGCCGCCAACATCAACGCCTTGGCCTCGTACGGCGTGCACGTGGTGGAGCTCGAGGTCGCGAACAACCTCGGCCGGCAAGGACCCTCGCTCACGGCGTTCGGCCGGCAGTTCGCGGGCAAGGCGTTCGGCAGCCCGAACTGGACGTGGGGCGAGGCATCGAAATGGATGACCACGACCTTCGACCCCGGCGGCTACGACAACCTCTACTACCTGATCGCCGGTGACGGCCACCTCACCTATGTCAACGCCTCGCCGGACGCCACCATGCAGGCTCTGCTCACCGCCGCGGTCGACCTGAGCCGCGGCATCACGTCGCCCATCGGGCCGGAGGGCGTGCCGGAGCCCGCCGGGCCCGCCGTCGCGAGCCTGGCGCAGGCGGCGTCGGGCAAGACGGTCGACGGCATCGCGTGCAGCACGAGCGAGCAGCTGCTGTTCCATGTGCACACGCACCTGACGATCTTCGTGGCCGGCAAGGAGGAAGCCGTCCCGGCCGGGATCGGCATCGCGCCTCCCCGCTCTGCACAGACCTCGCCCTACGGGGCGTTCGTGGACGGCGGGAGCTGCTTCTACTGGTTGCACACCCATGCCGCGGACGGCATCATCCACATCGAGTCTCCCGTGAAACGCCAGTACACCCTCGGGGAGTTCTTCGACATCTGGGGCCAGCCTCTCGGTCCCGACCAGGTCGGGCCCACCAAGGGGAAGGTCAGCGCTTTCGTGAACGGGCAAGCGTACTCGGGGAACCCGCGCGCCATCGCGCTCGGCTCCGACGTGCAGATCCAGCTCGAGGTCGGAACGCCGGTGGTGAAGCCGCGCCTGATCCAGTTCCCGTCGGGTCTCTGAGCGAGGCCTGCCCATCCAGTGCGCGTACGGCGCGCGCCGCCCGCTTCGAAGGCAGCGTTGACGACAGCCTCCGCCACGGCCATACTCCGGACGTGAATGCGACGACTCGTGTCGGCGGGCGCGGCTCCGCTGGCGAGCGCCTCGCCCTGCGTCAGGTCCTGGCGTTCCGGTTGCATCGGCAGCAGCTGGCGTCGCGCGCGCCTGCGGGGACGGCCGTCGACGTGCTGGCGGCGATGGCCGGCGCACAGGCACAGCTCGAGTCGGCGGCAGCGGTGTCGTTGTGGGCACGGATCGAAGCGCTGGAACGAACCGCCGTCGCGGCGAGGCTGTGGACCGATCGCGCCGTAGCGAAGGCAGCCTGCATGCGCAGGACGTTGCACCTCGTGCCCGCCCGCGCGCTCGCCGAGTTCGTTCGCGGGACCGCCGGGCGGGCGCACAAGGAGGTCCGCTGGATGCGCAACAAGGGCGTGTCCGAGCGCGACCTCGGCCGTGCGGTGGATGCCGCGCTGGACGCCATGCAGCGCCCCCTCACCAGGGCGGAGCTCGCCGAAAGCGTCGGCGCCGCGCTCGGACTGGCGCCCGGATGGCAAGCGGGGGGCGGCTGGGGGAGCACGCGCGACGTCCCAAGCGTGAGGATCGGGCCGGTGGACACACCCGCGCACTACCTGCTGCACCTCGTGTCGGCATCGGGCGTGGTTTGCTACGGACCACCCAGGGGCAACCAGCCGACGTTCGTGCGCGCCGATACCTGGCTCGCGGGCTGGCGGGACATGGCGCCGGCCGAGGCGGAGGACGCGCTGTTGCGGCGCTACCTGCGTGCGTTTGGCCCGGCGACGGCCGCGGACTTCGCCGCCTGGGCGGGGCTGCGCGTCACCGACGCACGTGCCGTCTGGGCTCGTGCCGAGGCCGAGTTGCTGGCGGTCGAGTTGGACGGCCGGGCGGCGTGGATCCTGGCCGCCGACCTAGGCGCGCTGCGCGGCGCCGAAGTGGAGCGGCCACACGTTCGTCTGCTGCCGTACTTCGACGCCTACCTGCTCGGTCACGCCGAGCGCAGCGCCTTCGTACCGGAAGGGCGCGCGGCCGATGTCTACCGCAAGCAGGGGTGGGTCGCGCCTGTCTTGCTCGTGGACGGCCGGGCCCAGGGCACATGGCTGCAGAAGCGCAAGGCAGGAAGGCTCGAGCTGCACGTGACGCCGTTCGGCCCCTTATCACGTGCGATCGTTCGCGGTGTCGAGCGCGAGGCAGAAGCATTGGCCCGCTTCTTCGGGTCAGGCGCGGCGGACGTGCGGATCGACGCGTGAGCGCCGCCCCGTGCACGTGACGCCGTCCCCGGCCGCGTTGGCCGCGGGCGGCGCCGGCCTCGCGCCGCGCCCCACGTCCCGTGTAGGCCGGTCGCGGCTAGCGGTGCGACCAGTCGTCCGGGTCGTCGGTCGCGCTGGGTGCCAGGCCGAGCGTGTCACCGGCAGTGGTGACGCCGAGGCCCAGCACGGTGCGGTTGGCGTAGGCGAAGTAGGCGACGACCTGGTTGGCCTCGAGGATCTGGCCGTCGTCCATGCCCTCGGCACGCATGGCGTCCACCAGTGCCTCGTCGACGCTCGCCGGCCGCCGCGTGAGGGCTTCGGCGTAGCGCAGCAACGCCAGCTCGCGTCCGCCGAAGACGTCTTCGGGCCGACCCTCCTGGAGCGCCGCGAGGATGGCGTCGGCGCGAGGGTCGTCGTTCAGCAGGCGGCGCAGGCCGGCGAGGTGGTGGTCGACGCAGTAGTCGCAGCCGTTGAGCAGGCTGACGTACACGCCGGCGGTCTCCAGCAGCCAGCGCGGCAGCGTGTTGCGGGCGTGGTGCAGGGTGCTCTTGTAGAGCGCCAGATGGCCCTCCATGGTGTGCGGACGTAAGCCGTGGACCCGCATGATGTTGTCGATGGCGCCCGCGGGGCTTCGGATGCGTTCGTAGAGCTCACGCAGCCGGCCCGAGGCCTCGCTCTCGGGGATCAGCCGGATCCAGGCGGGGAGGCGGTCCATTGGGGAGTCTATCGCGCGCGTGCCAGTTCGAGGTGGGGCCGCACGGCTGAGCGGTGCGGCAGGGCGTGCGCCGCGGCCACGGCCGCCCCATGCAACGCGTCAGCCCATCCGTCTATGATGGGCCGACTTGTCGACCCCTGAATCGGTTCCAACGTCCGTGTCTTCCGTCCCCGACAGCCACCGGCGTGGCCGTGAGGGGACGCCGTTTGCGCGGTACATCGCGAGCTGGCGGCTGGCCGCCGCGGCGCTCGCCCTGGCGTTGACGGCGTGGGCCGTCGCGGCGGCGCCGCAGAGCGTGCAGCTGCCGGCAACCGGCGGCTCCCCGGCGGGCCGCTACCTGGTCGACCTGCCGCACGGCGGGGGCCGCGGCGCGCCGCTGTTGTTGGCGTTGCACGGAGCCGCGTCCTCGCCGGAGGCGATGCGGGCCATGACCGGCCTCAGCGCGGCGGCCAACGCCGCGGGTGTGGCGGTGGTCTACCCCGCGAGCGCCGGGGTGGTGTGGAACGACGGGCGCAGCGCAGTCCACGGCTTCGCGCCTCTTGCCGAGCGTGACGACGTGGCCTTCCTGCGAGCCGTGGTGCGCGACGCGGTTGAGCGTTTCGGCGTCGACGGCTCGGCGGTGAGCGTGGTGGGCCTGGGCTCGGGCGGCTCCATGGCGCTTCAGCTCGGCTGCCAGGCGCCCGGCCTCGCGCGCGCCCTGGTCGTCGTGAACGCCTCGCTCCGCGACGATCAGCAGAAGGCGTGCGCGACGAAGGGCCTGCCGTCGTTGCTGGTCATCCACGGTGACGGCGACCCGCGCCAGCCCTGGGACGGCATCGACCTCGGCTCGGAGGGCGTCGATGCGCGCGTCCTCGGAGTGGAGGCCACCATCGCGGACTGGGCCGGACGGCTCGGTTGCCAGGGCGCACCCACCCGGCAGGGCTCGCTCACGCTCGCACAGCCCTGCCCCGAGTCACGCTTCGCCGCCGCCGTGCGGGTGGCGGGCGAAGGCGGCGCCTGGCCGCGGCCGTCGCGACCGGTGACGGTCGCCGGCAAGAGCGAGGCGGCGCTCGACGCCAGCAACCTCGACGCTTCGGCGATCGCGGCGGCCGTGGCGGCGGGCAAGCGCTGGCAGGCGCTGGTGCCGGCAACGGCGCGGCTGACGGGCCCCGCTCCGGGCCGCAGCTTCGACGTCTACGCGCCGCCGAGCTACGATCCTTCGAAGCCCGCCCCGCTGGTGCTGATGCTGCACGGCCGCGGCGACAGCGGCTACGGCATGGCCGCCCTCTCGAAGATGAACGCGGTAGCGGACCGCAACGGCTTCCTGGTGGCCTACCCGGAGTCGCTCGGTGATTCCTGGAACTACTACCTGGGCGTGCCGGGCGTGGTGCCGCGCAGCCAGGTGGACGACCTGGCGTTCTTCCGGCGTCTGGTCGAGAGGCTGGCCCTCGACTTCAACGTCGATCGCAAGCGCCTGTACATCGCCGGCTTCTCGAACGGCGGCTTCATGACCGAGAGGGCGGCCTGCGGTGTCTCGGACGAGTTCGCAGCGTTCGCGGTGGTGAGCGCGGAGATGCTCCCGGAGATGGTCTTCAACTGCGACCTGGTTCCCACCGCCCCCATCGTCTACATCATGGGGACCGACGACAACAACGTGCCCTGGAGCGGCATCGTGGTGCAGAACCAGGGCCGCCGGCGCTACGCCACGCTGCCGGCGACGGTGACCATCGCGTTCTGGACCCTGCGCAACGCCTGCCCCTTCCTGCCGGACCAGGCGACCCTTCCTGACGGCGCCGACGGCCAGACGCACGTGCTGCGCGTCAGCTACGGCCCGTGCGCCCTGGGACGCGACGTGCTCTTCTACGCGGTGCAGGGCGGAGGGCACAACTGGCCCGGCACCACGGGCCTGCTGCCGGCCGCGGAGGCCGGCAACGTCACCACGGCGATAGACGGCAGCGACGTCATCTGGAAGTTCTTCGCCCACTACCCGCTGGACCCCGCACGCAACCAGCCGGTCGTGCCACCGGGGCAGCCGTAGCCGGCTGCGCGCCCGGCGGCGAGCGCGACGCAGTCTTGCGGGCGAGCGCAGTGCGCCGCCGTCGTGGCGGCCGGTCATCAGGCCTGAGCGCTCCCGGGAGGCACCGCGGCTCGCCTCGGTACGCGCCGCAGCAGCCACCAGGCGTAGCCGCCGAGCACCAGCACGTAGGCGACCGTGACCGCGCCGATGAGCGCGTCGTGGCCCCCGGCATAGGTCGCGCCCTGGCCGGCCAAATAGGCGAACAGGTCCGTCAGGGCGTGCGCCGCGATCAACGGCGCAAGCCTGCCGCCAAGCTCGAGCGCAGCCGCGAATGCGCAGCCGAATGCGAAGGCGTAGACGACCTGCAGAAGGCTGCCTGCGACACCGGCGCCCCGCGCGATGTTCATCGTGTGGAGCAGGCCGAACAGCGCGGCCGAGATCACCACGCCACGGGTGGCGCCGAAGCGGCGCAAGGCGCCGTAGATCAGGCCGCGAAACTGCAGTTCCTCTGCGAGGCCCACCAGCAGCGCCAGGCCAACGTACGTCGCGACTCCGGGAGCGCTCCACGCGCCGCCGAACACGAGCGCCAGCACCAGGGTCACGGCGGCGGGCAAGAACAGCGGCGTCGACAGCGCCAGCGCCCGGCGCCAGGGCCTCGGCTCGATGCCTGCACCGGCGAGGCCCCCTCGCCGCCACAGCGCGACGCCACCAGCGACGGCCAGGATGCCGTTCGCCAGTGCCAGCAGGCTCTCTTGAGACCAGCCGAGCCGGGTTGCCACGCCTCCGGCGATGGCGTATGCCAGCGCGATCGCGATCACCACGAAGACGACGAAGGCAACGCTCCGCGACCCCGACGCGCCGTGATTTGCACGCTTGGTTGAAGCCGGATGCCGAACGCTCATACCCCACCCCAATCGGCGGCACGAGATTCGAGTAGAGCATGGAGATGTCGACGGGTCCGCGCAAGGGAGCTACGTCCCGTCCTGGCCCGGGCCGCGGGTATCGGCTCGCACGCGGGGCCGAGCGTCCCCTCGAATCCCCTTGCGGCCATTGGACGGGCGGGTCAACCCAGCAGGAACGCCAGGATGACGGCCCATGCCTCGGGGTCGGAGGACCAGTTGCCGTGGCCTGCGTCGAAGAGCGCGTAGCGAGCCCCGGGGATGCGTTCGGCGAGCGCGGCGGTGACGGCCGGCGTGCAGCTGCCGTCGAAGCGGCCCGCGAACACGAGGGTGGGGGCGTGGATGCTCCCGAGGCGATCGAAGGTGTCGTGCGCCTTGGCGGCCTCGACCTGGGCCTGGTAGCCGCGGAGCCTGACCGGGTCGGCCGCGAGCGCGTCCCAGGTGCCGCGGAAGCGCTGCTCGGCCTGCCGTGCGGCGTCGGGGTGCGCCGCCATCCAGGCGTCGTCCTGGCGCGTGTCGGACGCGCGCAGCATGTCGGCCGCGCTCAAGGCCCGAATCTCGTGCGCCTCCACCTTCCCGGCGTTTGCGCCGCCGGCGTTGGTGACACCCAGCACCAGCTTGTCGACGGCGTCAGAATGGCGCAGGGCGAGCTCCTGGGCGACCATGCCGCCCATCGACGCGCCGAACACGTGGTAGCGCCGCCAGCCGGCGGCGGCGGCGAGGGAGGCGGCGTCGTCGGCCATCGCTGCGATCGTGGTGACGGGGTCGGAGGCGGAGGAGCGGCCGAAGCCGCGGGGGTCGTAGGCGAGGACGCTGAAGCGCTCCGGCAGAGGCGAGGTGAAGGCGCCGAGCGGGCTGCTGAGGTCCGCGCCGATACCGTTGATGAAGAGCAGCTCCGGGCCCTCTCCGTGGATCTCGTAGTACAGCTCGGCATCGTCGACACGCGCGAGCGGCATGCGCTTCCCCCTTCCCGCGACCCGAGCGGTTTGCCGTCGACGGCGCGGGCCGCGCCTTCGGCTTGCTCAGCCCGCGACCGGCACCGCCACCCGCGGTCTCGGCCGTTCGCTCGATAGGCGCAGGAGGACCGTACCCGCGCCGATCGCGAGCCACGCGATGCCGCCGGCCAGGACCATGCCGCGATCGTTACGGGCGGGCGGGCACGACGGCCCCGTGCTCGTGAACAGCAGGTGCCGAAGCACGCTCGGAGTATGTGCACGGCGCTGGGCCCCTGCAAGGGGCCGGTATCCCGGTCCGGCACAGGGGTGGGCCGCCGGAGGCCCCGTCGCGAGCCTGCCGCAGCGAGGGCCTTGCCGAAGGCCAACCACATATCGGCCCCAGGCGCCGCTACCGCTTCGCGCTCGCTTCGATCCAGCGGACGATGTCGTCGACGACCTCGCGGCTGACGTGCCCCGCCAGCGCATAGTCCATGGCCGTCGACGGGCCCTCGCCGGCCATGAAGGCGTGGTTGAGGGTGGGGTAGAGCCTGAGCGTGGCGCCTGCTTTGCGTTCGAGCGCCTCGCGCCAGGCGGGAAAGTCCGCATCCGCGCTCACCTGGTAGTCGCGGCCGCCCTGCAGCACCAGCATCGGCAGAGACAGGGAGTGGGCGACCTCGGCGGGCCGGTAGCCGCGCAGGGCCAGCCAGTAGGCGGCCGGCACGTTGAGTGGCAGCTCTTCGGGCGGGACGGCAGGGGACAGCTCGGGGTCCTTCACGCGGGCCACCCTCCGCTTCAGCGTTTCGATCTCCGCGGCGTCGCGGTCGCTCACGGGGCCGTCGACGGTGGCGAGGTACATCACCTGATCGAGGATGGTGTCCTCGAGCGGACGCGTCATGCCGGCCATCACGACCAGGCCGGCGATGGTCGGATCTTGTTGGGCGATCCGCGGCGCCAGGGTGGCGCCGAGGCTGTGGCCGAGGAGGAAGACGCGATTCGGGTCGAGCCCCGGGGCCCGCCGCAACAGCGCCACCGCAGCGAGCGCGTCGTCGACGACCTCCTCCTGGACGGTCATGGAGGCCGCCTGCTCGGGGCTGAGGCGCCCCGCGTACGCCTTGGTGCGCTTCTCGTAGCGGAGGACGGCGATGCCGCGGCTGGCCAGGCCCCAGGCCAGGTCGCGGAAGGGCTTGTTGGAGCCGATGGTCTCGTCGCGGTCGAGCGGCCCCGATCCGTGCACGAGGACGACGCCAGGCCCAGATGCGCTGTCGCACGGAAGGCTCAGCGTTGCCGGCAGCGGCCACGCACCCCCCTCGCCGACGATGACCTCGCGTTCCGCGAAGACGGTCGGGTCGGCGTAGGCAGGCGTCGCGTAGGCCGAGTCCGTCGCCGCGAGCTGCGTAGCCAGGCCGCCGATCGCGCCCGCCTCGGTGACCACCACGTGGATGTCGATCTGGCCCTTCTCGAACCGGCAGGTGAGCGTGACGGTCCGGCCGTGCTCATGCTCGCGTGCCCGGGTCCGCAAGATCGCTTGGAACGATCCAGCCTGGCCACACAGCCGCAGCCAGGTCTGCTCGAGCGCCTCGGCTGGGAGGCTCGCGGCCAGGGTGGCATCGAACAGGCGGGCCGCCTGAGCGTACCGCCCGCCCGCGACGTGGCGCAGGCAGGTCGTCGCGATCTCGGTTGCCTGGGCTTGGGTGCTCATCGTTGGGTCCTTCCGTGCTCGTGCCGCGTCGGCGGTCCGCGACGCGGCGAGCGTTCGGGCATCGGCGCTGGACGCCGCTCGGGTGGTGTCCGGGAGCGCCACGAGGCCGGTCTCGGCGCGGCGTCGTCGCTCATGGAGTCGTGATCGGCCACTGTCACGGAAACGATACCGGTATCTCGAACGCCGAGCCGCCAGCATGAAGCGGTGCCGCGCGGAAGGCTGCGCGGCGGAGGCGAAGATGTCGATCATGTCGGTCCCCTTCATCGCGGACGTTGCCGCGCGCTGTCTCGGGGGCTGAGCGCCCTCGCTCCGAAAGACCGCCGCCGCCTTCCGGACATCCCCGGCGACACCCACCCGATCCGCGTTCCGACCCGCTTCGGCCCGGCGCGGTGCACGGTGTATCGCCCTCCGGCGGGCGGGCAGGGGCGGCCGGGTGTGTACGTCAACGCTCACGGCGGTGGCTTCGTCATCCGTTACCCAGAGCGGGATGATCCCTTGTGCCGCTACCTGGCGTTGCGCGCCGGCGTGGCGGTGCTGAACGTGGACTACGTGGTGGCGCCGCGCCATCGCTTCCCCGATCCCGTCGAGCAGCTCTGCGACGTCGTTTGCTGGGCAGCCGGCGCAACCGGGGAGTGGGACGGGACCCGGCTCTGCGTCGGCGGGCAGAGCGCCGGCGTGGCGCTCGCCGCCGGGGCGGCGCGCCTCGCGCTGGAGAGCGGCGGCCCGCGAATCGCCCTGCAAGTCCTGCACTACGCGCCACTCGATCTCGTCACGGTCCGCGAGCCCGGGAGCGGGGCGGGAGGCAGGTCGGTGGTCCCCATCTGGATGGCCGAGATGTTCCATACCGCCTACATCCGCGAGCCCGCGCAGCGGCACG
>Ga0307441_1001026_pt1 | contig 9985 bp, 6 predicted proteins | sample SalMarWE160420MG_FD_202149 | JGI IMG/M metagenome (GOLD analysis project Ga0307441, IMG submission 202149) | Salt marsh sediment microbial communities from the Plum Island Ecosystem LTER, Massachusetts, United States - WE1604-20 | ecosystem: Environmental > Aquatic > Marine > Intertidal zone >... | reverse complement strand
TAGATATGCGAACGCAGACCGGTGAACACCCCAGGCATGGTGCTACAGATGTCTGTCCTTTTGTTCCTGTTTCGGGCATATCAATGGATGAATGCGCCGAACTTGCCCGGAAACTCGGCAAACGAGTTGGAGAAGAACTAGGCATACCTGTTTACCTGTACGAAAAAGCTGCTTCCAAGCCCGAATGGGAGAAGCTTCCAAACATAAGAGAGGGAGAGTACGAAGCCCTTCCGGACAAACTCGGCAAGCCTGAATGGAAACCTGATTTCGGTCCAAACGAATGGAATGACAGTGTTGCTAAAACAGGAGTATGCACTATCGGGGCAAGAAATTTCCTTATTGCTTACAATGTCAACCTGAACACGAAAGACCCGGGAGTTGCCCGTGATATAGGTCTTACAATCAGAGATAACGGCAGATTTCTTCGAGACAGCAACTGGAAATTCATCCGTGATGAAAACGGCAATAAGACCAAACAACCAGGAGCACTACAGTGCTGCAAGGCTACCGGCTGGTACATTGAGGAATACGATACTGCCCAGGTGACTATGAATCTTACAGATATTTCAGTTACTCCGCTTCATATGGGCTTTGAAGCCGTGAAGGAGGAAGCAGAAAAACTCGGAGTGAGAGTTACCGGTTCCGAGGTAGTTGGGCTGCTGCCCCTTGAATCGATGCTGGATGCGGGAAGGTTCTATGTCGAGAAGCAGAATGCCGGCCTGTCGTCAACAGGAAGGCAGGGAAAAACATCAGGTATACCGCAGAAGGAACTCATAGAAATCGCCATCAGGTCAATGGGTATGAGAGATGTAGCGCCTTTCAATCCTGAAGAAAAAATAATCGAGTACATGGTCACGGAAAAGGAAGTGAACCTTTCCGGCATGACCTGCAGGGATTTCGCTGATGAACTTTCAACCGATTCCCCCGCACCGGGCGGAGGTTCTGCAGCAGCATTGATAGGTGCCCTTGGAGCCTCTTTGAACGCAATGGTAGCCAATCTAACAGTTAAGAACAGAGAATGCAGGGAAAACTGGGATCTTATGAGGGAAATAGCTCCAGAAGCCCAGTCCAGCAAGGACAGTCTTCTTAATGCGATAGATGACGATACAGCAGCTTTCAATGCCTGGATGGATGCAGCAAGACAGGATGGAGATGTCGAAGCAGCCATTAAGAAAGCAATTGAAGTACCTCTAAGGGTACTCAGTCTGTGCCCTTCTATTGTCAGAACTGCTTCAATCCTTGAAGAAAAAGGTATGCAAGCTTCAGTTTCCGATGCGGGCGTGGCAGCTGCAGCAGCCAGGGCGGCAGCCACCAGTGCATATTACAATGTGCTAATCAATCTTGGTGAAATAAAGGATTCTGAATTCGCTGTCAGCACAATGAAACAGGCGGACGAATATCTTGAGCAAACATATGAAACTGCTGATTCGGTATACAGTGAAGTCAGAGAAAAACTCATTTCGAAAATGGAGGGTCAGGGCTCTTGAGTAATATGGAACGGACTCTGTTCAAACCGCAGGATATCCCGACCGGTATAAATAATGCTTTAAAGGAATTCTGTCGGAACGCCAGGGGCGATATAATCAGAATGACCACTCTTGCGGGAAGCGGTCATCCGGGTGGTTCAATGTCTTCGCTTGAAATTTTCGCATTACTCTGGTCTCAGGCCAACGTGGATCCGAAGGATCCGCTCAAAAAAGGCAGGGACAGGATAGTGGTAAGTCACGGACATACTTCTCCCGGAGTCTACGCAACCCTTGGCAGGCTTGATTTCTTCGATCTTGAACAGGTTGTCGCTACTTTCAGAAAAGCGGGAAGTCCGTTCGAAGGGCATATAGAAAGATCCATTCCGGGAATTGAACTTACAACGGGCAATCTAGGCCAGGGAATTTCAGCTGGAGCCGGAATGGCTCTTGCCGACAGATCAAACGGCATAAAAAATCACACCTGGATCATCACCGGTGATGGAGAGCATCAGAAGGGCCAGATAGCCGAAGCAAGGAGATTCATACGCAAACTCGGTCTGAACAATATAACTGTCGTTGTTGACTGTAACGGCCTTCAGATATGCGGACGAACCGACCGGATCATGTATACGGATATTGCGGCGGAATACAGAGCTGACGGCTGGGATGTCACTGAAGTAGACGGACACAGCATCCCCGACCTTTACCGGGTACTGAGGCCGAATGACAATCCAGCAGCACCCAGACTTATCATGGCAATGACCGTCATGGAGAACGATTCCCGCTACCATGGCATGGCACTCACTCCCGAGCAGGCAGGGAAAGCATTTGCCGAGCTTGGCCTGCCCGACAACCTTGAAGAGCTGGCGAAAATCAGGAAATACACACGGAAGAGCACGGAAGACTTTCAACTCAGACTTCCCTACAGGATTCTTGATAGTGAGGGTACACCCATCGAGTACGATGCTGACCACAGGGGAGACAACAGGAGCGCTTTCGGTGCTGCTCTGATGGATCTTGCCAGGAATAACACTGACAACCTTCCAATGGTTTTCGATTGTGACCTTGCCGGTTCGGTAAAGACAAAGCAGTTCGGGATCGAGTATCCGGATCATTTCTTTCAGTCAGGTATCATGGAGCATAACACGGCCACCGCTGCAGGCGGAGCTTCGATAGCCGATAAAGTAGTCTTCTGGGCGGACTTCGGAGTATTCGCAGCCGATGAGACATTCAATCAGCACAGGCTCAACGATATCAATATGACCAACCTCAAAGTCGTTGCAACGCACTGCGGCCTTGATGTTGGAATGGACGGAAAAACTCACCACTGCATTAACTACATCAGCCTTATGGGAACACTCTATCACTACAACACTATCGTTCCAGCCGATCCGAACCAGACTGACAGGGTAATCCGGTATAGCGCAACTCATCCCGGCAATTTCTTCATCGCAATGGGAAGATCAAAGCTTCCTGTAATAACCGATGAGAACGGGGAACCGTTCTTCGGCGGGATATACAGGTTCGAATACGGACAGCACGATCACATAAGGAAAGGCTCCGATGTGGCGATAGTGGCCATGGGCAACATGGTCCATAATGCCATGCAGACAAGGGAGCTGTTGCTCGACAGCAATATTTCAGCAGCTGTATACGCTGTAAGCTGCCCACTTTGCATCAGCGCCGGGCTGCTGGATGAACTCTCGGGTTACAGGCTTGTACTGACTCTTGAGGATCATGATCGGGATACTGGAATGGGATCGAAGAAAGGGGATTACACAGTACGGAGCTTCGGGTGATCCTGAGGATCTGTACAGAATGGCAGGGCTTCTTCCGGAACAGATAACTGAATATATCCTATCTGAAATATCCTGAGCTTTGTTCTCGCAGAGGTAACTGTTACCGATTTTCCTTTGTCATATATGCCGGTCTTTGTTCCAGGGGATTCCGCCAGGTGCTTACGGCTTCAAGCATCACTGGATCGCTGGCAATACTCTGCATGAAAGCTTCCCAGTAATCCTCACGAATCAATGCGTAATCCTGGCTCAGAGGTATAAAATACTGTTCGGCTGCCTGATTACCAAGATACATTGCAACTTCATCCTGCAGGATACCAGCTGTTATGCGCCAGACCCGCGGGCGGGGAAAGCACTCTTCCGGTGCCCATGGAAGTACATCAACTTCATAATAATAGGCAATCATATGGGCGAGTGCTTTGTGAGCGATGATGAGTTCGCAGTCAATACCGGTTAAAGCTGTCATGCTTTCTCCGGCAAGTTCTTCGTAATACTCGTAGGGTGGATCATGCAGCTCGGGATTGTAGGATCTGCCTGTGAACAGAGAAGCAGCAAGCAGCACTGCAAAGACCAGTACTGCTACTGCTTCCGATTTCAGTGCCTTCTCTTTCCGGCTTGGGTTCAGTATCCAGTCCACTCCAAAGCGTATATACGGAACACAGATCAGTGGAAAAATCAGAAGAGTACAGTAAAACAGCCTGTAAGAAAGACCTGTGAGCGAGAACCTGAAGAAGGGGAATAATCCTGTCAGTCCAATGAGGATAAGAATGTAATACTCCCTGCCAAGGCGCAGGAAGCTGAATCTATTCCTGCTTAGCAGCATCGCGCCCGTAACTGGCATCAGGACGCTGGCAAGGACTATTTCTACGATCCATGCTGTTGAAAGCTTGAAAATACCGAAGCTCTGTACGAACGATACGGGTACAATATTCGGTCTGGATGTAAAATTGCTCGAGATTCTTCCCAGGTCGTAAATCGAAAGAGCAAGCGGAAGCATGTGGGACAGAGCTAACAGCGCAATAAAGGATACGACCAGGAGCAAAAGCAGCAGTGGTTTCCTCCGGTGATTCTGCCGCGAGGAGGAGCAGTCACCTCCGGGTTCACGCTTTTTCCCTGCCAGCAGTTGCCGGAAAAGTACCCTGATCGATCGGAAATAATACAATGCGAGAAAGCATAGAGAGAGTACCGCAGTAAAACGGTGAGTGAAAAAGACAGCCAGGAACAGCAGCAGTATACCCGGTATTCTCAGCATTCGGATGAATGAGACTCTTTCCGGCATTTCCCGTTTCAAAGAGGGAAGTATCTGTCGTTTTTCTGTCCAGCGGAGGTTGTATACCGAAGCAATGAAAAAAAACATCAGTGCAAAACCGAGAAGGTTCTTGGGGAACTGAGTACAGTAGTAATTCATTGATGGACTCATTGCTGTCAGGGTGGCAGCAAACAGGGCAGTGTAAAAGCCAGTGTGCGGATGGGCAGCGGGTTTTGACCTGAATAACGACAAAGCCAGGGTGAAAACAGAGAATACGAAGAGAGCCTTTATCATTACCGCGCTGATTCTGTACGAAGCGATGTAATTTCCAGTGATTGCATGCAGGACAATAAGAGGCAGATAAACAGGGGAATACTCCGGTGAATGCATGGAACCTGTATTATGCAGAGACTGCAGTTGCACCAGGTAATAGTAACCATCCCAGCCATTTGCGTACTCAGTCCTGTTGAGTGCAGACAGGCCACTGCAGATAACGACTCCTGCGAGAACAATCAGCAGAGTGATAGGTATAAGACGTTTTATCTTAACGTTATAAGGTCTTTGTTCCACGGATAGTTAAAATTCGAAATCTTCGAACAGCCCCCAGTCACTGGAAATCCGGCTGCTGTCGAACTGCAGTGTATCGTTGAACATGGTAATTCTGTCCATATCCGGCTCATCGCCCGGGCGAACTCCAGAATAAGGATCGTATGAAGCTTGGGAGTAATGACCTATCCTGTGCAGCCTTCCGAAAATTTCGATAGTGTTAGCGTCAATTATCTGCCAGTTACCGTCAGCGTACATTATTTCGGAGCTGCCATCTGTTTCTTCGTGCTTCCAGAGGACAAAACTACCGTTCGAGCGCAGTACAAGAGTCTGCGTATACTCTTCCCATGCGGTGTTCCGGCTGTAATAAATCTGTTTATCGATGAAGGCTTCAGCAGCTGTGTTATTTGCCCATTGCAGTACATCATGCTTTCGCGTCAGACTTTCTCCGGAATCAAGCACGAACCATCTCTCTCCGTCATAGAACTGCAGCTCACTTATCACAAGGTCTTTGTAGGTTGCGCCTTCGTGTATTTCGAGTACCTTCAATGTAAAACTGCTGCCCTCAAGAGGAGTGTCCAGTGCAATTACCTGAGGTTCCATGATATTGGCAAGCCTGTATTCGGATGCACCGCTGCTATCGTTTCCGAAGGAAATCAGGGATGCCCGTTCGTTCTGTTCGAAATGTGTCTGTGATCGATGATAACCATTCCAGATCTTTATCTTTTCGATACGCTGCGCCTGGTCAAAATAGAACGACAGGCTTTCCCCCTCGCCTGTACTCGACTCATTACCGTCGGTCCAGCCAAATTCCGCTCGTGAATCAAACAGAAAATCAGTATGGTAAGCCTCTTCGGGTTCGAGACATGAACTGGCCTGTACGAATCCACTCATTTTACTGATTGGCTGAACATTCAGAGGGACTTCCGTGCCTGCTTCCCCGATGACCGTAAGTGATATATCACTGATACCAACGGGCAGGCTGCCTGCATATCGTATTCCGTTTCTCTCGTATTCCATTGAGTCAGTGGCATCAATCCGGATGAAGATACTTCTGACCCATGCGTTTATCGGAATGGGCTCCCCGGTTGCTCTGATGATATTGGATTCGGACCCGTTTATGTAAAGCTGATAGTAGGAGATACCTTCAAAACTGCTGCTGCCGGACAGGGATTCTATTCTGATGGCATTGATGATTATCGGTTCCTCAAAAGAGAAAAAAAGCCCTTCATCCGGGGCTGCGCCCGGCATGGTAGCCCAGCAGGTAGAAGGATCGTTGTCGAATACATTCTCCGGGCCATACTGGTGCTGCGGCATATTTACAGAAGTTGCGTAGCATAGTTCGAGGAAAGCAACCGGAGCTTCCTCGATTACTACCGTTACGGTATCTTCATCTTCCTCCGCGGTTGCCTGTTGATCATCTGTATGTTCTTCTCCTGTCTGTTCTACCTCCAGCTGTTCGGCGTCTATCTGTGAATCCGAGGTTTCCGATTCGCCACAGGAAAGAGTGACTGCCAGCACTGCAAGAGTAAACAGGGCAATTACTGATTTTTTCATCTTTTCCCCCAAAATAAATCAGACAGGATAATCGTCCACAGCAAATTTCCCTCTATCATATTCACTTGGAATCATCTGGAAGAAACAAGCTCAGGTCAATAGAATCGTTTCGATAAGGAACCACTGGTGCTGCGGGCAGGGGGATCCACCTCAGGAAAATAAGCAGATCCCCCGGATAGGTTATATGCTGAGAACAGTGAACTCGATTCTTCGGTTCTTGGCTTTGTTGACAGCAGAATCATTCGGAACTACCGGTATGGATTCACCATAACCTATTGTAGTGAGTCTGCTGCCTTCTATCCCGGTGTTTACAAGGTATGTATAAACCGACTGAGCGCGGCGCTCACTGAGGGTCTGGTTTGATGCCTCGCTTCCATCACTGTCCGTATGTCCGGATATCTGTATTCTGGAAGTCGGATTATCTCTTAGAAGAATGGCTATACTATCCAGTATACTGTAGCTCTCGGGTTTTAAAGTAGCGCTGCCGGAGGCAAAATAGATATTATCAAAGCTCATGACGGCACCTTCGCGGAGTGCGTTTCTTAGGTCGAACGAAACACTTACAGTCTCATTGGCAATAAGGGTTACAGACCTGCTATCAGCAATATAACCATCTGCCTGAACTGTAACCGGCCATGTACCAGCCTCTACATCAGCAGTGAAGACTCCCGCTTCATTTGTTGTTACAGTTACTGGTGATGTGCATCCTATTGTGACTGCAGCGCCCGTGATGGGCCTGCCCTGTCCATCCCTCAGTGTGCCTGTTATCGAACCCAGGTTAGGAAGCAGAGAGAAATTAAGGGTAACATCTTCATTACCTCCAAGGACGATTGAAGCGCTTGCGTTCCTGTATCCGGGAGCGACAACGGTTACATTTACTTCACCGGCGGGGATGAAATTCTTGTAGAAACCTCTTACACAATCACTTGTTACGTTGGGAATGGGCATACCCGGGAAGGTAATCGTTCCAAAGACGGCTTCACCGGTAAGAGAATCTGTGACTGTTCCGCTCAGGGTTGCCATATCGGACTGGTTTTCCGAGATAACCAGGTCAGTTGAGAATCCCATTGCAAGGCTGACACCCCAATCGAATACTCCGCCTATCGGTAATGGAGCTCTCTCAGCTCTCTGAGCCTCTGTTACTACACTATCCGTCTGGTAAAGGCCATGGCCAAGATCGTAATAAACAGGATCATACTTGCTGGTACTAAGGTCAAAGGCGATATCAAGATATGTGCCGGAAGTGTTCTTGAATCTTATTCCAGGCGTGAAATATGAAACCGAAGCGTTGTCTCTGTCAGTCAGATTCTGGTTCGAGTACTCAAGGAATACGTCAAAGTGGGGTGTTTCAATCTCAAAACCAAGCCCCAGGTTTAAAACACCGTCTTTTACTTCAATATCCAGATCGGTAGAGTCGGAATAAGTCCACCCCACATCTTCAGGAACAACTCTGAAATCAGTAAAATGGTAATTCTGTGTATAACTTGCAAAGCCAAGATTGATGTGCGCTCTTACAGGTGCTTTGGGGATCCAGCGGGTGAAATCACCTGTAATCAGAAAATCCATGCCGAAGCTGTTATTGCCCGTTGTTGTAAATGGCTTTCGAATTGTACTTATGAGCTGGCCGGAGTGCCATATCCCGTCAGGTCCGTCCTCATTGCGCATGAAAACTGTATCCGCCGGAGACAGTCCAAGACAGACATCTCCACCGAACCAGACCACATCCTCAAGGCCGGGAATTGGATTGTACCCGCCATGAAGAAGCAGGTCAAAGCCCTCGAATCCATATATCTCCTCCCAGTGCCCTGTTGATCGTTCTTCGTACATATCTCTCTCAAAGAATGTAGTGGAATAAGTTGCATTCATAGCTATATCGATATAATCCCATACACCGTATGCCAGGCTGAATCTGCCCTCCCCCGTATGCTCTACGTCTGTGATTTCGGGGAAAAGAAGTGTATTGGGCAGGAAATGACTGTGGTAGATCAGATTTCTGTACTCATTCACTGCGGTCCAGTAAGTCAGACTCAGACCGAATGACATCTGATTAAATCCAAGCGGAATAGCGCTGTTCACACGATGGAGACCTGGAATCCCCAGTATTGATGGCGCTGCGGATGAAATCGTAACTAACACAATCAGGACAAGAAATGTTAATATTTTCAATTTGTTCCTCCACTGGTTTTCCGTTAAGAAGACACTGCATCCGAGCAGATTGTAGAATGCTAATATTGTAAGTTACAGTCAAGCAATTCATTTTCTTCGTTTGATATCAGTGCTCAATCACGAAAAGCAAGGATTGACATACCCGCATAGAAGAAAGAGTATCCATCGATATAAGGCATTAATATTCCATATGGAGGATTCGAATGAAAATACGGGTAATATTCATTACGATGCTGGCTTGTACTCTTTTGTACTTTGCCTGTGGTGATTCCGCCACTGAAATAACGGGTACGCTTCCAATAGTGACCGGAATTGTAATTGATTCAACGGCAAGCAAAGGTGATACAATTGTAGTCACCTGGACGGAATTGACTGAGACACAGATCGATGGGTATCTCCTCTGGACGAGGATAAATCCCGGGAATCCCTGGATACTGATTCAGACAGTTGATAACAATTCGGCAGCTCACATCGCTGATCGATCTGCATATTACACAGTTATGGCGTTCTATGGTATTGATACTTCTTCCGACACCGGTCTGTCCGCCAATACCAGGACAGATGAGCTGTCAGAGATCAGACATTATTCTTCCGGCGAAGCAGTTGGCTTCCGGATTGATACCGATGGTGATTCTCTTATTTCGGGTGATCCCGCCTCTCTGGATTTTCAGCAGCAGTTCACAGTTGCGGTAGACTCTCTCGGGGAGAACAGATACATCTATCCTGGAACTGCCCATTCACTGTTGTGGCCCGGTGGAGCAGAAACCTTCGTCTCGTCGACAGGTGGTTTTGTAGCTCCAGCCCCCGATGACAGCACTTACTGGCAGGACAGCATCAGCTACAACGGAAGCTTCTTCCTTGCGCTTGACAATGGATACTACTGCAGGCTTGATGCCTCAGATGCCAGTCCCGAAACATTTATCGTTGCTGACACACTTGTAATAGATGGTGAATTGCAGCCCATCATGAATGTCAGGGTGTTCAATCAGGACTGGTAAAAGGATTACACCTGTCAGTTTAGAAGCCGTCTGAACATATCGTTATAGGATTCTCTCCCGGAGATAATGTTCCAGTAACCCTCGGCGAATTTCGTATTATCACCAAGTTTCATCATGGCAATCTTGTGGGTTAACTGGCTGAAGAGAAGATGCCTGTAGAAGATTGACTGTCTGACAGTGTATATGCAGGGGTGTCTTTTACTAAGT
>Ga0307441_1001025_pt1 | contig 9985 bp, 7 predicted proteins | sample SalMarWE160420MG_FD_202149 | JGI IMG/M metagenome (GOLD analysis project Ga0307441, IMG submission 202149) | Salt marsh sediment microbial communities from the Plum Island Ecosystem LTER, Massachusetts, United States - WE1604-20 | ecosystem: Environmental > Aquatic > Marine > Intertidal zone >... | reverse complement strand
AAGGCATCGAGCGCTACCTGGGCCAGATCGCCAGCGCGGATCGCCAGGAGGCCGCGACGGCCAAACGCAAGGCCGAGCGCCTGGAAGACAAGATCGCCGCCCTGAAAAAGGAGATGGTGCGGCTAAAAAAGCTTGAGGTCCGGATGCTTCGCGCACCGGACCAACAGATCTCACTGACCGACCCCCACCATCGTCACAACAGCCCAAAACGCGGATGGACACCGCTTCAGGATTCTCCAATATCGATACTAATTGGAATGTAAGACTCACAGTGGAAACGACTGCAAGAGTTGGTATCGCGACCGCGGGTATCAAATATCGGCTATCCAGATTTGGCCATGTGTTGTCGGGAGATGCAGGGCGGTGTGCTGAGGCTGAAAAGCCGGATTGTTCTATGGTGAAAGACATGGTGTCTTGTTTCAAACTGCCAACCTGCACATCTAACTGCAGCTCGCAGTACCTGCTCTCTGGGTAGACCGGCGGAGTGTCGACTGCTGCGCCGCAGTACGTCGCGTCCGTCCGTCATTCCCTGCGCCCAACACCCCCCGAAAAATCAAGAATTCGTAGTGTGAGCCGTGCGCCTGTAACTTGGCTATAGCCGGGTCACCACGCCTCGATTATGATGATCGCCATTGGATAGCAACGGCAAGCGCTTGCGTACGGCTCTCCAAGGTCGATTCGCCGCAGTTCTCGGTGACCCACCGGGCGGAGGTGCTTATGTTCAGCAAACACTCCGCTGCGAAGCCGCCATATCAATCTGTGGCTCCATGTCGCATCGCCACACCCTTAATGGAGGTGCCGCCATTGCTGGATTCGATTAGCCCCTGCGCATGCTGCGGAAACAAATCCCGGTGTCTCACAGCCGGCATGTCGCGTGCGCAGTGGGATGCACTGGCGGGACTGGTCGGACAGGCGCGGATGTTGAGCCCCGGCGATTACCTGTACCGCCTGGGCGACCGGTGCCGGGACCTGCACATGGTGCGCTCCGGCACGTTCAAGACCACACTGCCGGGGGATGCCCGTTCCGATGTGGTGGTGGGATACCATATGGCCGGCGACCTGCTGGGGCTCGACGCTTTGTCCACGGACCATTACAGCGCCAGCGCCATTGCGCTGGAGAACGCCGGCGTGTGCGCCTTTGCGAAAGACCAGCTGGAAACCCTTGCGGCCCGACTGCCCGGCTTTCACCGACGGTTGCGCGAGGCCATGAGCGAGGAGATTGCCCGGGCCCACCAGCACTGCTTGGTGCTATCCAGACGTTCCGCCGAGCAGCGCCTGGCCGGCTTTCTGGTGGGTCTGTCAGACCGCCTCGAGCAACGAGGCTTCCGAACGGTTTGCCTGGAGCTTGCCTTCACGCGTACCGACATCGCCGCCTATCTGGGGCTCGCAGTGGAAACGGTGTGTCGGGCATTTACGCGCTTTCAGACCCTGGGATGGATCGCGGCGGGGGGCCGGCGGGTCGAGTTGCTCGATACGCAGGCACTGAGAGCGCTGGCCAACGCCGACTCGGCCGCTTCCGCAGCCCCAGCCAAGGGCGCGGCCACCCACTTCTGACCAGCAACCGTTCCCGTTGAGGCCGTTCGCCACAGCGTAGCGCCCCTCTGCAGGACGTTGAAGACGGTGTGGTCCGGGCTGTTCCCTCGGGCTCGGGTAGGGCATGAAGGCAGTTTTTGCCCGACAGACCAGTAGGGACCCATAGCGGTAAGGGATTCACCGCAGGCTTTGATAGCTGCCTCACAAAGCCCGCTGTTCCGGGATGTCGCCCCGGCAGGGCCGCCGGAGAGGCTCTGGGGCCTTTCTGTGCACCGCTGGTCGCGCCAATCTGTCCTAAAGACAACGAGCGTTGCCGGGGATTCTTTGACACCGTTGACTGCGCCTCGATAGTCCACCAAGCAGATGCCTGTCGAGTCATCTGGATGTTGCTGTAGCTCGGTTTGCCGCGCATTGTACCCTGAAGCCCACTGGGACCACGCGCGAACCGGTGTACCACCTGAGTGTTCTGTGTTTCGCGTACATCACCACAGAGATATGTGAAACCTGATGGCTAGCGCATTGAATGGCATTATCCACTGCCAGAGGACATTGTTTACGACCGGTGCATTGGAACGGGAAGCTTACGACCGCATACGGCTACGTCGGCCAATGATCACTACCTGGTTAGCACCTTACGAACCCTCACATCGCGGAGTCACTGCAACAAATACGGCCCATCAGCGGTCCGCAGTGCTGCTGGGGGCGATGCATTAAATGCATTCGCCCCCGGGTCGTAGGGGATGAAAACCCCAGTGGCAGTATCGGATCGCACCCTGCGATCCGGTCACCCGACCGTCCGCGCACTCGGGCAGCGTTCTGTTGGACCTGCACCAACTCGCGGCGAGCAAGCATGCCTAAAGCCTGGATCGGATCGCTACCTCCGGTGATTGTTCAACTTGCCGCCAGATCACTCGCTCGGTGACGGGCTTCCAGTACGGTCCCAGGAGGCGCGTGCTCTCGGAAATACTCCTTGATCCCTCCGAGCAGCGCTTCGGCCATGCCCTGCCGGAAGGTAGGCGTCTGCAGCAGGCGTTCCTCGGAACGATTGGAAATGAAGGCCGTCTCCACCAGCACGGACGGGATGTCAGGCGATTTCAGCACGACGAATGCCGCATGCTCCACCTCACGCGAGTGTAGCGGCACAATATCGGCGTGGGCGATGCTTTCCGTGAGGTGCCGTGCCAGCACCGTGCTGTCGACGTGGGTGGCAGTTTGCTCCATATCGATCAATACAGAGGTCACGGCCTTGCTATATCCCGAAAGATTGACGCCGGCCAGGCGGTCGGCGCTGTTCTGGTGTTTGGCGAGCAGACGGGCAGCCACCGAAGAGGCGCCGTGCTCGGACAGTACATAGATGGTGGAGCCTTTCGGGTAATGGTACGGTGAAGCGTCGGCATGGATGGAGACGAACAGATCGGCACGGTGAGCTTCCGCCATGCGCACCCGACCTCCCAAGGTCACGAAGTGGTCGCTGTGCCGGGTCATCATTGGTTTCATTCCGTCTTCGCGCTCCAGCAGCGCGTTGAGACGGTGGCCAATGTCCAGCACGACTGTCTTTTCATACGTCCCCCTCTGCCCGACGGCGCCGGGATCCCGGCCACCATGGCCGGGATCAATGGTGATGATCACGTCCCGTAGGTGCCTGCCGTGGGCGGTGCGCGTCGCCTCCGTTGACCCTGCGACGGGCGTGAGGTCCACCACCAGCCGGTAGGTACGATAACTGCCGTCAGGCGGCAGCAGCAGACTGTGGGGACGCGCCGCCGTGCTCAGGTCCAGCACCAGACGAAGGCCCCCGTGTTCGTGCGGGGCGTAACGCAGGTCATGCACCAGCGCTGTCGGTTCCAGGTGCAGCCTACCGGTGTGGGCGTCGGCAACATCAATCACGACTCGATCTGGATGGGAAAGCGTGAACAGGCGGTGTCGCACGGGGCCGTCGAGGTCGAAGATCACCCGGGTGATACCGTGGTGGTGAACGAGCTTGACGTTGCGCACCAGGACGCGGCGATGGGCAAACGCGTTCGGCGCGATGAAGGTGGCGGCGGCGGCGCCTGAGAGTCGGAGTGCGCGACTGAGGAAAACGCGCCGTTGGAAGTTGTTTCTGGCATTTGCCATGGCTTTCTCCCGTGGGGCCCTCGTCGTAACGGGGGGTGCGTTCGAGCAGTACCCTGCATAATGGGACTCTTTGTGGGGGGCGCGCAAGTACTAATTGCCGTTATGTCAATCTGATGCGTAACTTATCTAAGACATAACATTATGTGTTCTTTGGGTCACTCACCTTCGGGGTGGGGGGATGGACTGATATGCACTTTCGCAAAGAGACGTCATGATCGTGCGTGTTGACCGGTTCAGTTTCCCGACAAGCGTGGTTTGGAAACTTCGGCTCAGGAGCCATCCACTCGCAAACGTGCTCACGATATCGAGGGTCGGATGGGCTCAAAGGGTGCCGCGCCAAAGCGGTATCAGTGGGACAATCCGATTAATGCCGATCTCGGAGCGTGGCGATGCATCCTTGTCCATGCTCTTGCTCGATGGCGCGTGATCGTTGATATGCTAAGGCAAAGCGCCGACGGCTTGGTAGAGAGACATTCGCGTGCGACGGTTGGCCAATGTGGTTGCGGTAGCCTTGGTCAACAATATAACCCACACCCCATGGGCGCTTATGGCGCACGGGAGCTGTATCAACAGGGCTACGCGAACGTGAAGCCGGCCCCCTGACGACTCAGGCTCCGCCGCCCCGTTGCAGCAACAGGCCCTTGCGCGCCGTGCTAACGGCCATGACGGCCAGCCGGTGCAAATCGGGGTATTGCTGCGGTTCGACCACAAATCGGTCGAGTTGAAGCCGGCGCTCCTCGTCAAGTCGACCGTCGGCGTAGTGGTAGCTCACGCTGTAGCTGCCGAATGGCGTCTCCAGATGGTGATTCGCGGGCAGATGCGCCGGCTTCATGCCGGCGGGCAAACGCAGACGCATCACCTCGTCGATGATTTCGGGCTCAAGGACACTTGGATAGTGACGTATCGCCTGGCTGACGAACGCGGCCAGTGTGCCACTGATTTTGCCCGGCGCAGGCACCACCAGCGCCACGCGCCGCCCCGGAATGAACGCGTCACTATTGCGCCATTGCAATTTCATACTCAGCGGTCGATCCAGATGGTGCCGGTTGGAAATTTCCGCCACCCGCATCGACCCTGTGTGGCCTCCTCGGTAGTAAGCGTTTTGGATGAACCGCCACAACCGCTCACCGCTGCGATCACTCAACAGATCTTTGCGCATGCGGATGGCGCGCCAGCCGGAAGCCGTGATCTGACTGGTGCCGTCGATAATGCCATCCGGATCCAGCCTCATCGACCGTACTTCACGGTACTGCACTCGGTTACGTTCCGGCGCCGGCGTGCGAACAAGGGCACTGGCGCCACCGGTAATCAAAACCGGCTTGCCGGCATCCATCAACGGCAACGCGTTCATACCCGCATACCGCTGACTGGTATCGAGATACAGGTGATAAGCAGGGACGTAGGCCAGCACGTGTTCAAAGGCAAAGGGGTCGGGGCCAGGATACGGCACGTACCGCCGCGAGGTGGACATCAACGCCGGCACCGCCTCGACGCCCACGGCGCGCAACATGCTGCACAACAGGGCCACGCTGGCATTGCTATCGCCAATGCCGCGCTCCAAGGTGCTGGCAGGCGTCGGCGGGCGGTAACCGGCCTCGCGGTAATCGACGTTCACTGCCTGAATGTGTTGCTGTACCCAACGGTAAATGCGCGCCACGGCCACCTTGCCGTGCGCGCCGTCCGCCGCCTTGGCAGCCGCCTTGTCGATAGCCGGTGTGGTCCGCGTCGCCGTCGACGCCAACGTATCATAGGCCTGCGCGACGGCTTTCCAGTGCGCCGCTGTGCCAATGACCGCCATCGGTGCGTACTGGGCAACGGCCGCGGTATTTTGCGGTGGGAAGTCGACACGCGACCAGCTGCCTGTCGCGCTGAACGTCTGGGTGCCCCGGCCGGCACTGCGGTGTTCGAGCCAGGGTCCGCGTGCGTGGACGTATAGCCGCATCGATTTGGGTGCAGTGACACTGATGGTGACCGACTGTGCCAGTACGTGCGGTGCCAGCGTCGCCGACGCGGCGTAGATGCCCGGCAGGTAGGCCCTGTCAAAATGCTCGACATACCGCAGGTGCACGGTCGATCCCGGCGTTACAGCCGGGAAGATCAGGTTCTTGACGGTGCCTTTGCTAAGAAACGGCGCCCGCAGCGCACTGGCCGTCGATTGAGTGAAAATGGCCGAAGGCGCGACATTGACGCGTTTGTGCGCGGGTGTTTCCGTGTAGGCCTCAAGAATCTTCACCGTGGCAAAGTTGGCCGGATAGGCGATTTGCACCTGGGCCACCTGCTCAACACCCGACAGCGTCATGGGTTGCACGACGCGTGAAACGGTCTTGGTATAGCTGCCGTCCTTGGCAATATCGAGCGCCACGTGCTGTTTGATGATCTGGTAGTTGACCTGCGGCGGTGTAGCGGTGCCGGCCTGGGCGAGCCGCACACCCACGGTCAGAGCGATCACCACGCCGAGGACGGTTTTGCACAGATCCATGGCAAATCCCTATCAGATATGTTTGAAGATCAAAGGGGTATGCTGTGCGCGCAGATCGGCACGCAGCAACGCGCGTAGATCGGCGTACTGGGACGGGGGATACAACACATGAGTCAGGCGCAGCTGATAATACGCTTCGATCCTGCCCTTGTGGTCGTGTACCGCGAAACTGAAGCTGCCCGCTGCGTTGTGCATATCGATCGCCGGCGGCAAATACGTTGGCGCATAATCCGGCGGCAAAACCAGCAAAGTATGCCAGTCAATCCCACCGAAGTAGGTGTTGACACTGTGCCCACGCGTGTCAGGACCACATACTGCCGCCAGAGCACTCACCGGGTCGTTGGTACTCTCCATACTTGGAACCAGATACGGACCGGCCGGCAAGCGCAAAGACAACGTCTTACCCGGCACCGCGTAGGCCGGCGTGCTCCAGCGGGCTTCGATCTGAAATGGCCGATCCAGTACCAACGGATTGCCATGCTCGAAGGTGCCCTGGCCACCACCGCTGGTATTCAATACGTCGCTCATCAACCGCTTGTATGCACCCGGCGGCACTTGGGCGAAAATCATACGGTTGGACCAGGCCCACCAGCCGTATGTGGTCATTTGCGCGTCGCCAGTGAGGGTGCCGTCAGGCGCCAGATGCAGCGTGGCATGGTAATCCAGCCGGTTCTGGTCGGGCTGCCCACCCGGAGTGCGCAGCAATTGGGAGTGCGGACCGGCAACCACGACCGGCTTGTCGCGCTCACCCACAGCCAACTGGCCGGGCGTCTCGTATTCGCCGGTCGCATCCAGGAACACATGATACTTGGGCAGATAGTCGATGGCGTGATTGAAATCCGGGCCTGGAAGTGGCACCAGGTTGAAGGCGCTGCTCCAGTTAATCAGTACCGGATACGCGGCAATGCCGCGCGCAGCCAGGAGCGCCTCGAGCAAGGTGGCGTGTGCCTTGCAATCGCCATAGCCTGTCTTCAGCGTTGCTCCGGCCGAGATCGGCACGAAACCGCCCACACCCAATTCCAGCCCGACATAGCGGATGTTTGCCGAGACCCAGGCATACAGTGCTTTGACGGCTTTCCAGCCGTGCAACTTCCCGGTCACACGGTCGGCCACCTTCTTGACTCGCGGGGTCACGGTCGCCTCGGCCTTGGCGCGCGCCCAGTAAGCCTTGCCTACTGAGGCCCAAGTCGGGAAGCTGGTCACCTCGAACACCGGACTGTAGTCCCCCGAATCCACCGTCGCCGGACCTGGGAAATGCGCATGGTGCTCGGCCAGCGTGGCCGTAAAGACTTCGGTGGCGCCGTTGATGTGACGCGACATGGTCCAACCACCACGTTGGGCCGCCTTCAGATGCATCGAGACCGGTCCCTGCACGACCACTTGCTGGTCGCGGGCGGACTGGCGCTCGTCGACGCCCCACACGCCGAAGTATTCATTGGGGAAATACGGCTTGGTCTGCGTGAGTAACGTGGTGATGTGCAGTTTGTCGCCTTTCGTAAAGTGCGGCAGGACTACATTAAGCACCTCGGCGCGGCTGTACATCGGCGCCCCCTGTGTTGCCGGCACCGGCCGCACGAAGACGTCTGATGCGGGAACCGGCCTGTGCCTACCCTCCGGCGTCTCGATCCAAGCCGAAAGCACCTTCAGTTTCGACAGGGTGCTTGAGAACGTCTGCTGGAAGGGGTTTATGGAATTGGCGCCGCTGCGGGTCAACGCCTCAATCACCTGATCGTCGCGCTCGGTAAACCGGCCGTCGGCCCGCACGTGTACCTCGGCGCTGAAACTGAGTTGACGAATGTCCGCACCGCTATGGCTGTGCGTGTCCGCCGCGCACGCGGAGCCTGCGCCGGTCATCAGCGCAAAGGCCAGCGTATAGGGCAATCTAGCCTTCAATAATTTGGTGTTCATGGGAAAGAGCTTCACCAAGCAAAATTGAATGAGGCAATTCTAAGCTGTTATAGACGCGAACGGCATTATCACAATGCTTCAGGCATGCGCTCTCCTGCGTCCGGTTTCCGGCGGGGTCTGCTTACCCGCTTGCGGGTATCGAATGTCGGGTCCTGTGGCGGCGCCATATATTTCTTCTACATTACAGGCAATACGAGGAATCGTTGCAATCCAAATCCGCCACAAAAAGGCGGGGAATGTCATGACGCAAGTCAAAATTCTTGATTCTCTGGTCGACGTTTCTAGCTGCTTGTCTTATCGCGTCAAATGCAGCAGACGCTAAAAACATCAGCAAGACGGAAACGGCAGGCGCCGTCCGGGTCACTCTCAAAGTCCTGCCCGCGGAGGCGTTCGAAGGGCCTCATGCAACGATGGTCCGGGGCGGCGGCGCAATGCCCATGCTGCTCAGCCACTCCCCCCGGCCGAATTATCACATGGTCGTGTTTATTGAGAGGGACAGGAAACCTGTAGAAAAAGCGAACGTCACAATGCTCTATAAGCAATTGGCTCCCCGCAAGGGAACATGGACTTTGCTTCCCGTGGTGCGCATGCATGTCGCAGGCAAAAGCCTGGCGACAACCCATTTCGGAAACAATGTGAACCTCGCACCGGGAGACTATGAAATCATTGTGGTTGTCAATCACAATGCTCCTACGGATTTTCATTTCGAATTAGGCAATTAGCAGACGAGCACTCAAAATCATCTTCAGTTCCCCCAGATAGGGGGAGGCGAAAGCGCCGACCTCCATCCGTAACGCACTGAGCGGCTGAAATCTCAGAGTCTGTCCCCGACTCCGCCGCGCCGCTATTAGATGCGGCGCGGGGAGGGATATCGGGACTCAGGTCAGGTCGAAGCGGTCGGCGTTCATTACTTTTGTCCACGCGGCGACGAAGTCCTGCACGAACTTTTCCCGGTTGTCGTCCTGCGCATAGACTTCGGCATAGGCGCGCAGGATGGAGTTGGAGCCGAACACGAGATCCACGCGGCTCGCCGTCCACTTGACCTCGTCCGTCTTGCGATCCCGGACTTCATACAGGTTGTTGCTTGCCGGCGTCCACGTGTAGTTCATGTCCGTCAGGGTGACGAAGAAGTCATTCGTCAGCGCGCCGACGCGATCGGTGAAAACACCGTGCTTTGTACCGCCGTGGTTGGTGCCCAGTACCCGCATACCGCCCACCAGGACCGTCATCTCCGGCGCAGTCAAGCCCATCAGTTGGGTGCGGTCGAGCATGAGCTCTTCGGCCCTGACTGCATAGTCCTTCTTCAGCCAGTTGCGGTAACCGTCATGGAGGGGCTCCAGCGGCTCGAACGACGCGGCGTCCGTCATCGCGTCCGTAGCATCGCCACGACCGGGCGCGAAAGGCACGCTGATATCAAAGCCCGCGGCCTTGGCGGCCTGTTCGACACCGACGTTGCCGGCCAGGATGATGACGTCGGCGACGCTGGCGCCGCTCTCGGCCGCGATCGGTCCCAGCACGGCCAGTACCTTGGCGAGACGCTCGGGCTCGTTGCCTTCCCAGTCTTTCTGCGGAGCCAGGCGGATACGTGCGCCGTTGGCGCCGCCGCGCTTATCCGAACCCCGGAAGGTCCTGGCGCTGTCCCAGGCGGTAGAGACCATTTCGCCAATGCTCAGACCGCTGGCGGCAATCTTTTCCTTTGTCTTTTGGATATCGTAGTCCGTGCTGCCCGCCGGTACCGGGTCCTGCCAGATCAGGTCTTCCTTCGGTACCTCGGGCCCGATGTAACGCGCCTTCGGGCCCATGTCCCGGTGTGTGAGTTTGAACCACGCCCGTGCGAAGACGTCGGAGAAGTGTTCTGGGTCCTTGTAGAAGCGCTCGGCGATCTTCCGATATTCCGGATCCATCTTCATGGCCATGTCGGCATCGGTCATGATCGGGTTGTAGCGGATCGAG
>Ga0307441_1001023_pt1 | contig 9993 bp, 8 predicted proteins | sample SalMarWE160420MG_FD_202149 | JGI IMG/M metagenome (GOLD analysis project Ga0307441, IMG submission 202149) | Salt marsh sediment microbial communities from the Plum Island Ecosystem LTER, Massachusetts, United States - WE1604-20 | ecosystem: Environmental > Aquatic > Marine > Intertidal zone >... | reverse complement strand
GGTGGGCGGGCTGGTGCTGCTGCTGATGACCACCTGGCGCCGGGGCCGCGACCTGCTGCACGACCAGATCCACGAACGTTCCATGCCCATCGACGCTTTCCTGACCAGTATTGAGAACTACGGTCCCACGCGGGTGGCGGGCACCGGCGTGTTTCTCACCAATCCGGGCAACGACGTGCCGGGCGGTCTGCTCCATCACCTGAAGCTCAATCAGGTCCTGCACCAGCAGGTGCTGCTGCTCACCGCCGTCACCGAGGAGGTGCCGCGGGTCCCGGCCAACGGACGTCTGGAGGTCACCGCGCTCAAGTGCGGCTTCTACCGGGTGTTCGTGCACTACGGATTCATGCAGAGCCCCAACCTGCCGGTGGCCATCAAGCTCTGCCAGGACCTGCGATTGATACCGGATCTGGACGCGGACGTGACCGTCTACTACGCGGACCGCTCCACCCTGGTCACCACCGGGCGCGGCAAAGGCATGCGCCCCTGGCGCAAACGGCTGTTCGCCTTCATGTCGCGCAATTCTCTGCGGGCCGTGGAGTACTACCGCCTGCCTCCCGGACGGTCGGTGGAACTGGGGATACAGATCGAGATCTGATGAGGGATGACACCGGCCGTCCACCGGCGGCATCGACAAGGAGGGAATCTCATGTTTATGGTAGCGAATCGGGTTTTTGTGGCGCCGGGCTGGGAAGAGCAGTTCGAGGAACGCTTCCGCAAACGGGCGGGGCGCATCGAGCAGCAACCGGGGTTTGTACGCATGGAGGTCCTCAGGCCGGTGAGCGAGGATACCCCCTATGTGGTGAACACGGCCTGGGAGGACGAAGCGGCGTTTCGCTCCTGGATCGGCAGCGCGGACTTCAAGGAGGCACACGCCAACCCGCTGCCCAAGGACGCATTCAGCGCCGAGGGCAAGCTGGAGCAATACCAGAGCGTTGTCTCGGCCGGCCGCGCCGACTAGATTCCCATGGCCCACGGCCGACATGTCGACCACGGGTTCCGGGGGCCGGTGCCATCCTGGAGGACGAGACGCGCACCGGGACCTTGAGCAACGGCCGCGAACACGGCCACCCGTACAGCCAAAGCCGACATCGTGTTTGGATTCGACGAAAAGAACCCTTTCAGGGTGCTCGCCATGGGCGCCCTGATCGGCGGGGTGGGCACCGCCCTCGTCAGCCCCAGTGCGCGCGCCGTCCTCGGCGGTGCGCTGGGGGGCGCGATCTTCTGGGCGGTGATCTGGAAAGTGGGACGCTCGAACCGCCATTGAGGCCCACGGCAGCGCAGCGGCCTGTGCAGAGGTTCCCTAGGGAGCCTCTGCACAGGTCGATCAAGTGGGTGATCACAAGGCGCAAAGGGGCGAGGAAGCGGAGTTTACATAAAGTAAATGAGCATTCCGAGCGCCTTTGCAACGCCGTGAGCGCCGCTTCAGCGGCCTGTGCAGAGGCTCCCTAGGCGGCCAGGTAGGCATAGGCAAGAGACGCCAGAAACAGCCCCACCAGCCATACCACCGCCGGCACTACCGAGCGGTTGCGCCCCAGAGCCAGTGCGTAGCCCGCCTTCAGCAGATTGTTGCTGCCGGACGCCACGATGACCGCGGCACTGATCTGCGCCACTCCCACCTGAAACTTGCCGGCCAACAACGACAGCACGAAGGGGTCGATGTCGGTGAATCCGACGCATACGGACAGCACATGCAACCCCCCTGCTCCGAAGCGGGCGATCACAACATGGGTGATGGCGGCAAAGGCTACGAACAGCAGGGCGAACACCGCCGCGGTGGTCACTTCCAGCGGGTGCCTGAGAGGCCCCATGGCCGCCTGCCCCTGAGCTGGCTCCGAGGTCGCCGACTTTCGCTTCCAGAGATACAGTGCCGCGGCCACGGAAACGACCATGAAGACGCCGAACGGCATCAGCAGCCGTTCGGCGGCGTCCACATGTCCCAGCGCCGCCACCAGAATCAGCAGACGGGCATACATCATGGTGGTGGCCAGAATCAGGGCCGGCGCGACGCCGGCCGACTCGCCCAGTTCCCGGGCGCGGCGGCCGATCACCACCGTGGCGGCGGTGCTGGAATACAGGCCGCCGAGGATGCCTGTCAGCAGCATGCCCCGGCGTTTGAGGAAATAGGTCTGGGCCAGATAACTGACATAGGACAGGCCGGAAACGATGAGCAGCGCCAACCAGACCTGGTAGTAGGTCACGGTCACGAACGGGGCGATCTGTCGGTCCGGCAGCAGGGGCAACACCACCCCCGCCATGATCAGGAACTTGGCGAGGGTGATCATCTCCTCGCTGCGGAAGGTGTCGGAAAGACGCCGGATGCCCGGCTTTTCCCCCAACATCAGCAGCAGGGTCACCACGAACAACACCGGAAACCAACTCGGGAACCGCATCACGGACGGGCCGACCAGATAGGTCAGCATCGCGAGAAGCGGACTCAAGAGCGAGGGGTGCACCGGCGCGCGGCGCACGTAATAGATCCACAGAAATCCCAACAGCCCCAGCAGGCCGACCCCGTACAGCAGACCCCGGGTGTCCAGCGCGTACAGCACGAAACCGAGCACACCGATGAGGGTAAACGTGCGGGTGGTGCCGAAACCCAGATCGGGCCGATTGGCCCGCCGGTAGCCATGCAGTTCCAGGCCGATGACGAAGCTGAATGCCGCCGTCAGGGCGAACTGTATCAACAGCGGCGGAATCAGCTCGATATTGAACATGCCGGCACTCTCCCGAGAAGGCGTCTGCACCATGCCATCCCTGCGCCCAACAGCCAAGCCGTCATGGCGCACGGACCGCGCAGGCACGCCATGCCTGCCTGTCGGTCGTCGCCGGCTACCCTTGGCTCGGCGAGCGGGATTTCCTTGACCGGACGCATGTCGGAACTGCGTGGTGCGCCCGTCATCCTTTGCTCTGCCTTTGCTCTCCTACAGTGCCGGATCGCTCCAGGCCGGCAATGGGCCGTGCCTCCCCTGGGCTTCGCGGTGCTCAACCCGACCTACTACCGTTCCATGGCCGGATCGTACTCACCCCGGCGCGCGGCGCCGTTCAGGCGCGCCCGCTTGAGGAACGCCTGCTGGGCAGCCGGGACGTTCTCCTCCTTGCCTGACCAGGCTTCCAGAACCGGTTGCTGCAGCGCCCGGGCATAAGAGAAGGACAATTCCCACGGCGCGGCGGGATACTGCGCGTTCATGGCATTGAGATTGGCGGTGGCCTCTTCAGGGCCCTGGCCGCCCGACAGGAAGTTGATGCTGGGCAGTGCCGCCGGCACCGTACGCCGCAGCACCTTGATGGTGGCGGCGGCCACCTGCTCCGGCGTCGCCCGGGTCGCGTGCGCCTTGCCGGGCAGCACCATGCTGGGTTTGAGCACCGCATACTCCAGTATCACCCCGTGACGGTACAGCGCATGGAAGACGGCGTGATGGACCGCCTCCACCACCTCGAAGCAACGCTCCAGGGTATGGTCGCCGTCGATCAGCACTTCGGGCTCGACGATGGGGACGAAGCCCTCCTGCTGGCAGACGGCGGCATAGCGGGCGAGCATTTCCGCGTTGGCCTCTATGCCCAGGGGCGTGGGATTGGCATCCGTGATCGGGTAGACCTCGCGCCACTTGGCGAACCGGGCGCCCTGCTCCTTGTACCCTCTGAGTCGCTCGGCCAGTCCGTCCAGTCCCTGGGTGATCATGTCACCGGGGGCGTTGGCCAGTTCGGTTTTGCCTTTGTCGACCTTGATGCCCGGGACGATGCCCCGGCTCTGGAGCAGCTGTGGAATCGGACGACCGTCGTCCGCGTTCTGTCCCAGGGTCTCCTCGAAAAGGATGACGCCGCTGATGAACTGCTCTACCTGCGGTGCCGTGAACAGCAAGGACCGATAGCGTCTGCGATTCTCGGCGGTGGACTCCACGCCGATAGGGGCGAAACGCTTGGCGATGGTCGGCAAACTTTCATCCGCCGCCAGTATTCCCTTGCCCTCCTTGACCAGGTCTTCGATGGTGCTTTGCAGCTCGTCGTGGTTGCTCATGATAACCAGCCTCCTGCTTGTCAATTGGCTCCGGTGCCCGCGCCGCACCCGGCGGTCCAACGAAAGCGGCAAACCGCCTGTCTTGGCGGGGTAGTCCCGAACAGCGCATTGTCCTGCGGCCCGGCGCCGGCCCGCGAAGGTCGGCCGAAGCCGAACCCTGCCCTGTCAGTCGTGCAGGACGATGCGTCCGTGCGCCGGGTCCAGATCGGCGACGAAGCCGGCCTGGGCCGCCGCCTGCCCCACCTCGCCCAGAGCGGGCCAGCCATTGGCACCGGCAAGCAGCTCCAGCGCCCGCTCAGGGTCACAGCCCAGGTAGCGGCCGTCTTCAGCCTGCGGAAGGCATCCGCATGCCGCACTGTCGGGGCCAATCTGGAACGGATTGCCCATGCTCAGAATCAGGGGCTCCTCGTGCAGCAGTTGGGCCCTGACCCGCGGCGCGCTGCTGTCGTCGACCCATTCCATCACCGGCAGATTGTCATAATGACGCATGTCACACCTCCTGTTGTCATTACATTGGGGGACGTCCGTGGGGATGCAGCGGGCGTCCCATGAGTCCCAAGAAGGCACGGTGCCGTGGCGTCAGCATGGACAGGCGCCGGTACAGTGCCAGCTTGATGGCATCTTCGATGAATACCCACACCAGGCAGTAGACCCACAGCAGGCCGATGTCGGTCCAGGATATGGCGGTGACCAGTACACCGAATCCGGCGATCAGCGCCGCCAGGGCCTGGGTCGCGAATATCGCTGTCATTAGCAGCGGCGCGGGGTACGGACGTGTCAGCATGGGACGTCTGGTACGCGCCACGAACAGGGTCAGGTGGCCGGCGATGGACAATTTCAGGAACACTATGGTCTGTATCTGCGGGGCACTGAGGTCGGGCCAGGAATGCGCGATCACCAGCAGCAGGAAGGTTTCAATGACTCCCACCAGGCCCAGCACCGTGGCCACCGTCAGCACCCGGTGCATCTGCCAGCGCACCGGCTTGGGATCCAACCAGGTGTTGTCCTTGGCGATGGCCATGATCGGAATATCATTGAGCAACGCCAGCAGGATGATCATGATGGCGGTGATGGGATAGCTGTCATAGACCAGCATGGCCAGCACCATGAAGAACATGATGCGTATGGTTTCTATGACGCGATAGATGGCGTAGGAATTCATGCGCTCGAAGATGCGCCGCGCCTCCTCCACGGCGTTGACGATCACCGACAGCCCGGGTGCGGTCAGCACCAGATCGGCAGCGGCCCGCGCCGCGTCGGTCGCGCCGGACACGGCGATGCCCACATCGGCCTGCTTGAGCGCCGGCGCGTCGTTGACCCCGTCGCCGGTCATCGCCACCAGGTGACCGCGGTCCTGAAGGGCCTTGACGATGTCGTACTTGTGCTCCGGAAAGACCTGGGCAAATCCGCCGGCCGTCTCGATCTTCCGTCCGGCCGCTTCGCTCAGACGATCGGCCTGCTCGCCCTCGAACAGCTCGGTAGCCGGCTCGATGTCCCGCCCCAGGCCGAGCTGGTCGGCGATTTCCCGCCCGATGGCCACGTTGTCGCCGGTGACCATCTTCACCTCGATGCCGTGCTCCCGGGCCTTGGCGATGGTGTCTCTGGAATCTTCCCGGGGCGGATCGAACAACGGCACGATGCCGAGAAAGCGCCAGTCGTCGCCGTCGCCGGTACGCGCCACCCCGAGGGTTCGGAAGCCCCTGGCTGCGAAATCGTCGATCGCGCTGCTGGCGCGTGCCGCTTCGTCGCCCTCTATCCCGGCCAGGGCGAGGATGACCTGGGGCGCGCCCTTGGTCACCTTGAACGCCTTCCCGTCGGCACCGCGCACCTGTGCCTCGGTGCGCTTGCTGACCGGATCGAAAGGTGTGAAGGCGGTCTGCTGGTAGGAGCCGAGAGCTTCCTTCTTGTCGTCCAGCCCGCCCAGAATGGCGAGATCGATGGCGTCGGCGTCCTCCTCCTTGGAAGCCAGCGCCGCGGCCAGAATCAACGCCTGCACATCCTCGGCCCCGAACAGGACCGGCTCGCCCAACGTCAGGCGGTTCTGGGTCAGGGTACCCGTCTTGTCGGAGCACAGCAGGTCGATGCCCGCCATTTCCTCGATGGACTCCAGGCGCGAGACGATAGCCTTCATGCGCGACAGGGCGACGGCGCCCACCGCCATGGTGACGGACAACACCGCGGGCATGGCGACGGGTATCGAGGCGACGGTGAGGATCAGCGCGAACTGCACCAGGTCCAGCAAGGCGGCGCCCCGCAGCAGCTGCACCAGAACCAGCACGGCCACCAGCCCCAGGCTGATGTAGATCAGGTAATCGCCGATGGTGAGAACGGCCTTCTGGAAATGGGACGCCGCACCGGCCGACTCCACCAGCCTGGCGGTACGTCCGAAGAGCGTCTCGGCCCCGGTGCCGACCACCAGTGCGGCCATCTCGCCCTGCTTGGCGACCGACCCCGAATAGGCCACGTCGCCGGTGTTCTTGGTCACCGGCAGGGACTCGCCGGTAAGGGCGGACTGGTCCACGGACAGGTAATCGCCGTCCAGCAGCTTGGCGTCCGCGGGCACGATGTCCCCCAGGCGCAGGCGGATGATGTCGCCCGGGACCAGGGTGGTGGCATCGACGCCCTGCCAGTGGCCATCGCGCAGGGCGCGCGCCTTCAGCGCCAGTTGCCGCTTGAGCGCCTCCAGGGCATTGGCCGCCTTGAACTCCTGCCAGAAGCCGACCGCCGCGTTGAACACCAGCATGACCGCGATGATGACCAGATCGTCCCAGCGTTTGACCACGGCGGACAAAACGGCCGCCACCTCGATCATCCAGGGAATCGGGCCCCAGAAGTAGCCCGCGAACCGCGCCCAGGGACTTGCCGATTCCTCCTGCAGGGCATTGGGACCGTACTTGGCCAGCCGGCGGCCCACCTCCTCCTGGCTCAGGCCCGCCGCGCTGGTTTGCAGTTGAGCGAAGAGCGCGTCGACGCTGGTGGACTCCGCATCGGAGCTGGTGCTTCCAGAGCCCTGATCCAAGTCGTTTCCCCAAGTCGCATCCCGCCCGGCGCACCTGCTGCGGACGCCCGTCGCGCCTCAGCCAGGTCACCGCCTGCGGAACACCACCCTGTTGTTGGTATGCGCCGGCCGCCCGCCGGCGGAACAGCCGGTCGTAGGCGTATCGAACTGGGTATCCAAGTGCCGGTCCGCAACCGGACACGCCCAAACCGGCAACCGCGACTGCAGTCTAGCCTCGGCCGCGAGCGAGCCACCATGATGGAGGTCAACTGGGCGGCAGGGCGCGTCCCGCCTCGCATCGGGCGGGAACGGCATCCCGCCGGTCGTACCGGGTCACGAGGTCGCCTGTAACTCGTGTCGGGCCACGGTCGCTCATCAGTCCGCGACAGCAGGCCGGGGCCTGCATGGACCGTCGCAAAGGTGGAGTATGACCGGGGAATGTGAGCAGCAACCTATTGAGTATTATTTATTTAATGCAAAACTCGACGACCGTTTGTCCGGCAACCGGGCAGACCGGAGCACAATGGTCTACAGTAGCCTGAGCACGATCCGAAGTGGGGAGGGCGATCCATGAGTGACGACAGAAGTCTCGCCAGCATGATTTTCGCGCTCGACCAAGGGAACGTGGTCCGAGTCATCACCATCGGCGCGCTGTTCGGCGCCACCGTGGCGCTGCTGCAGAACGTCGATTTCTTCGGCGTGCTGGCCGGTAGTCTGGCCGGTGCCCTGCTTTGGGGATCGATCTGGAAACTGGGCCGCATCCGGCGCTCACCACCCTATCGCGACGAACGCTATCCGGAAATGGATTAAGCCCAATTCACACTCCGCGCAAGGCGCGGGAACCGCCCTGCATTCAGGGGCGGTCGGGGGCTGTTGCGCCGCAGACCAGCGATCGCTTCGGATTCCCCCGGTGTCCTGTGGGAACCAAGCCAACCCGCCGCGGTCGCTGTTATGGATGCATCGCCGGACATTCGCGCCGGAGGCCATGGCAGGTCCCGCTTGAACGAGCACATCAAGCCGGCTCGAGGACACCAAGGGTTGGTCAACCATGTTCACAAGCCCCGATACCCCTCGCAACGATCCGTTTCGATCCGCCCCATCAGACCGCCGCGCCGACACAGGCAGAGCGGTGAACCGACAGGTTCACACCACGGCTTGGGAAGGTGCCCCAACGCCATACCCACCCTTGACGTCAGTCCGTAGCATTACCAGCAGCGCAGCCAGCGACTGTTTGGCGAACAGCCCATGGATTCGGCAGTCGCCACAAGCGACCCCACGGTCGTCGCCGGCACGTTAGCATCGTCTAATGTAAATTTCTTGTATCTATTCCGTTATTTTTCCGTTAATTCAGCGCATTACATGATATCAATCTTGATTGGCATCAATGCAACAGTGTTTACAGATCGCAACAATGCCCCCGTCATGACTGAGACGAAGTCACAGAACGCATCGCAAACCGGGCACGCGGTCCGTCGGCCGGGCTCGATGTCAGCCATTGACCGTTCCGGGAACAGGCGGTGCATCGCAAGGCTCCCCAGCCGTCCCGTTTCTCCCCAACCCGTTTCCACAGCACCAACGCTCATGGAGGCAACAACAATGAAAGTAATCCTACGACCCAAGGTCCTCGGCGCCCTGGCAGGCGCCGCCGCCCTGGCCACCGCGATGAACGCCAACGCCGTGCCGAGCTTCGCCCGGCAGACCGGTCTGGCCTGCATGGCCTGCCATACGGTGTTCCCGGAACTCACGCCGTTCGGGCGCACCTTCAAGCTCAACGGCTACACCCTCACCGGCATCCAGCAGATCGAGCAGAAAAGCGGCGTGGGCACCGGCGGCGTGAAGATCAATGAAATCCCGCCCCTCTCCGCCATGCTGCAGGTGGGCATGACCCACGTGTCCAAGACGCCGGCCGGTCAGCAGAACAACAATGTGGAGTTCCCCCAACAGCTGAGCTTCTTCTTCGCCGGCGAGGTGAGCCCCCACCTCGGCTCCTTCCTGCAGTTCACCATCGCCCAGGCGGACGGCGGCAGCTTCGGCATCGACAACAGCGACATCCGCTACGCCAATCACACCACGGTGGGCGGTGCACCGCTGGCCTACGGCATCGATGTGAACAACACGCCCACGGTGGCGGACCTGTGGAACAGCACCCCGGCCTGGGGTTTCCCCTTCGCCAGCCAGGACACCTACGCGACCCCGTCCGCCTCGGTGCTGATCGGCAGCGATGCCTTGAACCAGAACGTAGCCGGTCTGGGAGCCTACGCCATGTGGGATAACCACATCTACGGCGACCTGACCCTGTATCGTTCGGCCCACTTCGGCCAGGCAACACCTGACGCGACGTCCAACGACACCATCGACAACGTGGCACCGTACTGGCGGTTGGCCTACCAGACCAACTTCGGCCAGAATTACCTGATGGTGGGCACCTACGGCATGTACGCCAAGATGTATCCCAACGGGATCACTGGTGCCACCGACAAGTACACCGACACGGCGATCGATACCCAATACGAACGGCCGTTCGGCGACGACTCCCTGTCGGTGCACGCCAGCTTCATGCACGAGAAGCAGGAGTTGAATGCCACCGCGCCGGGCGCGGGTTCGAGCCACTTGAACGAGTTCAAGATCAACGGCATCTACCACTGGGGCAACCAGGCCGAAGCGGCCCTTGCCTACGACGACCTGAGCGGAGGCAACAATACGGCCGTGTGGAACTCGGTGTACGGCATAGACAGCCCGGACAGCACCGCCTATATCGCGCAGGTCAGCTACCTGCCCTGGGAAAACACCAAGTTCTCCCTGCAGTACACGGCCTATGGCAAGTTCGACGGCACGAGCACCAATGCCTCGGACAACAACACCCTGTACCTGCTGGGTTGGCTGATGTGGTAACCGGCAGCGCGGCGGGCCTCCGGGCCCGCCGCCCGCCTGTCAGAATATAACAACGCAAAGGGCCTCCCGATGATCAATCCGATACACA
>Ga0307441_1001022_pt1 | contig 9993 bp, 9 predicted proteins | sample SalMarWE160420MG_FD_202149 | JGI IMG/M metagenome (GOLD analysis project Ga0307441, IMG submission 202149) | Salt marsh sediment microbial communities from the Plum Island Ecosystem LTER, Massachusetts, United States - WE1604-20 | ecosystem: Environmental > Aquatic > Marine > Intertidal zone >... | reverse complement strand
GGTTGACCAGTGTGTGCTCGCAAAGTTCCGCGCCAAGACTTTGCGCGGCCGCCCGCAGACCCAGGACGTAGCGGGCGGGATCGAGAATCCCTCCGTGCGGTTCGAGCAGCCCCATACTGAAGTGGGCAGGGATGCCGCGGCGCTGCAGGGCTTCGCGGTCGAGCAGTTGTGCGGGCACCTGGTACCTCGCGGCGGCCGCGGCGGAGCGCTTGAGGTTGCGATGTTGGCCAGGGTGCACCGCAACGACGATGTTTCCGACCGGCTCGTAGGCGCAGTCGATCGCGAATCGGTCGATGAGCTGCTCGGTGTGGCCGATGGCGACGTCGGCCAGCCGGAGCAATCCGCGCACGCGCTTTCGTCGGTACATCAGCCGCAGCATCGGGATGTCTTTGCCAATCGTCGGCGTGAGATGTCCGGCGTTGCGTCCGCTGGCGCCCCAGCCGGCCCGTTGCGCCTCAAGGACCAGCACGTCGCGACCCTGGTCGCGCATGGCGATGGCTGTTGATAACCCGGTGTAGCCGGCACCGACGATGCAGACGTCCACGTCGCGGTCGCCCGTTAGGGCGGGGGCGACGACGGGCTCGGGCGCGTCCCCGAGCCATGGGCTGGGCATCAGCGGGCGCTTCGGCATCTCACGCCTCGCGGCGTTTTGGCGCATCGCCCGGGGCGATGCCGGGGAAGGGTGCGGCGCCTTCGAGTTCGTATGCCAGTTCGAGGAGGGTGCGCTCGCTCGCGTGTGGTCCGCAGATCTGAACTGAGCCGGGCAGTCCCTCGGGCATCATCCCGTGCGGTATGGCGATCGCGGGTCCGCCGCCGATGTTGGCGAGGGGCGTGAAGGCGACGTAGTCGGTGAGTTTCCCGAAGAGTTCGGGGAAAGGCTGGCTGGGGGCATGCTCTCCGATGCGTGGCGCCGGGTGCGCCAGGACGGGCGTGAGTAGCGCATCGACGTTGGCGAAGTGCTGCTCGTAGAGGGCGGTGAAACGTCGCAATCGCAGGATGGCGCCGGGGATGCGCTGCGGACCGCGCGCCACGAGCCGGGTCAGGCCCTTCGTGAACGGGTCGAGATCGCCGGGGGCGAAGTGTCCCCGGTGGCTGAGCTTGAACGCGGCAGACATGAGCACGGCGAACAACGCCCAGTACATCTTGAAGTCTTCGACGAACTGGGGATCGACGAGCAGCGATGCCTCTTCGATGAGGTGCCCCTGGGCCGCGAGCGTCTCGGCGGCCGAGGTCAGCGTGGCGGCCATGTCCGGATGGACCGGTCGACCGAAGATGTCGTGGCTGATGACGCCGATGCGCAGGCGTCGAGAGCCTGGACCAGATACGAGACCAACAGCAGGTAGGGCACGGTTCGGCGCGAAGCGTTCGGCCGCGGCGAGGTAGTGCGCGGTGTCGCGGACGCTGCGGCTCACGACACCTTCAGAGACGAGGTTGATCGGGAGCTGGCGGGCACCGGGCTGGTCGAGAAGACGGCCGCGGGTCATCTTGAGACCGACCAGGCCGTTGACCGCCGCGGGGATCCGGATCGAACCGCCGCCGTCGTTGGCGTGCGCGATCGGGACGGCTCCGGACGCGACGAGCGCGGCAGCGCCGCCGGAGGAGGCGCCCGGGGAATGCTCGGTGTTCCAGGGGTTGCGCGTCGGTGGGCGATCGGCGTACTCGGTACTGGCGGTCAGCCCGAATTCGGGCAGGGTGCTCTTGCCCAGGAGGGTGAACCCCTGGGCGAGGAACTGTTGCGCCGGCCGGCAGTCGCGGCGTGCCGGGTGCGGCCTGAACGCGGCGGAGCCGTGGCACGTCGGGAGGCCGGCGACGTCGGTGTTGTCCTTGACGAATGTGGGGACACCCCCGAACGGACCGACCGCGGCCCGTTGCGCACCCGCCCGGTCGTAGCAGCGGACTTGAACCGCGTTGATGTGCGGGTTCACCCGCTCGACTCGTTCGATCGCGGCGTCGAGAACCTCGGCCGCGCTGACCTCGCCGGCGCGAATCCGGTCGGCGACAGCCACGGCGTCCAGGTCGCCGAGTGCGTCGTCGCCGAAGGCGTGGACCCTGTTGCCTTGGCTCATGAGATTCCGTTCTTCGCGCCCCGACCATGGTCGTGGTGACGTCCGAGATGACGAGTGAACCATTTGGCGGCGCATCCGAGGAAGGGCTTTCCCGGCTAGCATGGGGGGCAAACCGGACAACCGGGCCGGGCGAGGGGGCGCACCGTGGTGGACGAACCGCGCCGCGCCCGGGCGGTCATTCCCACTTCGGCGTTCGTCGGCATCCGCGACCTCGAGCTGCACCAGGGATGCAACCTGGCCGTCGACGCCTGCCGCCGGCTCCTCGACGCCGGTAGTGAACCTGACATCGTCGGCGCCGTTGAGTCACTGCTTGGCGGCACCTTGCACAGTCCTATGAGCATGGTCGAGGCCGCAGAGCGGCTGTGCGTGACCGAACGCACGCTGCGCCGGCAGCTGGACCGGGCAGGCCAACGGTTCAGCGATGTGCGCGACCGAGTCAGGGAACGCCGCGCCACCTTCCTCCTGCGACAGTCAGGGTTTTCGATCACGGCGATCGCGGCCGAGGTCGGCTTCAGCGACCCACGAGAGTTTCGCCGCGCCTACCGGCGGTGGACCGGGCATGCCCCAAGTGCGGCCCGGAAGGCTCGGGCCTCGTCGTAGCGCTGTTGACTTGCCCGAGCGACCCGCTCCCATCGAGGGGCGGCTTCGCGGAGCAAGCTCCATGACAGATCCCGTTGCCGGCGGCACGGGGAATCGCTCGCCGCCCGGCGCTTCGGCGACCGATGGGTGCCCGGCTTGCGCCGCTACACCGACTCGGCCAAGCACTCCGCTGGCGAGGACGGGACAGCTCAACATAGGACGGAGCAACCGGAACCGTTCCGCTGCCAAGCCCGCCCGGATTACACCAACAGCACGGCCGCACCGGCAATGCGGCCGGCGCTCAGGTCTGTTAATGCCCGATCGGCTTGCTCCAGCGGGTATTCCGGCGTGGTCACCTCGATGCGATGTTTGCCCGCGAAATCGAGGAACGCCCGCGCGTCGGCCCGCGTGTTGGACGTGACCGAGCGGACCTGCCGCTCCTGAAATAGATGACGCTGATAGTTGAGGCTGGGAATGTCGGAGAGATGAATTCCGGCGATCGACAAGGTGCCGCCCCGGTCCAACGCTTCCAGCGCGGGCAGTACCAGTTCGCCGACGGGGGCGAACATGATCGCAGCATCCAGCGGCACCGGCGGCGGATCGGCAGCGCCCTGCGCCGACGCGGCGCCGAGCTCCAAAGCCAGTTCGCGCGCCTCGGCGCCGCGCGTCATCACATGCACCTCGGCGCCTTGCGCCAGGGCGACCTGCGCGGTGATGTGGGCGCTGCCACCGAAGCCGTAGAGGCCCAGCCGTCCACCCGGTGGCAGCTCGGCGCGGAGCAGGGAGCGGTACCCGATGATCCCGGCGCACAACAAGGGCGCCAGCTCGCTGTCGCTGTAGCCGCCAGGCAGGTGATGCGCGAAAGCAGCCGGGACCGTGGCAAATTCGGCGTACCCGCCGTCAGCGTCCCAGCCGGTGTAGCGGGAGTCCGGGCACAGGTTCTCAGTGCCGCGACGGCAGTACTTGCACACGCCACAGGTGTGGCGCAGCCAGGCGATGCCTACCCGGTCTCCCACGTGAAACTCGTCGCCGGCCTGGGCGCCCACTTCGACGACCTCCCCGACGACCTCGTGGCCGGGCGTTACCCGGTCACGGTGAACCGGGAGATCGCCCTCGGTGACATGCAGGTCGGTGCGGCATACCCCGCATGCTCGGACGGCAACCAGCAGCTCGGACGGTTCGGGCCGTGGCACGTCGGTGGTGACTTGCTCAAGCGGGCCGGTGTCCATCGGTCCTGGCCGTCGCACTCGCCAAGCGCGCATTGTCGTGGTCGTCACCGGGGCAGCCATCAGTCCATCATGCCGCTAACCGTCACGGCCGCAACGGGTTAGCCCGATCAGGTCTTTCGCACCAGCCCGACGACCCAGAGCAGAATCAACGAGCCCAGCAGCGCGGTGAAGAAGGTGAAGATGAGGCCACCACCCGCGGTGTTGACGAAGAAGCTCAAGATGTAGCCACCGATCAGTGCGCCAACAATGCCGATCACGATGTCCATCAGGATGCCGGCTCCGCTGCCCCGCATGATCTTGCTGGCGAGTGCCCCCGCCAGTCCGCCGATGATGATGTAGCCGATCAAACCGACGCTGGTGAAGGTGGTCGAGCGGGCCAGGTATTCGGTAGCTGCCATGACGTCCATGCGGATCTCCTTGCAATCGCTGGCAAAGTCCAGCCGTTTGCTGGGCTGTCATCCCGGTATACCCGGTTTGCGTAACGAATCAGGTGCCGAATTGGCGACGGTTGACCAACCGGACATGCCTTCCGCGAATGAGCCGATGGGGATTTCACGCCGACATGGTTCGTTGGGGCGTCGGTGCAGGAGTGGGGCTGACCTCCCCCGCCGGTGCCTGGCCCGGCGCGGGGGCGGGCGGCGGCGGTGCGGGCTCTCCAGGAGCCGGCGGGGCTGGTGGCGGCGGCGGCGGGGGTGTCCAGGGCTGGATCGACTCGGCCAGCGCCTTGGCCGCGCCTCTGTCCACGGGATCGTTTGCGGTCCCGAGCCACACCACGAACCATCGTTGTGGGGGTCCGCCGTTGGGTGTGTTGCCCGCGGGCGTGCTGACTACGCCTGTCCAGATCTGACCGTTCGGCTTGGCCGCATCGCTGAACTTGACCTCGTAGTATGACGCGCTTCCGGTGATCCCGTTGGCGCCGGTCAGCGGGGTCGTTTCCTGGTTGATCCGGGTGCCGGGGTAGGGCATGAAAAACTCCCCCATGTCCGAGCCGAGTCGGACCGCGGCCTTGGCGTTGTTGGGTTCCGCGCTGGCGTAAAGCTTCTGGTCCAGCCGGCCCAGCACGATGCGGGTGTCATTGGCGACCGGCGGCGGTTGCCCGGGCATCGGGGGCTGCCCGGTCATCTTGCTGAGCAGCGCCGAACCGTAGTCGAGGTGGGAAGCGTCCGACTCCACCCAGCTGGGAGGAATGACAAAGCTGAATCCCCCGACCGCGTTGGTGATCCGTCCGGCGTTGGGGTCGACCGGTGGCGGTGGCGGTGGCGGCGGTGCGTTCGGGTCGACCGGTGGCGGTGGCGGTGGCGGCGGTGCGTTCGGGTCGACCGGTGGCGGTGGCGCGTTCGGGTCGACCGGTGGCGGTGGCGGCGCCGCATTGGGATCACCTTGCGCCGGTTGTCCCGGCGCCGGGGCGGGCGCTTCCGTGGCGGTTGCCGGAGGCGAGGGTGCGGGCTCCGGATCGGCGTTCGACGTCGCCGGTAACGCGATGGAGACGGCGCCCACGGTGGTCACCGTGGCCATCGCCAACGTCGCCCACAGTCGTTTGCGACGTGTCGAGTTCGCTTCCACCTGATCCATGGCGACGAACCTACCGCGTTACGGCTGTGACGCAAGGACGCCTTGCTGACTATTGCAGTGTGGTTTTACCAATGTTGTCGATGTGCAATCAGCGCGAGTTGCGGTGCGCCGCGGGATATAACGTCACTTCGTGGGCCTTCACGGAGAACCATGCCCGCTCGCCGGGCGTCAGCCTCAGCTCGGCGGCCGCATCGACGGTGATTTCGGCGGCCAGACCAGGCGCGCCGTCGGGCTGCTGATCGCCCCGCACGAAGACCGCGGACCCGCGGATGTCCATCTCCGCCACGGTGACTTCAACGGTATTGCGCGGGCTGCCGTGCGGCTCGTCCCGATACACGGCCACCGCCGTGGGTGGAAATACCGCGATGGCATTATCCCCGGTTGAGAGCTGGTCGCGGTGCTCCTGCGTAGGGGTGGCGTGCCAGCGCACCCCGGAACGGGCCTGCAGTGAGCCGTCGGGACCGAGGGTGCCGTTGACCAAGTTGATGCCGGCGATGCGGGCCCCGAAATGACTGCTGGGGGCGGTCAGCACGTCGGACACCGGGCCGATTTCGGAAATTCTTCCCGCCTCCAGCACCAGCACTCGATCGGCGAGCGTGAACACGTCCAGCAGGTCGTGTGTTATCAGAACCACCGCGCAGCCGGTGCGGGTGACCACGCTGCGCAGCACCGCACGGATGGCCGCGGCCGCAGCGACATCGAGGCCGGCCAGCGGTTCGTCCAACAGCAGCACCTCCGGTGCGGCGGCCAGCGCGCGCGCAATGGCTACCCGCTGAGCCTGACCGCCGGACAGCTGCCGCGGTTTGCGGTCGGCAAAGTGCTCGGCGTCCACCTCGCGCAGCCAGCGCAGGGCCGCCGCTTTCTGGTTGGCGCGTGGCGAACGAAACATCCCGCCGCGGCTGTGCGGTCCGAAAGCCACGTTGGCGGCGACACTCATGTGCGGAAACAGCAACGGGTCCTGCAGAAGCAGCCCCACCTGGCGAGCGTGCGTTGCCACGTTGACCCCGGCCGCGGTGTCGGTCAACACTCGGTCGCCCAACCGCACCATCCCGTGGTCGGGGCGGAGCAGCCCGGCGATGACATGCAGCGCGGTCGACTTGCCCGCGCCGTTGGGTCCGAGCACCGCGAGCACTTCACCGGCCGGCACCGAGAATTCGACGTCGAACTGCCGCTCTGCCACCACCGCGCGAAGCTGCAACTCGCTCATGGCCCGGGCTACCTCGCGTCGGCTGGCTGACTGTTGGTCGGTGACCCGGTCCCGGGTCAGTCGTGTCCGCTGAAAATGATCCTCGTCATCTTGAGATTGATGCGGGCAAAGCGCCAAAACTGAACGAACAGGTTCTGACGCTTCCGCAGGGTCGCGCTGGTGGGTAGCGGGGCGTCGGCGATGCGTTCGGCGGTCCGGACGTTCGCCTCCGAGTCGCTGCCGTCACTGTCCATAGGGTCCATGGAAGCGCCTTTCACTCGGGAATCAGCCACCAGAACGGCCTGGCCTTGGCTTTGTAGATGAACATGTGGTGCAGCAGCAGCTTGATCCAGTGTCCGGCCAGGCCGAGCTCGCCGGACGTGCCGGCGATGTCCCGGCCGGTCTGCGGATACTTCACCGGGTCGGGCACGACCGGGAACATCGTCATTGCGGCGGCCGACCCCTTGCGCAATCCGGTGCCGGCCGAGGCGACGCATGCGGCGCCCATGGTTGCCATGGAGGCGCGGTGGGCGACGGCTTCCGGGCGCTTGATGCGGTCACGGATGGTTTCGGCGACCGTTTTGGCCATGATGCCCGACGGCATCCCCGTGCGTGGCGGGCTGGGCGTGATCACCGTCCCGCCGGGACTCTTGCGTGGCTTGGAGATCGGGTGCGGCGGCGCGAAGGCGATGCCCGGCGCGAAGATGTTGGGATACGCCGGGGACTCGTAGGTGTGCGGCCAGTCCTCGGCGGACCACTCGTCGTAGGGCTTGCCCGAGTAGTCGGCGTCGACCTTGAGGAAGCCCGACGGCGCGAACAGGGTGGACGTGATGTCGTTGCCGTTCCTGTCGTATGCGGCGAGGCTGGCCCCCTTGAATGGCGGCAGCAGCATCGCAAAGTCGAAGTCCAGGTCGTGTTCCCTACCGTCGAGCTGCTCGTATCGCAGCTTGCCCGCCATCACCTCGTGCACGGCGGCCTGCGTGATGGCTTTGACTCCGCGCTCGCGGAACAGTGACTCGGTCCACAGCTGACTGGATTGCACGAAGCCCTTGTCGACGAAGCTCATGCCGTTGACACCGAAGTCGCCCAGCTCGTATTCATTGGTGAGGTAGACGATCTCGGCGAGGTCGCGCACGCCGGCGGCGCGCAGCACGTGCTCGACATTGAAGGTGTATTCGAACGCCGCACCCTCGCAGGTACAGGTGCCGTGCCCGACGCCGACGACAAGGCGCTGCTTTTCACCGGCTTTCAGTTTTGCGATCACCCGCTCGAGCGCCCTGGCCGCCTCGACGGCGTGGTCGGCGGTGCACACCGAATACGAGTGACCGTCAGGTCCCAGGCCGGGCGTGGCCGCGAAATTCAGCTGCGGGCCAGTGGCATTGATGAGGTAGTCGTAGGCAAGCGAGCCGCTCTGGCCGCGGTGCTCGTCGTCGGTGTAGGTGAAGTCCACCGACGGCGACGACTGCTCGCCCGTCCCCTCGGGGTGGATGGCGGTAGCCAACGCCTGGTGGAAAACGATGCCCTTGCGTTGATAGATCGGCCTGAGCGGAATCAGTACCTTGTTTGCGTCCATCCGGCCGACGCCGACCCAGATGTTCGACGGGATCCAGTTCCAGTCGGCGTTGGGCGAAATAACGACGATCTCGTGCGCTCGGGGTAGCCATCGGCGCAGATGCAGCGCGGCGGTGTGTCCCGCGATGCCGGCGCCGAGGATTACGACTCGTGCCATGGAAGCTCCTCGGTCGGACCAGGCCACAAGGGTATTGCGGCTCAACCCACTTCAGGTTACCCCTGGGGGTATCACCCCGAAAGGTGACTCAGCCCATGTTCATGGAGTTGACAGGAGGCAGTAAGAGCACTTGGTAACCATTTTGCCGGCCATCCGAGCCCTAACGCCGCGACGATCGTTGCGGCTACCCGCTCCCGGCCCCGGTCAACCGGCGGGCACCCAGACCCAGCACCACCAGCGCGGCCACCGCGACCAGCAGGATGGAAAGCGCCACGGCGGCGTCGGCGTCGGTCACCCGTTGCAGATAGATCTCCAGCGGCAGCGTGCGGGTGACCCCTTGCCGGGAACCGGCGAACGTCAGTGTCGCGCCGAACTCCCCTAGTGACCGGGCGAACGCCAGCACCGCGCCGGACGCCATGCCCGGCAGCAGCAGCGGGAGGGTGACCCGCCACCAGACGGTGCTGGGCCGCGCCCCCAGCGTCGCCGCCACCGTCTCGTAGTCGGCTCCCGCGGTCCACGCGGCGCCCTCCAGAGAGATCACCAAGAACGGCAGCGACACAAAGGTTTGCGCCAACACCACAGCGGTGGTGCTGAACGCGACGCTGATACCGGCGGCCTCCAGGTACTGGCCGAGCAGCCCGAGCCGGCCGAACGCGTACAGCAACGCAATGCCGCCCACCACCGGCGGCAGCACGAGCGGCAGCAGGATCAGCGGTCGCAGCAACCGCACCAGTCGCGCCGTGCTGCGGGCCAGCACCAGCGCCATCGGCACACCGAACAGCACGCACAGCACGGTGCTGGCGGTCGCCGTCTTCAGGCTGAGCAACAACGCCGTCTTCGACGACGAGCTGGTGATCAACGCCCAGAAATTCGGCCAGTCGAGCTTCACGGCGATCGCCAGCAGCGGCAGCACCACGAAGACGCCGCCCACCGCCGCGGGGACGTACACCCAGCGGGGCAGATCCGTCGGCCGGGGCACGGTCGGTGGTCAGGGCTTGGCGAAGCCGGAGCGGGCCAGGATGTGCTGCCCGGCGTCAGACGTCACCAGGGCCACGAACTTCTGCGCCACGGTCGGATGCGGCGCCCCCTTCAGCACCCCGACGGGATAAACATTGACCGCGCCCGCGGCCTCGGGAAAGTCGACCGTGGTGACCTGGCCTCCTGCACTCATGGCATCGGTGACGTACACCAGACCGGCGTCGGCCTGCCCACTGGTGACCTTGTTGAGGACATCCGTCACGCTGGGTTCCTCACTGACCGCGTCGAGGTGCACGCCGGTGCTGTCTTCTATCCGCTGCGCCGCCGCCCCGCACGGCACCGGCCGCTGGCAGATCACCACCTGGAGGTCTGGCCTGGCGAGATCGGCGAAAGATCCGATCGTCTTCGGGTTGCCCGGTGCGGTCACGATGACCAACGTATTGGACGCGAAGTTCGTCGGACCGCCCGCCAGCAACCCGGCCTTGACGACGGTGTCCATCTGCGCGGTGTCCGCCGACGCAAACACATCGGCCCGCGCGCCCTGGGTCAACTGCATCGCCAGCTCCGAGGAACCGGCGAATTCGAACTCGACGCCGTCACCCGGATTGTCGGTTTTGAACTGCTCTCTGATCTGGGTGAACGCGGGTTTCAACG
>Ga0307441_1001020_pt1 | contig 10000 bp, 9 predicted proteins | sample SalMarWE160420MG_FD_202149 | JGI IMG/M metagenome (GOLD analysis project Ga0307441, IMG submission 202149) | Salt marsh sediment microbial communities from the Plum Island Ecosystem LTER, Massachusetts, United States - WE1604-20 | ecosystem: Environmental > Aquatic > Marine > Intertidal zone >... | reverse complement strand
CTGGCAAACAATTCGCTGGACACCGTCGGCACCTTGCTGCACCGCGACGACGTCGTGCTCGGCCTCGGCGACGGCGGCGCCCACTACGGGATGATCTGCGACGCCAGCTATTCGACGTACTTCCTGGCGCACTGGGCCCGCGATCGCAGGGCCGGGCGGTTCTCCGTGCCCGAGGCCGTGCGCGAACTGACCTCCGTGCCGGCCCGGGTCGCCGGCCTGGGTGATCGCGGCCGCATCGCCGTCGGCTACAAGGCCGACCTCAACGTCATCGACCACGCCGCCCTGCGGCTGCACAAGCCGGTGATCCGTTACGACCTGCCCGCCGGCGGCCGCCGCCTGGATCAGACGGCGGAAGGATACATCGCGACCATCGTGTCCGGGGAGGTAATCGCCGAAGACGGTGCGCCCACCGACGCCCGTCCCGGCAAGTTGGTCCGCGGGCGCAGGCCATCCCCAGTACCCGCCCCATAACGCCACGAAAGGCGGCCTGTCCCGGTTAAGTTGGGTCAGTGACGAGCCCGCATTTTGCGTGGTTGCCGCCTGAGATCAACTCGGCATTACTCTTCGCCGGTCCGGGAGCGGCGCCGCTGCTTGCTGCGGCGACCGCGTGGGAAGGGTTGGCCGAGGATCTGGCCTCGTCAGCGTCATCGTTCCTGTCGGTGACGACGGACCTGGCCGGCGGGTCCTGGCAGGGTGCCTCGGCGGCGGCGATGCTGTCCGTCGCGACGCAGTATGCGGGGTGGCTCAGCGCGGCGGCGGCCCAGGCCGAGGCGGCCTCCAGCCAGGCGATGGCCATCGCGGGGGCCTTCGAGGCGGCGCTGGCGGCCACGGTGCAGCCGGCGGTGGTCGCGGCCAACCGCACGCTCGTGCAGGCGCTGGCGGCCACGAACTGGTTCGGGCTCAACGCCCCGGCGATCATGGACACCGAGGCCGCCTACGAGCAAATGTGGGCCGCCGACGTCGCGGCGATGTTCAACTACCACATCGACGCATCGGCGGCCGCCGCGCAATTGGCGCCCTGGCAGCAGGTGCTGCAAAAGCTCGGCTTCCGCTTCACCGACGGCCATCTCAGCTACAGCATCCCCGCCGCCCTGGGCGGCGGGAACGTCGGTTTCGGGAACCTCGGCAGCCAGAACGTCGGTGCCGGGAACTACGGTGAGTACAACATCGGCTGGGGCAACCTCGGCAGCGGGAACATCGGCTTCGGCAACACCGGCAGCAACGACTTCGGCATCGGGTTGACCGGCAGCAACCAGTTCGGCTTCGGCGGCTTCAACTCCGGTTCCGGGAACATCGGCCTGTTCAACTCGGGCACCGGGAACATCGGCTTCTTCAACTCGGGCACCGGGAACTTCGGCATCGGGAACTCGGGCTCGTTCAATACCGGCTTCGCCAACTCGGGCATGATGAACACGGGGTTCTTCAATACCGGCGCCGCCAACACGGGTTTCTTCGGCGACAACGCCGTGGCGCCCCAGGCCGACACCGCGCTGCTCGGCTCCGGCCACTACGTCACCGGCGGCGTGGGTGCGGCCAGCGCGGGCTCGGCCCTGCTCACCTCGGCGGCCGCCAACACCGGGGGCCTCACCTCGGGCCTGGGGACCGCGGGCCTGTTCAACCCGGCCGCGACCGCCGCCGCCTACACGGGCCCGGCGAGCGCTCCCGCCGCCGCGGCGGCCGGCGCCGAATTGAGCGGCGCGAACGCCGCCGCGGTCACCGTCGCCAGCACGCCGACGCCCACCGTGGGCGTGCGGACCACCACGGCCGCTCCGTCGAGCGTCTTGTCCGCCGCCGGCAACGAGTCGAACCTTCGCAGCGGGTCCGGTGCCGACCCCAACCTGCGCAACGCGGCGGCCCGCGAAACCGGCATCCCCAGTTCGGGCTTCTTCAACAAGGCCGAGCGCTTGAGCGGTGCCAACCCGGGCACCGGCGAGCCGATCCTGGCGGGCGAGCCCCTCGTGTCCGCCGAGCCCGGCGAGCCCGGCGAGCCGATCCTGCCCAGCCTGCCCGGCTAGCTGGGCGCCTACCCTGGGCACCATGCGCGCGAACAAGAGGGTCGACCTCGAGCGGCTCGCCGCCGCCCTCGCCGACTACCCGTACGCGTACCTGATCACCGTCGACGAGGCCTACCGCGTGCACACCGTGACGGTCCAGCCGCGGTTGCGGGATTCGGCCCTCGACATCGGGCCCATCGGCGGACACACCCGCGAAAACCTCGCCCATCGCAGCGACGTCACCCTGCTGTGGCCCCCGCCCGAGCCGGGCGGCTACTCGCTGATCGTCGACGGACGCGCCGAGGCGAGCGACCCCGGGGACGAGTCCGCGCCCTTCGGCGTCGTGCCCACTCGGGCGCTGCTGCACCGCGACGCCGACTCCCCCGGGGCGGCCAAGGGCGGTCTGCACGACTGCGTCGTGTTCTCGCTGCCGGCGTGAGGCCCTCGCACGGTGCCGTCGGCTGGTACTTGGTCGCCCGCATTCCCCGGCTGGTGCCCACCTCGTCATCGGACAGCGCATAGCTGTGTACGACGATGCCCGGCCAGCCGTGTCGATCGGCCCGCACAATCTCCGCGGGCGCGGCCGGATCGAGCCATTTGGTGCCGAACACTGCGGGACCTGTGGACGAGTTTCGCGGTGTGGACGGACCTAACCCTACACTCGCGCACGAAAAAGCCCGGCCCCCAAGGGGGACCGGGCTTTTCGTTCTCGACTCAGAAGTCCATGCCGCCCATGCCGCCGGTCGGGTCGCCCGCGGGAGCGGCCGCCTTCTCCGGCTTGTCGGCGACGACGGCCTCCGTCGTCAGGAACAGGCCCGCGATGGACGCGGCGTTCTGCAGCGCCGAACGGGTCACCTTGACCGGGTCGGCGACGCCGGCCTTGAGCAGGTCCTCGTACTCACCGGTGGCGGCGTTCAGGCCGGTCCCGGCGGGCGAGTTGCGGACCTTCTCGGCGACCACGCCGGGCTCCAGCCCCGAGTTGAAGGCGATCTGCTTCAGCGGGGCCTCGAGCGCCACCCGCACGATGTTGACGCCGGTCGCCTCGTCGCCGTCGAGCTTCAGCTCGTCCAGCGACGGGGCCGCGTGCAGCAGGGCCACGCCGCCGCCGGCGACGATGCCCTCCTCGACGGCCGCCTTGGCGTTGCGGACCGCGTCCTCGATGCGGTGCTTGCGCTCCTTGAGCTCCACCTCGGTGGCGGCGCCGGCCTTGATCACCGCAACACCGCCGGCCAGCTTGGCCAGGCGCTCCTGCAGCTTCTCGCGGTCGTAGTCGGAGTCGCTGTTCTCGATCTCGCTGCGGATCTGCGCCACCCGCCCGGCGATCGCGTCGGTGTCACCGGCGCCCTCGACGATGGTGGTCTCGTCCTTGGTGACGACGACCTTGCGGGCCTTGCCGAGCAGGGCGACGTCGGCGGTCTCCAGTGAGAGGCCGACCTCCTCGCTGATGACCTGGCCACCGGTGAGGATGGCCATGTCCTGCAGCATCGCCTTGCGGCGGTCACCGAAGCCGGGGGCCTTGACCGCCACCGACTTGAAGGTGCCGCGGATCTTGTTGACGACCAGGGTGCTCAAAGCCTCGCCCTCGACGTCCTCGGCGATGATCAGCAGCGGCTTGCCGGCCTGGATGATCTTCTCCAGCAGTGGCAGCAGGTCCTTGACGGTCGACACCTTCGAGCTGACCAGCAGGATGTAGGGGTCCTCGAGCACCGCTTCCTGACGCTCGGCGTCGGTCACGAAGTAGCCCGAGATGTAGCCCTTGTCGAACCGCATGCCCTCGGTGAGCTCGAGCTGCAGGCCGAAGGTGTTGGACTCCTCGACGGTGATGACGCCCTCGTTGCCGACCTTGTCCATCGCCTCGGCGATCAGGTCGCCGATCGACTGGTCGCCCGCGGAGATGGCCGCGGTGGCCGCGATCTGCTCCTTGGTCTCGACCTCCTTGGCCGACTTCAGCAGGCCCTCGGTGACCTTCTCGACGGCCTTCTCGATACCGCGCTTGAGGCTCAGCGGGTTGGCACCGGCCGCGACGTTGCGCAGGCCCTCCTTGACCAGCGCCTGGGCCAGCACGGTGGCCGTCGTGGTGCCGTCGCCGGCGACGTCGTCGGTCTTCTTGGCGACTTCCTTGACCAGCTCGGCGCCGATCTTCTCGTACGGGTCCTCCAGCTCGATCTCCTTGGCGATGGACACACCATCGTTGGTGATCGTGGGGGCGCCCCACTTCTTCTCCAGGACGACGTTGCGGCCCTTGGGGCCCAGCGTCACCTTTACCGCGTCGGCGAGGGCGTTGAGCCCCCGCTCGAGGCCGCGACGGGCCTCTTCGTCGTACGCAATTGTCTTGGCCATTGCGAAGTGATTCCTCCGGATCGGGAATGAAACTGGGGCCACCGGGTGACCGGACCCCATTACTTACGCTGGCCGGGCGCAGTGCCCGCGACGGACGACCACACTGGCCTCACCGTCCCGACCTAGCACTCACGGGTCGCGAGTGCCAACGTCATTCTTAGCACTCGCCTATGCCGAGTGCAAGGTCGCCCTGCGACGATGCGGCCCGCGCAGCGGGGCGGGGAGAAGCAGGGCAATCAAGCCGGGGCGGGGTTATCGCGGCGGGCGCAAACCGTCGATGACGACGTCGGTCGCCCGTTCGGCGAGCGCCGAGTCGTACGCCTGCACCGCCTGGCAGCCGACCAGGATCGCCTTCAGGTCGCGCATGTCGATGTCGCGCCGCGCGGTGCCCGCTTCCTGCGCGGCCCCAAGCAGTTCGCCCAGCATGGCCTTGAATGCGTCTTCGGCGTCGGGGGCGGTGCAGGCGATGTCGATGCCGTACCCGGCCAGGGCGTCGACCAGGCCGCGGTCCGCCGCCCCCCACTGCAGCACCATCAAGCGCAGAAAGGCGAAGAGCGCGCCCCCGGCGCCCTCGGTTTTCAGCAGGGCATGGCCGTCGTCCACGAGGCGCTGGATGCGATTTTCGATGACCGCCGCAAACAGCGCCTCCTTGGTCGGGAAGTGCCGGTACACCGTGCCCGCCCCGACGCCGGCGCGGCGGGCGATCTCGTCGATCGGCACGGACAGGCCTTCCGCCGCAAAGGTCTCGTAGGCGACGTCCAGCACGCGCGCACGATTGCGCGCCGCGTCGGCACGCAACGGTCGTGCGGGTTGGCCCATCGGTTCACCTTCCCGCCGGTTGACAAAACGGGGCGTACGTTCCGTATAGTTCCGATCAACCGGAGCGCTCGCCCCGCTTACTTTACTAGTTCAAGGAGGCCGTCATGGCGAAGTGGACCACCGCGGACATTCCCGACCAAACCGGCCGGATCGCCGTCATCACCGGAGCCAACACCGGCCTCGGCTACGAAACCGCCGCCGCGCTGGCCGGCCACGGCGCGCGCGTCGTGCTGGCGGTGCGCAACCTCGACAAGGGCAAGGACGCCGCGGCCCGGATCACCGCGACGAGCCGGCACGCGGACGTCGCGCTGCAGGAGCTGGACCTGACGTCGCTGGACTCCATTCGGGCCGCGGCAGAGCAGCTGCGCTCCGCGCACGACAGCATCGACCTGCTGATCAACAACGCGGGCGTGATGTGGACGCCGAAGTCCACCACCAAGGACGGCTTCGAGCTGCAATTCGGCACCAACCATCTCGGCCACTTCGCCTTCACCGGGCTGCTGCTGGACCGGCTGCTGCCCGTCGCCGGCTCCCGGGTCGTGACCGTCAGCAGCATGGGCCACCGCATCCGCGCCGACATCCACTTCGACGACCTGCAGTGGGAACGCGGCTACAGTCGGGTGGGCGCCTACGGGCAGTCCAAGCTCGCGAACCTGCTGTTCACCTACGAACTGCAGCGCCGACTCGCGGCCCGCGGAACGACGATCGCCGCCGCCGCGCACCCCGGGGGTTCGCGCACCGAGCTGACCCGCAACCTGCCCGCGCTGCTCACGCCCGTCGCCGCCGTCTTGGAGCCGTTGTTCCAGGGCGCGGACATGGGCGCGCTTCCGACGCTGCGCGCCGCGACCGACCCCGGCGTGCTCGGCGGCCAGTACTACGGCCCCGACGGGTTCGGCGAGCAACGCGGTTACCCGAAACTCGTTGCATCCAGCGACAAGTCCCACGACGCCGACCTGCAACGGCGGCTGTGGGAGGTCTCCGAACAGCTCACCGGAGTGACGTACCCCCTCGACTAGGGCAAGTCGAGCAGCTGCTCGTAGAAGCCGCCGAAGCCGCGGGCCCGGTCGACCAGATGGATCTCGAGGATCCAGTGGCAGACCCGCCCGCTCGGGTCCGTGCGCCGCATCGGCTTGCCCGATCCGGGCATGATGCACCACTCGACGCCGGGACCGGCGATTTTCTTGTGGGGGAACTCCCCGACCAGGTGACCCGCGATCGAGCTGCCGAACCCGAAGCCCTCGGCGTGGGCCACCCCGACGACGAAGTCGAACAACTCCGCGCCGGTGACATCGGGGTGCGTGTCGAAATACTCGCGACCGGCCCGCCAGACCCGGGGCAGCGCGTCGCGCAGGGCGTTGCGGTGCGGATCGTCGCTGAGCACGTAGGTGCGACCGAAGTCGGCCTCCCACTCTTCGAAGATCGGCCCCAGGTCGAGGAAGACGATGTCGCCGTCGGCGATCACCCGGTCCGGCGGGCGCTCGCTGAAGGGTTGCAGCGTGTTCTCCCCGGCCCGCACGATCCGCCGGTGCCAGTGCCGGGTGACTCCGAGCAGGTCGGCGGCGAGCTCGTTGATCTCGTCGGAGAGGTGCCGCTCGGAGACGCCGGGGCGGATCATGCCGCGCCGCTCGATCTCGTCGAACAACCGCGCCGCCTTGTGCTCGGCGTCCAGAAGCCGCCGCACCCGAACGCTTTCCTCGGTCCTCGGCCCCTCCACACCGGCGATGGTAGCTGGCAGGCTTTGCTGCATGTCCCTCGTCGTCCCGCCCTATCCCCCGCCCCGCTATACCGCCGACGAGCCGGAGATCAGCGCCTGGCTGAAGCGGGCCGACGCGCCCCCGGACTACGCAGCGCCGACGGGAGCCCGCTACCACTACCTGGCCGACCAACGGGCCACCGACGGCGACTACGGCCTGTACCGGGTGGACCTCCCGCCGGCCGGCGGCGGGCCGGGACCGCATTTCCACCGGGCCATGTCCGAGGCGTTCTTCGTGCTGTCCGGGACGATGAAGCTCTACGACGGCGCCGGATGGGCCGACGGGCACCAGGGCGACTTCCTCTATGTCCCGCCCGGCGGCGTCCACGGCTTCCGCAACGAGGCAGACGAGCCGGCGTCGATCCTGATGCTGTTCGCGCCCGGCGCACCGCGGGAGGCCTACTTCGAGGGTTTCGGCGCGCTGGCCGACATGACCGACGACGAGCGCCGGGAGTGGTTCATCCGCCACGACAACCACTGGGTGCCCTAGCCCGGGGTGCGGCTCGTCGCCGAGCCAGCGGCGTCCCCGTCGGGGTGAGTATGTTTTGGCCATGGCCCCCAACGACGAACAGACCCACAAATGGTCCGCGGCCGACGTGCCGGACCAGAGCGGCCGCGTCGCCGTGGTCACCGGTTCCAACACCGGCATCGGCTACCAGACGGCCGCCGTGCTGGCCTCCTGCGGCGCCCACGTGGTGTTGGCGGTGCGCGACCTCGCGAAGGGCAACGCCGCCCTGTCGCGGATCGTCGCCGCCCATCCGGGCGCCGATGTCACCCTGCAGGCACTCGACCTGAGCTCGCTGGACTCGGTGCATTCTGCGGCCGACGCCCTGCGGGCCGCCTACCCGCGCATCGACCTGCTGATCAACAACGCGGGCGTCATGTGGACGCCCAAGCGGGTCACCGCCGACGGCTTCGAAATGCAGTTCGGCACCAACCATCTCGGCCACTTCGCGTTGACCGGGCTGCTGCTCGACCACCTGCTGGGAGTGCGCAATTCGCGGGTGGTGACCGTCAGCAGCCTCGGCCACCGGATCCGGGCCGCGATCCACTTCGACGACCTGCAGTGGCAGCGCGGCTACGACCGGGTGGCCGCCTACGGGCAGTCCAAGCTGGCCAACCTGCTGTTCACCTATGAGCTGCAACGCCGGCTGGCGGCCCGGGCCACGGAAAACGGTGCCGCGACCATGGCCCTGGCCGCCCATCCGGGCGGCTCCAACACCGAGCTGGCCCGCAACCTGCCGGGGATCTTCCAGCCGGTCAAGGCCGTGCTGGGCCCGCTGCTCTTCCAGAGCGCGGCGATGGGCGCCCTGCCGACCCTGCGGGCCGCCACCGATCCGACCGCCCGCGGCGGGCAGTACTACGGCCCGGACGGGTTCCTCGAGCAGCGCGGCCACCCCAGGCTGGTCGCGTCCAGCGCGCAGTCCCACGACGAGGAACTGCAACGCCGCCTGTGGGCGGTCTCCGAAGAGCTCACCGGCGTCACGTTCGGAGTCTGAGTGCGGTCCGTCGACGAACACCAGCGGGTCGTGGCGGGCCTGATCCGTGCCCGGCCGGCGGAAACGGCCGCCCTGGCCGACGCCCAGGGACTGGTGCTGGCCGAAGACGTGGTCGCGGAGCTGGCGCTGCCGGTCTTCGACAACTCCGCGATGGACGGCTACGCGGTGCGCGCGCAGGACGTCTCGTCGGCGACACCCGAACACCCGGTCGTGCTGCCCGTCGCCGAGGACATTCCCGCCGGACGCACCGACGAGTTGACGCTGCGGCCCGGGACGGCGCACCGCATCATGACCGGCGCGCCCGTCCCCGCCGGCGCGACGGCCGTCGTCCCCGTGGAGGACACCGACGGCGGACTGGACTCCGTGGCGATCCGGCAATCCCGCGAACCGGGCAAGCACATCCGGCGGGCGGGCGAGGACGTCGCACCCGGCACCACCGTGTTGCGCCAAGGGCAGGTCGTGTCGCCGGCGGTGCTCGGCCTGGCCGCGGCGCTGGGAATGGCCGGGCTGCCGGTGGTTCCGCGCCAACGGGTCCTGGTCATGTCGACGGGGTCCGAGCTGGTGGAGCCGGGCACGCCGCTGCGGCCCGGACAGATCTACGAGTCCAACGCCGTCATGCTGGCCGGGGCGGTCCGCGAGGCGGGCGCCGAGGTGATCGCGGTCGCGACCGCGCAAGACGACGTCGCGCAGTTCAGCTCGCTGCTGGACCGGCACGCCGCGCACGCCGACCTGATCATCACCAGCGGCGGCGTGAGCGCCGGGGCCTACGAGGTGGTCAAGGACGCGTTCGGCCGGGAGGGCGACCAGGGCGTCGAGTTCGTCAAGGTGGCCATGCAGCCCGGCATGCCGCAGGGCGTCGGCCGGGTGGGGAACACCACGATCGTCACCCTGCCCGGCAACCCGGTCAGCGCGCTGGTGTCCTTCGAGGTGTTCCTGCGTCCCGCGCTGCGCACGGCCATGGGCCTGCCGGACCCGGAACGCCCGCACCGGCCGGCCGCGCTCACCGAATCGCTGTCCTCGCCGCGCGGCAAACGCCAGTTCCGGCGCGCGATCCTGGACGCCGAGGCCGGCAGCGTCATCAGCTACGGGCCGCCGGCGTCGCACCACCTGCGGTATCTGGCCTCGGCGAACGCGCTCCTGGACATCCCCGAGGACGTCGTGGAGGTGCCCGCCGGGACCCGGCTGCAGGTGTGGGATCTCAGTTGAGTCGGGGTACGGACTTTACGGCGCCGTTCGCCGCGGCTCCGTAAGATGACCGCGTGGCCCGACGCCCCCCTACCCTCGGCCCCACCGTCGAGGACCCGAGTTTCGGTCCGCGCCACGTGCTGGGGTTGGTGCGCTCGACCGTCCCGCCGATGCATCCCGCCGGGCGGCCGTTCGTCGCCGCCGGCCTGGGGATTGCCCTGGCGGGACGCCACCACCGTTGGCTCCGCCGGGCGGGCCTGCTGGCCGCCGGTGCCTGCGCGGCATTCTTCCGGCACCCCCCGCGCGTGCCGCCGGTGGGGCGCAATGCCGTCGTCGCGCCCGCCGACGGCGTGATCTGCGTGATCGACTCCGCGTCCCCGCCCGCCGAACTCGGCATGGGCGAGACCCCG
>Ga0307441_1001019_pt1 | contig 10013 bp, 9 predicted proteins | sample SalMarWE160420MG_FD_202149 | JGI IMG/M metagenome (GOLD analysis project Ga0307441, IMG submission 202149) | Salt marsh sediment microbial communities from the Plum Island Ecosystem LTER, Massachusetts, United States - WE1604-20 | ecosystem: Environmental > Aquatic > Marine > Intertidal zone >... | reverse complement strand
CCGCGGATGGTCCGGGAGAACTGACGGGTGCGTTGGGCATCGGTGATGACGCTGTCGAGTCGCGTTGCGGCAACGGACTTCTCGGCGGCGCGCCGCACCGCGCGCGTCCGGTGGGCCTTCTGACGGCAGGCGTTGCTGCAGTAACGCGCGTCGGCGCGACCCTGGAAGGCCGCGCCACATTCCCAGCAGTGCAGTCGCAAAGCCGTCATACCGCGCCATGTTACAGCTAACCGTAACGCCGTGCAGTGTTTCTGGCGGTGTTTCGGTGAAAAGCTTTGGCGGGCAACGCTCGTGGTTGGCCCGGTTACCGACTTCCGCGAGTTCGGCGTAGCCGACCACTGCGGGCGCCGGGTGTCGACGGCGCTGACCCACGTGGGGACCCGCACCGGACCTTCCGGGCCGAGGGCAGGGGCGCGGTCGGCGGCCGGCTGTAGGAGCAGAGGCAACAACGGGCCGGCCCGGCGAACCGGACCGTCGGCTCAACCAGCCATTTCCGAGTCGGGGTGGCGGGATTTGAACCCACGGCCTCTTCGTCCCGAACGAAGCGCGCTACCAAGCTGCGCCACACCCCGCGTCAAGCCACGACAGCCTATCGCACCGGCCCGCCGGCTGACCAAATCGCCGTGCCCAGGGCACAGAGGATCACTTCCACAGGCAGGACCGCTCGAATTCGGCCAGCGCCTGCGCGGGGCCGGTGGGGTCGAGACCCTGCGCGCCGACCCACTCGTCGGAGAAGTAGGTGTCGTGGTAGCGGTCGCCGCTGTCGGCGAGCAGGGTGACCACCGAACCGGCGCGGCCCCCGGCCACCATCTCGGCGAGCAGGCCGAAGGCGCCCCACAGGTTGGTGCCCGTCGAGGGCCCCACCCGCCGGCCCAGGACCGCGCTGACGTGGCGGGCGGCGGCAATGGAGGCCGCGTCCGGCACCGCGACCATGCGGTCGACCACGCCCGGCAGGAACGACGGCTCCACCCTCGGCCGGCCGATTCCCTCGATCCGCGACGAGGTGGGCATCTCGATGTCGTAGCGGTCGTCGGCGTAGGCCGGGAAGAACGCCGAGTTCTCCGGGTCCACGACGCACAACCGGGTCGCGTGGCGCCGGTAGCGGATGTAGCGGCCGATCGTCGCGCTGGTCCCACCGGTGCCCGCCCCGACCACGATCCATTCCGGCACGGGATATTTCTCCTCGCCCATCTGCTCGTAGATCGACTCGGCGATGTTGTTGTTGCCGCGCCAGTCGGTGGCGCGTTCGGCGTTGGTGAACTGGTCCAGGTAATGCCCGCCGGTCTCGCGGGCGACGCGCTCGGCCTCGGCGTACACCTGGGAGGAGTTCTGCACGAAATGGCAGCGGCCGCCCTGCGCCTCGATCAGCGCCACCTTGGCCGAGCTGGTCGCGGCCGGCATCACGGCGACGAACGGCAGGCCCAGCAGGGCCGCGAAGTAGGCCTCCGACACCGCCGTCGAACCCGATGACGCCTCGACCACGGTGGTGCCCTGCCCGATCCACCCGTTGCACAGCGCATACAGGAACAGCGAGCGCGCCAGGCGATGCTTGAGGCTGCCGGTGATGTGCGTGGTCTCGTCTTTGAGGTACAGCGCTACGTCGGCGTCGTGCGACCAGGACGACGGCAACGGATACCGCAGCAGGTGGGTGTCGGCGCTGCGCCGCGCGTCGGCCTGGATCAGCCGGATCGCATCGTCGGTCCAGTCGCGCGGGCGGCTGCGGACCGCGATCCGGGCCCCTTCGCTCAACGCAGCGAGGCGGCCGGCTGCGAGCGGCCCAGGTTGCTGTTCGCGTCCCGGCCGCCCATCGGGCTGGCGATCAGTGTCAGCAGCGTTGCCTCGGGCCTGCAGCAGAACCGGACCGGCGCAAACGGCGAGGTGCCCAGCCCGGCCGAGACGTGCAACGCCATGTTGGCGCTCCAGCGTGATGGCCCCTTCGCGCGGGAGCGGTCCAGGCCGCAGTTGGTCACCAGCGCGCCGTAGAAGGGCAGGCACAGCTGCCCGCCGTGGGTGTGGCCGGCCATCACCAGCTGGTAGCCGTCGGCCGCGAAGCGGTCCAGCACCCGCGGCTCCGGGGAGTGCGTCAGCCCGAGCCGCAGGTTCGCGACCGGGCTGGTCGGCCCCGCGATGGTCTCGTAGCGGTCCCGGTCGATGTGCGGGTCGTCCACGCCCGCGGCGGCGACGTGCAAGCCGGCCACCTCGAACTCGCGCCGGGTGTGGGTGAGGTCGAGCCAGCCGCGCTCGGTGAAGGCCGCCCGCAGGTCCTGCCAGGGCAGCGGCTCACCGCGGACCCGGTGCGACGGGTTGGTGACGTAGTTCAGCGGGTTCTTCAGGCGCGGCCCGAAGTAGTCGTTGCTGCCGAAGACGAACACGCCCGGTCGCGACAGCAGATCCCCCAGCGCCTGGATGACCGCGGGCACCGCCTTGGGATGGGCCAGGTTGTCGCCGGTGTTGACGACCAGGTCCGGCTCCCAATTGGCCAGCTCGCGCAGCCAGGCCTGCTTGCGGCGCTGGGTGGGCAGCATGTGGAAGTCGCTGATGTGCAGCACCCGCAGCGGCGTGGACCCCGGCGTCAGGACGGGCATGGTGATCTCGCGCAGGACGAACGCATTGCGCTCGACGAGCGAGGCGTATCCGATGCCGGCGACTGCCGAGCCGAGCGCCGCGGCGCCGGTGCGAATCAGGACGGGCACAACGTCGGTCATGAAGGCAGCCTACTGCCGCGCACGCGAGGGGAGCGCATTCGCAGCGCCCTAGGGAGGCGGTGCGCCCGGCGGCGGTGGCGGGGCCAGCAGCGGGATCGTGATCGGCGGCAGCCCCGGGATCTCCACCACCTGCGATCCGACCGGCACGGGCTCGCCCTCCGGCGGCGGAGGCGGCGCCGGAGGGATGCCGTTGCTGATCTGGATCGTGATGATCGAGCCCGGGATCGTCTGGCCGCTGGGGGTGGTCCCGACGACCTCGCCGTACTTGGCTGAGCTGTTGACCGACGTGGTTTTGTCGGCGACCCGGAAACCCGCGTCCTTGAGGCGCTGCCGCGCCATGTCCACGTCCAGGCCGGCGACGCTGGGCACCCGGGAGGCGGGCGAGCCGTCGACGTAGCGCGGATCGGTGGGCGGCAGATGCACGTCGCCGAACATCGTGGCGATCGGCTTCATCGCGGTGAACCAGGTGCGCGCCGGCTCGTTGCCGCCGTAGAGATTACCCGAGCCGCAATGGCGCAGCGGGAACGAACACAGGTCCGTCGGGCTGGTCGAGTCGTCGTAGATGTAGTTCGCCGCCGCGTAGTGGTTGGTGAAGCCCACGAACCCGGAGGAGCGGTGGGCTTCGGTGGTGCCGGTCTTGCCCGACATCGGCAGGTCCCAGCCCGCGGCGCCGGCGGACCCGGACGCCGTGCCGCCGCCTTGGGCGTCCTTGCTCATCGCGTTGGCCAGCGTGTTGGCCAGCCCTTCGGGCACCACCTGGTCGCAGGTCTCGGTGGTGACGGCGACCTCGTTGCCGTGGCGGTCGATCAGCTTGTCGATCGGGCTCGGCGGGCACCACACGCCGCCGGAGGCCAGGGTGGCCGCGACGTTGGACAACTCCAGCGCGTTGACCTCGATCGGGCCCAGCGTGAACGATCCGATGTTCTGCCGCTTGATGAAGTCGGCCAGGCTCTCGTTGCTGTCCGGGTTGTAGTCGCGGGCGGTGCCCGGGTCGGCGTAGGAGCGCAGCCCGAGCTTGATGGCCATGTCCACCGTGGGCGTCACGCCGACCTGCTGGATCAGCTTGGCGAACGCGGTGTTGGGCGAGGTGGCCAGCGCGTCGGTGACGTTCATCGACCCCCGGTAGCGGCCGGCGTTGATCACGCACCAGGTGTCCTTCGGGCACCCCTTGGCGCCGCCGCTGCCCATGCCCTTGGCCTGGAACCGGCCCGGCACGTCGAGGGTGGCGTTGATGCCCATGCCCATGTTCAGCGCGGCCGCGGTGGTGAAGATCTTGAACACCGACCCCGCGCCGTCGCCGACCAGCGAGAACGGCTGTGGCCGCATGGTCTCGCCCGCGTCGATGTCCAGCCCGTATTTGCGGTTGCTGGCCATCGCCATGATCTTGTGGGAGTCCTTGCCCGGCTTGATCACGCTCATCACGCTCGAGATGCCCGGCAGGGTCGGGCTGGCGAATCTGTCGATCGCCGCCTTGACCGGGGTCTGCACGTCGGGATCCAGCGTGGTGTGGATCGTGTAGCCGCCGCGGGCCACCTGCTCCTTGCTGATCCCCGCCCGGGACAGATACTCCTGGACGTAGTCGCAGAAGAAGGCGCGGTCGCCCGCGGCGATGCAGCCCCGCGGCAGCTCGTTGGGCTGCGGCAATACCCCCAGCGGCGTGGCCTTGGCGGCCCGCAGGGCGTCGGCGTCCTGCGGGAGGTTCTCGATCATGGTGTCCAGGACCAGGTTGCGCCGGGCCAGTGCACCGTCGGGGTTGGTGTACGGGTTGAGCGTGCTGGTCGACTGCACCATGCCGGCCAGCAGCGCAGCCTGCTGCCAATTCAGGTCGGAGGCGTTGATGCCGAAGTAGGTCTGCGCCGCGTCCTGCACGCCGAACGAACCGTTGCCGAAGGACACCAGGTTCAGGTACCGCGTCAGGATCTCGGACTTGGTGAAGGTCTTGTCCAAGGTGAGCGCCATCCGGATCTCGCGCAGCTTGCGCGCCGGGGTGGTCTCGACGGCCGCGCGCTTTTCGGCGTCGGTCTGGGCCGTGACCAGCAGTTGGTAGTTCTTCACATACTGCTGCTCGATGGTCGAGCCCCCGCGGGTGTCGATGTCGCCGCGGGCGTAGCCGGCGAGCCCGGTCAGGGTGCCTTTCCAGTCGACCCCGTTGTGCTCGGCGAAGCGCTTGTCCTCGATCGACACGATCGCGAGCTTCATCGTGTTGGCGATCTTGTCGCTGGGGACCTCGAAGCGGCGCTGGGAGTACAGCCACGCGATGGTGTTGCCCTTGGCGTCGACCATCGTCGACACCGCCGGCACCTCACCCTCCAAGAGTTGCGCCGACCCGTTGGCGACCACCTCCGACGCGCGGTTGGACATCAGGCCGATGCCGCCGGCGACCGGGAACATCAGCGCGGTGGCGACGATGCTGGCCAACAGGCAGAATCCGGCAAGCTTGAGAACCGTGAGGCCCACCGGGGGACGGTCTGGCATGGGTACTAGAGTAGCGGTCCGCGGTCATCCCGATTCGCCGCCAGTCGCACCGTCGGAACCGCCCATCACGTGCACAAGCCGGTGACCAGGGGAGTTGCCACGGGCTTGGGGGGGTATTCGCGCCCGCTTCGCCACCCCGGTCGGGGTGCAACATGCTACGGCTGGCCTTACGCTTCAAGCAGGACGGCACGCGCGTCCCAAAAAAAGCGTTATCAGACTGTTGCGCAATTACCACCTGACCACCTAACTTATACACACGGTGAGATTGAGCTAACACCGCTGTGCATAGTGTGGCGTAGATCGCAGAAGGGGTCTGCACCCGAGGAGGGCGGCCGCGAAAGGCGGCTGGGAGGAAGGGAACGACTCGTGTCAGGAACACGGCCCACCGCGCGTCGAACAAATATCGCGGCTGCACAAGGGGTACTCCGAAGCGTCGACGCCGAAGAACGGATCGCCTGGGTTTCCAGAGCGCTGTGCCGGACCACCGACCCCGACGAACTCTTTGTCCGGGGCGCCGCCCAGCGCAAGGCCGCGGTCATCTGCCGGCACTGCCCGGTGATGCAGGAGTGCGGCGCGGACGCGCTCGACAACAAGGTGGAGTTCGGAGTCTGGGGTGGCATGACCGAGCGGCAGCGCCGGGCTTTGCTGAAGCAGCACCCCGAGGTGGTTTCCTGGGCCGACTTCTTCGACAAGCGAAGGGGTCGCAGCGTCGGCTAGGACCGGCGACCGCGCACAGCACTAGCCCCCGGGGGTTCGGCCGACGACACGGTTCCGTTCGGCCCTGATTACATTTCTGTTACAGCAGCTTTCACGCGAACTGGCTTGTGGCCAAGAGCAATTGGCGGAACACGGCTGGCGTGTGCCTAATAGGGTAAGCGCTCGCTCAGCCGGCCGCAACCGCGGTGATCTGGTCGGCGAGCGCGCGCAGGGCCTCCAGATCCGACACGTCGAACGGCAACGAGGGCACCCCGACCACGGGCACGTGCGGGTTTGCGCCCGTGAATCGCGACAGCAGCCGCACCTCCCGCTTGGCGGTCTGCGCGCGGTCGGCGTGAATGCTGAGCACCGCGGCCGCGAGCGCCGCAGCCTCCGAATCCTGCTGCGCCTCCAAACTTTCGCGGCCGTCAATGGCCCGTTCGACCGGCAGGGAACACAGCATCGGGTGGGTGCGGTTCAACACCAGCCCGGCCAGCGGCATGTTCTCCTGGGACAGCCGGTCGACGAAGAACGACGCCTCCCGCAGCGCGTCGGGCTCGGCCGCCGACACCACCACGAACTGCGTCCCCCGCCGCTTGAGCAGCGCGTAGGTGCGGTCGGCCTTCTCGCGGAACCCCCCGAAGGTCGCGTCCAGCGACTGCACGAAAGCGGCCGCGTCGCCGAGCATCTGGGAACCGAGCACCGTGGAGAGCGCCTTCATGGCCAAACCCATTGCACCGGTGACCAATCGGCCGATACCCCGGCCCGGGGCGAGCAGCAGTCGCCACAGCCGGCTGTCCATGAAGCTGCCCAGCCGCTTCGGCGCGTCCAGGAAGTCCAGCGCATTGCGCGACGGGGGAGTGTCCACCACCACCAGGTCCCAGCGGTCCTCGGCGAGCAGTTGGCCCAGCTTCTCCATCGCCATGTACTCCTGCGTGCCGGCGAGTGAGGTGGCGACGGTCTGGTAGAACTGGTTGTTCAAAATCGCTTGCGACCGTTCATGTCCGGAGTACTGGACCACCATTTCGTCGAACGTGCGGCGCATGTCGAGCATCATCGCGTGCAGCTCGCCGGTGACCTCGGGTGCCAGCGGCACCCGCTGCGGGACGTTGCCCAGCTCGCTGACCCCCAGCGCCTGCGCCAGCCGCTTGGCCGGGTCGATCGTCAACACGCATACGGTGCGGCCATATTCGGCGGCGCGCATCGCCATCGCGGCCGCCGTCGTGGTCTTCCCGACGCCACCGGCGCCGCAGCACACCACCACGCGGTTGGAGGTGTCGGCCAGGATCGCCGCCATGTCAAGTGTTTTCGGGGTGACGCTCATCGGACCCCCTGCTGCGCAAGTGATTCGGATAGCTCATAGAGGCTGCCGAGGTCCACGCCGTCGGAGATGGTCGGCAGTTCCAGCCGGGGCACCTGCAACGCGTCGAGTTGCTGGGCGGTCTCGGCGCGCGCGGTGATGCGGGTCGCGTGCTCGATGGTCTCGGTCAGCAGCCCGGCGAAGTCGGAGTCACCGAGCTTGATCGCGGCCATTTCGAGGCCGGTCCGAACCGAGTCCGCGTCGACGGCCCCCTCGGCGGCCTTGGCGAGGTCGCCCGGCTCCAGGTAGGAGGGGATGTTGCGGTTGACGATCACGCTCCCGATCGGGAGCTCCATCTCGGCGAGTTCCTCGATGGCTTCCAGCGTCTCCTGCACGGGCAACGCCTCCAGCAGGGTGACGAGATGGATGGCGGTCTGGTCGGAGTGCAGCAGCTTGACCACGCCCTCGCTCTGTGCGTGCACCGGTCCGCCCTTGGCCAGGTCGGACACGGCCTTGGTGACGTCGAGGAAGCGCGCGATGCGGCCGGTGGGGGGTGCGTCCACCACCACGGCGTCGTAGACCGGCAGCCTGTTGCGGTCGACGCGCACCACCGACTCCTTGATCTTCCCGGTGAGCAGCACGTCGCGCAGGCCGGGCGCGATCGTCGTCGCGAACTCGATGGCGCCGATGCGGCGCATCGCCCGGCCCGCGATGCCCAGGTTGTAGAACATGTCGAGGTATTCCAGGAACGCCGCCTCGATGTCGATCGCCAGCGCGTTGACCTGGCCGCCGCGCTCGGCGGTCGCGATCTTGAGCTCCTGGTAGGGCAGGGGCGGCACGTCGAACAACTGCGCGATACCCTGCCGGCCCTCGACCTCGACGAGAAGGACTTTGCGACCACCCGCGGCCAAGGTCAGCGCCAGCGCGGCCGCCACCGTCGACTTGCCCGTGCCGCCTTTGCCGGTCACAAAGTGCAAGCGGGCCTTCGACAAGCGCGCGGGCCAGCCGACGGAACTGCTGGATGTTTCCGAAGACGATGCCACCTTCGCATGCTAGCCCGATCGCCTCGCGCGCCCCGCGGATCGGGGTGGCTCGGGGCCGGCCGGCGCCGCGCCGGGCGATAAGCTCGCGCCATGAGCCAACCGACCGCATGGGAGTACGTCACGGTTCCGCTGCTGACGCACGCGACCAAGCAGATCCTCGACCAATGGGGCGCCGACGGCTGGGAGCTGGTGTCGGTGCTGCCCGGGCCCACCGGCGAGCAGCACGTCGCGTACCTGAAGCGTCCCAAGGAATGAGCGCCTCGGCCAGGCTCGAGCAGCTTGGCATCGCGCTCCCCGACGTGGTGGCGCCGCTGGCCGCCTACGTGCCGGCGGTGCGCACCGGAAACCTCGTCTACACCGCGGGCCAGCTGCCCATGGAGGCCGGACAACTGGCGCGGACCGGCAAGGTCGGCGCCGACCTCACCCCCGACGAGGGCAAGGCGCTGGCGCGGATCTGCGCGCTCAACGCGTTGGCGGCGGTGCACTCGCTGGTCGGCATCGACGCGGTGACCCGGGTCGTCAAGGTCGTCGGGTTCGTCGCCTCCGGGGCCGGCTTCAACGGCCAGCCGAGCGTGATCAACGGGGCGTCCGAACTGCTCGCCGAGGTCTTCGGGGACAACGGCGCGCATGCGCGTTCGGCGGTCGGCGTGGCCGAGCTGCCACTGGGCGCGCCGGTGGAGGTGGAGCTGATCGTGGAGGTGGGCTGACGACCGTTCCCGAGGCCGACGAGCCGCTGACCCATCCGGCATATCGGCGGTTGCGGGCGGTCACCGCGACCGCCTCGGTGCTGCTGGCCGACAACCCCGGGCTGTTGACGCTCGAGGGCACCAACACCTGGGTGCTGCGCGGCCCCGGCAGCGACGAGCTGGTGGTCGTGGATCCGGGCCCGGACGAAGACGAGCACATGCCGCGCATCGCCGCGCTGGGCCGCATCGCGCTGGTCCTGATCAGCCACAAGCACGGCGACCACACCGACGGCATCGACGCGCTGGTGGAGCTGACGGGCGCGCCGGTGCGCTCGGCGGGCAGCGGATTCCTGCGCGGCCTCAGCGCCGAACTCACCGACGGCGAGGTGATCGAGGCGGCCGGCCTGAAGATCACCGTGCTGGCGACGCCCGGCCACACCGCCGACTCGCTGTCGTTCGTCCTCGACGACGCCGTGTTGACCGCGGACACGGTGCTGGGGCGCGGCACCACCGTCATCGACAAGGACGACGGCAACCTGGCCGACTACCTCGAATCGTTGCGGCGGCTGCGCGGCCTGGGCCGGCGCACGGTGCTGCCCGGGCACGGGCCGGAGTTGGCCAACGTGGAGGCGGTCGCCTCCGGCTACCTGGCCCATCGCCACGAGCGGCTCGAGCAGGTACGCGGCGCGTTGCGTGACCTCGGGGACGACGCCACCGCGCGCCAGATCGTCGAGCACGTCTACGTCGACGTCGACGAGAAACTCTGGGATGCGGCCGAATGGTCCGTCCAGGCCCAGCTGGACTACCTGCGCCGGTAGTCGCGGCGAGACTGAAGATTCGCAGCAGAAGTGCGCGTAGAGGGCTGCAAAATTACAGGCTCGCGTAGATGGCCGCGCGCTCAGCGCGCTCGGCGCGCCAGCCTTTCGGAGTCCGAGATCAGCACGCTCTTGCCCTCCAGGCGAATCCAGCCGCGATGGGCGAAGTCGGCCAGCGCCTTGTTCACCGTCTCGCGGGACGCGCCGACCAGCTGGGCGATCTCCTCCTGCGTGAGGTCGTGGGTGACGCGCATGGCGCCGCCCTCCTGGGTGCCAAAGCGCTGCGCCAGCTG
>Ga0307441_1001016_pt1 | contig 10045 bp, 8 predicted proteins | sample SalMarWE160420MG_FD_202149 | JGI IMG/M metagenome (GOLD analysis project Ga0307441, IMG submission 202149) | Salt marsh sediment microbial communities from the Plum Island Ecosystem LTER, Massachusetts, United States - WE1604-20 | ecosystem: Environmental > Aquatic > Marine > Intertidal zone >... | reverse complement strand
GTCGCCTCGCACGGATCGCGGATCTATGTGCTGTTGCCGCAGACCGCGACGACGCGGTCGGTCACCTCGTGGGTCCGCGGCACCATCGGCGCGCTGCGCACCGAGCTCGGCGTCGAGCTGCGGGCCGCCATCGCCGGGCCGGTCGCCGGCCTGGCGGGGGTCGCGCCGGCGCGCGCCGAGGTCGACCGCGTGCTCGACAGCGCCGAACGCCACCCGTTCCTGGGGCAGGTCACGTCGCTGGCCGAGGCGCGCACCACGGTCCTGCTCGACGAGATCGTCACCCTCGTCGGCACCGACGAACGGCTGGTGGACCCGCGGATTCGCGACCTGCGCGCCCGCGACCCGGTGCTTGCCGAGACTTTGCGGGCCTACCTGGACAGCTTCGGCGACATCGGCGCGGCCGCACAGTCGCTGCAGGTGCATCCCAACACCGTTCGCTACCGGGTGCGCCGGATCGAGAAGCTGTTGTCGACCTCGTTGGCCGATCCCGAGGCGCGGCTGGTGTTTTCACTCGGGCTGCGGGTGCTGGAGCGGCCCGCCTAGCCAGGGCCGGGGCAAGGACGAGGCCGCTAATCCCGTGATCGGCGCCACCGACGCGACCGGCGGGCCGGCGGTAACGGCGGTCAGCCCCTGCGGCAAAGGGGGCCAAGGCGGCCAAGGCGTCAGCAGCAAACTTCACCGTCGGCAGCGGGGGCAACGGGGGCAACGGGGGCAAGGGCGGCGGCCCGTAGCAGCGACCAACGCCGCCGACGTCGTCGAACGAAACCAGCCACCAACGCTTTAGGCCGTCGCGGCCGATGCGGACCGGCCGCGGGCCGACGGTAACCTATCGCCCATGCGAAACTCGTCCGTCGCCGCGCGAACCGCGGACCCGGCACCGACCGCGCCCGGCCGGACGCCCGAGGGGGCGTGACCGTCCGCGCCGAGAACTCGCCATGTTGATCACCGTGCTGGTGATGGCCGTCGCCGTGAGCCTCGAACCGTTCCGGATCGGCATGACGGTGCTGATGCTGAACAGGCCGCGACCGATGCTGCAACTCCTCGCCTTCTTGAGCGGCGGCTTCGCGATGGGAATGTCGGTCGGCCTGGTCGTCTTGTTCGTCTTGCGGCGCAGGCTGCTGGGTGCCACCTACTTCACGTTGCCCAGGGTGCAGATCGCGATCGGGCTGCTGGCCCTGTGCGTTGCCGCCGTCCTGACCTTGCAAGCCGCAAGCGGGCGGTCCGGCTCCGGAAGCATTTCCGCGCGAGCCGAACGACTGTTGAGCGGACGCTCGTTGTGGGTCGCGGGCATTGCCGGCCTGGGCATCGCACTGCCGTCGGTGGATTACCTGGCCGCGCTGGCAGTCATCCTGGCTTCCGGGGCCGCCGCCACGATTCAGGTCGGGGCGCTGCTGCTGTTCAACGTCGTGGCCTTCGCGCTCGTCGAGATCCCGCTGGTGGCGTATCTGCTTGCGCCGCAGACGACCCGCGTGGCGATGGCCGCGCTCCACGGCTGGATCCGGTCGCGGCGGCGCCTCGAGGTGGCCACGCTGCTGACCGCTGTAGGCTGCGTCCTGCTTATCGCCGGCCTAACCGGTCATTGACGGACCGCCCCGCTTTGGCCGAGCGGCCTAGGTCTGCGCGGGTTGTTCGACGGGTTCCCGTTGCGCGCCAACCGGTTCCGCATCAGGAATGTCCGCGCTGGACAGCTGCGCGCCATCTGCTGCCACGTCGGACTTGAGCAACGGCCAGCCCTTGCGCAGCACGTAGTCGAGCCAGGCGCCGGCCAGCTGCGAGGTGAGCACGGCCGCGACCACCAGGGTGGTGTAGAACTTCGCGCTGATGATGCCGGCGTCGAAGGCGACGCTGGCCAGCACGATCCCCGGGCCACCGCGGGCATTGGTGGTGATCGCGAGGTTGATCAGGTCGAGTCCGCGGAAGCCGGCAAACCGGCCGGCCAGCGCCACGGACACCAGCTTGACCGCACAGGTACCGAGGATGAAGATCGCCATCATCGGCAGGGAGACGCCGCGGATCAGGTCCAGCTTGAGGCCGACGATCGCGAAGTACACCGGGATGAAGAAGGCGAAGGACACCTTGCTGATCGCCTCCATCGAGTCCTCGAAGATCCGGCGCTTCTTGTGCACGACCGCGAAACCGGCAAGGAACGCTGCGAAGACGAGATTGACGTCGAGCGCTCCGGCGACCGCGCAGTAGGCCAGCAACACCGCGATGGCGTAACCGGTGGGCGAGTGCTGCGCCACGACGTTCCAGCGGGCGGCGTTGACGCGCTTGATGAGTCGGGGGGCGATGGTCAGGCCGACCACGAAGTAGGCCACCGTGATGGCCAGGTGCACGGCCATCTGCTGCGGCTCCAGCGACTCTCTGGCCGCGATCGACGTCGCGATGGCGAGTGCGAGCCACAGGACAATGTCCTCCAACACCGCGACGCCGAGGATCAGCCGGGCGAAGCGGGTGTTCATGATCTTGAGGTCGGCGAAGATCTTGGAAACCACCGGCACCGACGTGACGGCGACCCCAACCGCAACGATGATGATCAGCGAAATGCGGTTCCCGTGCGGTCCGGCCAGGCTGGGCCGGATCAGGTGCGGCCCGAATCCCAGCCCGAGCAGGAACGGGATTCCGGTGCCCACGATGACCAGCCAGCTCACCGTGCGCCGCTCCCCGCGGCCGAAGAGCTGCTGCATCTCGGCGCCGGAGACGAACATCAGCAGCAGCAGGCCGAGCCAGTAGACGAACGTGAGGATGTTGCCCGTATGCCTGGCACTGTCCATCATGTGCTCTATGAATGGCACATGGCCGAGCACCGCCGGACCCAGCACGATGCCGGCCAGAATTTCCCCGACCACCTTCGGCTGACGAAGCCACACGAACAGATAGCCGAGCAATTGCGCCATGCCGACAAGCAAAAGCAGAGCGAAAATCACATGAGTCAATTGGACATTCGACACTATGCACTCCTCATATTGGTGAGACGCTCGCGCCCAGCGCGGCCGGTGCCGATGACCCATCGCCGATACAGCAGAAAGGCGAGCGTCAGGGCGACGGTCCCGATGGTCACGGAAACGGGATATTCGATGGTGGGTGAGGTGATGACCAGCGGCAGCAGGCCGACCGCCAGGGCGGGCGGCATGTGCAGTTGCACAAGGCGGAGCACGACGATGCCGACGGCCATGCTGCACCCGGCCGCGATGCCGCCGCTCCCGAAGATGCTGACGGCAACCCAGCCGGTGGTCGCCGTGAGAAAACAGGCCAAGGGAAGCGCCACCGGTTTCCGGGCCCACGGGCATGATGCGGGATGGGCAAACATCTCGTAGGCGATGACGACGAGCGGGGGAAACAGGATCAGGCGAAGGCCCGACGCCGTCGCCGCACTCGCCATGACCGTCAAAAACAGGAAAAACGGTAAGACCCAACTGTTCCCGGTGGGGCGCGCCTCGAGAACATCGTCGATATCGCCGGCCGCTTCCCGCGAAGTGGCCGGATACGTCCGCCGATAACGTCGCTGCCATGGCAACAAAACGAGCGCCAGCGCCACCAGGCCGACCATTATCGACAACGGGAAAAGCCAGCTCTTGATACCCAAGGCGAACGGCAACAGGCCCGCGGCGATCGCGGGCGCGATGTTCGACCTGAGCACCGCCAGCAGCAGCAGACACAAGGCCACAACAAGCAGCACGCCGGCAACGCCGTAGGGAATCCGGCGTGTGACCAGCGTGCCGACGCCGGCCCCCAGCGTGGGCGTGACGATCAACCGCCCCGGCTGACTCGCCCATCTGCCCCACGGCCGGGTCAACACGTCGGCCGACAGCGCGGCCAGCGCCGGAAACATCAGGTAATGCCAGCCGCTGGTGTGCGCCGTCACTGCGATCGCCACGACATACAGCAGCGCCGCCCCCTCCGCGACCAGGCGATCACGGAGTGCCAAAGCGGGGTCGGCCACGCGAAAGCTAGCCGGTTGAAGCGGTTTCACCGGTCTCCAGCCAATGCGCGCACCCCGCGCCCAGCCTGCTCAGCGCCGCGCGGTCGAAGCGCTCGACCTGCGCGGGACTCAACTCGTTGCGATGATCGCGCTTGAGCCCCTTGTGGAAAAAGGCTTTGGCGCTCGACATGTGTGCGCCGCCGAACGGCGCCATCTTTTCCGCGCGGGCGCTCATGTAGCCGAAAGAGCAGTGTTCGACGATGTCGTCCATCCGCAACGTCCCGGGGTCGATCGAGAAGAACTCGGCCAGCCGCACAATCTGGCCGGGCAGGTCCTTCTTGAGCTGTTGGTAGTGGAGCAGCAGCACGTTCGGCTCGTTCCTGAGCCGCCACCACGACGCCATGATGTCGAGCAGGTCGCAGCAGCCGTAACCGTTCGTCTCGAGCCAGAGGTCGAAGAAGGTCCGCATGTCCTCCGGGATGACCAGAGGGGTGTGATCGCCGCACCACTGGGCGTGTATCCGGTTGATCGCCGACATCGTCGACTCGGAGAAGTTGTAGAGGTAGTTGTGAAAGCTGATCCCGAGGTCTTTGCCGTTGCGCCCCACGAACACGTAGCGGGCCTCGGGGGCGATCGGCAACGCGTCGGCGGGCAGGTGGGACTTGATGACCCGGCGAATCCCGGCCTCGCGCTGCGCTTTCAGCACGCCGAGCATCTCGGCGTGATCGCCCCAGCTGGAATCGAGCCACGGCGAGGTGTCCGAGAGTCCGCCTTCGGGTTCCTCGCCGTTCTGCAGTATTTGTTGCACGATTCGCTGGGTCCAGGTGGTGCCGGCCTTGAACGGGTCGGCGACGACGATGTCCCCGTTGGCGAAGCCACCCTGGGCCAGAAAGTCCTCCCACACAAGGGAATTGGAGAGGTAATCCCTCAGGACCCGGGTCGGGGCAGTGAGTTGACTACTCACGGCGAACCCCCTTTTCTGCCTAGCTGTGATCAAAGACTCATTGCGAACGAACGAGGACGGAATCGACATTTGCCAGCCGACCGGGATCCCGGTTGACAAGTCGCCGCGGGGGCCCAGCTGAACTGCGGACTCATCCGACGTCGGGCGCGCGTGCCACGGTCGCTTATCGTTGCGATGCCACCGACCGCCTTCCCGCGCATGTTTCAATTCACCCCGATTCTTCAGGTATCCTGTCCTCCCAAGCTGGCGGCTAGCTGTGTCTCGGTTGAGTGTTTCCTGTCGTTGCCTCGTTTGGCGATGTGGCGGCTCTGGGTTGACAGGCGACGCAACGCCTTCGGGCGAACCCGGACGGCCATTCTGCCGTCCGGGTTCGCCCGTCGACCCGTTCCGCGAATCACGCTCGACTCTAGGAATTTCCGCCTGTCTCCAACCACCGGGCGCACTCCGGGCCCAGCTTGTCGAGAGCCTTGCGGTCGAAGCGTGCGACCTGCTCTTCAGTCAGCTCGGTGCGGAAGTCGCGCTTGGGCCCCTTGTGGAAGAACGCCTTGGCGCTGGACATGTGCTCCCCGCCGAACGGGGCCATCTTCTCCGCCCGCCCACTCATGTACTCGAACGAACAGTGCTTGAGGATGGCGTCCATCCGCAACGACTGCGGATCGATGGACAAGAACTCGGCGATCCGCGAAACCTGGCCCGCCAGATCCTCTTTCAGGTTCTTGTAATGCACCAGCAGGATGTTGGGCTCATCCTTGAGCCGCCACCAGGAAGCCATGATGTCGAGGAGATCGCAGCACTGGTATCCGTCGTTGTCCAGCCACAGGTCGAAGAACTGCCGCATGTCCTCCGGGATCACCAGCGGTGTCGGGTCGCCGGACCATTCGGCGTGGATGCGGTTGATCTCCTCCATCGTCGCCGGGGAGAAGTTGTACAGGTAGTTGTGGAAGCTGACCCCGAGGTCCTTGCCGTTGCGCCCGACGAACACGTAGCGCGCCTCGGGGGCGATCGGCAGTGCATCGGCGGGCAGGTGGCTCTTGATGACCCGCCGCATCCCGGCCTCACGCTGCTCGTTGAGCACATTGAGCATGTGGGCGTGCTTGCCCCAGCTGGAGTCGAGCCACGGGGAGGTGTCCGAGAGCCCGGCGTCGTGCTCTTCGCCGTTGCTCAGTATCTGTTGCAGGATGCGCTGGGTCCAGGTGGTGCCGGCCTTGAAGGGGTCGGCGACGACGATGTCGCCCTCCACGAAGCCGCCCTGGGCCAGGAAGTCCTCCCACACAGAGGAATCGGAGAGGTAGTCCCGCAGGACCCTGGTCGGTGCGAGCAGTTGGTTGGTCATGCATGTGCCTTTCTGTAAGGTCGTCGATGAGTGAGTTGGAAAGACGAAGTTCTCAGGCCGTGGCGCTCCCTTCCCAGGGGCCGCCGCTGCGCGCAAGGGCGGGGATGATGCCCACCTCTTCCAGGTGCGAGATCACTTCCTCGGCCAGCGTGTCGGCGTCCTTCGCTCCTGCTTCCAGGTGCAGCTCGGGCTTGACTGGAGCTTCGTAAGGATCGTCGATCCCGGTGAAGCCCTTGATCTTTCCGGCCCTGACCTTCTTGTACAGCCCCTTGGGATCGCGCTGCTCGCAGACCTCGATGGGAGTGTCGACGAAGATCTCGACAAAATCTTCGTCGTTGAGGGTGGCCCGAACCCGGTCCCGGTCGCGACGGTAGGGGCTGATGAAGGCGGTCAAGGTGATGACGCCGGCTTCGCAGAACAGCTTTGCCACCGCCCCGATGCGCCGGATGTTCTCTTCGCGGTCCTCCCCGGAGAAGCCCAGTCCGAAGCGCTGGGCGAATTCCTTGTCGTGATGCTGTTCGATGATGTCCGGGCTGGCGTTCAGCCCGTAGCGCACGTTGTCCCCGTCGAGCAGATAGCTCCGCATGCCCCGCTCATAGAGCTTCTGGTCCACGAGATTGGCCACCGTACTTTTCCCGCTGGCGCTCAGCCCGGTGAGCCAGATGACGCAGCCGCGGTGCCCGTTGAGCTTCTCCCGGTCTATTCGCGTCACGCTGTGGTCGTGCCACGTGATGTTGGCGTCCATTTGAACGTCGCCCGCCTTTCTGCACTTTATAATCAGCTTGATTTTAACTATTGCCAGTAAACTTCGCGACGGATGTTCGTGGTGGTCTCCCTGTCCCTCAGCTCACCTGAAACCTATGACGAAGTTGCCATTCTTCAAGGTGGGCTTGTTATAAGTCAGCGACGAACTTCGCTGCCCCACGCGACCAGAATTCCGATAAATGCAGTCGCCCGCCGCCACGTCCCACTCCATGGTTGGGCCCATCCTGGGGTAGATGTCCGCCAGACCCTCGGCGACCAGGCAGAACTTCAGCGAACTGCCCGCGCTGACCCGCTCCCTGACCGGGAGATCCTTCAGGTAGTCCTCCAGCTCCGGAGACGGGTGCGACTTGCTCTCGACGAGCGTCAGCCCTTTACCGAGGTCGGGCGTCGACGAGAATATTTGCACGGGAGACGCCCCGGCTTTTTGCTTCCAGCTGCCTCGGCCTTTCTCCGCGTAGTAAAGCACCTCCTGCGCCGGAACATAAATCACGCCGAGTACCGGTTCCAGATCGTCGATGAGTGCGATATTCACGGTGAATTCATCGCTTCCCTTGACGAATTCCTTCGTCCCGTCCAGCGGATCCACCAACCAGAACCGCCGCCAATTTTCCCGGGTCGAGTAATCGGCCGACTTGGATTCCTCGGTGATGATCGGGATCCGCGGGTCCAGCGCCGTGAGATGCTCGACGATGTATTGGTTCGACGCCAAGTCGGCGTCGGTAACCGGCGAGGTGGCGCTGCCGTGGTCGCCTTTTTCCGCGACGCGCGGATCCCGCCGATACTTCAGGGTGAGCTTTCCGGCCTCGACCGCGATCGCGGTCACCTGGTCGAGGTACTCGGACATCGGTTTTGTCATCGCGCTCCTCGACGCTGTCATTTCAAGGACCCCTCGACGGCCGGAGCGGGATGACTTGGGGTCAGTACCACGGAGTCCTGGGGCCGCACGTAGCGCGCCCAGGTGAGAATCGCGGCGCCGACGTAGCACGCCAGGAAGATGCAGAAGGCCGGTGTTTCGGTGCCCTCGGTGTCATAGGACTGCCGCAGCGCCAGGTTGATTCCCACCCCTCCCAGCGCTCCGAAAGCGCCGGCGAACCCGATCAAGGCGCCCGACCTGACGCGCGCCCAGTGGTGGCGACCGCTGTCGTCTAGATCCAGCGCGCGGCTGCGCTCCTCGAACACCGAGGGGATGAGCTTGTACACGGCCCCCTTGCCCGCGCCGCAGAAGACGAACAGCGCGATGAAGCCCACGATGTAGCCGGCCATCGTCAGGCCGGTCACCGCCGCGCCGCGGTCCTCGGCGGCATCGGCGTTCATGCTGACGCCGACCAGGAGCCCGCCGGCCACGATCGCGGCGACGAAGACGCTCAAGGTGACGTGGCCGCCACCGAAACGGTCGCTTACCTTTCCGCCGACAATCCGGGCCAGCGAACCCAGCAGCGGTCCGACGAAGGCGATCTCGGCGGCGTGCAGCGAGGCCTGCGCATGACTTTCCCCGGCCGCGAAGAAGTTGTGTTGCAACACCTGTCCGAACGCGAACGCGAAGCCGAGGAAGGAGCCGGAGGCGCACATGTAGAGCAGCGAGATCGCCCACGAGTCGGGTACCGAGACGATGGCCCGCAGGTTGTGCAGCGACAGTCCGGTGCGGTGCGCGACGACGTCGTCCATGAACAACGCCGCCCCGACGCCGCCGATGGCCAGCAGCACCAGATAAATGGCGCATACCCAGTACGGTGCCTCGTGGCCGACGGTGGCCAGCACCACGAGTCCGACCACCTGGACGGCCGCCGAGCCGAGGTTGGCCAGGCCGCCGGTCAGTCCCAGGGTGAAACCCTTGAGCCGCTGGGGATACAAGCCGTCGACCTTGGCCAGCGATCCGGAGTAGTTGCCACCGCCCAATCCCGTCAGTGCGGCGCAGATCAGGTAGGGCCACAGCGGAAGACCGGGGTGGGCCAGCAGCACGACGGTCCCGGCGGTGGGGACCAGCAGCACCAGCGATGAGATGGTCGTCCACGTGCTGCCGCCAAACCAGTTGGCGGCCATCGCATACGGGATGCGGACGAGTGCGCCGACCAACGATGCGACGGCATCCAGCAACAGCTTGTCACCGGTGGAAAACCCGTAGATGGCCTGCGGCATGAACAGCACCATCACCGACCAGAGGTACCAGACCGAAAAGGCGATATGCGCATTGACGACAAGCCAGATCAGGTTGCGGCGCGCGATGGCGGCGTTACCGGCGGCCCAGGTAATCGGGTCTTCTGGGTTCCAGTAGGCGATGCGCGAACGCGCCATGCGCTGTTTACCTTTCGAAAATCAAGTTGGCAACCGTCAGGCCACCCCCAACGTTCGGGGAGTAAGTGAGAGCTATTGGGCTAGTGATTGTTTCGGCATTTATTGACCGAAAAGGCCCGGTGCTGTTCGAAACTCGGCGCCATGCGGAGCGAGACCGCAGGTGGCGCCGACCAGAAATCACGGTGATCAGAAATGATGATGGCTACTCATAGTCCTCCTGCGTCACACGCGGCCACACACTGCGCCGGCCGCACTATTAGCTGTTCCGCAGGGACTGTTGGCCGTCGACATTAGATTCGACAAGCGGTTATGGCGAGCCCCACCGCCGTTTTGCGTTGCCAAGCTGGGTATGCACCCAACCCGGCGACGCAAGTTCATTTCTTCAGTCGACAGTCAAACCTACCGCGGGGCGTCGGACAACTCGGCACGGTCGATGCACAGGAGATTTCCAGCAGACTTCATCGAGACGTCCAGTTCCCGACCAGCACCGAAAACCGCGCCGAACACCGGGTGCACCGGAGGACCGCCGACCGGCGAAAGCGCCTCCGCCGCCACGCCCTTGGGCAGCCCGGTGAGACGCTGTCCGTTCCGCCGCACTCGCATGTCCGCGCGCGACGGTGCGGCCGCGCGACCGAGCCGGCGGCAGCGCACCGACCGCCCGCTGGGCGGGCCCGCCGAACCGTTCTCCCGCCGCCCACCATCAATACGTAACCTGCTGGGCTGCAGTGGGTTTCGCGAGATCCGACGGCGGCGTGGTGCGGTTATCGGA
>Ga0307441_1001015_pt1 | contig 10046 bp, 7 predicted proteins | sample SalMarWE160420MG_FD_202149 | JGI IMG/M metagenome (GOLD analysis project Ga0307441, IMG submission 202149) | Salt marsh sediment microbial communities from the Plum Island Ecosystem LTER, Massachusetts, United States - WE1604-20 | ecosystem: Environmental > Aquatic > Marine > Intertidal zone >... | reverse complement strand
TACGGACAGGTGCGCGTACACTGACGGCAACCGACGCACAGGGCGTCGTTCCCGACCGCCTTCCACGCTTCGGAGTCGAGGTCGAGCGCGCCCGCCGGGCAGCGGATCACACACTCCTGGCAGCCTACGCAGCGCTCCTGGTTCACCAGGACTCTGGGCGCCGCGGCCGCCGCAGGCTCCCGGCTGCGCCACGACCGGCCGGGCATCGACGGCTGGGCGCCGTCTGGCGAGCGCGGTTCGGGAGTCATCGTCATTCCGCACCTCCCATGGCGATATAGAGCACGATCATGGCGGCCCCGAAGGCGATGACGAAGGCGATGCCGAGCACTCGCAGCCAGGTGGCGCGAGCCGTCATCGCCGTCATGTCACGACCGATGTTCTTCGTGGTCGTGTAGATCGTCGCCGCGGTGCCGATCAGGACTACGATCACCTGGCTCCACACCACACCGGCGGGGGACAGGATGTGCACGTTGTAGAGGTTCGAGTGTGCCGTTCCGAACAGGTTCCAGCCGACCGAGAAGGGGTCCGAGATGGCCGGCACGATGCGCAGCGCGTGGTTCCAGAAGCGCGGCAGCTGCCGTGCCAGGTAGTCGCTGGCCATCAGCGGCAGCAAGCCGTACATGATCGGCATGAACCATGCGAAGAAACCCGAGCGGCTGGGCTTCGTCGCCGTGTCGCTCGAGGGCAGCGAGCCGCCGTCGCCGGCCACCGTCATGCCACCGGAAGCGTCTACCACAGCCGCTGTGGCGGTGCCGCGACGCTGCAGGAGGACCTTGAGCAGCCAGGCCCAGAGCATCACGACGCCGCCGGAGGCAGCAGTGATGAGCAGGTAGTCCACAGGGTTGGGGTAGCCCGGGAAGTGCATCAGGCGGTTCAGGCCATCGTCCACCGTGGTGTAGATGGGGAGCGCGTTGAGCTGCTGGTACAGCACCAGGCCCAGGAGGATGGCCGCGCCCACGGAGACGTCCCAGCGGCGCCGCGCCGGCGCCACGACCGACGTGAGCGGGGGTTGAACGAACAGGCCGATGTTGTCTTCCGGGCAGTTCTTCAAGCACTCGGTGCACAGCCCGCAGAAGGCGTTGGAGGTGGCGCTGCCGGGCCACTCGTACCAGGGGCAGCCGTAGCCGTTCTCGCTGCCGCGGATGCAGTCCTTGGTGGAGCACGACAGGCACACGTCCCGGTTCTTGGTGCGGAAGCCCGTCACCATGCCGGTCGAGCCCACGGTGCCGATCAGCGAGGTGAGCGGACACAAGTACCGGCAGAAGGTGCGACGTTCGGTCGCCAGGAAGGTGAGCAGCGCGAACGTGATGATGCCCAGAACCATGTAGCTGGTGTAGGCGGGAACGCCCGGGCCCGCGATGCCGAAGAACTCCTCGGCCCAGGTCAGCCCCACGAACACGATCGCCGAGGTGACGATGCCGTACTGGCTCAGCTTGCGGGGCCAGCGGGCGCCCAACCCGATCGACCGGGGCCGCCTCGCCCAGGGCGTGAGCCGTTGCACCCACTCGCCGAGACCGCCGAACGGGCAGACCATGCACCAGGCGCGTCCGACCCCGACCATCAGCAGGAACACCACCATGAACCAGATGTACCAGGTGATCACCGTGGAGAAATTCCGCGTGGGCTTCACGGCCCCGACGAGGCCTGTGACGATGACCAGCCAGAAGATGATCTGGTTCGGCAGGATGACATAGAACTGGAACGAGCGGCTCTTGAGCAGCCGCTTCAACCACGGGAACCGCGTCAGCTCGTAGCGGGGATCGGGATCGGTGGCGCCGAAGTGCTCATCGAGCCCCACGCTCACTGGCGCTCGCACGTGTCGCTCTACTACGGCCATGGGCCTCACCGTCCTTAACGAATCGAGTCCTTGCAAAGAAGTCGCCACAGACACGATCACGATAGGTCGGGGTGGTGCTTGCCACCAGTGCCCACCCGCCCACGGCAGGGCGGCGTCGATCTAGGACTTTCGGCCTAAGTACTGCACAAGGCGACGGGCGCACGAATGCAACGTGCGCCCGTCCTGATCGCGATCGCTCGCCCGGCTGGGGCGGCAACGGATCAGGGGGTCACGATCACCAGTCCATCCATGACGTGTGGGAAGCTTCCGTGGCTCTTCAGCGGCACGACGGTGCCTCTGCTGGCGTCCCATTCGGCATAACCCGAGCAGTCGTAGTAGTACACGCCCGGCTGCCGGAAGGTGTGACTGGCGGTGCCGCCGTCGCCGGGCAAGCTGAGGGTGGGCATGACCGTCGCCGCGAGCTGGGGAACGGTCGCTACGACGTGCATGCCGCAGTCGTGGTTGATCCAGGTGACGGTGGAGCCGGTCCTCACGGTGACGGCCCACGGCTCGAACAACCGGCTGCCGTCCGAGATGTTCACGGTGGTCGAAGCGCTGAGGGGAACGGTGTCACCCTTGCCGAGCACCACGATCGCGCCGCGCATGGGCGCGGGGAAGGCAGGACTGGCGGCGTTCGCCTCCACGGAGTTGAGCTGCGGGTTGTAGCACGCGTCCTCTCTGGAGTAGTAGCGGTACACCCCGGGTTGCGTGAAGGTCATGCTTCCGCTCTTGCCCGGCGCAACGGCCACCTGGAACTGGGGGGCGTCCGCAGGGAACGCGACCGCAGAGTGCGCGGTGTCGTCTAGGTTGGTCCAGGTCACGCTCTCGCCCACGTGCACGATCGCCACCACAGGACCGAAGACACCGCCACGCATGACGATCTCCCTCGTGTCTTCCGTCTTGGGAATGACGAAGCGGGGTTCGGCCAACGCGACGCCGCCGACGAAGATGACGCCCGCGAAAACCACGACCATGGCAACCGCCAGTGGGAACAACACGAGCATGAGTGGCTCCTTTCGCTGCGGGGACCGGAAGCGGTCGCGCCGATCCGTGCCCAGGGAGCCTCCCTCTCCCGCGCCCAGGCGCCTCGCTCCGTGGCAACAATGTGCCTCACGCTCCTTCTGATCACCGCAACGTTAGAGCGTCGTCCAGATCGCACGCCAGTGCCGGTACGCCCAGATCCGGGCACCAGGAACCCGGGACCTTCGGCCCAGCCCGCGCGCATGCAAGCGGTCGCGTCGCCTTCGCGTCCTGCAAGGCCAACGGCCGCCGCGGGCCTTGCCCCTGGTTGCTGGCTGGATCGGCCCCGAGTCAATCCGACGTCAGCCTCGAAGTCGCTTCCATGACAGGGGCCGGCCGGGGGCTCCTCCAGCGACGTCCCCGGGGCCGGCGCTGCGATTGCCCGGCGCCACCGCGTCGCAGGCCGGGCCCTGGGTCCGCGCCACGGCCGGCGCGAACGCCGCCGACGACCGCGCATGCGCCCACCAGCACCGATCTTCCCGAGCGCACACATCGACGCCGCTCGACGAGCGGTAGACTTCAGTCCACTGGCTGCTGCGGGTCTGGCACGTCAACCCTCGATCGAACCGGTCCCGTTGCAGAACGCGGCGTTGACACACGCCGTCCTCGTCCTCGTTCTCGAGGAGACGGGTGCTAGCTCGCATTCGCCGCAGCTGGTGCTGATGGCTTGCCGTCACACCAGATTGGGGCCGGAGATGGGAGGCAAGAATGTCGGCGAAATCTGACATGGACGCAGGCAAGTGCCCGGTCGTGCACGCGGCTGCCGAGGTGAGGTCGAACCGGGACTGGTGGCCGGACCAGTTGAAGCTGCACATCCTCCGGCAGAACGGCCCCCGGACGGGTCCCATGGGCGAGGCGTTCACCTACGCCGAGGAGTTCGCGAAGCTCGACTTCCAGGCGCTGAAGAAGGACCTCTACGCGCTGATGACCGACTCGCAGGACTGGTGGCCGGCCGACTATGGCCACTACGGGCCGCTGTTCATCCGCATGGCGTGGCACGGCGCCGGCACCTACCGCATCGGGGACGGCCGTGGCGGAGCCGGCTCGGGGCAGCAGCGCTTCGCGCCCCTCAACAGCTGGCCGGACAACGTGCTCCTCGACAAGGCACGCCGGCTCCTGTGGCCCATCAAGCAGAAGTACGGCAACAAGATCTCGTGGGCCGACCTCTTCATCCTCGCCGGCAACTGTGCCATCGAGTCCATGGGCCTGAAGACCTTCGGCTTCGGCGGCGGGCGCGAAGACGTTTACGAGCCTGACGAGAGCGTCTACTGGGGGTCCGAGACCGAGTGGCTCGGGGACACCCGCCACTCCGGCGACCGGGAGCTCGACAATCCCCTCGCCGCCGTTCAGATGGGGCTCATCTACGTGAACCCGGAAGGTCCGGGCGGCAAGCCCGATCCCGTGAAGTCCGGGCAAGACGTTCGGGAGACGTTCGCGCGCATGGCCATGAACGACTACGAGACCGTGGCGCTGACCGTTGGCGGTCACACCTTCGGCAAGACCCACGGCGCCGGTGATCCGGCGCTGGTCGGGCCCCCACCGGAGGCCGCCCCGATCGAGGAGCAGGGCCTGGGCTGGACGAGCAGCTACGGCAGCGGCAAGGGTCCCGACACGATCGGCAGCGGCCTGGAGGGCGCCTGGAACCCGACCCCGACGCAGTGGGACAACAGCTACCTGGACATGCTGTTCGGCAACGAGTGGGAGTCGGTGAAGAGCCCGGCGGGCGCCTGGCAGTGGGTGCCGAAGCAGGCGACCGAGAGCAACATGGCACCGGCCGTGGACGACCCGTCGAAGCGGGTCCCGATCATGATGACCGACGCGGACATGGCGATGCGCATGGACCCGATCTACGAGCCGATCGCGCGGCACTTCCACGAGAACCCCGAGGAGCTGGCCGACGCCTTCGCCCGCGCGTGGTTCAAGCTCACGCACCGCGACATGGGACCGCGCTCGCGCTACCTTGGCCCGGAGGTTCCCTCCGAGAAGCTGATCTGGCAGGACCCTCTGCCGGAGGTCGACCACCCGCTGGTGGGCGCGGCCGATATCGCCGAGCTCAAGTCCACGATCCTAGCGTCGGGGCTGTCAATCTCCGAGCTGGTGTCGACCGCTTGGGCCTCGGCCTCGACCTTCCGTGGCTCCGACAAGCGCGGCGGCGCGAACGGAGCTCGCGTCCGCCTCGCCCCGCAGAAGGACTGGGAGGTCAACCAGCCCGCACAGCTGGCGAAGGTGCTGAAGACCCTCGACGGTGTGCGCACGGCGTTCAACGGCGCGCAGGCCGGGGGCAAGAAGGTGTCGCTCGCCGACCTGATCGTGCTGGGCGGCTGCGCAGCCGTCGAGCGGGCGGCCTCGGACGCCGGTTATGCCGTGGACGTGCCGTTCGTACCGGGGCGCACCGATGCCTCGCAGGAACAGACCGACGCAGACGCCTTCGCCGTACTCGAACCGGTCGCGGACGGGTTCCGTAACTACCAGAAGGCCAAGTACGCTGTTCGGCCCGAGGAGTTGCTGGTTGACAAGGCGCACCTCCTGACGCTGACCGCGCCGGAAATGACGGTGCTCGTCGGCGGCATGCGCGCGCTGAACGCCAACGTCGGCCAGTCCGCGCAGGGCGTCTTCACGAAGCGCCCCGGCGCGCTCACCAACGACTTCTTCGTCAACCTCCTCGACATGGGCACGGAGTGGAAGGCGACATCGGAGGACGCAGACCTGTTCGAGGGCCGCGAGCGGGCGACCGGCGAACGGAAGTGGACCGCCACGCGCGTCGACCTCGTGTTCGGCTCCAATTCGCAGCTCCGCGCCATCGCGGAGGTCTACGCTCAGGACGATGCCAAGGAGAAGTTCGTGCGGGACTTCGTGGCGGCCTGGGCCAAGGTGATGAACGCGGACCGCTTCGACCTGCCCTGAGCTCGACCGAGTGGTCTGTGCATCGCGCCATGGAGCGGGCGATGCATGCCGGGAAAGCCCCACGACTGCGTGGGGACTGTGGGGAGCAGGTGGCTGCCGCCAGGCCGGGCTGGCGGCAGCCACCGACATGTGTGCCCTGGAGGGCGCCGCATGGCCCGGTCGGACACGCCGCACCACAGCCGGGGTCCAATTTCGGAGTGGCCCACGCAGCCTTCGGTAAGGCAATGAAAAACCCCGTCCGAGACGGGGCTTTTCATTGTGGTGCGCCTGCAAGGATTCGAACCCTGGACCTTCTGATCCGTAGGCTGGGCGGGGCTTGTAGCCCGAGACAGCCAGATTCCCCTGAGTGCGTGCGAGACAGCGTTTGTCGCACGTGCGAGATCTGCCCAGGTGGGTTGGGAGCGTCCGAAATCGAGCCGTTTCGGAGAGGTTGACACAATAAGCGACACAACACTCTGGTGGCCAAATGCCCCCGGAACTGGACTTCGGTGGGCCTTTCGTTGGCACGGCATTCGTTATCCCAGCGACCGCTCTTGGGGGCATGCTCACTCTCCCGATTACGAATTGCACCAGGCGCGTCCCGAAGCGTCTCAGTGTGTCTTGGCGAGTTCTGTCCAGGCCAGCGTCTCTCGTCTTGTCGTTACCATCTCGTGTCGCCAGCAAGGTAGTGAAGTCTCGTCCGTAATGTGCAAATACGCGTTCGCCCGCCGTTGGTGACTTGGCAATTGCACGTCCTTCGTAGTCCGCTCGACACCGCGTCGACCAGGGCTCTCGTTTCGACTGCCACGCTTGATCGCCGCCGCATTTCGGCCGCCAATCCGGAGCCTCCCTGCCAGGGCGGGAGCATCTGACCCAATTCGTCTGGTCATTGAACTGGCAATCTTGTGTTGGCAACGGCGGGAAGCCAGCGATCGACATGGTGTTGGAACCCAACACAGGCTTCATGATTCAAGAGCACCGGACGGCCAACCAAAGGGCCACACACCATCACAGAAGGCTGGCGGACCGTCGGTGGACAACGTCAGCTGACGACCTGTCGGCGCGCGACCACCGACGACCGCACGACCAGCTCAGCTTCCAATCGGGTGACCGACGGCACCGTTCGCCGCTTGGACTGGATCATTCTGAAGAGCACCTGTGCGGCGGTGTAACCCAGCTCAAAAGCCTGCTGCCGCACCACCGTCAAGGGTGGTTCCATCAACAGGGCCCACCGCGAGTCGTCGAATCCAACGAGCGACATGTCCGAAGGGATCCGCATCCCCAACTCTCGACAGGCAAGCACTGTGCCAAGCGTCGTTTCGTTGTTAACGGCGAAGATTGCCGTGGGCCGCCGACCCGCAGGAAGTTCCAGGAGCTTAGAAGCTGATGCGAAGCCGGCCTCCTCAGTGTGCTCGCAGTGCGCAACTAGCTGCTGGTCGACGGGGATGCCATGCTCGAAAAGGCCACGCTCGTAGCCCTGCAACCGTTCGGCCCCGGTGGTTATGTCTTGACGCCCCGCGATTACGCCGATACGAGTATGTCCGCGTTCAATCAGGTGCTTCACCGCGGCACGAGCCCCATCGACATTGTTTGTCAATACGGCATGCACTCCCGGCGTGTGCGTGGTCCTATCGACCTCGATCACCGGCACAGCCGGATAGGGGTAGGGGCATCGCGCGTTTGCGGCAGGAACGTTGATAATGCCTTGCACCTGGTACTCGGCAAGGATGTCCAGGTATTCACGTTCTTCGTTCTCGTCCTCACCGCTGCTGAACAGCATGAGATGGTAGCCGTTCTCGGTCGCAGCTTCCTGTACACCCCTGGCAATGGCCCCATAGAAGGAGTTCTGTATGTCGGTGATCACGAGCCCCACTATGCGGCTCTCGCTTGTTCTAAGGTTCCTCGCCAGCTGATTCGGCCTATAGTTGAGCGCGCGAACCGCGTCCATAACCCGCCGCACCGTATCGTCGGCCACCAGCTCCCTGCGCGAGAACACCCGCGAGACCGTCGATGGTGAAACGTGCGCCAGCCTCGCCACATCGACAAGCGTCACCTTGGATTTGTCGCTAGAAGATGCCAAGAAGGGGCTCGCTGCAACAGTCTCGAACGTTTCCGATGGACCGCGACGATCCTTCCCTATCCGCACGCGGCAACGAACTGCTTCGGTCAGATGCCTTCATAGAGCTTACCGTCCTTGAAGACGTGGCTGACGTTACGAAGCGAATTTATGTCGGCCAACGGGTTGCCTTCGACAACCGCGATGTCGGCGCGTTTCCCTCGTTCGAGACTGCCGATTTCAGCCTCCATTCGTAGAAGCTCCGCATTGGTCAATGTGATGGCGCGAATCGCAGCCGCTTCCGATGCGCCGAGCACCTCGACCATGTACTTCGCCTCACGCCACAACTGCCCTCGGTTCGAATCTGTCGCCAGCGCGTATTTTACTCCGGCTTCCAAGGCCAGCCGGTGCACCCGTTCCGTCACATGTTTTGCCTCATCGACCTTGGGGAGCCAATCGGGGCTCGCGACCGCCGCCTTCCTCGGAGACCGAAAGCCCGTCTCTGAGTCGAAGAAGAGTTGCAGGTTCGGGTCGCTGAGCCAGGCGCCCGACTTGAGGAACAGGTCGATGTCGGCCTCGTCCATGAGATTGGCGTGCTCGACGGAGTCTACTCCAGCCTCCAACGCCCAGCGCAGGGCCGGCCCGCCGATGGCATGGGCTGCCACCGGGATGCCGGAGCGGTGCGCCTCTTCCACCGCAGCCTCGATCTCGGGTTTGGTGAACGACGCAACTCGTGTAAGATCCCCCGCACGATAGGCCTCCGGAGTGTCGCCGCGCGCGATGTTCGTGACGAACAGCTTGATCACGTCGGCGCCCTTCGAAATGGCCTGACGGACGAGTCTTCTGACCTCATCCGGACCGTCGGCGGGAAGCGCCGTGGCAAAGGCGGTGCCGTGGCTGGGCCGGATGGCATGAGCTGCCGCCTTCAAACGCGGGCCTGGCAACTCGCCGGACTCAATGGCATCCCTCACTACGATGTCCAGGTAGTGAGGCTCGCCCAGGCAACGCATGGTGGTCACACCAGCGCGGATGTCCGCCTGGATGGCGAGAACGGCTCGGATCGCCATCAGCGCGACAGGGGCACTATGTTGCTCTATGATCGATTGCGTCTTTGTGGTGTTGAGTGCCAGGTGGACGTGCGGGTCGACAAAGCCAGGCATGACCGTCGCCTCCGCATATTCGATCCTCTCTGCCCCCGAGGCGATGGAGACTTGCGAAGGCTCACCGATAGCCTGCACCAACCCATCGTCAACCACCAGAATGCCGTTCTCGAAGACATTTCCTGTGCCGTCCAGGACACGCTTGGCGGAAATCACAAACATGCGCTTCCTCCTGCTCTCAAGTTCCGCCTTCCACAAGGCATCAGACCGCAGAGAGCGCTCACTGCTCGCGTCCGATCAAGGCCTGCAGGGCGCTGCCGCCGCTGTTCAAGGCCCACACCACGGCGAAGAGCGCCAGGCCCGGGAAACCGGAGATCCACCACTTGCCAAAGATGATCGAGTTGGCGCCAATTCGGATCATGGACCCCCACTCCGGCGTGGGCGGGGGAATGCCAAGCCCGAGGAAACTTAGGGCGGCCACGAAGCGGATGGCTGACGCGGCGCTCAGCGGGAGCTGGCCGATAATCGCCGGTAGGGCATTTGGAACCAGATGCCTGATGACGATCATGGGCGGCCTGACCCCACCGCAGATAGCGGCGCGGATGAACGCGGAATCCCTCAGCGACTTGACTTCTGTCCGCACAAGCTTTGCGTAGAACGGGATGTTGTACACGGCAACGACGACGATTAGCGCCGCTTGGCCTGTTCCCATCAGCATCGCGATCATGAGGCCAAAGAGGATGTAGGGGAAGCCCTGCACCATCTCGGACCCGCGTTCGATCACATTCTCAAGAAAGCCGCCAACGTAACCTGCAACCGCTCCCAGCAAGGTGCCGAGGCTCGCGCCGACCGCAACCGCCGTTAGCGCCAGCAGAAGGTCGATGCGCGTCGCGAAGATGACGCGAGAGAAGATGTCCATTCCGTTGTCGTCAGTGCCGAACCAGTGCAGAGCGCTCGGTGGCTGGCTCGTCAACGCGAAGTTCGCCGTCACCGGATCGGGAAGGGGCAGGATCGGCGCGAGAAGCGCTGCCAAGACAATGGGAATCAAGATGGCTGCGGCCGGCACAAACGGCCCCCATGGCCTGCGGCGAGCGGGCTGCCTGTGCAGGAGTACGGGGTCGGTGGTGACGCTCACGTCAGGGCTCTTCAC
>Ga0307441_1001014_pt1 | contig 10047 bp, 11 predicted proteins | sample SalMarWE160420MG_FD_202149 | JGI IMG/M metagenome (GOLD analysis project Ga0307441, IMG submission 202149) | Salt marsh sediment microbial communities from the Plum Island Ecosystem LTER, Massachusetts, United States - WE1604-20 | ecosystem: Environmental > Aquatic > Marine > Intertidal zone >... | reverse complement strand
GATATCAAGTATTAAACCCTGTTGTCCGCTCGTTTTCATGATCCGGCTGGCAATATAACCGACAATCGCACCGGCAATCAGGTAAATAAGAATGTTCATTTTTTTCTCCTTTGGATGGTTTAAGTTTCGTTTTTTCTAATCCTGTCATCCTCATCAGCCAGGGGGTGTCACCCCAGAATGAAAATGCTCTGCTGCATCACGCAAACGTTCAGCTATGCGTTCAGGCAGTTCTCCTTTGCTGATAAACGCATCAGCGCCAGCAGAGAGAGCAGCTTGCTGGCGGGCATCCAGCTGACTGATGAGGACTATGACCATCGCGGCCGGGCAGACCTTTCTGAGCTGTTCTAGAGCCGCAGTCGGCGAATGGGGCAGTAAAGCCCAATCAATCAGAAATAGATCCGGACTGCGTTCAGGTGCCTGAGCCAATGCGGAAACCCAATCTGTAGCCTCGGCAACAACTTCCATTTTTAAATCCAGAAGCAGCAAGCGAAGCGCAGCAAGTTCATCAGGTCTGGCAACTGCTAAATAGACGCGGGTCATATACTAATGATACAAAAAAGAATCCCCGCTTGCATCCAGCAATCGGGGAATCTTTGTCTCCGCCATCTGGGGGAATTATAAAATCAATTTAATTTACGAGTTTATGCCGGAAAGCATAACTCACTGCTTCCGTTCGTGAGACAACCCCCAATTTCGAAAGGATGCTGCTAACATGTGATTTGATCGTGGATGGGCTTACAGACAACCTTCCGGCAATATCGGTATTGTTCAATCCTTCAACCATCAGGATCAGAACCTCCCGCTCCCGCTCAGTCAGATCCTGACCGGCTTTATGCGGCTGATTGGTACTCTGAACAAGGGCTTGGGAAGCATCTGGCGATAGAGTAGCACGCCCAGCATGAGCGGCACGGATGGCTTTAGCCAGATCGTCAGCGGAGATATCTTTAAGCAGATAACCAATTGCGCCAGCTTCCAGAGCGTTCTTAACCAGATCCTCCTCTATGAAGCTTGTCAAAGCCAGGATTTGAATTGTTGGAAACTGTTGTTTGATTGTTTTTATCGTGGTTTCGCCGTCCATACCCGGCATCATCATATCCATCAGGACCACATCCGGCAGAATATCATCACAGAGCAGGATTGCATCAGGTCCATTTTCGGCCTCCCCCACCAACACCAGGTCATCGAAGGCTGCTAAAAAAAGAGATAATCCCTTACGCACCATGGGGTGGTCATCTACCAGCAAAACGCGAATGGGTTGTTGTAAGACGTCTGTCATATCCCCTCCTTGTTGGATGGGTTATTCCAGTGGAGAATCAGCTCAGTTCCATGACCAGGTTGACTTGTAATAGTTAATTGCGCTCCAATAGCTGACGACCGCTCTTCCATCATATTTAGACCATAATGACCTGAGGCCAATTCCGTTTGGTCAAAACCCTGACCGTCATCACGGATTCGCAGTTCTATTAGATCTGCCTTTTGTTCCAGATGGATTTCAACTTGCTTGGCATTTGCATGTTTGGCGATATTGTTAAGTGCCTCCTGGCATATGCGATAGAAGGCAATCTGTACCTTGGCAGGCAGAATCACATTTTCAGGTACATTAATCATAACCGGAGCTTCGATCCGGCCCGAAAGTACATTCCCCAACAGTCGCAGCAGGTCATCCAAATTAGAATCAGTGAGTGTCTTGGGACGCAGCTCAGCCAAAAGGGTGCGCATCTCGTCTTGGGCACTTCGCGTCAATTTCCGCAAGTCCTTGAGCGATTGAAGGACCAAATCCTGATCCTGGTACCATATCCGTGGCAAAACCTCGGCGATTAATCCGGCAGAAAAGAGGGATTGGTTAATGGCATCATGCAGGTTGCGGGCCAGACGTTGCCGTTCTTCCATCGTGGCAAGCTCCTGAGCTTGTTCATACAATTCGGCATTTACCATAGTTATCGCAGCTTGATTGGCTACGCTAAGCGCCAGATCAGCGTGATGGGGTGTGAAATAATCGGCTTCTTCATGCGCCACCCCAATACAGCCAATAATGCGGCTTTTTACTGCCAGGGGAACCCACATCCAGGAAAACATTCCATCAAGCAGTTGTTTAGCCCCATCGTCCAGAAGTGACCGCAAAAATACCGTCTGGGGATTCTCGTTCCGTAGATTGGCTACCCGGATGGGTCGGAAACTCTTGAATAATCCGGTCAATATTTCTGGACCTTCCAGATGGAGGTTAATAGGCGGGGATCGTTCTAATTGCACAGTCCCTCGCATTGCCATTGCAATCAAAGTTGAATCGGACACAGCAAATAATCCAGCGCGGGTATATTCTATGATCGTTCGCAATTGATCCAGGATCATTCCTGGCTGGAACTCCAAAGTAGATGCCAGGGTCTGGGAAATCTCTAACAGCATTTCCTGTTCATGAGTCCGGGTTTCTACTCGCTTGTGGAGCAGCCCTTCCAAACGCACCTGTTCGCTGACATCCCGCATAATGCCTAGAAAATAGGCCTTGCCCCGATAAGGAAATGCCGTTCCACGCCAATCCACAACCAGCGTTGAACCATCCTTGCGAGTATGCTGCATCCGGGCGTGTAACTCACTATCGGGCCGAATGTCATGAATAAGTGTCTTGAATTCTTTTTGTCTGGAGGGATCGATTAAGATTGCCAGTTTCATCCCGATCAATTCTTCGCGTGGGTACCCGTGGCTCAGGCACGCCGCAGGATTCGCATCAACAATCAGACCAGTTTTTAGATCTGAGAGGATTATCCCATCACAAATATTTTCGAAAATGGTTCTATACCCCTGATCTGTAAGATTTACGTTTTGATCACTAAGTTCCATAATGAACCCTTTTTTTATTATACAGCATTGTTTTTCGCTCAAAAACCAGTCCAGGAGGTGTGTTAGGATTCATAAGTCATGGAAGGATTTATATCAACAATGTATGTTAGCTTCCCAGAAACGAAGATCCCCTAATATATAATACTGATAAGCAGCTAAGAGGTGAATATGACCGATAATCCTGATAACCAATTAAATAATATCGAAGGGCCAGCGCCAGAACAAGCTGACTCCCAATCTGAAATTGGAACTCTGGCAGGATATGCCAAAATGCTTAAAGAAATCCGGTCCTGGGGTTTCTGGTCCATAGGTTTGGGGATCATCCATATGATCGGCTCAGGGTTCCTTAGCGCTCCCTGGGGCATTATGCTGATTTTCGTCGGGCTGTCATCATTCCTTTTTAAATCCTCCTCCATGTTCATCATCTATGCTGTAACCCTGGCCTGGGCGGCGCTTTCCAACATCTCGGGTTTAGATCTCACCTGGGTATTTTTTGCGTTATTCCAGCTCTACCTCTCCTACCGGGTCTTCCGGCAGTTTGGCCGTTTCCGGAAAGTTGAGAAGGAATTCCATAAATTGGCCAGCAGTGAGACCGAGGAGAATCCTCCCCCACCAGACCTGGCCGCGCGTTCTTTTCCCTGGATCGGATCCTTGCTGAGTTGTTCCTCAATCACCGGTTTTGTTGTACTCATCATCATCACATTTGTAATTCTCATAGAAACGGAAGGCCTGGGAACTATGCCCAGTTATCTTGGTTTCCTGGAAGGGTTGACTGTTAATTTTGCGGTATTGGGCTTTTCTGTCGGTCTGGCCTCGCTGCTTTCCAGTTTCCGTCCCAAATGGCTGGGCATCATCGCAATCATTTTCGGTGCCCTGACCCTGCTGATCGAGATTGGATTACTATTCCTGGTGTAAGGGGAAAGGAAGAAAACAGCACCGGCTGAAGTTGGATAACCAATCCCAGATCGGACCCTGTTATTTATAATTGACTTATAATTTACTAGTGATTTCCTCTTTAAGACTTACAACATCCAGATCAAAAAGGACATGATGGAATCTCAAAACACAACGCCCCAATCAAGCCAAGAACATTCTCTCCTGCAGTCGATCGGACTGCATTTAATGCCCGGCATCGTGGGCGGCATTGGATATTACGCCTTGGCTGGTCCTGTACGAAATCTGGGCTATCCCTCGATAATGGCATTGATCCTAGCCGGCATATTTGTGATCACTCCCCTGCAGTGGGGTTACCTGGTCTATCAAAGCCGGAAGAAAGGACAAAAACTATTTGGCGAAGTGATCCAGTACCTCGAACCGCTGACCTGGAAAGAGTATCTGATCTGGACCCCGGTCGTTATCGTTGGATCCGGAGCCCTCATGGCACTGATGGGACCGGTCACAAATGCGATCCAATCCCTTTTCAGCTGGATGCCGGAATATATGGTTCTCGATTTGGGGTTAAGCAATGCCTATTCCTATCAGACTTTACTTTTTACTTTTAGCTTGATGTTGTTATTTGGGGTCCTGATTGGCCCCCTGACTGAAGAGCTCTATTTCCGCGGTTTCCTGCTGCCCAGGATGCCCACCAAAATGAAAAACTGGGGGCCGGCCTTTCACAGTTTATTTTTCGGTCTCTATCACATTTGGACCCCCTGGTTTTTTGCAGCCCGGGCCCTGGCCCTCTTGCCGCTGAGCTACACCGTAAAACATAAAAAGAACCTCTACCTGGGGATCATCTCCCACTGCCTGCTGAACTCGATCGATTTTGTCACGGGAGTGGTTTTTATCATTAGTCTTAATTAATCTAAAGAAGGGAAAAATCAGCCAGGATCGGGGATAAAAAACCGCTGACTGGCAGCCAAATACTGATCAAATAAATACAACCTAACTAACACAAAAAAGGCAAATCACCATGTTATTCCCAGCAATCTTTGCTCTCATTGTCGGTCTGGGCATGATCGGCCAGTGGATCATGTCATTCATCACGGAACAGATCCCAGAATTGGAAACTGAACCATTCCGGATCTGGTTCCACATCGCTGGCGAGATGATTACTGCTCTAGCTCTGATCCTGAGCGGTATCGGCTTGTTAGCCGGCTGGACCTGGGCAGCGATCCTTTTCCTGATTGCCTCAGGTATGTTGATCTATACCGCCATTGTCAGCCCGGGTTATTTTGCCCAGCAGGGAAAATGGATCTGGGTAGTGATCTTCAGCATACTGATCCTGATATCTGGATATTCTATTATCAGCGTTGGCCGCGGAATACTAACATGACGAACGACCAAGGACGGAGGGCTGATGACTGAACTCTCTTATCTCCTAACCTTGATCGCCTGACTTCTTACCACTTAAGCTCTACCTCGGCGGAAGCGTCGTGGCAGAATTCACAAGTTGATTTATAATAATACCGGCATCAAATTCAACAGATCGAGGTGAACGATGATCCATTTTTTAGTAAGTGTTAAACAAGTGCCTGACACCACCAACATCCGCATCGACCCCGAAACCGGCAGCATGATCCGTAAGGGAGTGCCTGCCATTCTCAACCCCTATGACGCTCACGCCGTGGCATCAGCCGCAGAGTGGAAGAAAAAATTGGGCGGGAAACTGACCGTGATCACCATGGGACCCCCTGCCGCCGAGGAAGCTCTCCAGGAATGCATCGAAATGGGTGCTGACCGGGCTGTGTTGATCTCCGATCGGGCATTTGCCGGAAGCGACACCCTGGCCACTTCCTATGTACTAGCCGAAGCCATCCGCAAGATCGACCAGGAAGATCATATTGATCTGGTTTTCTTTGGAAAACAAGCCATTGATGGTGATACTGCCCAGGTTGGCCCCGGAGCAGCAATCCGCTTAGGACTTCCCCTGGTCACTTACGCGGTGGAAATCAAGGAAGTCAATCAAGAAGAAGGTTACGCAGTAATCGTCCGAAAGACAGAAAGCGGAAAAGAGATCATAAAAACAATCCTGCCAGCAGCGTTAACCGCCGAAAAGGCTATTGCTGAAATCCCCTACGCTGCCCTGCCGGATCTGATCGCTTCCTTAAATTTCAAACCAGAAGTATGGTCAGCAACGGAACCGGTCGCCTATGATGTCGATCAGATCGGCCTGGGAGGATCCCCTACCATGGTTGCCAAATCAGGCAGCCCCGAAGCCCGCGAACCGGCAGAAACGATTAACGTTCAAGAACACGGGGTATCGGCCACTGTCGAGACAGTCCTGGGAAAGATGCTCTCAAACACAACCGTGGCTGCTTTATTGGAGGATCTAAAATGACCAGACGATTTTGGGTATTTATTGAACAGGACCATGGGGAAATGCATCCCGTGGCAGCCGAGCTGCTCGGAGTCGCCAACTGCCTGGTCTCTGAAGTTGCAGATGAGTTAAAAGCCAACGATGAGGAAGCCGTTGTGGAAGGCATTCTTGTGGGACATGATGTTGATAATGTTGCCAAAGAAGCCCTGATGTACGGTGCAGAAAGGATTTATCAGGTAGATGATCCAGCCTTTGAACATTATCTCAACCGGCCCTATGCTGAAGCCCTTACCCACCTGGTTAAAAAATACAAACCCGAGGTCTTTTTGATTGGAGCTACTACACTGGGACGTGACCTGGCCGGTGCAGTTGCCACGTCGTTAAAAACCGGTCTGACCGCGGACTGCACCAAGCTGGAAATGGGTCCTTTCCGCAAGATCGAGAAGAAACTTCTTCTGGCAACCCGGCCTGCTTTTGGCGGCAACGTGATTGCCACCATTGTCTGCAAGGACCGTACACCCCAGATGGCAACTGTCCGTCCCCGGGTATTTGAGACTCCAGTCCGCAACCCCAAAGCCAAAGGTGAGGTAGTCAAAGAAGATTTTAAGGTTACACCAGTTATGATGGCCGCCAACCTGGTGGAGTTCATTAAGGATAAAAGTACCAGCCTGAATCTGGAGTATGCCGACGTGATCGTTTCGGGAGGTAAAGGCCTGGGCAATTCCAAGGGATTTGAACTGATCAAGGAACTTGCTGATGAGCTGGGTGGTGTGGTCGGCTCCAGCAGAGCAGCTGTGGACGGCGGCTGGATCGATTACGCTCACCAGGTCGGACAGACAGGTAAACACGTCCGTCCTAAACTATATGTTGCCTGTGGAATTTCCGGCGCTATCCAGCATAAGGTCGGCATGCAAGATTCTGACTACATCCTGGCCATCAACACCGACCCCCTGGCACCCATTTTTGAGGTAGCCTCTTTGGGTGTGGTGGGCGACCTTTATGAGGTCATCCCGGAAATGATCCAACAACTCCGTGCTCAAAAAGGAGCTTCGGCATGAGCAAAGAAAAATTACAGTATGATGTTATTGTCGTAGGCGCCGGCATGGCGGGTTCCACGGCAGCAGCCATTGCTGCCAGGGAAGGCCTAAATGTCGTCGTGATCGAACGTGGTGTAAAACCCGGCAGTAAGAACTACTTTGGCGGGGCTTTATATACCCATGCCCTGGTAGATATCTATCCTGATTTCTTCGACAGAAAACCTCCCCTGGAGCGTCCTGTCACCGAAACCGGCTTCTGGTTCCTGTCAAATGACGGCCTGGTTAAGGCGACCGTGCAGGGCGGGGTCGTGAACAATGATCCTATTGACGCTTATGTGGCGCTGCGATCCGAGTTTGACCTGTGGTGGTCAGAGCAGGCCGCTGCCGAAGGCGCTTTTATCATCCCCAAAACCCTGGTAATAGATTTCCTCTACGAGGACGGCAAAGTTATCGGCGTTCAAACCGACCGCCCCCAGGGTGAAGTTTACGCCCCGGTTGTGATTGTTTGTGAAGGTGTCAATAACCTGCTGACCCAAAAACTGGGATTGATCGACCACGATATCAAGATCTCCAAAACAGCCCTGGCAGTGAAACAATTGATCTCGATTCCTGCCAAGGATATCAACGCCCGTTTGGGACTGCCCGATAATGACCATGGCATGGCCATCTCCGTGATGGGTGATGTATCCATGGGGTTGGCTGGGCTGGGATTCCTGTATACGGCCAACAGCGCTCTCTCACTTGGTGTGGGCGTGACCCTGGATGCCCTCCAGGAGTCAGGGATCAAACCCTATGAACTGCTTCAGCGCTACCTGGAACACCCGGCCATCGCCCCCCTGATCAAGGACGGGCAGATGATGGAATATGGGGCTCACTTGATCCCCGAGGGTGGCTGGACTGCTATGCCGAAGTTATACACTGATGGCGTCCTCGTGGCTGGAGACGCGGCTTCGATGGTCAATGCCCTGCACTGGGAAGGCACCAATATGGCGATCACCGCCGGTAAACAGGCCGGCCTGACCGCTATAGAAGCCCATAAAAAGGGTGATTTCTCAGCCAAGAGCCTCTCGGCCTATCAGGATAAATTGAATGATACATTTGTTCTCCAGGACCTGAAGCAGTACCGCAAATTCTCCGCTTTCCTGAAAAATCATCCCCAGTTCATGGATATTTATCCGACTTTCATCAACGACGCGCTGGGTATGTTCTTTACCGGATTTGGCAAACCAAAACGAAAGTTGTACAAGGATATTTTGCGATCCCTCACCAGTCGACGTCCGCTGTTCAAAGCAATTGGCGATATCATTGCCTTTGGCCGGTCCATTATTGGTATCTAGGAAAGGATAGCTACTATGGATAAGAACAAACAAAAGCGTGAGCTTCCTCAAGTTTATATTGACGACATGTTAATGTCGTTGAAGTATTTCACAGACGAGCAGGAACTGCACCTGGCCATTATCGACCCTGCAGTCTGCCAGGCCTGCGAGGACCAGCCCTGTATCAAGTTCTGCCCCGTGGGCGCCTACCGGCCCCAGGATGGACGCACTGTGCAGATCGCTGTCCAGAGCTGTGTGGAGTGCGGTACCTGTCGGGTCCTCTGCCCTTACCTGAACATCTCCTGGAAAAATCCCCGGGGAGGATTCGGGGTGGCGTATAAGTTCGGGTAATTCTTACCTTTAGACTGATTAAACAAAGACCATACCAATGGGTGTGGTCTTTGTTTTTAAAGAAGACGGAAGTCCAAGGGCTGGAAAACAATTTGGAAATTCAAGGAGATTATCAATAATTGATTAATGGGTACTCTATTAGGTAAAGACTAACCTAATTAATCTGTAAACTTAGGGCTAAAAAATCGTTTATCATTAAGGACATGGGTAAAAAAACCACCAATTTCATGCAAATTATCATCGCCGGGTTCCTGTCCTTCCTGGCCACACTATCAACCGCCCAGATCATATTATTCATTCTCTGGCTGGTCGGGGATCCTGAGCCTCAATACCAAATGATTACCGGGATCATCTCCGGGTTCATCGGGTTATTTGTGGGAGGTTGGATCACCACCCGGGTTATGCAATCCAAGGACGTCTGGTTCTCAGCTTTTAATGGTTACCTCGTGGGCGGCGTCAGTGCTTATTACCTCCTGGGATTAAAACCTATCACTCTTGCTGTATCGATTTTATCCTTTGTATTTGCAGGGTTGGGGGGATACGTGGCGTTAAAAAAGGAAGAACCTCCAGAACCAGAGTTGGAATCTGTTCAATTTGAATAATGGCTTCAAACTCAAGTAAACAGCTTTGGATCTACCTGGGATTGAGTTTTGCCATCTCCTGGACTATCTGGATCCCTGTTGTACTGACCAGGGTAGATTACCAAAGTTCCCCGTATTTATTGGCTGCAGCATTGGTGGGTGCGTTCGGACCCGGGCTGGCAGCTATCCTTGTTTATATTCTTGCCAGAGATATTGAGCAGCTCACTGATTTCCGACAGCGGATCTACGATTTCAAACGCATCCGGCCAGCCTGGTACTTGATTATTTTGACGCTATGGCCTGTACTGCATGGTTTAGCTATCGGGATCACAACTTTATTAGGCCAACCAATTCCGGAATCAGGCTTTCTGGCAGAGCTGCTATCCCAACCCAATACCATTCCGCTGGTGATCTTCCTCTATTTCGTCCAGGCTGGAGTGGAGGAAATAGGATGGCGAGGTTATCTCCAGGAGAAATTAGGCCAAAAAATGGGACCGGCGCCCAGCTCCCTGCTGGTCGGTCTCATCCATACTATTTGGCAGCTACCCCTGTTTTGGATGGTGGGAACCAATCAAATTGAAATGGGCTTTGGGATCGATTTCCTGATCTTTATCGCTTTTGTGATCAGTTCTTCCGTTTTTTCTGCCTGGTGTTATTATGGGAACCAG
>Ga0307441_1001013_pt1 | contig 10053 bp, 8 predicted proteins | sample SalMarWE160420MG_FD_202149 | JGI IMG/M metagenome (GOLD analysis project Ga0307441, IMG submission 202149) | Salt marsh sediment microbial communities from the Plum Island Ecosystem LTER, Massachusetts, United States - WE1604-20 | ecosystem: Environmental > Aquatic > Marine > Intertidal zone >... | reverse complement strand
TGCTTGTCACCCTGGCGGCCGTCATCAGCTGGGAGTTCATCCCCTTCCATACGCTGCTGTATCAGGCGGCCGTGCAGCAGATCCCCGTCGAGCTGTACGAGGCTGCGGAGATCGACGGCGCCGGTCTGTTGGGACGCTTCCGCGCCATCACCCTGCCGCAGCTGCGCTACACCTTCGTGACCTCCACGCTGCTGATCCTGGTGGGGTCGCTGACCTATTTCGACCTGATCCTGGTGATGACACAGGGCGGGCCCGGCTACCGCTCCACCGTCCTCTCGATCTATATGTACAGCGAGGCGTTCCCGAAGCTGCACATGGGCTACGGGAGCGCGATCGCGGTGCTGCTCGCGATCCTCGGTGTGGTGCTGTCCCTGGTCCTGCTGCGCGTGTCGGGCTTCACGCGCATGCGCAGCGAGCTGGAGGGCGGCTGAGGTGGCACACCGGCGAAACCGCCGCCGCCGCCGCGGCCCGGGCCGGCGCCCGCGCGGCGCCCGTGTGGTCTCGGCCTCGCTAGCCGTTGTGTGGGCGTTGGTGGCCGCGTTCCCCGTGTACTACATGGTCGTCACGAGCCTGAAGACGCAAGCGGGGTTCTTCAACGCGCCGTTGTGGCTGCCGCCGCGGCGCGCCACGCTGACGAACTACCACCGCGTCATCTTCAGCGAAGGCATCACCCACGACTTCCTCAACAGCGTGATCGTGGCCAGCGTCGCCGTCTTCATCGCGCTGGTGCTGTCCATGCTGGCCGCCTACGTGATCGTCCGCATCGACCGGACGTGGGTGCGGTGGACCTTGAACCTGTTCCTGCTCGGCCTCGCGGTCCCGATCCAGGCGGTCATCATCCCGGTCTTCGCGCTCGTCAACGCGATGCACATCTACGACACGTTGTGGGCGCTGATCCTGCCGTCGGCCGGCTTCGCCATGCCGATCACGGTGCTCATCCTCGCGAACTTCTTCCGCGACATCCCGCGCTCCCTGTTCGAAGCGATGGGCCTCGAGGGGGCCGGTCACCTCACCATCCTGAGGCGGCTGGTGCTGCCGCTGGCGCTCCCTGCGCTGGCGTCGATCGGCATCTACGACGCCGTCAACGTGTGGAACAACTTCCTCTTCCCGCTCGTGCTCACGCAGAGCCAGGGCGTGCAGGTCTTGCCGACCGCCCTCTACCAGTTCCAGGGGCAGTTCGGCATCGAGGTCCCCCCGCTGATGGCCGCCGTGGTGCTGTCGGCGGCTCCGCTCCTGGCGCTCTATGCGGTCGCCCGGCGGAGCTTCCTGAGGGCTCTGGCCGGCGGCTTCGTATGAACCTTTCAACCTGCGGCGTGACTGCCGGCGCCGACACACCCGCACTCCCTCTCCCAGTTTGGACGGTCCCTTCATGACCCGCGACAATGCCACCCCCGCCAGAGCCGAGCCGGCGGCGAACGCCGAGGCGCCCACCGCCACCATACGTAACCCCATCCTGCGTGGCTTCCACCCGGATCCGTCGATCCTCCGCCACGGCGACGCCTACTACATTGCGAGCTCCACCTTCGAGTGGTTCCCGGGCGTGCGGCTGCACCGCTCGGCGGACCTGGCATCCTGGGAATGCGTCGGCTACGCCCTGACCCGCCGCAGCCAGCTCGACATGCTCGGGAACCCCGACTCCGGAGGCGTGTGGGCGCCCGACCTGAGCGCGGTCGACGGCTCGGTCTTCCTGGTCTACACGGACGTGAAGAGCTGGGGGTCGGGGACCTTCGACGCCCACAACTACGTGGTCAGGGCCGAGCGGCCCGAGGGGCCGTGGTCCGAGCCCAGCTTCCTCAACAGCTCGGGCATCGATCCCTCGCTGTTCCACGACGACGACGGGCGGAGCTGGCTCGTCAACATGCTCAACGACTTCCGGCTGCCGGAGCAGCCGTTCGGCGGCATCGTCCTGCAGCAGTTCGACCGAGAGCGCATGCGGCTCGTCGGCGCGCCCCGCGTCATCTTCCGCGGAACGGCCCGCGGCGTGACGGAGGGCCCCCACCTCTACAAGCATGCCGGCCGCTACTACCTGATGACCGCCGAGGGGGGCACCGTCTACGACCACCAGGTCACCATGGCGCGGGCCGAGCACGTGGAGGGACCCTACCAGGTCGACCCACGGAACCCGATCCTGACGTCGTCCCGGGACCCCGACCTGCCGCTCCAGAAGGCGGGGCACGCCTCGCTGGTGCACACCCCGGACGGTGAGCCCTACCTGGCGTTCCTATGTGCGCGGCCGCTGGTGCCGCGACGCTTGTCGCCGCTGGGCCGCGAGACGGCTCTGGTCCGCGGCGAGTGGACCGACGACGGCTGGCTGCGCGTGGCGGGCGGCGGCCGCGAGCCGTCGCTCGAGGTGACCGCGCCGGCGTCGGCTCGCCCATCCCCGTCCGCCGCGCGCGGACGCGAGATGGTCGTGACCTTCGACATTCAGGAGTTGCCCGGCGACTTCCAGAGTCTGCGCCAGCCCGCCGACGCGAGCTGGGCCGATCTCGAGGCACGGCCCGGCTACCTGCGCCTCGTCGGTAGGGAGTCGCTGGCATCGCGCCACCGGCAGAGCCTGCTGGCCCGGCGGCGCCAGGCCTTCGTATGCGAGGTCGAGACCATCGTGGAGGCCAGCCCGCGCGACTTCCAGCACCTGGCCGGGCTCGTGTGCTACTACGACACCCGCAACTACGTCTACCTGCACGTAACCCACGACGAGTCGCTGGGGCGAGTGGTGGCGCTGCTGCGGGCCGACGCCGGCGTCGTGCGGCGGCCGCCGCACTCGCCCATGGAGGCGCCCGGCGAGGGTCCCGTCCGGTTACGCATGACGCTCGATCACGACCGGCTCCGCTGCTGGGTCGCGACCGAGCCGGACGCCTGGCGGCCGCTCGGGCCACTGTTCGATGCCGCGCTGCTGTCCGACGAGTACGACGGCCTCGGCTTCACCGGCACCTTCCTGGGCATGGCGGCGCAGGATCTGCAGGGCACGGGCTTCGTCGCGGACTTCGAGCGTTTCGTCTACCGGGAGCCGGGCGAGTAGCGCCCCGAACCGGCCGGGCGTGGGCCCGGCCGGGCGCGGCAGCCGCGGCGCCCACGCCGGCTGCCGTCGGTCAGCGCGCACCCAGCAGCAGCTCGATGGTGAGCTGGTCGAGTCTCTCGAGATGGGTGGGGCGGTTGCGGAGCGCGTCGAGGTCGAAGGTGCGGCGGGCGATCCGCTCTGCGGACTCGGGGCTGTAGGCGGCGAGGTAGCCGTCGAGCTTGTCGTCCGCCACGCGGTGGCCGCGGACCAGCTGCTGGATCTCGGGGTCCGCGTCGAAGCGGGCAGCCTTGTCCTTGAGGATGAGGTAGCTGCGCATGCAGCCGCGAGCGAAGTCCCATACCCCGTCCTCGTCCTCCGTTCGCAGGGCGTGCGCGTCGAAGTGGCGAGGGCCGTCGTAGCCCGCATCCTCCAGCAGCTTGACGAGGAAGAACGCGCCCTTGAGGTTCTCGGCCGCAAAGCGGAGGTCCTGGTCGAAGCGACTCATGCGTTGGTCGTTCAGGTCGATGTGGAAAAGCTTGCCGGCGTCGAGCGCCTGGGCGACGGCATGCACGAAGTTCAGTCCGGCCATGGTCTCGTGCGCGAACTCGGGATTGACGCCGAAGCGCTCGGGTTGGTCCAGGGTGTGGATGAAGCCCAGCATGGAGCCGACGACCGGGAGATAGAGATCGCCGCGCGGCTCGTTGGGCTTGGCTTCGAGCGCGAAGCGCAGCGCGTAGTCCTGGTCGGCGGCGTACGCCGCCAGGAAGTCGAGGGACTCGCGGTAGCGCGCCAGCGCGTCGACGGCGTCGAGGGTGGCGTCCACCTCGCTGCCCTCCCGTCCGCCCCAGAAGACGAACGTGCCGGCGCCCAGCTCGACCCCGAGATCCATGGCCCGCATCACCTTCTGCACTGCGAAGCCGCGCACCCGGCTATCGGCGCAGCTGAGCGCGCCGTCCTTGAAGGCGGGGTCGCTGAACAGGTTGGTGGTGGCCATCGGCACGACCAGACCGTGGTCGTCGAGCGCCTGCTTGAACTCCCGCACGATGCGGTCGCGCTCGCCGCTCGTCGCATCGAGCGGCACCAGGTCGTTGTCGTGGAGGTTGACGCCCCAGGCGCCGATCTCCGCCAGCTTGCGCACCGTCTGCGTGGGGTCTCGGGCGGGCCGGGTGGGCAGTCCGAAGGGGTCCCTGCCGACGTTGCCGACGGTCCACAGGCCGAAGGTGAAGCGGTGCTCGGGACGGGGATCGAGATCACTCATGCTGCGCTCCTCACGTGACTCCGGGGGCCGCCGTCGGTCGCGACCTGAGCCGACCGGGCGGCTCGCCCCGCACCGCCGTCAGCGGCGCCGGCGGCCGAAGAGGCCGCGCGGGGCTTCCTCGCGGGCCTCTGCCTCCTCCAGTGCGCCGATCAGCGCACGGTTTCGGCGCTCCAGATCGGTGATCCGGTGCTTCAGCGCGTCGACGGTGTCGTCGGCATCCTCGTCGGCGGCGTGGGCCGCGGGCGCCGGATCCTCGGCTGGCAACGTGACGGGCTGCGACGTGGCCGCTGCGGGTCGGGCCGCTGTGCCCGCGTCCGCGGCGGTGCCGGGCTCGCCGCTGACGGCTCCGCCAGCGGCAGTCGGCGTCGTCTCCGGTCCGGACGCGTTCGCCGGTTCCGCGTCCGCTGACGGCATCGCCATGGGCGTCGCCGGATCGGAGCCGGGGATGAACGTCGGCGGTACGTCCGTGCCGTCGCGATGCGTCGCCAGGCCGGCCTCCAGGCGGGCCAGGCGGCGCTTGAGCGACGCCACCTCTTCACGGAGCTCCTCGTTCTCGCGGTACAGCGCCTCGGTCACGCTGTCCATGGCGGACGTGTCCTGGCCGGAGCCGGCCAGGTCGTGGATGGCTTCCTCGATGATGACGGTGTTCGTCGTTCCCCGCCGCGATGCGTCGCCGGAGCGCGCCTGCCTGCGTCGCAGGAGCTGGTTGACCTTGTCGCGCAGCCCCTTGTCGCCGAGTGGCTTCTGCAGGAAGAGGTCGGCGCCGACGCTGCGCGCGACTTGCCGGAGGTCGGTCGACAGGCCGCCTTGGCCGGGCGGTTTGGTGGTGAGGATCACGGGCACGTTCGAAAGCCGCTTCACGGCCTTGAGCTTGCGGCAGATCACGTCGCCGCCGACGTCGGGCAGCTCCAGCGCGAGGATGGCGAGGTGGGGCGTGTGCTCCTTGAGGTACTCCAGCGTGTCGCGACCGTTCCCGGCGTTGACGATCTGGAAGGCCTCCTGCGCCAGCAGCATGTCGACGAGCTGACGCTGCAGCGGGTCGGGGTCGGCCAGAAGGATCGTCCAGGTGGGCATGGCTACGACCACGACGATACCACGGCGCCGGCCGCTCGCTCCGCGCCGGGGTAGCATGGCCGCCATGTCCTGGCAGGGGCTGGCGATCGGTCTCGCCGCCGGTGTCTTCGGCGGCGTCGGCGGGCTGGGGGGCGGCGTGGTGATGGTGCCGCTCCTGGGGCTCTGGCTGGGTCTGCCGCAACATCGCGCTCACGGCACCAGCCTGGTTGCGGTGGTCGTGACCGGGCTCGTCGGCGTGATCCCGTACGCCATGCAGGGGGCCGTCGCGCTGCGCCTGTCGGTGGTGCTGGCGGCGGCGTCGATCGTCGGCTCGTCGCTGGCCGCAGGGTTCAGCCCGCTGGTGCCGGCGCGGGCGCTCAGGCGCGTGTTCGGGATACTGCTCATCGCGACCGGCGCCAGCCTGCCGTTCGACCTGCTGCTACCCGCGCACGGCATCGTGGCCGCCTGGGCGTTGCCGGCCGGGCTCGCCACCGGCCTGGTCGCCGGTGCCGTGGCGGGGCTGCTCGGCGTCGGCGGCGGCTCGGTGATGGTGCCGATGCTGGTGCTGCTGTTCGGGTTCGGGCAGCACCTCGCGCAGGGCACCAGCCTGGCGGTGATGGTGCCCGCGGCCCTGGCGGGGAGCGTCCAGCACGTGCGCCATCGCCACGTCGAGGCTTCCGTCGCACCGGCGCTTGCGATCGGCGTCGCGGCCGGAGCCTACCTCGGCGGCCGTGCCGCGCTGGCGTTGCCGGACCAGACGCTCAGGTGGCTCTTCGCCGCCCTCCTGCTGACCACCGGAGTGCGCTATGTGTGGACGAGCCGGCCCCGGCCCGTGGTGCGCTGAGGTCGTGCGCGTCCCGCCACCGTCCGCCAGGTGGGTTGCGGGTCCGGTCGGTCGGCGCGGCATCCAGGTGAGCGGACGCTCGGCCCGGGCGCAGCGCTTTGGGATGCGGGCTGCTCAGGCGTCCGCCCGCTGCAGCGGCAGGTTGGCCGTGAACACCATGCGATCGCCGTGCTGCTCGAGCTTCACGTCGTAGTCGGACTCGGCGGCCGGGAAGTACTTGATCATCACGCCCATCAGCTCCTGCTTGAGCTGCTCCATGCGTCCCGGCGACAGCTTGGCGCGGTCGTAGGAGAGCACCAGCTTGAGACGTTCCTTGACACTGTCCTTGCTGCGCTTGCGACCGAACAGGCCGAACATCAGCTGCCTCCAAACAACCGCCTGAGCCCCGTCAGCAGGCCGCCCTGCACCTGCAGCTGCGCGTACGGCACATCCTCGCCCCGGATGCGCCTGGCGATGTCACGGAAGGCGCCACCCGCCCCGTTGCGGCTGACCTCGTCCAGCGCGGCCGGGCTGCCCACGTTGGTGGATACCAGGATGCGTTCGTCCTCGGGCACGATGCCGATGAGCTTGATGCCGAGGATCTCCATCACGTCGTTGACCTCGAGCATGTCGCCGCGCTTCACCATCTCGGGGCGGATCCGGTTCACGACCAGCCGCACGTCGGGGATCTCGCGGGCTTCGAGCAGGCCGATGATGCGGTCGGCGTCGCGCACGCTCGAGACCTCGGGGTTGACCACCACCAGCGCGCCGTCGGCGGCGCTTGCGGCCGTCTGGAAGCCGGACTCGATGCCCGCGGGACTGTCGATCAGCACACGGTCGAAGCCCTCCTCATCGGTGAGCATGCGAACCGTGTCCTTCATGCGCGTCTCCGACAGGGAGCTCTTGTCGTTCGTCTGCGAGGCGGGCAGCAGGTGAAGCGTCTCGACCCGCTTGTCGCGCACGAGCGCCTGCCGAAGCCGGCAGCGCCCCTCGAACACGTCGATGAGGTCGAACACCACACGTCCCTCGAGTCCCATCACGACGTCCAGGTTGCGTAGCCCCACGTCGGTGTCGATGACGCAGACCCTCTCCCCCTGGCGCGCCAGCGCGGCGCCGACGTTTGCGGTGGTGGTGGTCTTGCCGACGCCACCCTTGCCGGACGTCACGACGATGGCTCTAGCGTTCACAGTGGGTGCTCCTCCTCCGGCGGCGCCGAGCGCCAGAACGTCGCGGTTGACCACGGCCTTGCGGGACTATACCATCGCCCGCGCGCCGCTCCTGCCACCCACACGGCGGCCTCGGGCAGTACCGAAACGCCGTCGTGCAGGCCACTCAGGCGCTACTGAGGTTGGCGTACTTGACCAGCAGGCGCTTGGCTCCGGCGGCGTCGAACACCACCGTCACCTCCGCGCGGGCGCCCTCGCCGCTGACGCCCACCACGGTGCCGACGCCGAACTTGGGATGGCGCACCTTCTCGCCCCCGCGGTAAGCGGCGATGTCGGCCTCGCCGTTGCGGTCGCTGGCCGTAGAGACGGCCGGTGGCCGCCAGCGTGCCGCCAGCCGCTTGGTGAGGTGCCGTGGGTCCCCGAGGTCCTGGCCGAACACGTCGACCTCGCGCAGGAGCTCGCTGGGTATGTCCTCGAGGAAGCGGCTGGGCCGGGCGATCTCGGTGCGACCGAAGGTCATCCGCGCTTCGCAGTGCACCAGCGTCAGCTCCTCCTGGGCGCGGGTGATACCCACGTAGAGCAGCCGCCGTTCCTCCTCGATCTCCTGCAGGCTGCCGGTCGCGCTGCGGTGCGGCATCAGGTTCTCCTCCATGCCCACCAGGAACACCACCGGGAACTCCAACCCCTTGGCGTTGTGTAGCGTCATGAGCGTCACGGCGTCGTCGTCCACCTCGCCGTTGACGGCTTGCACGGCGCGGTCGTCGACACTGCTGAGCAGGGAGGCCTCGTCGAGGAACTCGGCGATCGAGCCGCCGGCTTCCTCCTGCCACTCCGCTACCGCATTGAGCAGCTCCTCGAGGTTCTCGATGCGTCCCTGGGCATCGTAGCCTCCCTCGTCCTTGAGGGCCTGCATGGTGCCGCTCTGGTCGATCACCGCCTTGAGGAAGTTCGCCGCGGGCAGCTCCTCCGCCTCCCGCGACAGGTCCTGCATGAGCTCCAGGAACGCCTGCACGCGCCTGACCGCGGGCGTGCCCGTTAGCGCCTCCTGGACCTGCTTCAGCGCCTCCGAGAAGGGCACGCCGCGGCGGCCGGCCCAGGCGACCAGCCGGTCCTCGGAGGTCTTGCCGATGCCGCGCTTCGGGCGATTGAGGATGCGTCGCCACGATACGTCGTCCGCGGGATTGAGCGCGGCCCGTGCGTAGCTCAGAACGTCCTTGACCTCGCGCCGCTCGTAGAAGCCCACGCCGCCCACGATGCGCGCCGGGATGCCTGCGCGCCTCAGCGCCTCCTCCAACACCCGGGACTGGGCGTTGGTGCGGTAGAGGACGGCCACCTCCCGGAACCTCAGGTCGCGTTCCGAGCGCAACCGCTCGACCGTGCGCGCCACGAAGTCGGCCTCGGCCCGGTGATCGGCGGCCCGGTAGAGCCGCACCTTGGCCCCCGCTCCCTTCACCGGCCGCAGTTGCTTCTCGAGCCGCCCCTGGTTGTGCAAGATGACGGCGTTCGCCACATCCAGCACGCTGCCTACCGAGCGGTAGTTGAGCTCGAGGCGATACACGGCGGCATCCTCGTAATCGCGTTGGAAGTCGAGGATGTTGCGCACGTCCGCGCCGCGGAACGCGTAGATGCTCTGGTCGGGGTCACCCACCACCAGCAGGTTCCGGTACTTGTCGGCGAGCTGATGGGTGAGTCGATACTGGGCCTGGTTGGTGTCCTGGTACTCGTCGACGTGGATGAACACGGCGCGCTGCTGGACGCGGTCGAGAACGTCGGGGGCTTCATCGAACAGCTCGACGGTGCGGCCGAGGATGTCGTTGAAGTCCACCGCGTTGGCGCGCTCCAGGCGGCCCTGATAGCGGCGGTAGACCTCTGCGGCCAGGTCGAGCGGCAGCCCCGCCACGCGGTCGCCGTAGGCCCTCTCGCCCTCGCTCAGGAGCGCGTCCGGCGTCCACAGCTGCGACTTGGCGCGGTCGATGATGCTACGCAGGGCCCGCGGGTTGGCATCCTGGAGGCCGCGGACGTGCTGCAGCACGTCCTTGATGAGATCGAGCTGGTCACTGTCGTCGTAGATACCGAAGCCGACCTGCAGCCCGATGCGCTCCCCGTAGCTGCGCAGCACCCGCAGGCAGGCGGCGTGGAAGGTAGCGACCCAGAGGTCGCGGGCGGGCTCGCCGATGAGCTCCGCAACGCGCTCCTTGAGCTCGCCGGCGGCCTTGTTGGTGAAGGTGACGGCGAGCACCTGCTGCGGGTAGACGCCGTGCTCGGCCATCAGGTAGGCGATGCGGTGCACGATCGTGCGCGTCTTGCCGGAGCCGGCGCCGGCAAGCACCAGGGCCGGACCCTGGTAGTGGCGGACGGCGGCGCGCTGCTCGTCGTTCAGGGGGTCGAGCAGCGGGTGTCGCGGCGCGGGTTCGTCGGGCGGGGGGCGTTGGGGCACGGCGTCGCCATCTTACCGCGGGTTGCGCCGGCCCCCGGATGCGGCCGGTGCACGCCGCACCCCGGGCCGCGCGGCGTTAGGCTGTGGCCGTGGTCCGAGCGATATGCTTCGATCTCGACGGCACGCTGGCGCGCTACGGGGGCGGCTTCCGGTCGTTCGTGGGGCTTCTGCGCCACGAGCTGTTGCTCGAGAGCGATCTGGACCGCGTCGCGCAGCTCCTCCAAGAGGAGATCGCCCGTGACGGGCCTTTGACGTTGGAGAGCGCGCTGACGCGCACGCTGGGCCGCCTCGAGCAGCGGCCGCCACCGGACCTGCCCG
>Ga0307441_1001012_pt1 | contig 10054 bp, 10 predicted proteins | sample SalMarWE160420MG_FD_202149 | JGI IMG/M metagenome (GOLD analysis project Ga0307441, IMG submission 202149) | Salt marsh sediment microbial communities from the Plum Island Ecosystem LTER, Massachusetts, United States - WE1604-20 | ecosystem: Environmental > Aquatic > Marine > Intertidal zone >... | reverse complement strand
CGAGCCAATTTACGAAAATGGACCCGAAAGGTCAAGCGTTAAGAGAGGGTGCGCAAAAGTGTGCGCACCCTCACCTGCAGAACTCTATTTGATAATATGCAGCCAGTCTCCGAGCAGGTACTGTATCCTGCCGATCAGAAGGCTTATTCGGCCCATGACAGTGAACCCGAAGGTCGCTCCGAAACCGAGCATGATTACCCAGATACCTATCTTCGAACCGGTACCGAAGAACAACCCCTTGTGCGGCTTCGAGAAGAAGAAGTAGATAAGCGCGGCAAGGGTTCCTAAGATCAGTACGATATTACCCGCCACTTCTGACCAGTTCATACCACTTACGTACAATGGTGCCATGGCTCCCTCAAGCTGACGGAGAACCCAGGCTTTCATTGTCAGAGGAAAACTAACACCCATCGAGGTTCCCATAAGGAACGCAATCGGGTACCTGGAGAGCCAGGCTATAGATGGTATAAATCTGGTTATGTAGAGGAGTCCGAGGATAGCCGGAATTATAAGAATCCAGTGGCTTCCGGCCAGTAGAGGCTCGATCAGTCTTGGTTTAAGAGTAATATCGTATGTGATAGATATTGTGTATCCAAGAGATACCCCGACGACCAGATGCTCGGCCAGCCTGTAAAGCGGGTTCTCCTTGTAAAGGAAGGAGTAGATCGCAAGGGTGAAGAAAGCTCCTACCCAGATTCCTATGGTTTCGTACATTTCCTACCCCCTTCCCTTGAGTGCTGTTTTTTTGTGAAAACCACCGGCGAAGAAGGCAATGTTACCCATGATGATCAGGAAGATTATCAATAGATGTGCAGCCGACTGAACATCCATACCGGTGAAGGCCTTACCGGTGGTAACCGTTACCCCGTTCTCGTAAAGCAGAACCTCGTACTCGGCTGCTCCGCGGAGGCCACCCATCTGGCCGATTATCTGCCCTGACTGAATGTAAGGGTAGTAATCGGTTGCCATGACTGCTGTAACACCGAAGGCAACCGGCATCCCGATCTTCTCCCTGGCATATGTAATCCACCATACGCAGGCACCCGAACCCGAACAGGAGAGTGCAAGGTCAACTTCCCTGAGGCTTTTATGGTCCCTGAGCATTGGCATTTCTCCAGTTGAATTACCGTGTGCATCCTGTGGGTACTGCGCCTCTATGGAGTTAGTCATCCCAAGAATCACAAGGTTGAATACTGGAGCATAACCCAGCAACGCGTAATCGCGTCCTTCGAATATCCATCCGGAGCAGCCTTCGGGAAGAACATTACCTTCACTCTCCCAGGCGGAAACCAATTCGTCCTTGTCCACTATTCCAGCATCACGGAGAGCAGACCAATCTTCAAAGGACACACTCTCGTAGAAATCCGGAATTGCAGGGTCGGTTACGTAATGAAGAGCCCCGATAGCCATACCATGCCCAAGTGGTTGATTTGCAGTTAGAAACACCGATACATCGTTATGTAATGCGTGCCGCATAACCGCTATTGCCATAGGCGTATTCTCAGCCTGCGTACCGGGGGCATAATCGAAACTGATAAATATTGCATCATCCTTGCCCAGCTCATTGACGTAGTCGAAAATGTTTTCAACTTCCACCGTAGTGCTGACCGGCATTCCAATCCCGATAAGGAAAGGAACGATTGAAACTACACCGATCGCAAGGAAGATCCAGCGCCGGTCTATGTTAAGCATTTTTTCCCAGATATTCACGGCACTCACCTACTTCCCTGCTCCGCCGAGCCAGTTGCGCTCGACACCGAAAATGATTTTTAGATTTGTCGCCAGGATACCGAATCCAACTCCCAGCATGATCGCCCTCTTTGCTGCAAGATTAGGGTATCGCAGTATCCACAGCCCGGTCTCAGGCAGCCATCTTCCCAGCATCTCGCCGATGGGAACCTGGCCGAGCATCACTATCACAGCTGCCAGCAGCAGGACTGTCGCCAGGGCAGACTTGGCCCTGAAAGCCCTGAACGCGGCACTTGCTATGTAGAACGCGAGCAGGCTGAACATTGTTGCCTGGATGGGAACCTGTATATGCATGAATACGAAATCGAAGATACCTGGCTCTTCCATTCCACCCCATAGTGACTGGGGCCAGATCAGCGCGAAGAATGGCATACCGTACAAAGGTATCAGAACGGCCCAGCTGAACTGCCAGTTCTTCGCCTTCCTTCGTATCTTGTGAGAATGTACCCTTGTAAGGCTTCCTACACCGAGTATCAGCGCGAAAGCTCCAACAATAGGTGCCCATTCAGTATAGTAATTGAATATGTTCTGAGAGTACTGATGGGGAATGAAATACTGAACTATCATCAGTATTCCGCCCACCAAAACAATCATCAGCGGAACAGTTCTTTTCACTGCTCAAACTCCTTTCCGGTGGGCTTAATCAATGATAGGACTGGTTACTATGTTTCTAAGCCAGTCCAGAATATGAGTGTCTGCTACAATGTCGATAATTCCAAAGATCAATGCCAGAGTTATGAAAACCATGATTATAGCCTTGCATGAATCCTGACCCTTCACCGCTCCGATCTGCTTCGGTTCGCGGCCGAGGTATGCGCTTGCCGCATACAGTTCCTCACCTATCAGTGTGTAATCGCATGTAGTAATGAAGAACGGAAGCTGCGTGACAGCATCAGTACCCGCTATCTGGATTGCCCCCGACAGGGAACCCGTCTCGGCCAGGATCAGAGATTCTGCCCAGAACATGCCCAGATAAAAGTTGGTCGCCGGCTTCTCCCTCATCATTATTCCGTTCACACCCGCCACGAAGGCGAACTGGCTGTCGGTCAGGAAAAATACCGAGTCAGGATCGTAGGCATCGGGTCTTCCCGCCTCGAGATATGCCTGTTTCACAACTTCATCAGCAACGGTATAGACTATGGGATCACGGTTGGGGACCAGAAGAGGTGTCTGGTACAGCGCTATTTTTTTGGCAACCCTGCTGAGAATGGTAAGGCTGGCAATTGTCGCCACATCTGAAATAGTGGAAAGGCCGGGAACGTAGAGAACCGGCTTACCCATTTCCGTTGCGCGGCCGATGGCTTCATCTATGGCTTCTATTCCGGCTATGGGTCTGAGGTACATTTTAAAACCCCTTTGAGCCTTTCCGAAATAGTAGAAGATAAGGAAGATGAAGAGGGCTCCGGCAATCAGTACTCGAGTTTTACCGGTATGGTAAAATTCACCCTGTGATACAATTTCAGCCCGGCAGACGGGACCGAAGAATTCCTCACCGGTAATACTTGTTGAAGCAACCTTGTATTCGTATAGAATTCCTGGTTCTATCGGATACTCCGGGTCGTAGCCATCGATGAACTCCGTAGGTTCAATGACAGGGATAATCTTAACGAGGCTCCAGTCTTCGTTGCCCTCATCCGATACTGCCCGTCTGTAGATGTTGTAGGCAAGGATGCCTTCTAAATCGGCTGGCGGCTCGAAATAAACCTCCAGCTGATCTCCGGCATCGTTGTCACGATCTAGCACTGTAACAGCGCCAGGAATATCGAGTCCGGGATCAGGTTCCTCCAGCTGTTCTCCTGCTACTGGTGTCAATATTTCGTCAACACCCTGGGCAACTGACAGAGAAGGCAGCAGAAGGAGAATCATGAGGGCTGGAACATTTTTCCAGTTTTTCCGCATGTATCCACCTTTCGGTTGAATGATCATAAACTTCTATTGAAAGAATTCGTTGATCTTGCGGGCTACTTCCGCTCCGACTCGTTTCGAAGCTGCGGAACTTCCGGCTCCGATATGCGGCGTAGCCACTGTTCTTTCGTATTCCGCAAGGGCGTTTCCCTTTGCGGGCTCTTGTTCGTAAACATCAACCCCTGCACCGAAAACCTTACCGGATTTCATGGCTTCAAGAAGAGCGGCCTCGTTGACCGTACCCCCTCTGGCGCAGTTCACAATAACTACCCCATCCTTCATCATATTGAACTGGGGAGTGTCCAGAAGGTAATGCGTATCCTTGTTGTGGGGAATGTGAAGGCTGATAAAATCAGATCTTCTGCAGAGTGTATCCAGATCGACCTTCTGCGCTCCCTCAGCGTCATCGATGAAGGGATCGTAGAAAAGAACGTTCATATCGAATGCCTTTGCTCTTTTAGCGACTTCCTGCGAAATGCGTCCGTATCCTATCAGGCCGAGTGTGGAATTCCAGAGTTCCTTGCCCTTGCCGTAGGCTTTCTTGTTCCATTCACCCTTTTTCATGGTGCAGTTTGCAGGTCCAAGAAAGCGGCTGCAGGCGAGCATATGTGCAAGTGCAAGCTCCGCTACGGCAACACTGCTGGCAGCCGGTGTATTCTGAACCGCAATACCCAGCGCGGCGGCATCATCGAGGTCGATATTATCAAGGCCCACACCTCCGCGAACGATAAGCTTGAGGTTTCCCCTTGCAGCTACCTCGAGAACCGGCTTTCTGACTTTCGTCGCACTGCGGACGACAAGAGCGTCGAATTCAGGTGCGGTTTCAAGAAGTTCTTCGGGGGTCATACCTGTTTTCTCGACTACTTCATGGCCACCTTTACGGATTGCCTCGAGGGCATCCTCGGCAACCGCGTCACAGATAAGCACTCGTGCCATTTAATTCCTCCTGTTTCAGATATTAGAATAAAGATATGCAACGTGTCCCAAGATATGAAGCATCCTACAGATGAGCGTATGAGAAGTCAATAACAGAGGCGTTTTTTTACTTCCTAATACTATCCGAGCAGCCTCTCCGCATTCTCAGCTATTGCTGTTGATGTCAGGCCGAACCTGTCTCTCAGCTCAAACGGTGACCCGCTTGTGCCGAAACTGTCAGGTACGGCGATAGATGCCACCGGTACAGGCAATTCAAGTGCCAGAACCTCTGCAACAGCTCCGAAGAGTCCACCGGAGATCTGGTGATCCTCCGCCACTACTACAGCGCCAGTGCTACCTGCCTGCTCGAGAAGGAGTTCCCGGTCGATCGGTTTAACGGAAACCATATCGATCACTCCGGCTGATATTCCTTTCTTACGGAGAATGGAAGATGCCTCCAAAGAGATGCTTACCATAACGCCACACGCAACCAGAGTAACATCGTTCCCTTCCTCAAGCAGGTTCCCTCTGCCGATACGCACCGGTTCTTCCATACCGTATACCTGCGGTACAGGATCCCTTCCGAAGCGGATGAAAACCGGACCACCTGTATTGAGAGAGGCAAGCACTGAAGCTTTTGTCTGATTCGAATCCGCAGGTACAAGTACCTTCATATTGGGCAGAACCCGCATCAGAGCAATATCTTCCAGGGCCTGGTGTGTAGCTCCATCAGGACCCACACTGATTCCACCATGAGCACCGCCTATCCTGACATCAAGGTTCATGTAACAGATATCGGTCCTGATCTGATCCCAGGCCCGGCCTGCCACGAACACACCGTACGTTCCAACAAATGGGATGAAACCCTCAAGTGCCAACCCGGCAGCTTCTCCCAGCATATCCTGCTCGCTTACTCCAAGGTTGAAAAACCTTTCGGGGAACTCCTCACCGAAGGAACTGCTTCCAATGGAACGTGAAACATCTCCCTCTATAACAACAACCCGGCTGTTCTCTCTGCCGGCCTGAAGAATTCCTTCTACGTATCCTTCCTTAGTCGCTTTGAGGTTATTCACGAAAGGCCCTCCCGTATCTCCCTCAATGCCGTATCGTACTCCTCTTCATCCGGGCATCTTCCATGCCACTTGCAGGTGCCTTCCATAAACGAAACACCCTTTCCCTTTACAGTATTGGCTATGATGACCGATGGGTAAGGAGTTTCTCTGCAATGCTCAAATGCCTTCTCAAGTGAAGGAAAACTGTGACCCTCTGCCACTATTACATCCCATCCGAACGCAAGCCACTTATCGACAAGAGGTTCTATCTCCATAACCTCGGATACATTTCCGTCAAGCTGCACCCTGTTCCTGTCTACTATTGCTGTCAGATGCTGCAGGTTGTAATGGGACGCAGTCATCGCTGCTTCCCATACACTCCCTTCCTGTAGCTCTCCATCCCCGAGCAGGCAGTAAACTCGGTTATTATTCTTATTAAGTCTCATCCCGTGGGCTAGCCCGCAGGCTATTGAAAGACCGTGCCCAAGACTGCCCGTTGATGCATCAAGTCCCTGTAGATTCAGCATATTCGGATGCCCCTGAAGCCTTGAGCCAAGTTTTCTGAATGTACTCAGCTCCGAAGGGTCGAAATATCCCCGTCTTGCGAGAACCGAATACAATGCGGGGCATGCGTGCCCTTTTGACAGAATGAACTTGTCCCTCCCATTCCATCGGGGTTCCCCGGGACGGACATTCATTACATTCCAGTATAGTTCAACAAGTATCTCAACCGCAGAAAAAGAGCCTCCCGGATGCCCGCTTCCGGCAGCCCGTATCATCTCGAGTACATCCATTCGAATCCTCATGGACAGTTCAAGCAGCTGAGTATTATCCATCATGAAATTACTTATTCCAGTCAGAGAGAAATTTCTGCAGGCCGATATCGGTCAACGGATGCTTAACCATTTTCCTAACAATGGAAGCGGGAACGGTAGCTATATGAGCTCCGGCAAGAGCCGCCTGCTCAACATGCTGTGTATGCCTTATACTCGCGGCTATTATCTGTGTCTGAAATCCGTGAAGGTCGTATATCTCTGCAAGATCGGATACAACCTGCATACCTGGAGTTCCAATATCATCCAGCCTCCCAACGAAAGGGCTTGCGAAGGAGGCTCCTGCAAGTGCAGCGGCATATCCCTGAGCTGCGGAGAATACGAGTGTAACGTTACACGGTATCCCTTCCTTTTCCAGAACGGATACGGCTGCAAGACCCTCTTCACCCATGGGAATCTTGATTACCACATTCTCATGCCATTCTGCTTTCTCCCTGCCCTCTTTAATCATTCCTTCCCTGTCAGTACTTATTACCTCAGCGCTTATGGGGCCATCAACGATATCACAGATTTCACCTATCACTTCTCTGAAATCCCTTCCTTCCCTTGCGATAAGCGAAGGATTCGTCGTCACCCCCGACAGAATGCCCCAGGCAGCTATCTCCCTTATATCATCGACGTTTGCAGTATCGAGAAACAGTTTCATAATCTCCCTTTCAATCGATGTCCCTGATCGAACCTTTCTGTTTCAGAATTGGAATAGGTACATATCCTGTTACCAGTGTCTTGGTTTCGTCAAATCCGAAGTCCACTGTAATCCGCCATTCGGAACCTGTTTTTACAGCCTTCTTCACCAGTCCCTTACCGTATCTTGGATGGCTGATCAGATTCCCGCTGCTGTACACGACTGCTACCTTTTCCGGATCAGCCGTATCAGCTCTTTCCACCCGGCTGGAAAAGACCTCTGTAGCGGGAGGTATTCTGTTTCTACCACTCGCGATCTCATTTATGAATCTGGAGGGACCTGACTGGGAAACACCAGCTCTCTTTCTGTTGACAGCGCAGGTTAGAATCAGCCTCTCCTGAGCCCGCGTCATTCCTACGTAGAGAAGTCTCCTTTCCTCTTCCATATCGGAAGGAGCGAACTCCCCGGGCCTGATAAATGGAAGCATGCCCTCTTCAAGCCCAGCTATGAATACGGTATTGAATTCAAGGCCTTTCGCGCAGTGGAGGGTCATCAATGCGATCTTACCGCTGTTCTCGCCCTCGTACTCGTCTACCGTGGTAGCCAGGCTTATCTCCGTCATGAAACCATGCAGGCCTCCACCGGGAACGGCCTGATCGTATTCCGACACACTCCTCCTGAATTCCGCGATATTCTCAAGACGTGACTGATCGGTAATGTCTTCCGTATCGTACTGCCGGGCCAGGCCAGTGCTTTCAATGAGACTGTCAACAATTTCGGATGCCGATACTCCTTCGGATGCGTTTTCCTCAGCCATCCTGAACCATTCGCCAAGCGCCTTCAGCTGTTTTGATGCCCTGTGAGTGATGCCACTAATACTGCCCGAGATCAGCATCGCATCAACGGAGTCAAGTCTCTTTGAATCAACATATACGAAAAACGCCTCTCTGCCTTTCTTCCCAAGCCCCCTTGCAGGTTTGTTGATTATCCTTTCAAGGCTGAGTCGATCCTCATGATTGATAATGATTCTCAGATAAGCGATAATGTCCTTTATCTCCATCCGCTCGTAGAATCGCTGAGAACCTACAACTTCGTAATTGATACCATGCTTCCTGCATGCAGTTTCGAACTGTCGTGACTGAGCGTTCGTCCTGTACAGCACAGCTATCGAATCACCGGGACACGAACCGTCCTCAAGCAGCTCCGCTATCTCCCCAAGTATCCATTCAGCCTCTTCCGTTTCGTTGTATAGAGACCTTACCTTTATCGGATGACCGGCATCCTGCTTCGTCCAGAGAGTTTTTCCATGCCTTCTTCTGTTGTGATTAACAAGTGCGGATGCCCCCTGAAGTATATTGCCTGTTGATCTGTAATTCTCTTCAAGCCTGATAATTCTGGTGTCTGGAAAATCCTTCGAAAACTCCAGAATGTTCTCAACACATGCCCCTCTCCAGGCATATATCGACTGATCATCATCACCTACGACACATACGCCTGCTCCTTCTTTCGAGAGTTCCTTCAGAAGCTCATGCTGAACCCTGTTCGTATCCTGGTACTCATCAATCAGAATGTATGAGAACATCGAAGCATACAATTTCCTGATGTCATCATTTTGACGGAAGACGTGAAGAACACATGTCAATAAATCGTCAAAATCAAACGCACCCGAATTTTTCAATCTTTCCTGGTATTCGAGATAGACTTCTGCCAGATCAATATCCCTCTGGCTGTCCGCCTGCTGCATTGCTTCCTCCGCGGATATTCCCTCATTTTTATTCCTTGAGATATAACCTTTTGCAAGGCCGGGAGTAATTTTCGTCGAAGAATTAATACGCTTCAGGAGCCTTCTTATAAGAGTCTTCTGATCATCTGCATCGTATATGGTGTAGTTTTCACTGTACCCGAGATAGTGAGCTTCCCGCCTTAGAATCCAGGCACATATTGAATGGAAAGTCCCCATTCGAACCCTGCTTCCCTTTCCAGGAAGAATACTGTTAACCCGCTCCCTCATCTCCTGCGCAGCCTTATTCGTAAAAGTCATGGCAAGAATTTCCCATGGCTCCGCATAACCGTTCTCAATAATGTTCGCTATTTTCGCAGTAAGAACCCTTGTCTTGCCGCTTCCTGCTCCCGCAAGCACAAGAAGAGGTCCTTCAGTATACTCTACGGCCTCTCGCTGCCTGGGATTCAACTGGTCTTTTTTCATTATTGTATTCTAGTTGGTAAGAATATTGCTTCTATATAATTGTTCGGTATACAATACAAAAGTATTAGGAGATTTTCAAATGCAGAAACCTGGGTTGAAAAACTGACTGATGGTCACTTTCGGAGTGATAATCGTGTCAGCTTTCGCTTTTAGGATACTGCCGATCTGACCCCCTCCCTGATCGGCTGTAAAAAGCGATTTGTGACCCAGGACTTGAGCAGGCAACTGGTTGACCCCTCCAGTTGCCTGCACTACTATTCATCAAATTTATCATACATTAATGATAATCTCATCCCCTTGACTCCAACTCATCGGAATACTAAGCTGTTAATACAGAATGAAATGGATTTTACAGCATTTCTTTCTGTAATAGGAGGAATCGCCGCAATGAAGAATAAATCTGAAAGATTCAGAAGAACAGTCTGCTTTCTTATCATACTGATTCTTCCATCTGCTTCTACTGCCGTGATTCATCCGGGCAGGAAGTACCATGCGGTACCTACATTATCAGAGGCATATTTGAAGGCAGGTCAGCTTCTGCCAGGTTGGTGAAGCTATGACTTATAAGAGTATAATATTCTAATATATTGGTATTATAAACAGACATTATGTTCGGATGTCAGACCTGACCCCATGCACTATTTCCACGCTCCGGCTGCAGCCCAGCCTTCCAGCTCCCGCTTCTATCATTGCCAGAGCATCGCTGAGGGTTCTTATGCCCCCTGAAGCCTTTACGCCAAGTTCATCACCAACAGTGCGCTTCATGAGG
>Ga0307441_1001011_pt1 | contig 10054 bp, 8 predicted proteins | sample SalMarWE160420MG_FD_202149 | JGI IMG/M metagenome (GOLD analysis project Ga0307441, IMG submission 202149) | Salt marsh sediment microbial communities from the Plum Island Ecosystem LTER, Massachusetts, United States - WE1604-20 | ecosystem: Environmental > Aquatic > Marine > Intertidal zone >... | reverse complement strand
TCTGGGCAGTTCCGATGTCGAGCGGGATGTCGAGGCCGTGTTCTGCTGCACGGCGGCAACCATGCGGCGCTATGTCGGGTCGACGGACCGGCCCGGCCCCAACGACATCGCACATGTGGTGCGGTTCTGTTTGCGTGGACTGGGGGCCAGTTGATGCGCGCGGTTGTCTGTCGTTCCTACGGCACGCCGGAAGACCTGGTTGTCGAGGACGTCGACGATCCCGTCGCGGGCCCCGGCCAGCTGCTGGTAAGGGTCCACGCCGCGGCGGTCAATTTCCCCGACGTGCTGTTCATCGCCGGCAAATACCAGGTCAAAATCCCGCCGCCGTTCATACCCGGCAACGAGATCGCCGGCGAGGTGATCGCCGCCGGTGAGGGCGCGCCTTTCCGGCCCGGACAGCGGGTGTCCGGAACCACTTTCGGCGCGTTCGCCGAACGGGCATTGCTGGACGGCAGTCAGGCAGCGCTGGTGCCCGATGACGCCGACTTCGCGTCGGCCGCGGCCTTCGGCGTGACCTACCGCACCGCCTACCACGCGCTGCGCTCGGTTGCCCAAGTGGCAGCAGGGGATTGGGTGGTAGTGCTGGGTGCCGCCGGCGGCGTTGGCCTGGCCGCAGTCGATCTGGCGGTCGCGATGAAGGCCCGAGTCCTGGCCACCGCATCGAGTGCGGAGAAACTCAGGCTGTGCCGGCAGCGTGGCGCCGAGGCCACCGTGGACTACGATCGCGAGGACCTCAAGACCCGCATCCGCGAACTGACCGGCGACACCGCGCGAGTGGTGCTCGACCCGGTCGGCGGACCGTATGCCGAGCCGGCGCTGCGGGGTCTCGCCCGCGGCGGAACCTTCGTCACCCTGGGCTACGCGGCTGGGACAATCCCCGCGATCCCGCTCAATCTCGTATTGCTCAAGGACATCTGCGTGCGCGGCATGGAGATCCGCACCTTCCTGGCCGACCATCCCGCCGAAGCCATGCGCGACATGGCGGAGCTGACGCAGATGTTCGCCGCCGGCACCATCCGTCCCTACATCGGTGCGCGATTTCCATTGGAGGAAACGCCCGCAGCGCTGCGCTATGTGGCCGAGCGCAAGGTGCTGGGCAAAGTGGTGATCGACGTCGCGTGACGCCGGGAGGCCCGCGGACAGCGAACGGGCAATCCGAGGCGGACAACATGGTCCGGCCTATCTGGGGCGGTGCCGGATTACGCGTTAGAGCACGACGTTATCCGCGTTTCCGCTGATGTTTTCCCGGTGCGGCCGGTCCATGCTGGCTAGCATGAACGAGATTGGCCCGCGGGCGGACGCACCGCGGCTGAACTGGAGCGACCTGGGCATGACCGAATTGCCAACGGGAACGGTGACGTTGCTGTTGGCCGACGTCGAGGGCTCGACTCAGCTGTGGGAGACCCGACCGGAGGAGACAGCGGGCGCCCTCGCGCAATTGGACCACACCCTCGCCGAGGTCACCGCGGCTCACGACGGGGTGCGCCCGGTCGAGCAGGGCGAGGGCGACAGCTTCGTGGTGGCGTTCAGCCGCGCCAGCGACGCGGTGGCCTGCGCGCTGGCGCTGCAACGCGCACCACTGGCCCCGCTCCGGCTGCGCATCGGGATACACACCGGCGAGGTGCGGATTCGCGACCCGAAAGATCCGACCAACTACGTCGGCCCGACCATCAACCGCACCGCCCGGCTGCGCGAGCTGGCGCACGGCGGCCAGACCGTGCTTTCCGGGGCGACCGAGCCGTTGGTCGTCGATCAGCTCCCGGCCGGTGCCTGGCTGACCGACCTGGGCACCCATCCGCTGCGCGATCTACCGCGGCCGGAGCGGGTGGTGCAACTGTGCCATCCCGACCTGCGCAACGAGTTTCCCCCGCTACGCCTGCCGAAGGCGGTTGCCGCGCACGGGCTTCCAGCGCAGCTGACGAATTTCATCGGCCGCGACGCGGAAATGACCCACGTGCGGCAACTGCTGACCGAGCATCGTTTGGTGACCCTCACCGGGGCCGGCGGCGTGGGCAAAACCCGTCTGGCGGTGCGGATCGCCGCCAAGATGGCGGGCGAGTTCGACGACGGGGTGTGGTACGTCGATCTGGCGCCGATCACCGACCCCGACGCGGTCCCGACCTCGATGATGCGCGCGCTGGGCCTGACCAACCAACCGGGACGGTCGACGACGGACACGCTGCTGCGGTTCGTTGCCGACCACCGGATGCTGGTCGTCCTCGACAATTGTGAGCATCTTCTCGACGCGATCGCGGCACTGGTCGTGGCCCTGCTCGGCGCTTCGGATACGTTGACGCTGCTCGCTACCAGTCGCGAGCCCATCGGCGTGCCCGGCGAGGTCACCTGGCGGGTGCCGTCGCTGTCGCTGACCGACGAGGCCATCGACTTGTTCGGCGACCGGGCCCGCCGGGTGGTGCCCGACTTCACGGTCGACGACGAAACGCAAGCCGCGGTGGTGGAGATCTGCCGTCGTCTCGACGGAATTCCGCTGGCGATCGAGCTGGCGGCGGCGCGCGTCCGCGCGCTCTCGCTGCGCGAGATCGTCGATGGCCTGCACGACCGGTTCCGGTTGCTGACCGGCGGTGCCCGCACCGCCGTGCGCCGCCAGCAGACCCTGCACGCATCGGTGGACTGGTCACATGCGCTGCTGAGCGAGCCCGAGCGGGTCTTGTTCCGCAGGCTGGCGGTATTCTTCGGCGGCTTCGATCTCGACGCCGCCCAGGCCGTCGGCGGCAGCGAAAGCATGCAGCGCTTTCAGGTGCTCGACCAGCTCACCCTGCTGGTCGACAAGTCGCTCGTGGCGACCGAAAATGCCGGCGACCGAACCAGATACCGATTGCTGGAGACCGTCCGGCAATACGCGCTGGAAAAGCTCGCCGAATCCGGCGAGGCCGATTCCGCACGCAGTCGCCACCGCGACCACTACGCGGCGATGGCGGCGCCGCTCGACGCCCCGACAGGCTCCGACCACGAGCAGCGTCTCGAGCAAGCCGAAATCGAGATCGACAACCTGCGCGCCGCGTTCGCCTGGTGCCGCGACAACTCCGATGCTGAACGGGCTTTGGCGCTGGCCGCGTCGCTGCAGCCGTTGTGGCTTACCCGGGGGCGCATCCGGGAAGGGCTGGCCTGGTTCAACTCGGCTCTGGCGGACCTCGACACGCAGCACCTCGACGCCGCGGCCGCGGTGCGCGTCCGAGCCTTGGTCGACAAAGCCGTGCTCGACGCATGGGCCGGCGACATGGATGCCATAGACGCGGCGGAGGAAGCCCTGGCGATTGCACGCGGTCTCGATGACCCGGCGCTGTTGGTGCGGGCGTTGACCGCATGCACGATCCTCGCGACCTTCAACGTCGAGGCCGCCCGGTCCTACTTCGGCGAGGCGATCGGCCTGGCCCGCGAGCTCGGCGACAAATGGAGATTGAGCCAGCTGCTCGGTTGGCAGGCGTACGCGGCGATCGTCGCGGGTGATCCCGTGGAAGCGCGCGCCGCCGCCGTCGAAGGCCGCGACTTCGCGGACGCGATCGGTGACAGGTTTCATTCGAGTGAGTGCCGGTTGTGGCTCGGCTGGGCCCAGATGTGGCAAGGGGAAATCACCGATGCGCTCGCGCAATTCGCCGGGGTGATCACCGAGGGCGAGGCGGCTCACGACATGATTTCGGTCGTGATCGGCCTGACGGCCCGGGGCATGTCGCTCGCATTTCGCGGCGACGCGGATGCGGCTCGAGCCGCCGCCGGCGCGGCCATCGAAAGCGGCGTGGACCTCGCGGGCCTCTACGAGGGCCTTGCCTACGGGGCACTGGCTATCGCGGCGCTCGCCGCGGGCGATCCAGCCGTGGCCCGGGAGGCAAGCGATGCGGCGGTGCGGCTCACGCAGCCCGAGATCAACACGACATACCTGAGTGTGGCGGCGCAGGCCGCACTGGCATCCGGGGATCTGCAGGCGGCTCGACGCTGCGCGGACGACGCGGTCGCGGGCACGACAGCCAGGCCGTATTTCGCCATGGAGGCCCTTGCGGTACGCGCCCGCGTGGCGATCGCAGATGGAGAACACGACCTCGCCGAACGGGACGCCCACGAGGCTCTCGCACGCGGTGCCGGCGTCCGGGCCTACGTGGGCATCCCGGACATCCTGGAGTGCCTCGCGGGCCTGGCGGGCGATGCCGGCAGTCACCGCGAATCGGCCCGGCTCTTCGGCGCGGCCGAGGCGATGCGGGAACGAATGGGCACGGCGCGGTTCGAGATCAACGACCGCGATTACGAAGCCGCTGTCACGGCTCTCCGTAACGCGGTGGACGACAGCGATTTTGCAGCCGCGTGGGCGGAGGGCGCCGGTCTGTCCTCCGACGAGGCGATCGCCTACGCGCAACGCGGCCGCGGCGAACGTAAGCGGCCCGCAACCGGCTGGGCATCGCTGACGCCGGCCGAGCTCGACGTGGTCCGGCTCGTTGGTGACGGCCTCAGCAATACCGATATCGCCACCAGGCTTTTCGTCTCACCGCGTACCGTGCAGTCGCACCTCACCCACGTCTACAACAAGCTCGGTGTCACCTCCCGGGTGCAACTCGCCCGAGAAGCGGCCCGCCGGATCTGAAGCGCCGCAACGCCCGGCTACGGCGTGACGATATTGAAATTCGGGTCTGCTCGGTCAAGCACACCCAGAAAAGCCTCTAGCGCGGCCTGGTCGCCGGATATCTCCAACCCCGGTGAGGTGAAGTCACCCATGGCCACCGCCAAGAGCCGGACCTTACTGTCCAGCTTGATGCCGACGACAGCGGTCGCGGGGTCGGCCGGTACCTTGCGGTAAACGAGCACCCCGTTGCGCAGGGTGAGCCGGTAGTTGATCGCCAGATCGGCGAAAGAGATGTCGATTGTGACGTCGAGATCCCAGCTGCGCGGCCCGTCGACGCGGATGGCGAGTGCGTCGAAGATCTGCTCCGGTGTCAGCTGATTCAGCAACGACAGTGAAGTGGTCGTGGTCGCGGTGCCGAAATTACCCGCCCGCAATTCGGTTGCCCCACTCATGAAGAAGTTGCGCCAGGTCGCGTTTTCGGCTCCGTAAGCCAGCTGCTCGAGTGTGTCGGAGTACAGCGCGCGGGCTGCGACATGCTCGCTGTCGGTGAAGACCGCATGATCGAGCAAGGTTGCGGCCCATCGGAAGTCACCGGAGTCGAACGCCGCTTGCGCCAGCTCGACCACCCGGTCGATTCCGCCCATCGCCTCGACATATCGGGGGGCGAGGGCTTCGGGCGGATGGGGCCACAATCGGCCGGGGTTGCCGTCGAACCAACCCATGTAACGCTGGTAGATCGCTTTCACGTTGTGGCTGACCGACCCGTAATACCCGTGGGTATGCCAGGCCCGCTCCAACGCGGGCGGCATCCGGAACATTTCGGCAATTTCCACACCGGTGTAGCCCCGGTTGAGAAGTCGCAACGTCTGGTCGTGCAAATAGGCGTACAAGTCGCGCTGCAGTGACAAGAACTCGACAATGCTCTCTCGTCCCCATGTCGGCCAGTGGTGAGAAGCGAACACAACCTCGGCGCGGTCAGCAAAAGTGTCGATCGCCTCGGTGAGGTAGCCCGACCAGGCATGCGGGTCGCGCACCAGCGCACCGCGCAGCGTCAGCAGATTGTGCAGATTATGGGTGGCATTCTCGGCCATACACAATGCGCGAAATCGCGGGAAATAGAAATGCATTTCGGCGGGCGCCTCGCTCCCGGGCGCCATCTGGAATTCGATCTCCACCCCGTCGACGATGCGCTTCTCACCCGTCTCACGGATGTCGATGGTGGGCACGATAACGGCTACCTCGCCGGTGGACGTCGCCTGACCAAGGCCGCAGCCCACCTGATCAAGGGGTCCGCGCGGCAGCAGGGTGCCGTACATGTAGGTCGCCCGGCGCGTCATTGCGGGGCCGGCGTAGACATTCTCCTGGACCGCATGCTCGACGAAACCTTCCGGTGCCAGCACGGCCACCGCGCCGGCATCCACCTCCTCCTGTGAGGTGACGCCCAGAACGCCGCCGAAATGGTCGACATGGCTGTGGGTGTAGATCACCGCGACAACGGGCCGGTCACCGACTCGGTGCGTGCGGTACAACGCGAGCGCGGAAGCGGCGACCTCGGTGGACACCAGTGGGTCGATGACGATGATGCCGGTGTCGGTTTCGACGAACGTGACGTTGGAGAGGTCGAAGCCGCGGACCTGGTAGATGCCCGGCACCACTTCGTAGAGGCCTTGTTTGGCGGCCAGGGTCGACTGCCGCCACAGGCTGGGGTGCACCGATGTCGGCGCGGTACCACCGAGGAACGAATAGGCGTCGTTGTCCCACACCACGCGTCCGTCGGCCGCCCTGATGACGCACGGTGACAAGGCCGCGATGAATCCACGGTCGGCATTCGTAAAATCCGTGCGGTCATGAAATGGCAGGCCCTGTTCGCGATGCGCCGACTCGATGATTGCCGCGGGGGGTTTGTGGTCCACCGCCAATACATTGCCATTAACGCGCCGTCGAGCGAAGTCGTTCCAACAGTGTTCCGTCAACTGACTAGTGAACACAGAAACAATTTCTTGCGGCCCTGGATCTTGGGTCCAGTTAACCCGCATACTGCCCCAGACGGTCCTCAACGCCGAGGACTGCAACTATCTGTCAAAGGAGAACACGTGAAGCGTGGACTGACGGTCGCGGTGGCCGGAGCGGCAATCCTGGCGGCGGGCATTTCCGGCTGTTCGAGCAACAAGTCGACTACGGGCGGTTCCGGAACCAGCACGGGTACGAGCGCGTCGGCGACCGCCGGTGGGGCCGCCGGCACGAAGGTCATCATCGACGGCAAGGACCAGAACGTCACCGGCTCGGTCGTCTGCACCACTGCGGGTGGCAACGTCAACATCGCGATCGGTGGCGCAGCGACCGGCATCGCCGCCGTGCTCACCGATGCCAACCCGCCAGAGGTGAAATCGGTTGGGCTGGGCAACGTCAACGGCGTGACGCTCGGATACACCCCGGGTACCGGCCAGGGGAAAGCCTCGGCCACCAAGGACGGCAACAGCTACAAGATCACCGGGACCGCAACCGGGATTGACATGGCCAACCCGACGCAGCCGGTGAACAAGCCATTCGAAATCGATGTGACCTGCTCTAGCTAATTGCCCCAGAAGTCTCAAGCGGGCGGTTGCCACCCGTCGAGTGGCAACCGCACCGTGAACTCGGTATGACCGGGTTCGCTTGTCACCGTGATCGTCCCGTCGTGCGCCTTGACCACCGCGGAGACGATCGCCAGGCCCAGGCCGGTGCTGCCGCCCTTGCGCGACCGGGAGGAATCGCCGCGGGCGAACCGCTCGAACACTTCGGATCGCAGCGCCGCCGGGATGCCGGGGCCGTTGTCGATGACCTGCAGCACGGTATGCGACGGCTCGGTGCTCAATCGTGTGGTCACGACGGTTCCCGCGCCGGTGTGGACGCGGGCGTTGGCAAGCAGATTCGTCAGCACCTGGTGCAGCCGCGCCGCGTCACCGGGGACGACCACCGGTTCTTCGGGCAGGTCGAGCTCCCACTGATGGTCCGGCCCGGCGACGTATGCATCGTTGACCGCGTCGACCGCCAGCCGCGACAGATCCACCGGTTCGCGTTCCAGCGGTCGGCCGGAGTCCAGGCGCGCCAGCAGTAGCAGGTCTTCGACCAGACGGGTCATCCGCTCTGTCTCGGACGCCACCCGGCTCATTGCCTGCGCCGCCGCCTCGCGGTCCCCACCATCCCGGTCCATGCGTTGAGTGAGTTCGGTGTAGCCGCGGATCGCGGCAAGTGGCGTGCGCAGTTCGTGACTGGCGTCGGCGACGAACTGGCGAACCCGGGTCTCACTGGCCTGGCGCGCCGACAGCGCCGCCGCGACGTGGTCCAGCATCCGGTTGAGCGCCGACCCGAGCTGACCTACCTCGGTCTGGGGATTTGCGTCGGACTCGGGGACCCGCACCGGCAGTTCAACCTCGCCGCGGTCCAACGGCAGTTCGACGACTTGGCTGGCGGTTTGCGCGACGCGGCGCAGCGGCCCCAGCGCGCGCCGGATGATGACGATGCCGGCCGTCGTTGCCGCAGCCAGTGCGATCAGGGTGACGATCCCGAAAATGACCAGCATCCGGATCATGGTGGTGTCGACGTTCGACATCGACAGGCCGGTGACGATGACGTCGTCTCCGCTTCGGCTCGGGGCGGCGACGACCCGGTATCGGCCGAGGCCGTCGAGATCCAGGGTCACCGGCGTGCGATTCCCGGCGATGGCCGCCAGCTGCGCTTGAGCGCTGTCGCTGACCGCGGCCCGGTCCCCACTGCCGGTCAGGTAGCCGGCTTCGATCGTCTTGCCATCGCTGACCACTGCGCCGATCATGCCCGCCGGCTGGCCCGGCGCATCGAGAAATCCCGGGCCGGGACCCGGTCGCCAGTACTTGTGCATCCAGTGCCGTCCCGGGTGGTTCGGCTCGGGGTACATCAGCGCCGAGCGGTAGGAGGTGCCGGCGAGTTGCCCGTCAAGTTGCGTCACCAGGTGGCGGCGCAGCGCGAGCTCGGTCGCCGTGGCGATCCCGACGCACACGACGGCGAGGACGACGATCTGCCCGACCAACAGCCGTAGCCGAAGCGACCAAACTCGCCGGGCGCTAGCAGGCCGGCTTGAGGACATAGCCCGCGCCGCGCAGCGTGTGGATCATGGGATCGCGACCGTTGTCAATCTTCTTGCGCAGGTAGGAAATATAGAGTTCCACGATGTTGGACCGGCCGCCGAAGTCGTAACTCCATACCCGGTCGAGAATCTGTGCCTTACTCAGCACCCGCTTGGAGTTGCGCATCATAAACCGCAGCAGCTCAAACTCGGTGGATGTCAACGATATTGGCTCGCCCGCGCGTGTCACCTCGTGACTGTCCTCGTCCAGCACCAAGTCTCCGACCACCAACTGCGCGCCGCTGTCCACCGTCGTCACCCCGGTGCGCCGCAGCAGTGCCCGCAAGCGCAGCACCACTTCTTCGATGCTGAACGGTTTGGTGACATAGTCGTCGCCGCCGGCGGTCAACCCGGCGATGCGGTCTTCCACGGCATCCCTGGCCGTCAGCAACAGCACCGGCAGCCGCGGGTTCTCTTCGCGCAGTTTGCGAAGCACCTCGAGACCACTCATATCGGGCAGCATCACGTCGAGGACGACCACATCCGGCCGCTGGGCGCGGGCAGCCGAGATCGCCGATGCCCCATCGCCGGCGGTGGCGATATCCCAGCCCTCGTACCGCAACGCCATCGACACCATTTCGGCCAGCACGGACTCGTCGTCCACGACGAGCACATTGACGGGGTTGCCGTCGGCACGACACATCACAACCCGCTCTACCGAGGCTCGGGGTTGTGTCACAGCTACCAGTATCCGCTGCCGACTAAGCCGCGGCTATGGCTTTGCTTTGCGTGTCCTGTGAAACGGATCGCGCGACTGCTTGGCGGTCACGCGATCCCGTAGTTCCGGTGGGCTGTCAATACCAGTAGCGCCTGCCGGCGACCGGACGGCCCACCGAGCCCATGATCCACAGCACCGCACCAATGATCAGCAACACGATGCCGAGCCCCGCCAGCCAGTTCATGCCGAAGATAAATCCGAGAACGAGCAAGATAGCGCCTACGACGACCATGACAACTTCCTTTACGTAAGGGTTTCCAGGCCACTGGGCATAGAACTGGGCTGCGGTATGCGGCAATCCCTGATTTTTGGATTGACCCCAAGATAATTCAATGGCCCCGCAACCACGGTTAGCGCGATGTTTCCGACTGTGACGCAACTTGCCGGGCCACGCGTGAAGTAATCGCGTTGGAAAGCCGCGAAAACTCCGATGAGCAGCCAGACCATAACCAGCGCGCCGATAACTCCCCGACCTCGCATAGTGACCTCCACTGTGCCCGAGAAAGGCTCCTCGTGGCACTCAAATTACCCATTCGACTTATGTCTAAACATAGGGTGCGTTGAGCCAAGCTGCGCGATCAGCCCGATCGTCGCTGCGCGGAAACGAACTTGGTCGGCGGCATCG
>Ga0307441_1001010_pt1 | contig 10056 bp, 9 predicted proteins | sample SalMarWE160420MG_FD_202149 | JGI IMG/M metagenome (GOLD analysis project Ga0307441, IMG submission 202149) | Salt marsh sediment microbial communities from the Plum Island Ecosystem LTER, Massachusetts, United States - WE1604-20 | ecosystem: Environmental > Aquatic > Marine > Intertidal zone >... | reverse complement strand
TGCGGTTCGCCTCTACCACGAGATTACGGCGACGGCGCTGTTGAACGAAAGGGCAGAGCTGCAGCTGGAGGCGCCCTAGGGACGCACCGCCGACTACTGCCTTCCCTGCGCCGCTGGTAGCGAAGAACGGAAGTGTTCCGTGCTCCCCTTGCGTCAGGGTCGCCTGGGCTCAGGGTTCTGACGGAAATCCGGATGCACCGGGGAACGGCCGGGCAGGACCCTTGACTGTTCCCGTGAGTGATGGATACCGCCAGCTTGGTGAGATCGGTCCATGCCCCTCCGATTATGGCGGTGCGGTTCAGGTGCATGCGCATGCGCCGGCGGGCGCCATCCCCGACCTGAGGGTCCGACCCGGTAGCCAGGTCGGGCGGGTCGGTAACCGGGTCGCACCGGCCGGCGACTCGGCGGCACCGCGTAAAGGTAGCCGGGGTAACCCGGTCCTTGCTGCTCCTCCTCCAACCGCTTAAGCTGGGCACGCGCGGCTTCCAGCTCCGCCTCCAGCTTTGCATGCTCGAGGCGTTGCTTCTGGGCCTGTCTGCGGGCCTCCTCCCGCTGCCGGTGCTCCTCCTCGAAGCGTCTGGATTGGTTCATGACCGAGTAGCGGTCGTCCTCGGGGGGAGGGCTGGAGGACAGGGGCGGCAAGGGTTGCACCGTCACCGGAGAGGCGGGGTTGGCGGGGCGTTGGTCGCTGAAATGCACGACTCCCTGCTCGTCCTTCCACTGGTACAGCTCCCTTGTCCCATCCGAATCCGCCTGCGCCCCGGGAAACACGGGCAACAGCAGCACCAGGCCGATGAATCGAGTCGCCCTCATCGTCGACTGCCCCCCAGTCCGCGCCAACGCGCGCCACGCGTGTGGCGCCCGTCTACCCGATCTGAGGAAGGATAGTCGATATGAGGAAGGACAGCGTCGAGCTCGGCCCGGGACGGGGCGCCGAAGATCAGCGCTGCCCTACCGTCGTCGGCTCGAAACAGCATCGCCGGCACCGATCCGATCCCCGTGCGGGCGAGCAGGTCGGCATTGGCCTCGAGGGCAGCCTGGGCCCTGGGGCTCACGTCGAGCGCCTCCTCGATGCCACCCATGACACCTTTGTCGTAGCCGTTCTCATTCTCGGGTTTGCTCTTGGTCGGGGACTCTTACGGACTCGAGAGGGCAGTGGCGCTTGGTGCTGAGCGACGGGACGCCGGGCACCGGCACCAGTAGACCCGCACCGCGTGGAACCGAAGTGCGGGTCATGGAGGGACATGGGCGACCTCGCAACGCTACGAGCTTCCAGCTTCTCCTGCATGCACGGGAAGATGGCTGCCTTCGCCCTAGAGGGAAGTCTGGGTTTGCGTTACAGGAGTGCAGATGCCGGGACGCGCTACGGGGCAGATCATCGCGGCATCACACCCGCCGGCCTGCGGTGGCGACTCTCCGCCGCGGGCTACTCTGCCAGCAGACGCCTGAGATCGCCCGTGATGACCGGGGACTCCGCAGTGGCATCGGCGAGCAGGCGAACGTCGCCCTCGCGGTCGAACACATAGACGGCACTGCTATGCGACACTTCGTAGTCGCCGTGGGCGTCGGGCTTGCCATAACCGTAGCTCACGCGGTAGCGTTTGGTGAGAGCCTTGATGGCGTCCTGGCTGCCGCGCAGACCCACGACCTGCGGGCCGAAGGCCGCCCCATACGTCTTTAGCTGCGCCAGCGTATCGCGCGCTGGATCTACGCTCACGAACAGGATGCGCACCTGCTCCGCCTGGGGTCCCAAAGCCGCCACGGCGCGGCTGAGGCGGGAGAGGGTGGTCGGACACACGTCCGGGCAATGGGTATAGCCGAAGTAGAGCAATACCACGTAGCCCCGGAAATCCTTACCATGCACGGTGGCCCCATCGCTCGCCTCGGTGAGGGAGAAATCCAGCGGGGGCATGAGTCCGGTGATGTCCCTGAGACCCCAGGGCGGTGCGCTGCGTCCGCATCCGGCGAGCAAACCCATCAGCAGCAATGCACCGAAACACACGCCCGCCGCGCGGTCAACTGCTGCGCGAGCGCGCGTCATTTGCTCTGCGCTCCCTCCACCCGAAAGGGCACTTCGAGCGTCTCACCATCGCCGAAGCGCAGGGTCACCGGCACTTCCTCACCAGGCTGCAAGGCCTCCTTGCGGTGCATCAACATCAGATGGTAACCGCCTGGCTCGAACACCACGGTCTGACCCGGGGCCAGCGCTACGTCGTCGACGTGGACCATGCGCGCCACGCCACCCTCGTGCAGGCTACGGTGCAGCATCACATCAGCGAAAGCGGGGCTGGCGGCTCCCACTAGCCGCAGGGGCGTCGACGCGTGGCTGGTGATCGAGAAGTAGCCCGCCATGGGCAGCTCCCCCGGCAGCCAGCGTATACGCGCATCACCGATCGCCACTGGCGGCGGTCCGGCCTGAGCGACCATGGTGACCGCTAGCAATAGGGCCGAGAGCAAGGCTCGCTTCATGGCAGACTCCTCGAGAGCCGCGCGCGTGGAGGTGCCGGCGCCCTCTCCACCCGCGCGCTGTGCCGCATCCACATGCGCAGCACCAGCAGGATGGCGAGCACGCTCATCATGGCCGCCGGAATCCAGGTGATGATCCCCCCCGTTTCCTGGTCGACCAGAGGACTCACCGGCCAGGCACGGCCACATACGCCATACACGTCATAGAGCACCGACTTGCTGAGCGCGATGTGCGCTCCGATGGCAATCTGCGGCAGCATGATCGCCCACAGCAGGGCGATGCGGGCTGGATAGCCCAGCACGCCGGGCTCCCGCGGCGAGCGCGGATCCAGCACCAGCCACCAGAACAGCAGCCCGTCCAGCACCATGCTCCAGTTCATCAGCTGGTAGCGGGAAGCGCTCAGCATGGCGGCGAAGTGCACCGACGGCATCAGCCAAAAGTAGATCAGGCCCACGAACAGCAGGGGCGACACCACAGGATTCTGTACCACACGGTAGGCGAGCCGCACCGGCGGGCTGCGCCAGAGTGGCAGCAGCACCCGTTCGCGCAGGCCCGCCGGAAGCCCCCAGCCCAGCACCTCGTGGGGCACGGCGAGCATGATCAGAAACGGCGCCAGATGATGCAGCACCAGATGCTGGGCCCGGTGCACCCAGAACATGTGCTGCGAGAGGTAGTCCACGTAGGTCTGCATGACCCCGTAGATCAGCACCAGGCCCAGGTAGAAGCTGAGAGTGCGGCCTACGCCCGTCGCCAGGCCCGCCTGCTGGCGCCGGCGCCAGCCGCGCCAGTACAGGATGCCCCCCACCGCGCAGGCGATTGGCACCGTCGGAGCAAACTCCCAGGGCGCGAGCAGTGTGAGTGGACTAGGCACCAACGGCGTGAAGACTCGAGCGTGCGGGCTGGTGGCCAGCACCGGCGTGCGTGACGAAGACGGCAACGTACCAAGATCGCAGGCTCTTGGCAAACGCCCGGGCTTGAACGCGTGCGATCCAAATCGGTGTGGTGCCTCGGCGGCACAGTTGCGCGGCGGCCTCTCCGCAGGGCACTTGGAAAGACGCGAAGGGAAGTTGCCTTACCTCGCCGTGCTGCGTAACCCGGTGATGGAGTCGCCGGCGCCCCCTCGACGCCCGCGACGGGACCTCTGCCGGTCGCCGAAGCGATGGAGCGGAGTTCGGAAACGCGGATCCTAAGAGAGATACTGCCCTGGACAGCCTCCTACTGGAGGAATTGCATATTGAATCCGGCAAAGATCTGCCAGTCGGGCTGACCCGGACCGCGGTAGGCGACCGAGACCTGGGGCTCGACGAAGACGTTGAAGACGGTCTTGCCCCGCTTGATGACCTTGCCGATGCCGAGACCCAGCGGGATGCTGTAGGCGTCATTGTCGAAGTTGTACACCCAGATCGGGGCCGAGCGCAGATAGAGCCCATTGCCGAGCTGATAGAAGGCGAAAGGCTGGAAGGCCCCTGCATTGACGTTAGCGCTGTTGCCATTTCCGGCAAAGCTCGCCTGCCAGGTCAAGAGATAACCGTATTGAAACCTCCGCGAGCGCCCGTCGAAGAGCACGTTGGCGAAGCCGCCGGACCACTTTTCCGAGCCGAGCCGCTCATCCGGGGCCGTGGGCGCGGTGATCTGGGGGCCGAGGCCGAAGCTCACCGCCGGGTTGCCGGTATCGAACAGGTAGGCGGCGAACACGTTCAGGTCGCCCATGCCGGTCGCGAGGTCGCCGTTCTTGGCCACCGGAAAGCTGTTGACCGGCAGAGAGGCCCGCATCAGCCATCTGGTGCCCGCAACCTCGAAGGGTTTTGCGAACCGCAGCCAGAACTGGTTGCCGTCCTTGTCGGTGTCGGTGATTCGGCCGATGTAGTAGTCCTGGAAGTTGAGCGCGGTCATGTTCGCCAGGGGGTTGTTGGCTTGAGCGGTGGCATCGCTTGCCTCCTGTGCCCTGGCTGGAGACGCGTTCAGCATCACGGCGACAAGGATGCCCCCGGCAAGGCGCGGCACGATTGCCGGCCTATTTGCCCCTGTGCAAGTGTCGCGGTTGAGAAATCCGAAGTTGGGCATCTTATTTGGGTACCCGTCTTTCGCCCTTGGGCGACGGGCGGGTCACGCGGGTTGAACTCTTGGCGGCGCTCGGTCCGATCGACCAGATGGCCTAACGGCCATGGCGTCAACGCCACCCCAGAGAACCAATATGGGACAAAGTCGGTCGCTGGCGCCATGACCGTTTCCCTCGCCCCGGCCCTCTCCCAGTGGGCGAGGGGGATGTGGAGCGCAGATTCGCGCGACTTTCATCGTAACCGTAGTTGCCGTGCCGCGCGCTCTGATTGATCCGGTCGCCAGGATCGCCCAAGCCCGCCCAACGTCCGCGACGGGACCTCTTACGGTCGCCAAAGGAACGTCGGGCGGGCTTGGCTAGACGGCGAGATTCCTACCGAGCTGTTCCGTCAGTTCCCGGACGGCGTAGGTAGGCTGATGCCCCCTTTTTCCAGCGCATCCCTCACGTATTTGAACCTCTGATACTTCGAAATCGTGATTGGGCCCGTATAGACCTCGCTCTGCAGCTTCCGCGGTGGATACTTGACGTAGGTCTTCATCAGGTCCGCTACCGCCTGGTTGAAGGTGACCAGGGTCCAGGTGTGCTCGGTCCAGTTGGTCATGAAGATGTCATAGCGCTCCTGGGGGTCCTGCCAGAGATCGAACACCTGCGGCACCGTGGCGACATACTTATCGGGTCCCTTCCAGCCGACATTGGTGTCCACCGCGAGAGCACCGGTGGCACCGCCGTCGTCACCGCGCAGGTTGAACACGGCCTTGTAGTTGCCGGCACGTACCGCACCCGGGGACAACTCGTCCTCGGTGAAGTAGAACCAGGTAGTGCGTGGGTCCTTGCCGGCCCCGAACAACACGGGGGTGATGTCATAGCTGTCGAAGATGATCGGCTGACCTTCGCGGTCCTTCTCGGGGAGCTTCTCGCCGGCCACCGAGGCGAAGGTGGCCATCAGGTCTAGCCCACCGACGATGTCGTGGTTGCGCACACCGGCCTTGATCTTGCCCGGCCAGACGGCAATCGCCGGCACCCGGTTGCCACCCTCGCGAACCGTCCCCTTGGTGCCCCGGAAGGGGGTGTAGCCCGCATCCGGGTAGACGTCCTGCCAGGCACCGTTGTCGGTCGTGTAGAAGACCAGGGTGTTCTTGTCCAGACCCAGCTCCTCGAGCTTGTCCATGATGTGTCCGACGCGGGTGTCGAGCTCGACGACCGAGTCGGCGTACTTGGTCTTGGAGAGCGATTTGTGCACGAACTCTGGCGCCGGCAGGTTCGGCTGGTGGACCTTCATGAAGTTGATGTTGATGAAGAAGGGCTGGTCGGGGTGCTTCGCCGCTTCCTCCAGGAACTTGATGCCCGACTGCTCCACGTACTTGTCGAGGAAGGGGATGCCGACGACACCCTTCTCGGGCGTATCCACATACTCGCCGTTGACCTTCCAGTCCTCGTGGGCCTTCTCACCGGCTTTGCCGGACAAGGAGCCCTTGGTCACCTTATTGAACATCGCCCGCAGCTTCGGATCCATGTCCGGGAACCACTTCGGGTCACCGTAGGTGTAGGCGTTCAGGTGATAGAGGAGCGCGTGCTCCATCACGTCGTAGCCCTGGGCATTGGGCAGGGCATAGTCGGCCTCGCCGAGATGCCACTTGCCGGTGAAGTAGGTCTTGTAGCCCGCCTTCTTGAGAACGGAGCCCAGGGTCCACTCCGCCTTCGGGAGCCCTCCGCCCTGGCCCTGGAAGGCCACGGTCGTCATGCCGCTGCGGTTGGGGATCCGCCCAGTCTGCATCGCCGCGCGGCCCGGGGTGCAGCTCGGCTGGGCGTAAAAGTCGAAGAAGGTCATTCCTTCGTCGGCCATCTTGTCGAGATTGGGCGTGGGCATGCCGCGCCCTTCACCGCCGCCATAGGCGCCGATGTCACCGTAGCCGTGGTCGTCGGACACGATCAGGAGGATGTTGGGCTTCGACGCAGCGAAGGCGAAGCCCGGGGCGATTATTACAAGGAGTGCGAGAAGTCCTACTGCGGATAAGGTGTTGTTTCTGTACATTGGATCTCTGTGTTTCCGTGTTGATGTTTCGAAGCCAGCTAACCGTCTATTCCTTGGGTACACCTCCGTTTCATTTGTCGAAGGCAAAGACGCGCGCCCAGTCGTTCTTCATGCTGATGACAATCCAGCCTTTCTTTTCGGCTTTGTCCATCAGCGATTGAGAGTCGAGCACCGCCTTGAAGGGCTGCTTATCCTTCCAGTCCGGGTGCTGGGGCGCCAGCGCCTTGATGCGGTCCAGCGCAAAGGCAAGTTGGGTATACATGGGATGCGATGACGAGTAATGCCGCCAGCGTCAGAAATGCCGCCTGAGATGCACGTTGACGAAATCTCATAACAACGTCTCCGAATGAGATATGAAACAGGGGAAATACTGCGGGCGCCCCTTGTTGGGGCGCCCCCGCCGTGAGGATGTATCAGGCCTAGCTCACGACATCAGTCGCTCGGGTGGCCGGCGGTTTGAATCTTCTGTTTTTGCGCTCGGATCTGGGCCATCACCTGATCCAGGTTGAAGGACGGCGGCGCATGCAGCGGCGGGAACTTCTCATAACTCTCCAGGAACTTGAGCGCCATCTGCTGGCCAATCGGCAGCAGGTTCCAGTCGTAAATATAGGCCGTGCTCGGAGCCGCCAGGGCGCCGCCCATGCCCAACGATGTCTGCTGGTCCGGACCGACGGCCTGTTCGAACGGGTCACGCTTGATGTTCTGCACCATCGTCCAGTTGTAGGTTACGGAGGGGTCGAACCACCCGTCCGCGGACGGCTTGGCCATCGTGTAGTACATCTTCCAGTTCTTGTAGCGAACGGCCGAAAGCGTTGCGCCCTGGTAGTAGATGAAGTAATCGCGCGGGGAATGCTCCGACTTGCCGGTGAGGTAGTCGAGCTCGTTGATGCCGTCGAGGGTGGTCTTGACAAAGCCGTTGTAACCCCCCTTTTCGATCTTGGCCTTCAATTCCATGCCCTTCGGGCCGCCAGCCGCTTCGACGAGGGTCGGCATCCAGTCGAGCGCCGCGAAATTCTCGGTATAGATCGTGCCCGGCTTGATGTGTCCCGGCGAGCGTATCATCGCCGGGACGCGATAGCCGCCTTCCCAGGCCATGCCTTTCTGGCCCTTGAACGGGCTCACGCCGCCATCGGGAAAGGTGATCTTCTCGGCGCCGTTGTCCGTGGTGAATACCAAGATGGTATTATCCAACGCGCCCATGTCCTCCAGCTTCTTGAGCACGTAGCCGACGTTGTCGTCGAGCTGCTTCATCCCGGCTTCGTTGATACCCCAGTCCTTGCCGCCTTTAACGCCAAGCATGTCGAGGTATTTGTCCGACAACATGGTGGTGACGTGCATGCGTGCTGGATTGTAATAGACGAAGAAGGGCTTGCCGGTCTTTTTCGGGTCGTTGCGGTCAAGGAAGTCGATCGCCTTGGCGGAGATTTCCTCGTCCACGGTTTTCGAACGCTCCAACGTCAGCGGGCCCGCGTCGGAACAGGTCTGGTTTTCCATGCTGCCGTCAGGCGACTTGCAGTCCAGGATCGGACGCGGCGGCGTCATGCACAGCCCATCTTTCGGGTCGATGGCTCCGGGAACCGGCTTAATCCCCTTGATCGGCGAGTTCTTGCATGGCGGAACGACCGCCTGCTCGGTGGGCGATTTGTTGATGTCCGGAAAACTCACGCCCTGCATCGCGTCGAGGTGGTAGAGATACCCCCAGAACTCCTGGAAACCGTGCGCCGTCGGCAGCGACTCGGTCTTGTCGCCGAGATGGTTCTTGCCGAACTGCCCGGTATTGTAGCCCAGCGAAAGCAGCATTTTACCGATGGTCGGGGTGCCCTGACGCAGCCAGGCCGGCATGCCCGGCATCATCGGCACGGACAGACCGACGCGCAGCGGATACATCCCGGTCACGAAGGCGGCCCGCCCCGAGGTGCAACTCTGCATGGCGTAGTAGTCCATGAAGAGGGCACCCTCTTTCGCGATCCGGTCGATGTTCGGCGTCTCACCGACCATGAGTCCGCGGTGATAGGCACCCACGTTCATGATGCCGACGTCGTCAGCCATGATGAACATGATGTTGGGTTTTGTTTCTTTGGATTTCGCTTCTTTAGCCTCCGTGGCCGCCGTCGCCATTCCTGAACCCAATCCACTGGCTAGGGCGAGCAGGGCGACAGCCCAGGTTGCTGGGCGCTTTGGTATCAATTGTATTTCGGATGTTCCTCCGGGTTACGGTTTAGCGTTTCCTTGCGCTCGGACGTATGACACAGCCGTCGGCGCCCGCGGGCGCCGGCGCCAAGCTCCCTATTTCGTGCCGATCGGCATCACCACCTGATACCAGGGATCGAAGGTATCCAGGAGACCGACGAACTCTTCGAACTTCTTCGGCTCGCCATCGAGCTTGATCTTGCCGTTCGTAATGCCTTGCTCGACCTTCAGCTTGCCCCCGATGATGTCATTCAGCGTGGCGCGATCGAGGGTTAGGCTCACGTTGGCGTCATCCGCCAGCTGATCTTTGTGGTATTGGAGGACACCGTACTGCACCACCAGCAGGTACTTGTCCTTGGTATCCGGGAAGTCCAGGTTGAACCTGATGGTCTTGCCCTCCGCCTTCGGACCATCGAGGCGGATCGACAGGTAGTCGAAGAAGAGCTCGAGCGGCATCGCGGCGACCGTGTCGGGGCTGGCGAATCCCAATACTGGCATCTGCTTGACGCCTTCCCGCAGGTCCTTGGCGGCACTCAGATACCAGCCGCGCCAGGTGCCGGCCTCCGATTGGTAGCCGAGCTGCTCGCTGGCGTCCGCCATGAGGTTGCGCGCCTCCATGTTGCTGGGGTCGGCATAGACCACCTGCATCAACACCTGGATCACCCAGCGGTAGTCGCCCTTGTCAAAGTCTGCCTTGGCCTTCTCGAGAACGGCATCGGCGCCGCCCATGTATTCGACGTATCTCTTGGCCGCCGGGACCCGCGGCAGCGGATGCAGGGTGGCGGGGTTGCCGTTATACCAGCCGAATTGCTTGTCGATGGCCGCCTTGACGTTGTGGTTGGTGGTGCCGTAGTAACCGCGCAGTGACCACTCCTGCTGCAGCGCTTTGGGCAGCTCGAGCATCTCGGCGGCCTCGATCATGTCGTAGCCGGAGTTCGCCAGGCGTATCGACTGGTCGTTGATGAACTTGTAGGCGGCGGACTGCTTCGTCAGGTGCTCGCTGATGTGCTCTTTACCCCAGATGGGCCAATGGTGCGGTGCGTAGAGGACTTCCGCCTCGTCACCCCAGCGCTCGTTGGCCTCTTTCAGGTACTTGGCCCAGTTGTAGGCGCTGCGGACCTTGGCCCCGCGCAGTGAATAGACGTTGTGCTGGTTGTGGACCGCGTCCTCGGCAATGGGAAACGCCTTGTATTTTGGGATGTAGAAGAACATCTCCGCCGGCGCCTCGGTGTCCGGGGCCAGCATGAACTCGAAGTCCAGGCCGGCGATGGTCTCCTTCTGGACGGGTTCGGTGATCACGTTCGTCGG
>Ga0307441_1001009_pt1 | contig 10058 bp, 6 predicted proteins | sample SalMarWE160420MG_FD_202149 | JGI IMG/M metagenome (GOLD analysis project Ga0307441, IMG submission 202149) | Salt marsh sediment microbial communities from the Plum Island Ecosystem LTER, Massachusetts, United States - WE1604-20 | ecosystem: Environmental > Aquatic > Marine > Intertidal zone >... | reverse complement strand
TTCTGAATCTGTTAAGGTGAGATGTTGTTTTAATTTTTTTGGTATAATTTCAATGTAATTTTTAATATCTCCAGTATTTTTAAGGCTCTTTTGATTTATAAAATTGCGTTTTAGCTCCTCCATAGCTGATAACAAAGGATTTTTAGTGATAGCACTAGCAAAATCAAGTGTCATGAAAATAGATCGCAAGTGTTTTTTGAATTTGTAACCAATAGTATCAACGGCTTTCCATCTCAAGGTAAGTTCAGTTATTGGCTTTTGTATCAATTGATTTACGGTATCTCTTAGTCTATCTTCAGACATTAAAGAAAAAGCATACTTGCTTCTAATTTCACCAAATGTAGTATCATCACTGACATTTTTATCTATATAAAGTTGAAGTAATTTTCCTATAGTTGACGATTTTCCTTGTTGAGTTCTGGCATGCTTTGTAAAACCTTCTTCAGCAGTTTCTTTGGTTTGTTCATCAAACTGCTTTAAGTGATACCCAAACGCATTTATCAGATTATCCGTTAATTGAAGGTAACGTTGCCATATATAACAAATAATGTATAAGTAAGAATACTTTTTGTTTAACCGTCTTAATTCATAAATAGTATAATAATTAATCAGGTCAGCATAATAAAGAATATTTTGCCGAGATATTTCTAGCTTTGGCAGTAAATCTTTTGCCAGTATGTATAATGGTTTAATTGTTTCTAATTTTTTTCTTTCAAGGGTCATTATCTTATAACTGAAATCTTTGGCATCTTGTTTAAGTGCTGAAAGATAGTATAATGAATCATCACGAGATAAGAGTTGTTCAAGTGCTTTTGTTGATTCGTCATTTAAAGAATTTATTATGATGTTACCCAAACGCTCTCTCTCATTGTTAATTGCTTTGCTTATAATATCTTGCAAAGTAGTATAGCCTGGACGAATAATTCTTTTATTTTGAATAAACTGCAATAATTCAGCTAAAATAAAACCTATACTTATATCTCGCCTTGATGTTTTTAGTACATGTTGAAGTAGTAATTCAGTATATTCTTTTGACCATAAACTGTAATCATAAAGTTTAACAATTTCCTTAGTTTGGGTGTAATACTCATATTTTGTTATTTGTTGTGGCAGAAATTCTTTCTCTGTCCAATAGTTCTTTATCAAAAAAGCAATATCTTCCTTCGAAACATCCTCCCAATGAAAATCAAAAAACATTTGCTTTGCCTTAAAGTATCCAATTTGTAATGCACAATAAACCTGACTTGAAAGAGTTGGCCGGGAAAATACTATTTGCTTTTCTTTATAAGTTAAATTTAAGTACTCATTTTGCTGAATTTCGTTAAAGTCAGGTAATTCATACAAAGCAAACTTTTCTTCTTCAGACAAAATAGTTAATCTTTTATTTTGAGCGTACATACCTTTACCTTTCACAGCTAACGATTATTGGTATTAACTTTTGTCTTCGTACAATATTCTGTATATTGTAGTCCTACTCAATCCAGTTTCTTTTACGATATCTTTAATTTTATAATTATTTGCAACCAATGTCTGTACGAGTTTAGACTTGCTATTTCTTTTTGATGGTCTGCCGCCATTCCTCCCCCTAGCTTTTGCGGACAATAAACCTTCTCTGGTTCTTTGAGATATCAAATCTCTTTCTAATTGCGATAATCCGGCCATAACTGTAAGTAAAAATTCATTGTAAGGGTTATTAATAGAAGTATCAAGCCATGTATCTTTAAGGCTCCGGATGCTCGCACCTTTAACTTTGATTTGTCCTACAATTTCAAGTAAATCTTTCGTACTCCTACTTATTCGTGTAATATCGGAAACTATAACAATATCATTTGGCTGCAATTCCTCTATCATTTTTATTAGTGCAGGTCTATTTTTCGTTGTACCTGATAATTTTTCCTGATAAATATTTCTTATATCAAGACCAAATGAGGTTAAAGAATCTAATTGCCTATCCAAATTTTGTTCAAAGGTAGAAACACGAGCATATCCAACCAACATAAAATTATCACATCCATTATTTAATAGATATAATTGTATCACAAACGTTCCAAAATTCAATATGATTATGGAACGTTATATGAAACTAAAAATATCCTTGAAAATGTGATAACTTCATTTGTTTTTTTGTGTTTCAATAAACGGTGATTTTTGAAACATTTTAAGTCTGTTAATGATGGTTTTGAATTGGATAATTGTGTAATCAAAAATTTCGGGGGTTTGCGCATGGAAGGCCAAAACAGATATTATTTCTTCTAAATCAATTAGTTGTTTATTAGAATTGAATAGATAATGCCCTAACAAATGAATATGTTGCCAAGCAACAGGTGAAATTTTTTTTAGTTTTTCAATTCCTTTAATATTATTGCAAGATTTATATTTTTCAAGTATTAGTGATAGTAATTCTGAATTATAATAAATAATTGCGTTTGCAAGCAATTGTGCACATTGATTATTTATTTCAATCTCTATATCTGTTTTTCCAATGATTTGCTTTTTACCAGTAACTTTTGAAATTGTTGCTCTTAATTGGTGATACGATTCTATACGATTTTGAGAGCGATTAACATCTTTTTGTAATTGTACATCTCTTAAATACTTCAAAGTATAAATACTGCGTATAAGTTTATCGAACTCAAAAACTGCATTTAATGTAGGTGTTTGTTTATATTTACAAAGTTTTTTAATTATACTGCTTTGCGTGATTTCTTTATTAGCCAAAGTTACAATAATTTGTTTAATTTTATCCCATTGTTCAATAATTATGGTCTTGTCAATTTTTCCTATAGGTTTTCAGAAGTTTATATTCCAATTTCCAACAAGAAAACTCTATATACTAATAATGTAAATATAGTAATATAATATTAAATTTGTAAATAGATTTATTGAAAATTACTAAAAATTGATATAAATTCCCTTACCCCACAAATAGTAAAAAATCTATTTCCAGTTGTTTTCTAAATTTATGTAGTATCTATTATATAATTACCTTCACTAATGTAAGATACCATTTCTAATATTATTCTTTCTATTATTTCAATTTGCAATAATTTTCTAATCCTAAAGTTTTTAAGTCTTCTAAAGAAAAATAATTGCATTAAATTAAATGCTATAATCATAAACATCAATGTTGCTTCTAACCCATTTTCATGGTGCATAAAGCAATGATCCATATGCCATTGATTCTTTAATTGCCTAAATATATTATTTTCAATGCCCCATCTTGCATGGATTATTTTTCTCAATGTCTCCAAATTCATATTTTTTGCAGTCGTTATTATCCAAATCTCACTTTCTTTAGTTATTTCACCTGTTTTTACGTCAATTACAGTTTCTTTAAACTTTACAAATCTAATACCATCTTTAACACCTGCCATATCAATATTTTCACTCCAGGCAGATACTCTGGTTATTTTATTCTTTTTATCTCTAACATCCCAAGCAGCATCAGATTCTCTTGTTTTAAACAATCCAAAAGCATCTTTTACAATGTTTAACCTATCATCCTTTACTCTAACAACAGCTTCCATATTGTATTCTTTAATAAAATTTATCCAAGGTGCGTTACAAGCAATTGCATCGTAAACTATCACATCTGCAAATTGATGATGTTTTTGGTACAATGACTTTATTAGCCTTCGTGCAGCTGTTAGTTCCCCTTCTCCTTTATATGAACTACTATCTTTTTGTGGCTTAAGCATTTCTTGTCCCATTACCAAATGTGGGTCTGTTCCAACATAGCCTGCTACTACAGATTTATGGTAGTATTGTGGTTTTTCGTTAATTACTCTCACTAAACAGTTACAGCAACTTTTATTTTTACTGCTGAATAACTCTACTCCATCTAATGCTATTACTTTTAAACCATCTATTGTACCATCTCTGTATAGCTTATTTTGTTTAGATTTTTTCAATATTTCATCATGAACTCTAACCAATCCATCTATTTCAAATGTTTTTAAACTTTCTCTAACTGTTCCTATACGTGGCAGCTTCATTTTCTTGGGGACAAGCTTTCTAAAATCCTTGTTTTCCAAGTAGTCATCTAGTTTATTAAAACTTCTTATACTAACCATAAAGCCTATAAGTAGAGAAATTGCTACAGCTTTTGTTTTTATTATTGAATTTTGCCTTTTATCTTTTAAACTATTGATTTTTTTGCCCAAATCATGTACATTTGATATATATTTGAGCAAAGTTTTTAAATATCCTTTGTTCATAAAATCACTCTTTTATGGTTTTTTTAGCAAATCTATTATAAAACGAGTGATTTTATTTTGCAAATTTATTCTATCAGTACATAATATTTACTTATTCATATTTATTTTATTTCATACATTTTATTCCTTTGTTTCCATCTAAATTCGGATTTTGATTATTTTTTTCTAACTACATCGAACCTATTATTTTTACTTGTTTTGAATAATTTATTTTTTTGTATAATAAAAACTTCTGATAGGTTTTACTCTAAAGTTTTGATAATTAGATATTTCATCATCACAATATAAATGTTTTAATTGTGCCTTTAAATCTGTAAATCTTGGTCTGAAATCAGTGTCAAACCAATGTAGTATTGCAAAATTTGCTTTGTTTATGCTGTGCATATCTCCAGTAATAGCATCTGGGATAATATCTGTAGTGTTATTATAATGAAGATCAAAAACAAAATAACTCTCATGTTCATTAGGACTAATTGTATATCCTATAGTAAGATTATGATTTACTAGTAGACCAATAGAAACAAGGCCCTTTTCTCTTCCAAAATATTTCTTTGAATGGCGTGCTTTTATTGTAGGTGTTTGAGTTTTTAATTTTTGCCCATCAACACTGCCATAAAGTGTTGATAAATTGTATGAGTAGTATTTAAAAATAGGTAAATTTTTCATAAAATTACTAATAATTTTATTGGCTTCTTTTAGCACTGCTATCCTGAAATACTGACTATAAACATTCCTTAAATGATCATAGTCAATATCGGCAATCTTTGAAAATTTTGATAGTCCATGATTCATAGATTGTGATATTAATACTGCCAAAATACTATCTTTATCCATTTTGTTTTTAACATACCGATTTTGAATAGGATTAAAAGCAGATAAAAAATTACATTTTTTATCAACAAAATGTAAAACATCAACAATATCAACTGGTGTTAATTTTTCATACAATGTATTTTCAGGTTCTTCAACTTTATTTGTTTTAGGTTTATGAAATGATATTTTCTTATCTTTTTCATTATACTTAATATGTTCAGATTTATTCTCTTTAAGTACTTCATTAAATAGAATCCATTCATTTTTTAACTCTTGACTTAATGTATTAAGCTGTTTTTCTATGGGTTGTTGTAAAGACAACAAATTAATATCTTTTAGTGTATCATCATTCACTGGAATCAGTTCATGTTCAAAACAACGATGACTTATACTATCATCAAGATATAACTCTCCTGATTCCAAACGACTTCTAATTTTAGAATAAATCCAAAATTCATATCTGTTGGATTGTATTCCATTAACTTTTCCTGATTTGTCTTGTATAAGTAAATATTTTCTTAGTTTTTTAGGAATAATATTTATATAATTTTCAATATTACTTTTTCGAGTAAGTTGTTTATTTTCTAAAAAATCCTTTTTTAGCTGTTTTATGGCTAATAATAAATTATTTCTAGATTTGTAACTATCAAAATCTAATTCTATGAATATAGGTCTTAAATTAAGTTTAAAACTACGACTATTTTTATTTACTGCATTCCACCTTAAAAGATGTTCTGTAAGAGGTTTTTTGGACATTTGCTCTGCTTTATTTTTCAATCTTTCTTTTTCCATTAATCGAAATGCATATTTTTTTCTTATTTCACCAAAAGGTATGTCATCACTTATATTTTCATCAGTATATAAATTTAATAATTGTCCTACTATTGGTGTTTCTTTTTGGGTTGATTTATTTTTTTTACTGAATTTATTTTCAGCTAATTCCTTTGTTTTATCATCAAATTTTTTTAAATGGTGACCAAATGCTGATACCAAATTATCTGTTAGCTGCATATATCGCTGCCATATATAGCAAAGAATATATAGATATAGGCGTTCTTGTTTAAACCTTCTTAATTCAAAAATTGTATAATGGTTAACTAAATCAGCATGGTAAAGTATATTCTTTTTTGAGATACCAAGTGTTGGGAGAATCTGTTTTGCCAATTTATATAGTGGTTTAATTGTTAATAATTTTTCTCTTTCAATTGACATCATTTTATATTTAAAATCTTTTGCATCCTGTTTTAACACTGACAAGTAAGATAGCATATCATCACGAATTAGTAGTTTTTCAATGATTATTTTAGAATCTTCATTTATAGCAGTTGACATAATATTCTCTAATCTAGCATATTCATTATTTAAAGATTCACTCATAATTTTTTGTAATGTACTATAACCAGGCAGAACAATTCTTTTATCAAATAGAAAACATATTAACTCTGTTAAAATGAATTTAATATTCATATCTTTCTTGGAGGTTTTTATTATTTGTAGGGTTAATATTTCTCTAAATTTATTAGACCATAGACTATAATTATTCATTTCAGCAATTTGTTTTACTTGAGTATAATACTCATATTTAGTTATTTCAGTTAAAGAAATATTTTTACCACCAAAATATTCTTTTATTAAGAAATTTACATCTTCATTTAAAATATCTACCCAGGAAATTTCAAAAAATAATTGTTTTGCTTTAAAATAGCCAATTTGCAAAGCACAATAAATTTGGGCTGATATATTAGTACGTGAAAATATTAAATCAATCTCATCCTTTGTAAATCTAAAATATTCTTTTTGCTGTTCATTTGAAAATTCAGGTGTAGAATATAATGCTAATCGTTCTTCATCAGTTAATATTCTTAGTCTTTTATTGTAGGATTGCAATGCTTACTTCCTTTCAAATATTTATATAATGTTTCCCTACTAATTCCAAAATCTCTAGCAATTTTAGCTTTTTTTTCACCAGAACTAACGCGTTGATTTAAAACAATAATTTGATTGTCTGTAAGACTTCTTTTTCTGCCTTTATAAACTCCTCGTTTTTTGGCCATTGCAATACCCTCGAGTTGTCGTTCTTTAATCAATGCACGTTCAAATTCTGCAAAAGCACCCATCACAGATAATAATAAATTTGCCAAAGGAGAATCTTCACCTGAAAATATAATATTTTCTTTTAGGAATTGAATCTTGACTCCTTTGTTTGTAAGGTTTCGAACAGTCTTTCGTAAATCATCTAGATTTCTGGCAAGTCTATCCATGCTATGAACAATAACAGTATCACCTTCACGTACAAATTGTTTTAAATTTTCTAACTCTGGTCTATGAACATCTTTACCAGATGCCTTATCAACAAATACTTTATCTAGAGTAAGTCCATCAAGTTGACGACTAGTATTTTGGTCATAAGAACTTACTCGTATATAACCAATTTCATTATTTTTCATTTGTTTCCACCTCTTAAAAAGTGTCAAGTTAGAGTCTATAACATTGTTATATATGTGTCAATAAATAATAAAAATAACTCTATATTGACACTTTTAACATGTATAATTGACGTCAATATAGAGTATACTTCATTCTGACACTTTTTGATTATTGGATTAGAAATAAGGGCTGATTTATTTGGTAAAATCTGAGAAAGTCAAAAATTTGGTTGCTTTGTGTCCAGTACCCCTAAATTATTAGAATAATCATAATTGTCATGGATTCTTTTATGACATTGACTATGGGTACTTACTAAGTTTGATACTTTATTTATTAGGTTAAGTTCCAAATTAGGGTTAATATGATGAGTATGTAACTTAGAATATATATTGTTTCTGCAAACTCTACATTTGGCTTTATCTCTGTTAAAAGCATAGGCTCTATTCATGAAATATTCAAAATTATACTTTTCCGCAGTTAATCCTTTACTTATTAATTCTGAAAATTCTAAATTTAAAATTTCATCTGCTCTTAATTTTAAAGGTTTTTTTGCAGTATATTTAATATGAATAGCTCTACCATCTTGTGTATAAGGTGTTTCCTTCTGGTTTTTTGTTAATATCTTTTTCCATTTACAAAATTCTAATGATGTTATGCCAATATATAGACCATTATTTTCTATAGCCGGAATTAGACTTGAATAATCTTGGTGTATTGATGTAAGATTATTAACCTTATTTGCAGGTATCCACTTTCCACCATTATCTTTTATAGCTCTATAACCTGACCATATTAGTACCTGAGAATATTTTTGCAATATTATATTTACCCATGTACAACCTATGAAGTAATTTATGATTCCTCTAATTTTGCTGTTTAGAATATTAATAGCATGAATTAATTCATTTTTTCCGGTTATCCTTTTCAGTTTTTTAATTTCATAGAGCAAATTCTTAACTTTTCTTTTTAATCTTATTCTGTTTGGTATTGTTCTTGTTATATAGCCTGTTTTGCTATGACCTTTAACTACTTTGAATTCAAAGCCTAAAAATTTTATGTATCCAGTTTTGATATTTGTTATTACTGTTTTTCCAATGGATAGATTTAGTTTCAGCTTCTTTTTTAGAAATTTATCTATCCTGTTTTTCCAATTTGCAGCATTAGTTTTCGAGTCCGTCAAGATTACCCAATCATCACCATATCTCACCAGAAATGCTGTTTGTAGATTAGTATCTCTTTTAAGGACTTTTCTAGCAACGTATTCATCTTTATATTTTGTTTTAGTTTTCTTATATGTCCACTGTTTAGCAACCCATTGGTCGAATATATCCAGATATATATTAGCTAATAAGGGAGATATAATTCCACCCTGATTTATACCTTCTGGATTAATGTCAATTTCATCCATAACTCCTGATTTTAACATTTCTTTTATTATCATTAGAATTCTTCTGTCCTTAATCCCCATATGCCATATTCTTTTGAGTAATATCCTATGATTGATTGTATCGAAATATTTTTTTATATCTCCCTCTACAAACCAGGTTTGACCAGTTCTTGCTACCTGCTGTGTTATAGTCTCTAATGCCATATCTGTACTTCTCATAGGACGAAAACCATATGAATGTTTATAGAATTGTGCTTCAAATATTGGTTCAATTACTATTCTTATACATTCCTGAATTATGCGGTCTAGTATTGATGGGATACCGAGTTTTCTTTTCTCATTTTTGTTAGCCTTAGGAATATATACTCTTCTTATCAGTTTAGGTTTATATTTCTTCAATGAATCCATTACCATTTTTATTACTTCTTTGTATGGTTTATTAAGAAAATCATTTTGTATAGTTTCGCCATCTGTTCCAGCTGTTTTAATTCATTTATTGGATATTGCAGTTATTATTACTACTTCTGATTGTACAAGTTCTAATATACCTTTAAATGATGGTCTGGGATCAATATCTCTAGCATTTTTCGAAATTTCAAACATTTTATCTTGTATATCCTGGAGTTCTTTTTCCGTTTTTGGATAGTCAAATTTTTGTGCCAACTAATCACCTCCAATAGGTTCAGTTGGTTTTAGTCAGGTATGCCTACGGCTTCCTTGACAGGTTAACTAAATTTATTTAATTCATAGACTATGCCCCTTCGCCGTGTAGATGGCTTTCCCATCCGCAAACTACTATGGGCTGAGGACTCACAGATTCAACAGTCATTTCCTACTGTTTAGGAAAGTCCTATACATCAATAGTTATCATTTCCTTCCATGTATCCATCGTTCCCTATACATTAGCTTTACATATAACCTTAGCTGCCTTCTCTGACCCGGTTGCCATACATAATTCCGTTACTGGAGGAAAAATGTACTTTAATCCTTTCTGGATTAATACAGATATTGTAAAACCCAATAGTCTATCTGTGACAACACTCTTTAAAAGAGCGAAATACTTCTTACTTAATATTTCTCTACATTACGAGCCGTACACTCAAAGGTTCGTCGAATCCTAATTTGGATTATACTCAGCATAACTATTTTATAGCCTCCCGCCTACTCATTAACCACTTCACAGGTCTATTTTCTGGCGACTTCACCGAGCTTTA
>Ga0307441_1001008_pt1 | contig 10060 bp, 6 predicted proteins | sample SalMarWE160420MG_FD_202149 | JGI IMG/M metagenome (GOLD analysis project Ga0307441, IMG submission 202149) | Salt marsh sediment microbial communities from the Plum Island Ecosystem LTER, Massachusetts, United States - WE1604-20 | ecosystem: Environmental > Aquatic > Marine > Intertidal zone >... | reverse complement strand
GAGCAGCGGTAGCTCCTCGGCGATATGCCGGGCCAGGGCGCCCAGCCGCATTCTTTCCGGCGCTGACGTCGGTACGCCTTTTCGGATCAACGGTTTGGAGGTCACCGGGCCGACGCACATCGCGTGTACATCGGTGCGCAGCGCTTCCAGCAGTTGACCTTCGATAGCCAGTTCGCGGCTGCGCTCCAGCACCGCCGCCGCTGCCGGTGCCGACGTGAACGTGACCGCGTCGAATTGTCGTCCCGCAATCCCGGTCACAAGCTGATCGAAGGTTCCGCCCAACGAAGTCGGCTTCCATCGGTATACCCGGACAGGCACGACTTCGGCGCCCGCGAAACGCAACCCGCCGACAAATTCGGGGAACGGATCCCAAGCGTCGGCGGCGCCGTGCAGCTGCACGGCCACGTACATCCCCGATACGCCCGATTCGAGCAGGTATTCCAGGACTTCCTGAGAGGATTCCGATTCCGGAGACCATTCCTCGTGCAGCCCGGCGGCGCGCAGCGCGCCGGTCGCCTTGGGCCCGCGGGATACGATCCGGGCCGACGACAACGCCGCGAGGAGCTGGTTGACCAGACCCCAGCCCTCAGCGGCGGCCAACCAGCCGCGGAAGCCGATGCCGGTGTGCGCCACCAGGATATCGGGGGGCCGCGCGATCAGGGCTTCGGTGTTGGTCCGGAGTTCATCGTCGTCGGGCAGCGCGATCATGTTGATCGCGGGTGCACTACAGACCTCGGCGCCGTGGCGGCTCAGCAATGCGCACAGCTCTTCGGAGCGCCGCGCCGACGTCACCGCAATGCGATAACCGGTCAGCGGGGCAGAGTCTGGCTGGCCCATGTCACTTGTGTATGCCAATTAGATTTCGGCTGCATTACCTGGCAATTGCTGACGCATTGCCCTCGTTGCAACCCGGCTCACACTCGGGCGGGCTGGGAGTGAGCCGGGGACTCCGGCGCACCCGAGGCGTCCGCCAGGTGGCGACGCACATATCTCGTCCAGGTGATGGCAGCGGCGGCGATGTAGAACAACAGGAAGGCCCAATAGGCCAATGTGTCGGTGCCTGTGGTGACGTAGGACTGCCGCAGTGCCAGGTTGATGCCCACGCCACCGAGCGCCCCGAACGCCGCGACGAATCCGATCACCGCCCCCGAAGTGGCTTGCGACCAGCGGCAGCGCTCGGCTTCGGAGAAGCCGAGCCGGTGGCTGCGCGCGTCGAACACCGAGGGGATCATCTTGTATACCGATCCGTTGCCCAACCCGGCCAGGACGAACAGGGCCATGAAGCCGCAGATGTAGCCGATCATGGTGGCCGCGGTGGTTAGTCCGGGGTTCTGGTCATCGTGGGTGCTGACGGCGACCAGGAATGCGGTGACCAGCGCCATAGCGGCCAAAACCGCCAGGGTGACGCGACTGCCGCCGACGCGATCGGCCAGCCTGCCGCCATAGATCCGGGCCAGCGACCCCAACGCCGGCCCGATGAACGCGAACTCGGCGGCGTGCAGCGCGGCCTGCGGATGGCTTTGTCCGGCACCCAGGAAGTTGATCTGCAGCACCTGACCGAACGCGAACGAGAAACCGATCCAGGACCCGAAGGTGCCCAGGTAGAGCAGCGCGAGCAACCATGTGTCGCGCTCGGAGAGAATCGAGCGCAGGTGGCTCACGTCGTATTTGGCGTGCTCCAGGTTGTCCATGTAGTGCGCCGCGCCCAGGGCGACGGCCGTCAACAGGGCCAGGTAGAGTCCGCACACCCAGTACGGCTGGTGGGGGCCGGCCACGGCGATGACCAAGAGCCCCACCAACTGGATCATCGGCACCCCGAGGTTGCCGGCCCCCGCATTGAACCCGAGCGCGAAGCCCTTACGGCGATGGGGATAGAAGAAGTTCGTGTTGGTCATCGATGCCGCATAATTGGCACCGCCCATTCCGGTCAGCGCCGCGCACACCAGGTACGGCCATAGCGGCAGGCCGGGGTGGGCGAGCAGCCAGATGGTGCCGATGGTGGGCGCGATCAGCACCACGATCGAAAACACCGTCCAGTTGCGGCCGCCGAAGGTGGCGATGCCCAGCGAGTAGGGGATGCGCAGGCATGCCGCGACGAAGGTGGCGGTCGCGCCGAGTAAGAATTTGTCAGCCGCGGAAAAGCCGTAGACGTGCTGCGGCATGAACAGCGCCATGACCGGGAACAGGGTCCACACACCGAAGGCGATGTGGTCGCACGCGATGATCCAGAGCAGGTTACGGCGGGCGATCTTGTTGTTACCGGCCTCCCAGGCCGCGGTGTCTTCCGGGTTCCAATCCGTGATCAGGTGGTTGCGGCCCATCCGATCTTCACCTTTCCTCGACGGGGTTGTTTCCTGGGTGTGGCACGGCCCGGTGCCGTCATGTGGCGATGATGATGTCGCCGGAGCTTCGGAGACGCTCACATTCATCCGCCCGTCGGCGAAACCGTCTGGGCGCGTTGAGGTGTGGGGCAGGTGCCACCGGCGGGCGCGCTGATCACGCCTGTTATCACGCCTGTTGAGATGGCGTGCATCCGGTTTCCTCTCGTCGGGCCCACTGACCGGCGCATCCGGCTGCCGTCGAGCGCAGAAACATCCCGCTCAATCCGAGTGCCCGGGAAGAGCTGCTGATCTGGCTGTCGATGCCCTTATGGGCGGCTCCGAACGAAGAGGCATGCCCCGCCGTGTATTTCGATGCTCACATCAAGGTTGTGAGTCCGTCAACTTGATCCGGCCGATATCGCCTGCAAGTTGAATACCAGTTGTCTGGTAAATCGCTGAATAGCAGCCACTTTAGCGAAGAGCGCAGGTCAAGCATGTTCCAGTTCGGGAGACTATCCGGGGTTTGACGGTGAAGATAATCGCACTAACCAGGTAGTTTTGGATGCCCATATGTGGATTTTTTTATGAGCTGGAATACATTTCGTCGCTTGCGCAATTTATGCCGCGGTAAGGATCCCGCTAGCGCCACCACGGCTGCCAAATACGGTTCAGCACCGGGGAAGTCATGGTGTGGCCACTGGGTGGCGCAACCATCATGATGCAGGCCCGGCTGCAGACGGCAGACAATCGGTCCTGTTAGCTGCACGCAATCAGCTTGGGGCGCAAAAGGATGGCGATAACGGTTCGCCGTCATGCAACGGGCCGTGGCTGTCTCCAGGGCTGGATGACTGGGCTACTGAAAGTACGGCGAGGCTGCGGCACCGGCGTGCAGCGCGGCCCCGACCGGAGATCTGGGTCGTGCCCAGTGCAGTCGCACTGACTGACCGGGTCGCACCTGGGCGATTTTGTCGATGTCGTCGTCGATCACCACGCCGACCACCGGGTATCCGCCGGTGACCGGGTGATCGGGGCCCAGGATGACCGGTAAGCCGTTGGGGGGCACCTGGATTGCGCCGCGCGAGGCGCCTTCGCTGGGTAGCTGCCGGTCCGGATAACGGCACTGCAGCGGGCGGCCGACCAATCGCATCCCCACCCGGTCGCTGCGGTCGGATGAGACCCAATTGGTGTGCACCAGGACATCGGGATCCACGAACCAATCGTCGCGCGGACCGGGCACCACCGCCAGCTCGACCACACTGTCGGTGATGGCCGCCACCGGGGCCTGGTCCAATTCCGGGTAGGCATCGGTGTGCTCGCCGACCGGCAGCCGGTCTCCGGCTTGTAGCGGCGACGGGCCGACGCGCGACATCACGTCGTAACTGCGTGAACCCAGTACCGGCTCCACGCAGATGCCGCCGCGCACCGCCAAGTAGGTGCGCATTCCCGCACGCGGCGCGCCCAATGCGATCACCTGGCCATCACGAACATGGTGAATGCTGTTGGTACCGAACTTGATTCCATTGACGGTCGGGTCAGTGTCGGCGCCCGTGACCGCGATATCGACATCGCCGCCCCGGACCCGGGCCGCGAAACCACCGAACGTCACTTCGACGGTCGCGCGGTCGCCGGGGTTGGCCACCAGCCGGTTGGCCAGCTTGTGCGCGCGCCGGTCAGCGGCTCCGGAACGGCTGACGCCGAGGTGGGCCAGTCCCGGCCGGCCGAGGTCTTGGATGACGGCGAACGGTCCGGTCCGCAGAATTTCCAGGGTTATCACGGGGATCTCCTCACCTCAGACGGCCCGGAACTGAACCCACACGCCCTGCATCAGCAACACCGGATCGGGCCGTGTGAGGTCCCACACGATCGCGTCGGTGTGGCCGATGAGTTGCCAGCTGCTCGGGGATCGACGCGGATAAATCGCGCTGCATTCACCGGCCAGGCCGACCGAGCCGGCCGGAACCGCGGTGCGCGGTTCGGGGCGACGGGGCACCCGTAGGCGTGGATCGCCGTCGACCAGGTATGCGAAACCCGGGGCGAACCCGCTGAATCCGACCCGCCACAACGGGCCGGTGTGGGCATCGATCACCTGCGCGACGGTCAGCCCGGTATGGGCGGCGACCTCGAACAGGTCCGGGCCGTCGTAGACCACATCGATCACGACGTCGGCGCTGCGATCCGAGAGAGCGATTTCGTCGGGCGTGACCCGCATCTTGCGCAGTCTCTGACGGATGACCCCCTGGTGGCGGGGGTCGTCGAGCTTCACCAGCACCGTACGGGCGCCGGGGACGATATCGACGACACTGGGCAGCGCCGCCGAGCGCAAGGCGGTCACCCATCCCGACACCTCAGCGGTGCTGCCACATTGCACCATGAGCGCTTGGTCGCCGTAGTCCGCAACGGTGTTGCCGACCAACTCCGTCGGCAGCTCGTCGGACACGTCGTTGCTGAGGTCTGCCACGCTCATTACTCGACGGTAACCCCGGGATCGGGCGCGGGCGAGTGGCGGCCAGTGGATTTTCAAGCACTGCCAGAACTGCCTTAGCAAACGCTCAAACGGGCGGTACGCCGGTGTGAACCTAGCCCAGGATTCGGCTGATTCGTGGAGGCAGTTGATCGGCGACCAAGGGATAGCTCAGCGTTGACGAGAAGGCGATTGCGCCGGCCTGCTCCTTGGTGGTGAACACGTGGCGATTCTGCGCCGTCGCCTCAGCTGCCGCCACCTCGGGATCGGCCAGGATTGCCTTTTGCTCGTCCGGGCTCTCGGTCGTCCAGATCACCACGTCGGCCGAATCGAGCACCGCTTTGATCTGTTCGCGCGGGATGACGGCGCGATGATCGGTGCCGAAGGGTTTGATGCTGTCCGAGATGACCAGACCCATCTGATTCAAGAAGTCCGTCCGCCAGTCCGCCAGTGTTGCGACGACCGTGCCCCGCCACAGCTTGCCCTGCATCAGCAAGGCTTTCTTGCCGGTCCATTGCGGATTGTTCTTCGCGATGGCGGCGAATTTCTGGTCGACGGCATCGATCAGTGACTTCATCTGATCGCTCTGGGACACCGCCCGCCCGATCGTGGTGGCCTGCTCCTTCCACGGCTCGAAGAAGGCATCGCCGTCCGACTGCGGCACGGTCGGGGCGATTGCGGACAGCTTCTGGTACGTGTCGGCGTCCACTCCGGCATTGATGGCGACGATCAGGTCCGGTTTGAGCCCGGCGATCTTGTCGACCTGAATCCCGTTCTCGAGGCTCAACACCACCGGCTGCGCCCCGCCCAGCTTGGGCGCAGCCCATGGCCACACCGCGAACGGCTGGTCGCCGAACCAATTGGTCACCGCGATCGGCACCACACCCACCGCCAGCAGGTCGTCTTGCTCGGTGTAGCCGGCGCTGACCACTCGCCTGGGCGGCTCGTTGATGACGGTCTGACCGAAAAGGTGGGTGATGGTCACCGATCCGCCGCCGGTATCCGGAGCCGGTGTGCGTGACCCACACCCCGACGAGAGCCCGGTCGCTCCGGCAGCCGTGGCGACCCCGGCGACTCCTGCGAGCTGCAAGAATCCCCTCCGATTCCATCCCTGTCGCATCGCGTGAGATTATCGCGTTCCTGCCCCGGGTCCCTACCGCCGGGCGGCTGAAACGCTCAGCTCAGCGGCATGCCGGTGGCCAGGAATCCCGGGCTCGCCGCACTCAGCCGGGTGGGCTGCTCCTTCCGCGTCGACTGCCTTGTGGGTTCGCGATGCGCATGCGGCAAAAAGTTCTGACACCGGACCCGGGGCCGTTGCGAGATCCACGTATCCCCGACGTAACTGCGCACGCCATGACCGGTAACAGTCCGTCCTTACCGTCGGGGCGTGACAACCACCACGACGGATACCACCCCGGTATTGCAGCCCCTGCCACCGCGCGAGCACCACGCGGGACGGCACTGGATCGACGACTGGCGACCCGAAGACCCCGTGTTCTGGGCGAAGACCGGCAAAGCAATCGCTCGACGCAACCTGATCTTCTCGGTGTTCGCCGAGCACATCGGGTTCAGCGTGTGGATGCTGTGGAGCATCGTGGTGGTCCAGATGACCGCCCTATCAAATCCCGCAGCTCCCGGCCACGCCGCGCATGCCGCCGCATCCGGCTGGGCGCTGAGCGCCAGCCAGGCCCTGTGCCTGGTCGCCGTGCCCAGCGGTGTCGGCGCCTTCCTGCGGTTGCCCTACACGTTTGCGGTCCCGATCTTCGGCGGCCGCAACTGGACCACCATCTCGGCGTCGCTGTTGCTGATCCCGTGTCTGCTGTTGGCCTGGGTGGTGGAGCACCCCGATGTCCCGTTCGCGCTGCTGGTGGCGATCGCCGCGACGGCGGGTTTCGGCGGCGGCAACTTCGCCTCGTCGATGGCCAACATCTCGTTCTTCTATCCGGAGAAGGACAAGGGGTGGGCGCTGGGCCTCAACGCGGCCGGAGGCAACATCGGCGTCGCGGTCGTGCAGAAGATCATCCCGCCCATCGTCGTCGTGGGGGGCGGGGCAGCGCTGTCGCGCGCCGGTTTGTTCTACGTGCCGCTGGCCGTGGTGGCCGCGCTATCCGCATTCCTGTTCATGAACAACCTCACCGAGGCGAAGGCCGACGTGAAGCCGGTATGGCAGTCGCTGCGGCATCTTGACACCTGGATCATGTCGCTGTTGTACATCGGCACCTTCGGGTCCTTCATCGGCTACTCGGCGGCCTTCCCGACCCTGCTCAAGACGGTGTTCGACCGCGGCGATATCGCCTTGAACTGGGCCTTTCTGGGCGCCGGTATCGGATCGGTCATCCGGCCCCTCGGCGGCAGGCTCGCCGACCGGATCGGTGGGGCCCGCATCACCGCCGCCAGCTTCGTCATGCTTGCCGCCGGCGCCTCGCTGGCGCTCTGGTCGGTCAGCGCCAAAGACCTGCCGATGTTCTTCGCCAGCTTCATGTTCTTGTTCGTCGCCACCGGCATCGGCAACGGTTCGACGTACCGGATGATTTCCCGGATCTTCAAGATCAAGGGCGAGCTCGCCGGCGGCGATCACGACACCATGGTGGACATGCGCCGCCAGGCCGCCGGAGCGCTGGGCGTGATCTCGTCGGTGGGTGCCTTCGGCGGGTTCGTGGTGCCGCTGGCGTACGCATGGTCGAAGTCGCACTTGGGCGGTATCGAACCTGCGCTGCGGTTCTACGTGGGATTCTTCCTGGCCCTGCTGGTCGTCACCTGGTGCTGCTACCTACGCAAAACCAACGCCGTGGCGGAGGTCGGCATCTAGCGGTTCCGGTGCCGCTCCCAGGGGCTGTAGTCGGCGATCAGCTCTTCCTGCGGCGGTCGCTCGTCGACCGGAACGTGCTGCAGGTTGATCCGGATCCGGTACCAGATCGAGCTCGGCCCGCGCATGCCGTCGATCAGGACGTCGGCCGGCCGCAGCCGGTCGCTGACGGCCGGGTAGCGGCCACGCCAGATGTCCAGCGCGGTGATCGCCTCGTCCTTGGTCTTGGTGCGCGCGATCTCGATGAGCGGCATCGCTGATTGGCGCCCGCCGCCCTTCCCCGATCCCTTCGGCGCGCGCTCCGGTGGGCCCATTTCTTCGGCCAGCGCGAGCAGCCGGTCAAGCTCGCCGACTGCGTCGTCCATGCCCGCCCACGGGTCGCCCATCTCGGCGAACCGGGCGGGCACGGTGTCGATGGTGAAGGACCCGGGCTCGCAGTCGGTGACCTCGTCCCAGTGCAGCGGCGTCGACACCCGGGCGTCCGGGGTCGCGCGCACCGAGTAGGCCGACGCGACGGTGCGGTCCTTCGCGTTCTGGTTGAAGTCAACGAACACGCCTTCGCGCTCTTCCTTCCACCAGCGGCTGGTCGCCGCGTCGGGTATCCGCCGCTCGACCTCCCGGGCAACGGTCTGCGCGGCCAGCCGGACCTGCGCGAACCCCCAGCGCGGGGCGATCCGGGCATAGACGTGAAAGCCGCGTGACCCGGATGTCTTCGGCCAGGCGACCAGGCCGTAGTCCCGCAGCACCTCGCGGGCCACCAGGGCTACGTCGACGATCCTTCGCCAGGAGACCCCCGGCATAGGGTCCAGGTCGACGCGCAGCTCGTCGGGGTGCTCGAGGTCGTCGGCGAGCACCGGATGCGGGTTGAGGTCGACACACCCCAGGTTGATCACCCACGCCAGTCCGGCCGCGTCATGGATGACGGCTTCCGCGGCGGACGTGCCCCGCGCATAGCGCAGCTCGGCGACATCGACCCAGTCCGGCCGGTTCTTCGGCGCACGCTTCTGGAAGACGGCCTCTTGCGCGATGCCCTTGACGAAGCGCTTCAGAATCATCGGCCGGCCGGCCGCACCGCGCAGCGCCCCGCCGGCGACGGACAGGTAGTAGTGGACCAGGTCCAGCTTGGTACAGGGACCAAGGGCAGCGCCGGTGTGGCCGGCGGTTCCGCGGCCGCTCTCGCGGGGGAACACCACCTTGTCCGGATGAGTGATGGTGACCCGGCGCCCGGCCACTTCCAGTGACACCGGACCGGACATGCGCTCCATGGTAATTTGCCAGAATTTTCTGGCCGCATTGCGACGGACGTCACATATGGTGAAATCATGCCTAACCTCAGCGGCCTGCCCGGGCAAACCATGGCCAAAGTTCAGCAGTACCTCGAGCGCGGCTCGGCCGAGTTGCACTACCTGCGCCGGATCATCGAATCGGGCGCCTTCCGGCTGGAGCCGCCGCAGAACTACGCCGCGATGGCTGCCGACATCTACAAGTGGGGCGAGTTCGGGATGCTGCCGTCGCTGAATGCCAGGCGCACCCCCCACCGCGCGGCCGTCATCGACGAAGAGGGCGAACTCACCTACTCCGAGCTCGACGAGGCCGCCCATGCGCTGGCCAACGGCCTGATCGCCAAGGGCGTCAAGGCCGGGGACGGCGTCGCCATCCTGGCGCGCAACCACCGCTGGTTCGTCATCGCCAACTACGGCGCTGCCCGGGTCGGCGCCCGCATCATCTTGCTCAACAGCGAGTTCTCCGGCCCCCAGATCAAAGAGGTGTCGGAACGGGAAGACGCCAAGCTGATCATCTACGACGACGAATACTGCAAGGCCGTCAGCAAAGCCGAGCCGCCGCTGGGCAAGCTGCGCGCGCTGGGCGTCAACCCCGACGCTGATGAACCGTCCGGCAGCACTGACGAGACGCTGGCCGAACTGATCGCCCGCAGCAGCAAGGAGCCCGCCCCCAAGGCGGACAAGCACGCGTCGATCATCATCCTGACCAGCGGTACGACCGGCACACCGAAGGGTGCGAACCGCAGCACCCCGCCGACGCTGGCGCCGATCGGCGGCATCTTGTCGCACGTCCCGTTCAAGGCCGGCGAGGTGACGTCGCTGCCGTCACCGATGTTCCACGCGCTCGGGTATCTGCACGCCACCATCGCGATGTTCCTGGGCTCGACGCTGGTGTTGCGGCGAAAGTTCAAGCCGCCGCTGGTCCTCGAGGACATCGAGAAGTACCGGGCGACCGCCATGGTGGTGGTGCCGGTGATGCTGTCGCGGATCCTGGACGCCATCGAGAAAATGGACCGTAAGCCCGATCTCTCCAGCCTGCGGATCGTGTTCGTCTCCGGATCACAATTGGGAGCCGAGCTGGCGGCGCGTGCCCTCAAGGACCTGGGGCCGGTCGTCTACAACATGTACGGCTCGACCGAGATCGCTTTCGCCACCATCGCCGGGCCCAAGGACCTGGAACGCAACGCGG
>Ga0307441_1001006_pt1 | contig 10065 bp, 9 predicted proteins | sample SalMarWE160420MG_FD_202149 | JGI IMG/M metagenome (GOLD analysis project Ga0307441, IMG submission 202149) | Salt marsh sediment microbial communities from the Plum Island Ecosystem LTER, Massachusetts, United States - WE1604-20 | ecosystem: Environmental > Aquatic > Marine > Intertidal zone >... | reverse complement strand
GTTCTTCATCGGGGTGCTCGCCGGTGAGGAGCCCATTGACCACACCCAGAAAAACGTTCTGCGCGAAGGCAAGTCGTTGCACCCGATCATGGAGCGCGTGATGGCCATCCACGTGGCCGAGGAGGCGCGCCACATTTCCTTCGCCCATGAGTTCCTGCGCAAGCGGCTGCCGCAGTTGAGCAAGCGGCAGCGGTTCTGGACGTCGCTGTACCTGCCGCTGACGATGCGGGCCCTGTGCCAGGCGATCGTGGTGCCGCCCAAGGCGTTCTGGGAGGAGTTCGACATCCCGCGCGAGGTCAAGAAGGAACTCTTCTTCCGCTCGGCGGACTCGCGAAAGTGGCTGAGCGACATGTTCGCCGACGTCCGGATGCTCGCGTGCGAGACGGGACTGATGGACACCCGCTCGGCGCGGCTCATGTGGCGGCTCTGCAAGATCGACGGCAAGGCGTCGCGATACCGCAGTGAGCCGCAGCGTCAGCACCTGGCCGCGGCCCCGGCCGCCTAGCGCGGCGCGGTCCCAGGTTTCATGCCGCACGTTATTACCCAGTCGTGCTGCAACGACGGGTCCTGTGTCTATGCGTGTCCGGTGAATTGCATTCACCCGTCGCCGGACGAGCCGGGCTTTGCCACCACCGAGATGCTGTACATCGACCCGCTGGCCTGCGTCGACTGCGGTGCGTGCGTGAGCGCCTGCCCCGTCGGCGCGATCGCGCCCGACACCCGGCTACAGCCCGAGCAGTTGCCGTTCGTCGACATCAACGCGTCGTTCTACCCCAAGCGGCCCGCGGGCGTGAAGCTGCCGCCGACGTCCAAGCTCGCGCCGGTGATCCCCGCCGCCGAGGTGCGTGCCCGCCGGCGGCCGCTGACCGTCGCGATCGTGGGCTCCGGACCGGCTGCGATGTATGCCGCCGACGAGTTGCTCACCCAGCGCGGGGTTCGGGTCAACGTGTTCGAAAAGCTGCCCACGCCATACGGATTGGTGCGCGCCGGGGTTGCGCCCGATCACCAGAACACCAAGAGGGTCACCCGGCTCTTCGACCGTGTCGCCGGTAACCGCCGCTTCCGCTTCTACCTCAACGTCGAGGTCGGCGCGCACGTCAGCCATGCCGACCTGATGGCGCACCACCACGCCGTGCTCTACGCCGTCGGCGCGCCCGACGACCGTCGGCTCGAGATCGACGGCATGGGCCTGCCGGGCACCGGCACGGCCACCGAGCTGGTCGCGTGGATCAACGGGCATCCCGACTTCACCCAACTTCCGGTCGACCTCGGCCACGAACGCGCGGTGATCATCGGCAACGGCAACGTGGCCCTCGATGTCGCCCGGGTGCTCACCGCCGACCCGGACGATTTGGCCGGCACCGACATGTCCGACCATGCGCTGCAAGCGTTTTGCAACTCCGCGGTGCGCGAAGTGGTGATCGCCGCGCGGCGCGGGCCCGCCAACTCGGCGTTCACACTGCCCGAGCTGATCGGGCTGACGGGCGGCTCCGAGGTCGTGCTCGATGCCGCCGACCACGAGTTGGTGGCACGGGATCTCGCGGCGGTCACCGACCCGCTGACCAGATCCAAGCTGGAGATCTTGGCCAAGCTCGGCGCCGGCTCGGCGCCGGCGTCCCGCCCGCGGATTCGCTTCGCCTATCGGCTCACACCGGCGCGCATCCTGGGTGAGGACCGCGCCGCAGGGGTGGAGTTCGCGGTCACCGGCACCGAGGAGGTGCGCCGGCTCGACGCCGGGCTGGTGCTGACCTCGATCGGCTACCGCGGCAAGGCGATTGCCGGCCTGCCGTTCGACGAGTCGGCGGGTGTGGTGCCCAACGAGGAGGGGCGCGTGGTGGACCGCGACTCCGGTCGGCCGGCGCCCGGCGCGTACGTCGCGGGCTGGATCAAGCGCGGGCCGACGGGATTCATCGGCACCAACAAGTCCTGCTCGTTGCAGACGGTGCAGGCGCTGGTCGCCGATTTCAACGCCGGCCGGTTGACCGACCCGGCGGCCAAGCCGCAGGCGCTGGACGAGTTGGTGCGGGCCCGTCAGCCCGAGGCCGTCGGCTCCGCGGGATGGCGGGCGATCGACGCCGCGGAGATCGCCCGCGGCAGTCGCGACGGGCGGCCCCGCAACAAGTTCACCGATGTCGCCGGCATGCTCGCGGCCGCGGCGACCGCGCAGCCGGCGCCGCCCCTGCGACGCCGGCTGCTGGACCGGCTGTTCGGCTAACCGGCGCCCTGCCCCGACATCGCGGCCTGGATCTCGTCATAGCCGACCTCGCGGACCGGCTGCCCCAGCGACCAGTGATGGCCGAACGGGTCTTGCACCACGCCGTAGCGGTCACCCCAGAACTGGTCGGCCAGCGGAGCGACCACGGTGGCACCCGCGTCCAGGGCCCGCTGAAACTTGGTATCGACATCGGTGACGGTCAGGTGGATGGTCACCGGGGTGCCGCCCAGTGACTTGGGCGTCGTCGACTTGCCGCCGCACACCTCCGGGAAGTCGTCGTTGAGCATGACCAGAAACCCGTTGATGCGCACGGCGGCGTGGACGAGTTTTCCGTCGGGACGCGGGACGCGGCCCAGCTCCTCGGCGCCGAAGGCCTCGACGTAGAAGTCGATCGCCGCGGCGGCGTCATCGACCACGAGGTGCGGGGACAGTGCGGGTTCGATCGTGATGGCCATTGAGGGTCTCCTTGTCGTCGATTACCGACGCCAGCCCGAAGCGGGACTGGCTCACGGATATTGACTCGGCCCGCGACTCGAACTCATCGCGGCAGCGGCGACCGCACTCAGGCGTGGGTGAGAACCCGCTCCCAGCCCTCGACCGCTTCCGGGCTGCGCGGGCCCGGTCCCACATAGATGGCTGACGGGCGGACCAGCCTGCCCAGCCGCTTCTGCTCGAGGATGTGCGCGCACCATCCCGCCGTGCGCCCACAGGTGAACATCGCCGGCATCATGTTGGCCGGGACCTGGGCGAAGTCCAGGATCACCGCGGCCCAGAACTCCACGTTGGTTTCGATGGCGCGGTCCGGACGGCGTTCACGCAGCTCGGCCAGCGCGGCCTGCTCGAGCGCGACCGCGACCTCGTGGCGCGGCGCGCCCAGCCGTTCGGCGGCGGCCCGCAGCACCCGCGCCCGCGGGTCCTCGGCGCGGTAGACCCGGTGCCCGAATCCCATCAGCTTCTCGCCGCGATCCAGGATCCCCTTGACCAGGCCACGCGCGTCACCGGTGCGCTCGACCTCCTCGATCATCGGCAGCACGCGCGCGGGGGCCCCGCCGTGCAGCGGCCCGCTCATCGCCCCGATCGCGCCCGACAACGCGGCGGCCACGTCTGCGCCGGTCGAGGAGATCACCCGCGCGGTGAACGTCGAGGCGTTCATCCCGTGCTCGGCGGCCGACACCCAGTAGGCGTCGATGGCCTCGACGTGCCTGGGGTCCGGCTCGCCCTGCCAGCGCGTCATGAATCGCGCTGTGACCGTGGGGCATTCGTCGATGAACCGCTGCGGGACGGCCGGCTGGTAGATGCCGCGCGCGGATTGCGCGACGTAGGACAGCGCCATCACCGAGGCCCGGGCCAACTGTTCGCGGGCGGTGGCGTCGTCGGTGTCGAGCAGGGGCTTGTATCCCCAGATGGGTGCCAGCATCGCCAGGCCGGCCTGCACGTCGACGCGGACGTCGCCGGTGTGGATGGGCAGCGGAAAGGGCTCGGCGGGCGGCAGGCCGTGGCCGAACTTGCCGTCGACCAGCAGGGCCCACGCGTCGCCGAACGTGACCTGCTGGCGCACCAGGTCCTCGATGTCGACGCCGCGGTAGCGCAGCGCGCCGCCGTCCTTGTCCGGTTCAGCAATTTCGGTGGTGAACGCCACCACGCCTTCGAGGCCGGGGACGAAGTTCTCGGGGACCACAGTCATGCGAAAATTCTCGCACCCCGGTGCCGAGCCCTTGCTACCGGCTAGTAGCAATCCGGTCGGGCCCGGTAGCGTTGAGACGATGGCAGGGCCGGACGATCAGCATCTGGCGGAGATGCGAGTGGAATACGGATCCGTGGAAAAGGACGGCAGCTCCGACCTGGACGTGGACTGGCTGGCGGGCGGTTGGCTTGCCTTGTTCCGCAACTGGATTGACGACGCCGAACGGGCCGGGCTGGCCGAGCCCAACGCCATGGTGTTGGCCACGGTCGCCGATGGCAGGCCGGTCAGCCGAACGGTGTTGTGCAAGAGCGCGGACGAGACCGGAATCACATTTTTCACCAACTACGACTCGGCCAAGGGTTCCGACCTGGCGGTGACGCCGTTCGCGTCGGCGACCTTCCCCTGGTTTCGGCTGGGGCGGCAGGTCCACATCCGGGGCCCGATCAGCCGGGTGGATCCGCAGGTCACCGAGGATTACTGGTCCAAGCGGCCGCGCGGCTCCCAGCTGGGGGCGTGGGCGTCGCACCAGTCGCGGCCGATCGCGTCGCGCGGGGCGCTGCTCGACCAGCTCGCCGAGGTGACCGCGCGGTTCGCCGACTCAAAGGCCATTCCGGTGCCGCCCAACTGGGGCGGCTACCTCCTCGCGCCCGAGGTCGTCGAATTCTGGCAGGGGCGGGAAAATCGGCTGCACAACCGGATTCGGATCAGCGGCGGCCGCATCGAGCGCCTGCAGCCCTGACGGCCGGTGGCCTGTCCTGCGGGGGTCGCATGGGGGAAGGGCGCACGACCGACGAACCCGACCCCGGGCAGGCGCGCCGTCGCGATAACGACTACCTTCAGCAGTACGCACGCAGTGCGGACAGCCATATCAGATCAGCCAGAGTGCAAAGGGGTTCTCGTGGCCGACACCGACGACACCGCAACCCTCCGGTACCCGGGGGGCGAGATCGACCTGGAGATCGTCCGCGCCACCGAAGGAAATAACGGTATTGCGCTCGGCCCGCTGTTGGCCAAGACGGGGTACACCACCTTCGACAACGGCTTCGTCAACACCGCTTCCACCAAGAGCTCCATCACCTACATCGACGGCGAGGCCGGCATCCTGCGCTACCGCGGCATCCCGATCGAGCAGCTGGCGGAAAAATCGACGTTCATCGAGGTCAGCTACCTGCTGATCAACGGGGAACTGCCCGACAAGGACCAGCTCGCGGAGTTCACCAACCGGATCCAGCGCCACACGATGCTGCACGAGGACCTCAAGCGGTTCTTCGACGGATTCCCGCCCAACGCCCACCCCATGCCGGTGCTGTCCAGCGTGGTCAACGCGTTGAGCTCCTACTACCCCGACGCGCTGGACCCGATGGACACCGAGCAGGTGGACCTGTCGACCACGCGATTGCTGGCCAAGCTGCCCACCATCGCCGCGTACGCCTACAAGAAGTCGATCGGCCAGCCGTTCCTGTACCCGGACAACTCCCTGACCCTGGTGGAGAACTTCCTGCGGATGACCTTCGGGTTGCCGGCCGAACCCTACGTTGCCGACCCGGAGATCGTGCGGGCGCTGGACATGCTGTTCATCCTGCACGCCGACCACGAGCAGAACTGCTCGACGTCGACGGTGCGCCTGGTCGGCTCCTCGCGGGCCAACCTGTTCACCTCGATCTCCGGCGGCATCAACGCGTTGTGGGGCCCGCTGCACGGCGGCGCCAACCAGGCGGTGCTCGAGATGCTGGAAGGCATCCGCGAGAGCGGTGACGACGTCGGCGAATTCGTCCGGAAAGTGAAGAACCGCGAAGCCGGCGTCAAGCTCATGGGCTTCGGCCACCGCGTCTACAAGAACTACGACCCCCGCGCCCGGATCGTCAAGGAACAGGCCGACAAGATCCTCGCTAAGCTCGGCGGCGACGACGACCTGCTGGGCATCGCAAAGGAACTCGAAGAGGCGGCGCTGACCGACGACTACTTCGTCGAGCGCAAGCTCTACCCGAATGTCGACTTCTACACGGGCCTGATCTACCGGGCGCTCGGGTTCCCGACCCGGATGTTCACCGTGCTGTTCGCGTTGGGCCGGTTGCCGGGCTGGATCGCGCACTGGCGCGAGATGCACGACGAGGGCGACAGCAAGATCGGCCGCCCGCGCCAGATCTACACGGGTTACACCGAACGCGACTACGTCAGCATCGACGCGCGGTAGGACTCGTATCGCGCTCGGCGTCACAGAGACGCCAGCACCGCCATCGCGGCGTTGTGGCCCCCGATGCCCGACACCGCCCCGCCGCGGCGGGCCCCCGAACCGCACAGCATGATCCGCTCGTGGGGGGTGGCCACTCCCCAGCGCCGCGCGGGGGTGTCCAACGGCTCGTCGTCGCCCGCGAACGGCCACGCCAGCCCGCCGTGGAAGATGTTGCCCCCGGTCATCGCCAGTGTGCGCTGCAGATCCAGCGTCGTCGTGGTCTCGAGGCACGGCCGGCCCTGCGCGTCGCTCAACAGAACCTCCTGAATCGGCTCGGCCAGAACGGAATTGAGCGACGACAGCACGAGTTCGGTCAGCTGGTCGCGCACGGCGTCCGGGTCGGCGCCGTCGAACAGCGAATGGGGAGTGTGCAAGCCGAACACCGTCATCGTCTGCGCGCCCGAGTCGCGCAACCGTGCCGACACGATGCTGGGGTCGGTGAGCGAGTGGCAGTAAGCCTCGCACGGCAGGGGGTCGGGCGGCCGCCCGGCGGCCGCCCGCGTGAAGGCGGCGTCGAGTTGGGTCCACGTCTCGTTGACGTGGAATGTGCCGGCGAATGCCTGTTCGGGCGTGACACCGGTATCGCGCAGCTTGGGTAGCCGCTGCAGCGCCATGTTGACCTTGACCTGCGCTCCCTGCGTCAGTGCCGCCGGCTTGCCGCCGAGCAGGCCGGCCAGGACCGCCGGGGTGACGCCTGCCAGGATGAACCGCCCCCGGATCGTGTGCTCGTCGCCGTGACTGCGGTAGCCCACCATGCCCTCCGGGTCCACGGCGTCAACGTCTGCGCCCGTGATGATCTCGGCTCCGTGGCGCACGGCCGCCGCGGCCAGGGCCGAGGTCACCGCTCCCATCCCGCCGACGGGGACGTCCCAGTCGCCGACGCCTCCGCCGAGCAGGTGATAGAGGAAGCAGGCGTTCTGGGTCAGCGCGGGGTCGTCGAGGCGGGCGAAGGTGCCGATCAGCGCATCGGTCGCGATCACGCCGCGGACCAGGTCATTGCCCACCGCGCCGGCGATGGCGTGCCCGATGGGCTCGTCGATCATCGCCCGCCACGCGGCTGCCGCGTCGCGATCGCCGGAGGCCAGCACGTGCCGGCGGGCTTGTGCACGGGTGCGCAGCGGTTCGAGCAACGTCGGCCACAACCGTTGGGTCACCACCCGGCAGCGGCGGTAGAAGGCGGCGAAGCCGTCCTCGTCGGCGGCGGCTCCGACCGCGGCGAAGCCGGCGGGGCCGGGCGCGCCGTGCGACCCGACCAGCAAACCGGAGCGGCCGCCCGTGGCCGGATCGGGGGTGTAGGAGGAGAACCGCCGCCCGGACAGCCGCACCGCGGCGCCCAGCTCGTCGACGATGCGCGGCGGCAGCAGGCTGACCAGGTAGGAGTAGCGCGACACGCGGATCTCGACGCCGTCGAAGGCCTGTGTCGACACGGCGGCGCCGCCGACGTGCGGCAGCCGCTCCAACAACCGCACCCGCAGGCCCGCCCGGGCCAGGTAGCCGGCCGCGACCAGTCCGTTGTGGCCGCCACCGACGATGACGACGTCGACGTCTGGCGTGTCCCCGCTCAGCTCAGGTAGCCCTCGACCTCGTCGGCCGGCCGCACCTCCGCCGCGCGCGGGTCTCCGCCGCTGTCGCGCAGTGCCCGGCGCTGCCGCAACAGGTCCCAGCACTGGTCGAGTTCGACTTCCAGCCGACGCAGCTGCTCCTGCTCCTCGGACGTGGTGATCTCGCGGTGTTGGAGCTGCGCCCGCAGGGCCTTCTCCTCGGCGACCAGCTCGCGGATGTGTCCCAGGGTGTCGCGGTCGGTCGGTTTACTGCCGTTGCCCATCGCTCCAGTGTGCCCGACCCCGGAGTCGCCGCGCTGCCGACTCGGTAGGCTGCATATCGCCCGAATGTGACGCGGGCACGGGGAAGGTAATCACAAGGGGGCGGTCGTGAATTTGAGTACGAGTTTGGGCCCGGCGCCCGAAACCACCGACTCGCGGGGGAATCCGGAAATCTTCCGGCGGTCGCTCGGGCGGCCCTGGCTCATTGCTTTGTTGGTCATTCCGTTGTCATTTCGGCGGTCGCTGGGCATGCCGTGGCTAATTGCCCTCCTTGCTATTCCGTTCCTGATGGCGGTGATCGGCTACGGCGCGCTGGAAACCTCCGCCGTCGCCACCGGACCGACCGGCGCGCTCCCGACGCTGACGCGGTCGACCAAGTCCGTGCCGCCCAAGTTGTCCTTGGCGCCACTTTCCATTGTTCGTAACGGCAACGACATTGTGCTCAGCGGCAATTTCCCCGATGATTCCGCCAAGGCGTCGTTGCTCAAGGCGGTCAAAAGCTCACTGGATCCGGGCGTGAACATCATCGATCAAATCGATATCAATCCGACGGTCGACTCGCTCGACTTCTCAAACGCCGGAACGCTTTTCAAAGACAGCGCGTCGATTCTCGATTTCAATCTGACGGTCAATGGAAGCACCATCATCGTGGCGGGCACCGCCGCGTCGCAGGAGCAGAAGGCCACCGTCGAACACGACGCGGCTATCACGTGGTCGGGCGTGAACGTGGTGGACAGTCTTGTGGTCACCGGGTCGGTGCCGGCCGGACTGGCCGGGGCGCCTCCGCCGCCCCCGGCGGCGTGCCCCGACTTGCCGTCCGTCGTCGATGCGCGCTGGAGGTCGGAGGGCGGGCAAATCACCTTCGGCGGCGACGGGTTCAGCCTGACCCCGCGGGACGAGCAAATGCTGACTCAGGTCGCGAGCAAGCTCAGGGCATGTCCGACCGCGCATGCGACGATCAATGGCTACAACGACGATGCCGGTACCCAGGCTATTAACATTGCGGTGAGCAGCCAACGAGCCCAGAAGGTCGCCGACTACCTGCTCGGCCGCGGCGTCTCGGGCGACCAGCTGGTTGTCACGGGCCTCGGCTCGGTCAACCCGGTCGCTCCCGACGGCACGGCCGAGGGGCGCGCCAAGAACCGCCGCGTCGAAATCGTGGTCAGCTAAGGAGAGGCCAGCATGGATTTCGTCATCCAGTGGGTGTGGTACCTGCTGGCTTTCGTGGCGGGCTCGGCCGTTGCCTGGGTGATCGCGACGCGGGTGATCAAACGCCTCGCCGCCAAAAAGGTCCTGGCCGGCTTGACCGACGACGAGGCAGGCGGCCGGCAGTGAGCCACGTGCACTGGTGGCTCGTCGGCCTGTCCTTCGTGCTGGGCTTGGTGCTGACGCTCGCGTTGATACTCCGTCCCGCCAAAGGCCTGGGTGCGACGTCCGCGGAGGCCGCCGCGGCGGGGCGCGCGGAACCGCCGCTCGGGACTCCGATGGAGTGGCCCACGACGCGGACCGCGGACGCCATGCAGTTGCTGACGACCGAGGTTCCGGACGCCGCTGAGCCGTCGACGACCGAGGTTCCGGACACCGATGAGCCATTGACGATCGAAGTGCCGGTGGCCGAGGAGCCGGAGCCGGTGTCGATCGAGGTGCCGGTGTATGAGGAGCCGCTGGCGAGTAGGTCCTCGGCCGTCCATGACCTGTTGTCCAGGCCCACGTCGCGGGCCGCGGAAGCGGCGTCGACTGATGCTCGGGCCGAGGAGTTGGCGACCACCGACCTCCACGCGGCCTGGGAGGCGCTGACAAGAGGGTCGTTCGCCGAGGAGCCGACGACGGCCGAGGAGCCGACGACAGAAGTCGCATTCACCGCGGAATCGCGGGTACGAGAGCCCCCGGTCGCCGATGGGTGGCTGACTTCCGAGGTCCCGGTCACCGAGGAGTCCCCCGAAGCCAAGGAGCCGATCGCTCAGGCTTCACCGCCCGTGAGGGAGGCGCCGCCGGCCGAGCCACCGGCGGCGAAGGAGACTCCGCCCGCCCAAGCCCCGTCGGCGAGAGACGTTCGACACAGCGAGGCACCGCCGGTGCAGGAGCCCCGGCCCACCAGGCCGGCGCCGAG
>Ga0307441_1001005_pt1 | contig 10066 bp, 7 predicted proteins | sample SalMarWE160420MG_FD_202149 | JGI IMG/M metagenome (GOLD analysis project Ga0307441, IMG submission 202149) | Salt marsh sediment microbial communities from the Plum Island Ecosystem LTER, Massachusetts, United States - WE1604-20 | ecosystem: Environmental > Aquatic > Marine > Intertidal zone >... | reverse complement strand
TGCAAATCCCCTTACGACTCCCGCCGTTCATCGGTGGGGGAGGGGATGATGACGACGGCGGTTTCCCCGGCATTCCTCACGGCGGCCCCGGTCACGGATTCGGGCACGGCCACGGCGGCTTCGGGATCCCGGGCATCCCCGGGCTGTAGCCGCGGAAGCCGCGGGCGCTCCGGTACCAGCTGTCATCTGCCGTTTGCCTCCCGCTCAGCGGCTTGATGCGGTTAGCTCATCGCGGCCGCCTACACCGGTGGTATGCGATGCACCGTCTTCGGCACCGGCTACCTGGGTGCCACCCACGCCGTCGGGATGGCGGAACTGGGACACGAGGTCGTCGGGGTCGACATCGACCCGGGTAAGGTCGCCAAACTCGCCGGGGGCGAGATCCCCTTCTACGAGCCCGGTCTGCGCAAGCTGCTGACTGACAACCTCGCCGCCGGGCGGCTGCGGTTCACCACCGATTACGACATGGCCGCCGAGTTCGCCGACGTACATTTCCTGGGCGTGGGCACGCCGCAGAAGAAGGGCGAGTACGGGGCCGACCTGCGCCACGTCCACGCCGTCATCGAGCAGCTGGTGCCGCGGCTGACGGGGCCGTCGGTGCTCGTCGGCAAATCGACGGTGCCGGTGGGCACCGCGGCCGAGCTGTCCCAGCGTGCCGCGGCGCTGGCGCCCCACGGAGTCGACGTCGAGGTCGCGTGGAACCCGGAGTTCCTGCGCGAGGGCTACGCGGTCCACGACACGTTGAGCCCGGACCGCATCGTGCTTGGCGTGCAACGCGATTCGGTGCGCGCCGAGCCCGCCGTACGTGAGTTGTACGCGCCGCTGCTGCAGGCGGGTGTGCCGTTCCTGGTGACCGACTTGCAGACCGCGGAACTGGTCAAGGTTTCCGCCAATGCCTTTCTGGCGACCAAGATCTCGTTCATCAACGCGATCTCCGAGGTTTGCGAGGCCGCGGGCGCCGACGTGAGCGTGCTGGCCGACGCGCTGGGCTACGACCCGCGAATCGGGCGCCAATGCCTCAACGCGGGTTTGGGTTTCGGCGGCGGCTGCCTGCCCAAGGACATCCGGGCGTTCATGGCCCGCGCCGGCGAGCTGGGGGCCGACCAGGCGCTGACCTTCCTGCGCGAGGTGGACAGCATCAACATGCGCCGGCGGACTCGGATGGTCGAACTGGCGACCGCCGCCTGCGGCGGCTCCCTGCTGGGCGCCAACATCGCCGTGCTCGGCGCGGCGTTCAAACCCGAATCCGACGACGTGCGCGACTCGCCAGCGCTCAACGTCGCGGGCCAGCTGCAGCTCAACGGCGCCGCGGTCAACGTGTATGACCCCAAGGCGCTCGACAACGCGCAGCGGCTGTTCCCGACGCTCAACTACGCGGTTTCGGTCGAGGAGGCCTGCGAACGCTCCGACGCGGTGCTGGTACTCACCGAATGGCAGCAGTTCGTGGAGCTCGATCCCCACGGCCTGGCCGACCGGGTCCGGGCCCGCGTCGTCGTCGATGGCCGCAACTGCCTGGATGTTGCCCGCTGGCAGCGGGCGGGCTGGCGGGTGTTCCGGCTGGGGGCGCGGCGGTCCTAGCTCACCGGGCCGGGCGTGGTGGCCACCGCGTCGGCCAGCAGCTCGCCCAGTTCGTCGGCGTAGGCCAGTTGGCGCCGCAGGCGCGCCGCGCTGTCGCGGGTCTTCTGCCGGTATCGCCCGAGCAGCGCACGGGCTCCGGCCCGCTGCTCCTCGGTGGCACCCTCGGCGCGCAGCACCGCGAGCGAGTCCAGCAGTTGCCTCATCTCGGCCAGCGTGAATCCGAGCGGCTTCATCCGCCGGATGACCAGCAGGCGCTGCACATCGTTCTCGGTGTACAGCCGGAAGCCGCCGGCCGAACGTGCCGACGGCTCGACGAGCCCCACCTCGTGATAGTGACGCACCGTGCGCACCGACAGCTCCGTGCGCAACGCCACTTCTCCGATTCGCAGCTGACGGTTTGCCTGGCCAAGCAATTGGTGACCCTTCTTGATGTCGGCTGGAACCGCCGCCGCGATTGATTCGCTCACCGTCTTTTACTCCGCGGCCGCGATCAGCGGATCCAATACCAATCCCGGGTTGTTTCGGGCAATGGTCTCCATCCACCATTTGTCCGAGAACAGCGCCAACAGGGCGCCGTCCGTGCGGGTCAGCACCTCGACGCCGCGTTGCGCCTGCAGGAATTCGGCGTCTTGCGGGCGGGTACGGCGGGCGACGGTGTAGCTGAGGCGCTCGAGCTCGATCCGCGCGCTCAACTCACCGGCCATGCGGTGGCTGGCCACCTCGAACTGCATGGGGCCGACGGCGGCCAGCACCGGCGCCTGGTCACCGCGCAGATCCGACCGCAGCACCTGGATCACGCCCTCCTGTTCGAGCTGGGCGATACCGCGCCGAAACTGCTTGTGCTTGCTCGTGTCTGCGGCTCGGGCGACGGCGAAGTGCTCGGGAGCGAAGCTCGGGATGGCCGGGTACTCCACCGGCTCGTCGACATAGAGCGTGTCACCGGGCCGCAGCGCGGTCGCGTTGACCAACCCGATCACGTCGCCGGGGTAGGCGGTGTCGAGGCTGGTGCGCTGTTGCCCGAACACCGACTGCGCGTACTTGGTGGTGAACGGGCGCCCGCTGGCCGCGTGGGTGACGACGTCACCGCGGAGGAAGGCGCCGGAGCATACCCGGGCGAAGGCGACCCGATCGCGATGCGCCGAGTCCATGCCTGCTTGGACTTTGAAGATGAACGCGCTGAACGGCCCGTCCAGCTGGCGGTGGCGGCCGGCGGCGTCGACCGGCGCCTGCGGCGCGGGCGCGTGCTCGATCAGGGCGTCCAGCAGCTGGCCGACACCGAAGTTGAGGATCGCCGAGGTGAACAGCACCGGTGTGGTGTGACCCGCCAAAAACGTGTCGCGGTCGAAGTCGGCGCCGTCGGCCGACAGCAGCGCGCATTCTTCCTGCGCGGTGGCGAAATCGGCGCCGGCCAGTTGGGGTGCCCGGTCGGCGCCCATCCGCTCCTCGGGCGCGACCGTCGCTCCGCCGGCGGTGCGGGTGAACCGGACGAATTCGCCGGTGGCGCGGTCAATTACGCCGTGGAAGTCGCCCGCGATCCCGACCGGCCACGTCAGCGGCGTCGGACGCATCCCGATTCGCCGCTCGATCTCGTCGAGCAATGCCAGGGCATCGCGGCCGGGACGGTCCCACTTGTTGATCACCGTGATGATCGGGATGCGGCGGTGCCGGCACACCTGGAACAACTTCAGCGTCTGCGGCTCGAGACCTTTGGCCGCGTCGATCAGCATCACCGCGCAATCGACCGCGGAGAGCACCCGATAGGTGTCCTCGGAGAAGTCGGCGTGGCCGGGCGTGTCGACCAGGTTCACCACGCATTCGGCGCCATCGGGATGGTCGTAGGCGAACTGCAGCGCGGTCGACGAGATCGAGATTCCGCGCGCCTTTTCCATATCCATCCAGTCCGACACCGTCGACTTGCGCCCTGCCTTCCCGTGGATGGCGCCGGCTTCGGCGATCACCCGGGCGTGCAGCATCACCGCCTCGGTGAGCGTGGATTTCCCGGCGTCGGGGTGGCTGATCACCGCGAACGTGCGTCGGCGAAGCGCCTCTTCGGCGATCCGCGCGGCGCTCGGCGAAGCCACGTCGGGGGCGACCATCGGCACTCCTTGGGCGGAAACTGGGTAGGACCTGCGGCTGTGCCCGGGTACGGCAGCTACGCGCAACCGCGGGTCAGCCACACACTACTCTTACGTTAGTGTAGGTTTGCGCCTGGCCTACCGCGCGCGGCCTGTTGCGGCTCTTCCGGCTCTTGCGGTCGTAGCCTTTGGCGGCGTCGAACCGGCGTTGATGGAGATCCCTCGGAGAAAGCTTGAAGGAAAACGTACGCAAACTTCGCGAAGTTGTGGAGTCTCTCGACACGGTGATGTTGACCACCGTCGGCGAGAAATACCACTTGGTGAGCCGGCCCATGGCCGTTCGCGTTGCCGATTTCGACGGTGTGATACGTCTGTTCGCCCCCGGTGACGCGCGCTGTGTCGCACACAATCACCGCGCGCGCGTGGGTGAACGTCTCGCACGCTTCGCCGACCGCGTCGGTTTCGTTGGCCGGACTGGCCACTCTGTCCGCCGACCCAGACTGCCTCGCCCGCTACTGGCATGACGGGCTGGACGACTGGTTCCCCAACGGCCGACGAACGCCACGATGATCGAGGTGACCGTCTTCGAGGGCCGCAGCTGGACGGTGGCCAAAACCGCCGCGAAGCGGTTGCGAGAGCGCGCCTGCTGACGCGCCGGTGCGGCGAAAACGCACATCTTGACGGACTTCCAACTGCGGACATACCCCGGCAGGTAGCCTGGCCGCGTGGATTATGCCGCCGCATTTCTCGAGGAGAACCGGGCATTTTCGGAGCTTTTCCGCGATGTCGATGACTCGACGCCGGTGCCGACCTGCCCGGGCTGGACGCTCAAGCAACTGTTCCGCCATGTGGGCCGGGGTGAACGCTGGGCGGCCCAGATCGTCCGGGACAAGCTCGACCATGCCCTCGATCCCCGCGAGGTCGAGGGCGGCAAGCCGCCGGAGGATCCCGCCGACGCGATCTCGTGGCTGCAGGGCGGGGCCCGGCGGCTGGTCGACGCGGTGGAGCTGACCGGCGCGGAAACCCCGGTGTGGACATTCCTGGGGCCGCGCCCGGCGAGCTGGTGGCTACGCCGCTGGGTGCACGAGGTCGCGGTGCACCGCGCCGACGCCGCCATCGCCACCGGCGCCGAGTACAGCCTCGCGCCCGAGGTTGCGGCCGACGGGATCACCGAATGGCTCGAGCGGGTCGCGGTCCAGGCCGGACGTGACGGCGCCGACCTGCCGCTCGCCGACGGCCAGACCCTGCACGTGCACGCCACCGATGCCGGGCTGGGCGAAGCCGGCGAGTGGACCGTCGCCGTCGAGGACGGCCGCATCACGTGGTCCCACGAGCACGCCAAGGGCACCGCGGCCCTGCGGGGTGGCGCCACCGAGCTGCTGTTGGCCATCCTGCGCCGGGTGCCACTGGCCGAGACCGGCGTGGAACTGTTCGGCGACGAGGCGGTGTGGAAAAACTGGCTGGACCGTACGCCGCTCTAGCCACGGGCGCTGGACGCACACGGTAATTTGCACACCATGACCACATCGGAGATAGCAACCGTGCTGGCCTGGCATGACGCCCTCAACGCCGCCGACCTCGACACGTTGGTGGCGCTGTCCAGCGACGACATCGAGATCGGCGACGCGCACGGCGCCGTGCAGGGCCACGAGGCGCTGCGCGAATGGGCCGGGTCCCTGAACCGCACGGCCGAGACCGGCCGGATGTATGTGCACGACGGGGTGGTGGTCGTCGAGCAGAAGATGAGTAGTGCCGACGATCCCGGCGCCGTCACGAACGCCGCGTCGGCGTTCCGGGTGGTCCACGACCACGTCACCTCGGTCTTCCGCCATGACGACCTGGCGTCGGCGCTGGCGGCCACCGAACTCACCGACTCCGACCTCGTGAACTAGGAGACACGCATGCGGGGCATCATCCTGGCCGGCGGTTCGGGCACGCGCCTGCATCCGATCACCATGGGCATCAGCAAGCAACTGCTGCCGGTTTACGACAAACCGATGATCTACTACCCGTTGTCCACGCTGATGATGGCCGGTATCCGCGACATCCTGGTGATCACCACCCCGCACGACGCGGCGGGCTTTCAGCGGCTTCTGGGCGACGGCGCACAGTTCGGCATCAACCTCAGCTACGTGACCCAAGAGCGCCCCGACGGTCTCGCGCAGGCATTCGTCCTCGGCGCCAATCACATCGGCAATGATTCGGTGGCTTTGGTGTTGGGAGACAACATCTTCTACGGCCCGGGACTGGGGACTAGCCTGAGCCGTTTCCAATCCCTTTGCGGTGGAGCCATTTTCGCCTACTGGGTGGCCAACCCGTCCGCCTACGGTGTCGTCGAATTCAGCGCCGACGGCATGGCGCTGTCGCTGGAGGAGAAGCCCGCCACGCCGAAGTCGAACTACGCGGTGCCGGGCTTGTATTTCTACGACAACGACGTGATCGAGATCGCCAAGGGTCTGAAGAAGTCGGATCGCGGCGAGTACGAGATCACCGGGGTCAACCAGATCTATCTGAATCGCGGCCGACTCGCGGTCGAGGTACTCGCCCGCGGGACGGCGTGGCTGGACACCGGCACCTTCGACTCCTTGCTGGACGCCAGTGACTACGTCCGCACGCTGGAACGACGTCAGGGCCTCAAGGTCAGTGTCCCCGAGGAAATCGCCTGGACGCAGGGCTGGATCACCGACGAGCAGCTGGCGGCGGGCGCGCGCACGCTGGTCAAGTCGGGGTACGGCGACTATCTGCTGGGGTTGCTGGAACGGCGCTGACGTCGCCTGGGGTGGCCAGCGCCGAATCGAATCGCCGCCACGGGCGCTGCACGCCGCCCGTGGCACCCGCGCACCCGGGCGCGGCGACCCGCTCAACACCTGACCGGCCGACGGGCTGCCGCACTCACCCAGCCTGCGGGCGGCGGGTCCAGGGATGGGCCCGGCGGGAAACCGTGCGAATGCGCGCGCGCCGCCCGCTTACGGTAGAGGCGCGCGCCTACTGCCGGTAGCTGGACAGGAAGTTGCCGAGCCGTTCGATCGCGGCGGCCAGGTCACGGGACCACGGCAGCGTCACGATCCGCAGGTGATCCGGTGCCGGCCAATTGAACCCGGTGCCCTGGGTAACCAGGATCTTCTCCTGTAGCAGCAGGTCGAGGACCAGTTGCTCGTCGTCGACGATCTCGTAGACCTCCGGGTCCAGCCGCGGGAACGCGTACAGCGCGCCCTGCGGCTTGACGCAGGAGACCCCCGGGATCTCGTTGAGCTTCTCCCAGGCGACGTCGCGCTGCTCGAGCAGCCGGCCGCCGGGCAGCACCAGGTCCTCGATGCTCTGGTGGCCGCCGAGGGCCACCTGGATCCCGTGCTGCGCAGGGACATTCGGGCACAGCCGCATGTTGGCCAGCAGGCTGATGCCCTCGATGAAGCTGCTGGCGTGGTCCTTGGGTCCGGTGATGGCCAGCCAGCCGGCGCGGTAGCCGGCGACGCGGTAGGCCTTGGACAGCCCGTTGAAGGTCAGGCAGAGCATGTCGGGCGCCAGCGCGGCGACGTTGATGTGCTCGGCGTCGTCGTAGAGGATCTTGTCGTAGATCTCGTCGGCCAGCAGCAGCAGCTGATGCCTACGCGCCAGATCGACCATCTGGGTGAGGATCTCGCGGCTGTAGACCGCGCCGGTCGGGTTGTTCGGGTTGATCACCACCAACGCCTTGGTGCGCTCGGTGATCTTGGACTCCAGGTCGGCGATGTCGGGCTGCCAGCCCTGGGTCTCGTCGCACAGGTAATGCACCGGCGTGCCCCCCGCCAGCGAGGTCGACGCCGTCCACAGCGGGTAGTCCGGCGACGGGATCAGCACCTGATCGCCGTTGTCGAGCAGCGCCTGCAGGGTCATGGTGATCAGTTCGGAACAGCCGTTGCCCAGGTAGACGTCGTCGACGTCGAACCGGGGGAAGCCCTCGACCAACTCGTAGCGGGTGACCACCGCGCGCCGGGCGGGCAGGATGCCCTGGGAGTCGGAGTAGCCCTGCGCGTACGGCAGCTCCTGGATCATGTCGCGCATGATCACGTCGGGAGCCTCGAAGCCGAACGGCGCCGGGTTGCCGATGTTGAGCTTGAGGATGCGGTGCCCCTCGGCTTCCAGCCGCGCGGCGTGCTGGTGCACCGGACCGCGGATCTCGTACAGGACGTCCTGCAGCTTGGACGACTGCGCGAACAGCCGCTGCCGGTGGTGACCGGGGGCGTGCAGGGGCAACTGGTGAGTTGTCACCACACTATGGTGCCATCGCTGTCCACCGATATTTTGCTGACCGGCCTTAACTGCCTGGTCAGCGCTTGCCCGGCGGGCGCGCGCCGCGGGCGATGCCCAGCCCCTTGACCGGGGGCGCCGGGGGCGTCTTGTCCTCGTCGGTCTGCTTTGCCGGCTCGGTCTCGGGCTCGGGCTCCGGCTTGGTCCCCGGCTGCTCCTCGGGGGCCTCGGCCTCGGCCTCGGCGGGCTTGGCCTGCACGGGCTTGGCCGCGGACTTCTTGGCGCCGGGCCGTTTGGCGCCGGCGGCGATCCCCAGGCCCTTCACGGGTGCGGCGGGCTCGGCGGATTCGGCGGGTGCCTCGGTGGGCTCTGCCTTTTCGGGTGCCTTTTCGGGTGCCTTTTCCGGTGCCTTGGCCGCGGGCGCGGCCTTCTTGGCGCCGGGCCGCTTGGCGCCGCCGGCGATGCCCAGCCCCTTGACGGGCGCGGCCTCGGTTTTCGCCTCGGCCGCCTCGTCAGCCTTTTCGGGGGCCTTCTCCGGGGCCTTCTCCGGGGCCGCGGGCACGGCTTTCTTGGCGCCGGGCCGTTTGGCGCCGCCGGCGATGCCCAGCCCCTTGGCCGGGGCGGCCTCGGCCCTTCCGGAGGCCTGCTGCGGCTCGGCGGCCTTGGCGGGCTCCTCGGCCTTGGCGGGAGCCTCGGCCGGCGCCGGCGGGGTCGCGGCCTTGGCCTTGGGCTCGGCCTTGGGCGCCGCCTTCGCGGCCTCTTCGGCGGCGGCGCCCTTCGCCGGCAGGGTGGCCTTGTCGTACTCGATCGAGCCGAGCAGCACCTGCGCCACATCCATCACCTCGACGCCCTCGCGGCCGGCCTCCGCCTGCCGGTCGTTGACGCCGTCGGTGACCATCACCCGGCAGAACGGGCAGGCGGTGGCGACGGTGGCGGCCCCGGTGGCCAGGGCCTCGTCGACGCGTTCGTGGTTGATGCGCTTGCCGATGTGCTCTTCCATCCACATCCGCGCGCCGCCGGCCCCGCAGCAGAAGCTGCGCTCGGCGTGCCGGGGCATCTCGGTGAGGGTGGCCCCGGCGGCCCCGATCAGCTCCCGCGGCGCCTCGTACACCTTGTTGTGCCGGCCCAGGTAGCACGGGTCGTGGTAGGTGATGTCCTGGGAGACCGGGGTGACCGGCACCAGCTTCTTGTCGCGGATCAACCGGTTGAGCAGCTGGGTGTGGTGCAACACCGTGTAGTTGGCGCCCAGCTGCCGGTACTCGCGGCCCAGCGTGTTGAAGCAGTGCGGGCAGGTGACCACGACCTTGCGGTCCACGGTCTCCACGCCCTCGAACACCCCGTCCAGGGTCTCGACGGCCTGCTGCGCGAGCTGCTGGAACAGGAACTCGTTGCCCGAGCGGCGCGCGGAGTCGCCGTTGCAGGACTCCCCGGAGCCCAGCACCAGGTACTTCACCCCGGCGATCGCGAGCAGTTCGGCCACGGCCTTGGTGGTCTTCTTGGCCTTGTCGTCGTAGGCGCCCGCGCAGCCTACCCAGAACAGGTACTCGTAGCCCTCGAAGCTCTCCACGTCCTGGCCGAAGACGGGGACGTCGAAGTCGACCTCGTCGATCCAGTTGGTGCGGTCCGACGCGTTCTGCCCCCACGGGTTGCCCTTGGTCTCCAGGTTCTTGAACAGCGTGGACAGCTCGGAGGGGAACTCCGACTCCATCATCACCTGGTAGCGGCGCAGGTCGACAATGTGATCGACGTGCTCGATGTCCACCGGGCACTGCTCGACGCAGGCCCCGCAGGTCACGCACGACCACAGCACGTCGGGGTCGATCACCCCGCCCTGCTGCGCGGTGCCGACCAAGGGGCGGGCAGCCTGCTCCGGCCCGTGGCCGGGCACCCGGCCGAACCCGGACTCCGGAACGTGATGGCCCTCTTCCTTGGCGGTCTCGAGGTCGAGACCCTCGAGCGACTCACCGTTCTTCTCGCCCAAAAGGTAGGGCGCCTTGGCCATCCAGTGGTCGCGCAGGTCCATGATGACGAGCTTGGGGGAGAGCGGCTTACCGGTGTTCCAGGCCGGGCACTGCGACTGGCAGCGCCCGCACTCGGTGCAGGTGGCGAAGTCGAGCATCCCCTTCCAGGTGAAGTCTTCGATCTTGCCGCGGCCGAACACGGCGTCTTCGGGCGGGTCTTCGAAG
>Ga0307441_1001003_pt1 | contig 10074 bp, 5 predicted proteins | sample SalMarWE160420MG_FD_202149 | JGI IMG/M metagenome (GOLD analysis project Ga0307441, IMG submission 202149) | Salt marsh sediment microbial communities from the Plum Island Ecosystem LTER, Massachusetts, United States - WE1604-20 | ecosystem: Environmental > Aquatic > Marine > Intertidal zone >... | reverse complement strand
CTGTCAGATCAGCAAAGAGAACCGCAATTCTGCGTCTCTCTCCTATTTTCAACCTGCTGGTCTTCCCAAGCAGAAGTCTTTCATTCCCGGAATACCTGGCAATGCTTTCTTCAAGTATTCTGCTTATGTCCAGAGCTGGTTCTGACATATTATCTTCGATCAGGATACATCTCCATTCACTTGGTTATAATGCAGAAATTTACAGTACATTCCGTCCTGCTGCAAGTCTCACGGGGACCATCGTATCGTCAGTACATCACAAACTGGTTCTTCTTGGGTATACTACTTCTTTCGGGATTCCATGTACCGAAGAAGGGAGTACAGAAGTGGGTGCCGGTGAACTTGCAGCCCTGGGCACTGCAGTATGCTGGACTGTTACTGTAATGTCCTTCGAAATCGCCGGGAAACGTGTAGGTTCACTTCCAGTAAATATTCTCCGCCTTCTGGCTGGACTGATTTTTCTTTCGATTTACAATCTTGCCGTGAGGGGAGAACCCCTTCCCATCGATGCGGATGCTTCCCAATGGTTCTGGCTTGGTCTGTCGGGTTTAGTGGGTTTCGTCATAGGCGATCTCTGCCTTTTCAGGGCATTTGTCCTTATTGGAAGTAGAATTTCAATGGTAATCTACGCCATGGTTCCACCGATAACCGCTATTGCTGGTTGGATGCTGCTTAGCGAGACTCTGTCCCTCAGGCAATGGTCCGGTATCATAGTGACAGTAACAGGCATCTGCATGGTCATACTGGTCAAGGGAACAAAACGTATGAAACTGGCACATCCGACAGGAGGAATCCTTCTTGCTTTAGGCGGAACAGTTGCTCAAGCTGCAGGGCTTGTACTAAGTAAATTAGGTATGGGAAACTACAATGCCTTTGCGGCTTACCCAGATCAGAATAATCACTGCACTGGCCGTGTTTATTCTGATATTACCTTTTACCAGGCTTACCGGCAAACTGATCCTTGCGCTTCGTGACACACAGGCAATGAAATTCCTTACTCTTGGTTCCTTTTTCGGGCCTTTTCTTGGAGTATCGCTGTCACTTGTGGCAATCCGACTGATCGAAGTTGGTGTTGCATCAACGATCATGGCGATGGTCCCGGTTTTCGTTATACTGCCCGAAATCCTGATAATGGGCAAGAAAGTAAGGCTTCTTGAAGTATTAGGAGCTGTAGTGGTAATTGCAGGTGTTGGACTCGTCAGCCTGTAGCCTCGTGCATATTGATAACCGTATGAATACCTGGAGATCCTGACAGTAATGTATTGGTATATTGAGTTATTGTATTCATATTGCGATACGTAAGTGAATATGAGATAGTATCAACATAGTTGTAATACATAATACTAGGCGGAAAAAGTCAATGAATAATATTGCGTCCTTTCTTTCATATGCACCAATGGAGACCATTCTACGCGACCTGGATGAACTGAGTTTGTTCATCAGCCGTACCGGGGCGATCATTTCAATAAACAGGCGCGGCAGCGAGATTCTGGGTATTTCGGAAGAAGAAATTTCCGGGAAGAACTGGTTCGTGGATTATGTTACAGCCTCATGCAGTAAAGATGCCTGCGATGAATTCCATCTAAAACTGAACAGTAAGGATGATTCCGTTTTTATCCAGGACTATCAGGTCATCTGTAAAGGTGAGGTAGAAAAACTGTTTTCCTTGAATAACAGGATCGTTAAAGATAACGATGACATTGTTATGTGCGTACTAGTTTCCGGTCATGAAACCAGAACAGAAACAGCTAAGGGGGATGAAAACCAGACATTTTACAAAACCCTAGTTGAAAAAAGTAATGATGCCATAATAATACATAAAGATGGTATAATACGTTTTGTAAATAATAATACTTGTAAGACAACAGGTTACACAGAAGATGAGTTAATAGGGCTGAACTTTCTCGATCTTATAACGGATCGTTTCAGACCGATTGCTCAGAAACATATGATCAGCAGAATTACCGGTATTGATTCTCCTTCCATATACGAAATCGAGATTCTGAACAAAAGTTTCAATGTCATCCCCGCCGAGATCAATGTTTCCAGCATTCAGTACGATGGCGAACGAGTCTTTATGGTAATCGCAAGAGACCTGTCAGACAGACGGCATCTCGAGGAGCAGCTTCTCCACTCACAGAAAATGGAAGCGATAGGTCGGCTTGCCGGAGGGGTTGCACACGACTTCAACAATATTCTTCAGGTAATCACAGGCTACACCGAACTGGCTCAGTCTTCACTGGACGAAGATAATCCTGTGCATGAGATGCTTCTGCAGATTTCCCAGGCTGGAGAAAGGGCAGGTTCCCTCGTAAAGCAACTTCTTACTTTCAGCCGTAATCAGCTGATTGTTACCAGAATACTGAAACTTGACGAAGCAATCACCGAACATCTTGATGCTCTGAAAAGAGTCATAGGTGAAAATATAAATCTTGAATTCTTTCCTTCCTGCGATAACTGCTTCATCAACAGTGACCAGACCATGCTTGGCCAGATACTCCTGAACATCTGCCTGAACGCCAGGGATTCCATGCCCGAAGGAGGTAACATTCAAGTCAAAACCGCTGGGGTTTTTCTTGACAGGGAATTCTGCAAGAAGAATTCTTCGTCTGAGCCGGGTGAATATGCGATGATATCGGTCTCCGATACCGGGTGCGGTATGGATAAGGAGACTCTGAGCAGAATATTCGAACCTTTCTTCAGTACAAAAGGAATCACTGCTGGTACAGGACTTGGATTATCAACCGTTTATGGAATTGTGAATCAGCATGATGGAATAATTACTGCAGAAAGCGAACGTGGAAAAGGATCAACATTCGAAATCTACATACCCCTGGCTCAAAAGACCGCTTTAACAGATGAGGAATCCTCCGTATCCGAGTGCACTGAAGACGCTTCAAGAACCATAGTTATTACGGAGGATGACGAGAACGTGAGGCATCTGGTCAGCGATATACTTTCGGATGCGGGTCACGAAGTAATCACAGCTGCTAACGGAGAGGAGGCAGTTCTTCTGATCAGCGACTCTCCGGACAATGTTGACCTTGTCGTGCTTGATGTGATAATGCCGGTTCTGGGTGGTTACGAAGCCGCCGATCAGATTCGCGAGATTCGTCCCAATATACCGATCATATTCTGCAGCGGATACAACAGTAAAGTGCAGGACGTTGAGGATTCTCACAGAAATCTGGACAGATCCAGATTCCTTCCCAAACCATATTCGATAGAACAGCTGCTGCACACCATAAACGAACTTCTTGCTGAATCGCGAATACCGGAATAATTCCATAATTCGAGAAGGGATTGAATAGATGAAAACGTCATTCGTTTTTCTTACCCTGTTTCTGGTTACTGCCACGGTTTCGGTTCACGCAATGGAACGGGACGGTGTTGAGTATCCAGATGCTATCACGGTGAATGGAGTTGATCTTGTCCTGAACGGTTTAGGAACAAGGGAAGCCACCATTTTCAGTGTGAATGTTTACGTTGCAGCTCTGTACCTTGAGAACCCATCCAGCGATGGGTATGCTATCTGTCAATCGGAAGAAACGAAACGCCTTATTCTCCATTTTGTCCGCGATGTGAAAGGAGAAGATATTGCCGGTGCCTGGGCGGAAGGGTTCATGAAGAACTGTGGAGATGATCTGACCGTTTACGAGAGCAGGATAACAACACTGAATTCATGGATGAGTGAAATGAAGGATGGCGAAAGAATGATGTTTACCTGCATTCCCGGAACCGGTCTTGAAGTATCGGTAAAAGGTACTGTAATGGGCACCATCGAAGGCAGTGATTTCGCCAGTGTATTCCTGTCCATCTGGCTTGGAGATGATCCGCCAAATGGAGGACTCAGGAATGGCCTTCTCGGACTGGACTGAGTCAGGTTAAGGTTCACTTGTATTTCCAGCCTGCCGGCAGTGCAAGATCCCCTTTATCAATTCCTGATTCAATCAGAACGGCCCTGAAATGTCGCAATCCCGTGAATACGTTATCCGCTATTCCCTGGCTGGAAATGATATCCCGGGCTTCAGAATAGGAATCCATCGCTTTTTCAAGATGTCCTATATCAGCTTCTACCATCCCCATACTTATCACTGCTATGGCTAAATCAAATAGATTCCCTATTTCACGCTGTACTCTCAGACCTTCTTCGGCTGTTTCCATAGCCTCGCGACTGTCTCCTTCAACCAGAAGCACCCTGGCCAGCAGGGACTTATTGTAAGCGGTCATGAGTCTATAATCACATTGCTCGGCAAGCTCCATTGATTTTACCAGGTTCGAACGGGCCATGCCCCAGTTTTCCGCCTCAATATAGATTTCAGCTTTATTGGTGATATGCCATGCAAGGTTTCTTAAATCTCCTGTGCGCATGGATATTTTTTCAGCTCTCGTCAGGTATTCTAGTCCCTTCTCTAAATCTCCGAGTTCGTAATAAACCGTTCCAAGTGAACCAAGTGCGCTGCCAAGTATTCTCAAATTTCCTGTCTCTTCGGAAATGCTTACAATCTGCAGATATGTCTTTTCTCCCTCAACCAGATCGCCTCTGTTGCTGTATATATTCGCGATATTGTAAAGCACAATTATCTCATCAGCCCTGTTCCCGATTTCTCTGTGAATCGTAAGAGCTTCTTTGTAAATACGCATTGCATCCTCAGCATTTCCCAGGATCCTCGCTATAATCCCAAGATTCCCCATAATACTCCCGAGAAGACTTTTATTTCCGACTGATTCAGCAATCGGCACTGCCTTTCTGTAAAGCTCCTCAGCCTGTACGTTCATTCCCTCCTTTCGTTTACTGAGTCCCTGCAGAAATAGAGTTAACGCTTTCTCTTCCGGATACCTGTCTCTGTTCAGATCCTCAGCCCGTGAGAGAAGCTCGTTTGCCTTGTTGATCTCACTTCGGATAATGTGAAACCTTGCTGTAGAATTGAGTGCGCTGATACGAATTCTATCATCTACATTCTTCCTGGCGATCCGGTTTATCCTGTCGAGAATTTCAATTGATTCATCAATCTTCCCAAGATTCAGTAATGCCAGCTGCCTGTTCCGTAGAATTTCAAGCATATCCTCACTGTATTCGGAGTCATTTTCGATGGAATCGATCCATTGCATAAGACGCAAAGTCCATTCAAGAACCCTGTAATTCTCGGAAGACCTGGCGGAAGATAGCAGGGCTTTCATTCCCCACTTCACAGCCCTTGCAGTTTCACCACCCCTGTGCAGGTGAATAGCGAGTGCAGGTGCCCTGCCTTCAGGTGAGTAAAACTCGTCACCAATAATCGCTTCGGCAGCAATCCTGTGTAGCAATTGTCTGTTGTAATGAAGAAGCAGCGCGTAAACAGCGTCCTTCATCAACAGGGATTCGAACCGGTATGCAGTATCACCTTTCTCATTGACAAGTACAAGAAAACCTCTCTGTTCAAGTTCCTTCAGGCTGATTTCAGGATCTGATTCAATATCAAGGCGCATCACCATTGATGCATATAGATCAAGAGAGAATTCACTCCCGAGAACGGATGCACACTGAAGTGAAAGCTTCAGGTTAAGTGGCAATCTGTCAACTCTCGACTGCAGCAGACCGTCCAGGGATGGAGGAACATGAATGTTCGATGTATCCGTGATGAAATCGAACATTCCCTTCTCCTTCGAAATTGCACCCGCTTCAATCAGGTCCTTTATCATTTCCTCTAGAAAGTAGGGATTCCCCTGTGACCTCTCAAGAAGGAACAGGCGCACCTGAGGGGTTACGTCTTTCAATCTGTTTTCAATCATGTTTGCAAGATCGGCATCAGTCATTTCCCCCAGGATCAGATCATGGAATTCGCTGGCAGTTTCTGTAACAGTGGAGATATTCTGTCCATCCGATGATTCACTCCGCCGTACAATTACAACCATGACTGGTTTCCCGCAGTGGACTCCCGCGAGTATTGATTCCAGTACGGCAAATGATGCCTCATCAATATTGTGTACGTCCTCCATTACAAGTATCAGTGGATTCCTGTGTGCCAGTGCGTCAAGCAGACTTCCAATTGCGCTTACTGTCTCGCTGCACAGAACCTCATCTGTCATTTCCTGAAGACGGATGTCGTTAGCACAATTTGGCAGAAGCGTACCCAGAAATGGCATTCCGCGCTTAAGCCTCTTCGACAGACTTCTGGTTCCTAGCAGCTGGCAAACGGAGGATTCCAGGTCTTCTGCGCTGATTTCAGCCGTACGGCTGAAACCAAACAGATTCTGAAGAACACTTGTCCACAGCCTGTAAGGTGGCTGCGCAAAAAAAGCTGTATGCCCTTTAAGCACCCTTGCCTCTCCCAGCTGCTTGTAACCTGACAGAAATTCGTGAATGAGCCTTGATTTTCCCGAACCTGCACTTCCCTCTATTACAAGCAACGTATGGTTCCCTGAATAGTCCTCCGTACTTTCGTGGTACTTTGTGAGGTACTCACCGAAATATCCAACCAGTTTCTCGATCTCAGACTTTCTTCCAGTGAAGGCGGCTACTCCTTCAGATGTCCAGCGGAACCTTTCTCCTGGATCAGCTATCGCTTCCAGCGGCCTGTATGTTTCAATTGGCCTGCTGAAACCTTTCACTTCGATTGAGCCAAGATTTTCCCAGTTGAAATGGCTGCAGCTTTCCTCATGGACAATTGAAGTGGTAAGAATCGTGCCGGGTGCTGCAGCAGATTCCATTCTTCTGGCAAGATTAACTTCTTCTCCCATAGCTGTCATATGTCCGAGTGGATCGGGAGCTACAGTCACGTTACCGGAACTGATTCCAACCCTTGCCTCAAGTTCAATCCCTGCCCCGGCAAGTACACCGTTTGCTTCGTAAAGGGTCTCAAGCATTCTCAGACCGCACGTCACGGCTCTTACAGCATCGTGTTCGGCTGATCTTCGAGCTCCGAACAAAGCCATTATCAGATCACCCTCGAACTTGTCAACGTATCCTCCATGCAGTTCAACAACTCGGCCCAGGGCTCTCATAACTCCGTCTATAATCAGATGTACGGTTTCATGATCAAGTTTTTCAGATAGTGATGAAAATCCCTCAATATCAAGAAAAAGTATTGCAACATTCCTCCGTTCACCTTCAAGAAGCTGTTCAGTCAGGAATTGTTTTGTGCCAGATACACGGCAGAGCCTTCCAATATCTTCACGTATGATCTCGGCCAGGTTTCTATCCATAATTCAACTATTCATCTGATGTATTCGTTTCGTATAATTTACATAACACTTACAATAACCCAGTACGCAAATCTTCAAAAGGAGCTGGAATGGAGAGCTATGATAACCGATAGCTATAGAAAAGAGATGAAAAGAGGAATTCTTGGACTGTTTCAACCGCTGCAATGGGTCAGAGCAATCTGGGAGGGAGGTTCTGCGGCAACTGGATATCTTGATGACTATTCAGATCTTGATCTGGCTCTTGTAGTCGAGGATGACAGGGTCGAAGAAGCATTCCGGCTGTTCGAGGAATATCTTGAGAACAGGCATGGAATCAACAGTGCGATCAGACTGCCCGAACCCGTATGGCACGGCCACAGTCAGTGTTTTTACATGATCTCGGATTGTCCCCCATTGTACTACATAGATCTTGTCATAGAGAAACTTTCTTCTGGAAACAGGCTGGATGAGCCGGACAGGCATGGTGAGGTTCAGATCTGGCTGAACAGGGATAATATTCTTCATCCGGAGCCCACTCCTCCCGATATTACTGCAAAAAATACCGCCTCATTCCTTAGAAGGATTGAAGATAGTATACCCCTCCTTGTTATCGAAATCCGCAAACAGATAGCCAGAAAAAAGCATATCGATGCTGTTTCTCAATATCACAGGTTCATAACCGGAAGGCTGGCAGGCCTGCTTAATCTCAAGTACAGGCCTGCCATGTTCGATTTCGGTATCCGCTATGCTGAGAGAGCCTATCCACCCCAGGTTAATGAGGAACTCGAGAAACTGCTGTATATAAGTACATTCGATGATATCGAACCGGCTCTTGACTTTGCTGTAAGCTGGACCCGAAAACTGCTTGCGGAGCTAGCTGGTATCGGTATGTAAACCGTTCCATTCCGGCAATACTACCTTTCCAGCACGACGAATTGAGATGAACGGCAGCTCAATCCGGTTACAGCACTCATTATGTACATCCCGGGCGGGAGAGATGAAATGTCGATTGAGCCGGAATCGTTTCCGCTCTCGGTTTCAATTATACAGCGACTGGAAATGTCAAAGATCCTGACAGGTGTCCCCGGAGCTAACTCGGGATATATTCTCACTTCGCTGGTAGCGGGATTAGGGAATATTCCGAAAACATCCGGAACATTCGCCTGTTCGATTCCCTGGAAAGGGTCTTCTATTTTCAGTATCCATATATCGAATTTACCGGAACTCGCGGTTTCTGTCTGTCCTGCAATAACGTAGTTGCCGTCACTGGTAGCGCAGATAGCTTCTCCCCACTGAGAACCTGATCCATCACCAAAGCTCTCTTCCCAGATCAGTCTTCCAGATGAATTCACTTTAACTGCGTATACGCTGTTCAGGCAGGTCGAGAATTTCTTGGTTGCTCCACAGATCAGAAATCCTCCATCACTGCATGCAACGATATCGTTTCCGTAATCGTAGAAACTTCCTCCATGGAATTCCATGTTCTGCTCAACACCGGAAGAGTCGGTTCTTACGAAAAGCACTCCGCAGTTATCGGGCTCATTACTGTCACCTGCAATCGCGAATCCTCCATCAGAGGTTATACAGACGGCATTACCCCTGTCATAACCGCCTTCTCCCCCACCTCCATTGTAGTAGCAGGACCAGATCAGATTGCCGTCGGTATCCGTTTTCATAAGAACTGCATCAGAGTTTAGCGTTTCCGAACCTGTTGCTCCAGCAATAAGGTAATTACCGTCACTTAACTGCAGGACACAGTCTCCGGTTTCAAGTCCTCCCCCTCCGTAAGTCTTCTCCCACACAAAATTTCCCGCTGAACTCAGTTTCACAAGGTAAATGTCGTTTTCCAGGGCTCCGAATGATTCGGTGTAGCCACATACAAGTATTTCTCCATCATCTGTCTCAAGTACTGACATACCGATATCGAGTCCGGTTCCTCCGCATGTTGCGGTCCATACCTGATTACCCTGCGAGTCTGTCTTTACCACCAGCACATCCTGCAGACCGCAACCGGTAGAAGTTGTATATCCTGCTACAACGAAACCACCATCCTGTGACTGACAGACCGAGTTTCCGTACTCCCATCCCAATCCTCCAAAGGTCTTTGACCATATCACAGAGCCTTCCGAATCGGTTCTTACCAGAAGCATATCAGAATTTCCGTTACCTGCAGAAAAAGTGTACCCGGCAATTATCAGGCCATTATCTTCTGTCTCTTTGATATCCGCGGCTCCATCTGCTTGCGGCCCGCCTGTTGTTATACTCCAGAGAGTATTTTCCGTTAAACCGGGTTCGCTCATCAGTTCAGCCGAACAACTGGTTATACTTCCGCTTGCAGATCCAGCAGGTATCATGGCGGTACCTATGGCCTGTGAATTCTCCCTCTGGTAATACTGCCCTCTGGTTGCTGTGACAATATTGCCACAACTAACCGGAGGAAGATGAGTACCTAGATATACTGCGCCGGCAGCAAGGTATTCGGCCAGGTATTCCTTACTGTTTCCCGGTTCCCCCTGCATGCTGACTCCATCAAGAAGATCGGCAGCAGCCAGAACCCTTGGAGCAACGCATGGTGCGTATACAGGCATATCAGCACCTGCAGCATTTACAATAAGCTCCATTGACTCAGTACTTCCGATCAGATCACCGTACGGATCAGGCTGATATCGCCAGGTTGCGGACATTATCGCTACCGCATCAAACTGAGTTACATCATCAATCTCCTGTATGAGAGTATCCACATGAAGATAAGGTAAATCTCCATAACAGGGTTGAACACTGTCCGTAACTGCTGCAGTTGTAACATTCCATCCGAATTTCTCGAACTGGTCACTGTTGAAATAGTAATTTGCTCCATACCTGTGCGGTATCAGGAGAAGAATATCAACATCATTGGCTCCTGCAATTCCC
>Ga0307441_1000999_pt1 | contig 10097 bp, 9 predicted proteins | sample SalMarWE160420MG_FD_202149 | JGI IMG/M metagenome (GOLD analysis project Ga0307441, IMG submission 202149) | Salt marsh sediment microbial communities from the Plum Island Ecosystem LTER, Massachusetts, United States - WE1604-20 | ecosystem: Environmental > Aquatic > Marine > Intertidal zone >... | reverse complement strand
AGCGTCGACACCGCCTACGAGTCCCCGCCAGTCGCCGGCCGATAACGCCGGCGCCGTCCCTCCCGACGGCTGCCGGTCACATTTCGCCGCCCGATAAGGTCGGGAGCGACTGGTGATCAGATGGGGGCAAGGAGCGACCGCAGAACTGTGACGGGATCACAGTGACCACACCACAACCGGCCGACGCGGGTTCGGGCGCGGTCGTCGCCATGCCCACCCCCGAGTCGCCGGTGGTTCCCCTCAGCCCGTGGGGGCAGGCGCCGCCGCGGGCGGGGGACAGGGTGTTCCGCGGGCTCGCGCAGGGCTCGGGTGTCCTGATCGTCGCGTTGATCGTCGCGATCGGCGGGTTCTTGCTGTTGGGCGCCATACCGGCCCTGAAACGCGACCGGGAGAACTTCCTCGGCTACGGCGGCGCCTGGGTGACGACCGACACCTCGGCGATGCACTTCGGCATCCTCAACCTGCTGCAGGTAACCGTCCTGGTGTCGTTGGCGGCGTTGCTGGTGGCGATGCCGGTCGCCCTGGGCGTGGCCCTGTTCATCACGCAGTACGCGCCCCGCCCACTCGCCGGACCGCTGGCCTACGCGATCGACCTGCTGGCCGCGGTGCCGTCGATCGTCTATGGCGTGTGGGGTCTGCACGTGCTGGCGCCCCAGCTGCGACCCTTCACGACCTGGCTCAACCACACCATGGGCTGGTGCTTCCTGTTCGCCGGGGACACCACCGCGGCGACCCGTGGTGGCACCGTCTTCACCGGCGGCCTCGTGCTGGCGGCGATGATCCTGCCGCTCACCACCGCGGTCACCCGCGAGGTGTTCGCCCAGACGCCGACGGACCAGGTCGAGGCCGCGCTGGCGCTGGGCGCCACCCGCTGGGAAGTGGTCACGACGACCGTGCTGCCGTTCGGGCGGTCCGGATACGTCAGCGGCGCGATGCTGGGGCTGGGCCGCGCGCTCGGTGAGATGATGGCGCTGCTGGTCATCCTGCGGGGGACCCACGCCGCGTTCGGCTGGTCGCTGTTCGACGGCGGCTCCACCCTCGCCACCAAGATCGCCGGTGCCGCCTCGGATCTGGACAACCCGTACCGGGCGGGCGCCTACATCGCGGCCGGGCTGGTCCTGTTCGTCCTCACGTTCGTGATCGACGCCCTGGCCCGCGGGGCGCTCGCCGGGGTCACGCGCCGAGGTCGCGACCGATGAACTCGATCCTGGACCGCCCGCTCAAGGCCCGGACACTGCCCGGGCTCGGCCGGCGCCGCCGATACGCGAACACCCTGGCCGCCGCGTTGGTGACGGCGTCGATGTTCGTCGCCCTGGCGCCGTTGGTGTTGGTGCTGTGGTCGGTGATCGCCAAGGGCTGCAGGGTGATCGCGTCCGCCACCTGGTGGACACCCCCGCAGGCGGGCATGACGGCCTTCGTGGCCGACGGCGGTGCCTACCGCGCGATCATCGGCACGCTGCTGCAGGGGTTGGTATGCGCGGCCATCGCCATCCCGATCAGTGTCATGGTGGCGATCTATCTGGTCGAATACGGCGGCGGCACGCCGCTGGGCAGGTTGGCCTCGTTCATGGTGGACATCCTGGCCGGTGTGCCCTCGATCGTGGCGGCCCTGTTCGTCTACACGCTGGGCGTGGCGATGCTGGGCCTGGCCCGCTCCGCGTTCGCGGTGGCGCTGGCCCTGGTTTTGTTGATGCTGCCGGTGATCGTGCGGGCCACCGAGGAGATGCTGCGGATCGTCCCGGTGGATCTGCGGGAGGCCAGTTACGCGCTGGGCATCCCGAAGTGGAAAACCATTGTCAGGATTGTGATTCCCACGGGGCTGTCGGGCATCGTCACCGGGATCATGCTGGCGGTGGCCAGGGTGTTGGGGGAGACGGCCCCCTTGCTGATCCTGGTCGGTTATTCGCAGTCGATGGGCTTCGACATCTTCCATGGGTTCGTCGGGTCGCTGCCCGGCATGATCTACCATCAGACGTCGCTCGGCGCGGGCATCAACCCGGTTCCCACCCAGCGGTTGTGGGGTGCAGCGCTAACCCTCATTCTGGTGATCGCCATCATCAACATCGGGGCCCGGGCGATCTCGAAAATCTTCGCCCCCAGGAAGTCATAGGCAGGAGCACTAGGTGGCCAAGCGGTTGGACCTCAAAGGTGTCAACATCTTCTACGGGTCGTTCCAGGCTGTCGCGGATGTGACGCTGTCGGTTCTGCCCCGCAGCGTGACGGCGTTCATCGGCCCGTCGGGCTGCGGTAAGACGACCGTGCTACGCACGCTGAACCGGATGCACGAGGTGGTCCCCGGCGGCCGCGTGGAGGGCAGTGTGCTGCTCGACGACGAAGACATCTACGGCCCGGGTGTCGACCCGGTCGGGGTGCGCCGGGCCATCGGGATGGTGTTCCAGCGCCCAAACCCGTTCCCCGCCATGTCGATCCGCGACAATGTGGTGGCCGGCCTCAAGCTGCAAGGGGTGCGCAGCCGCAAGGTGCTCGCGGAGGTGGCCGAGCACTCACTGCGCGGTGCCAATCTGTGGGACGAGGTCAAGGACCGGTTGGACAAGCCCGGCGGCGGATTGTCCGGGGGCCAGCAGCAGCGCCTGTGCATCGCGCGGGCCATCGCCGTACAGCCCGATGTGTTGCTGATGGACGAGCCGTGCTCGGCGCTGGACCCGATCTCGACGATGGCGGTCGAAGACCTGATCAGTGAGTTGAAGCAGGACTACACCATCGTCATCGTCACCCACAACATGCAGCAGGCCGCGCGGGTGAGCGACCTGACGGCGTTCTTCAACCTCGAGGCCACCGGCAAGCCCGGCCGGCTCGTCGAAATCGACGACACCGAAAAGATTTTCTCCAACCCGAGCGAGAAGGCCACCGAGGACTACATCTCCGGCCGCTTCGGCTGAGGATGCGGCTCGGCCCGCCTACTCGGAGTTGGCTTTGGTGTCCTCTTCGGGAAGGCTGCCGGTCGCCTGGAAGATGACGCGCCGGGCCACCTCCACGGCGTGGTCGGCGAAGCGCTCGTAGAACCGGCCCAGCAACGTCACGTCGACGGCCGCGGCCACGCCGTATTTCCACTTCCGGTCCATCAGCACCGAGAACAGGTGCCGGTGCAGATCGTCCATGGCGTCGTCTTCTTCGCGGATCCGGGCGGCCTTCTCCGGGTCGCGGGACAACACGACCTCCTGGGCGCTGTTGCCCAGTTCGACTGCGACCCTGCCCATTTCGGCGAAGTACCCGTTGACCTCCTCGGGCAGCGCATGCTGGGGGTGTCGCCGGCGCGCGATCTTGGCGACGTGCAGGGCCAGCGCGCCCATCCGGTCGATGTCCGCCACCATCTGGATGGCGCTCACGATCGACCGGAGATCACCGGCCACCGGTGCCTGCAGGGCCAGCAGCACGAAGGCGCTCTCCTCGGCGCGGGCGCTCATCGCCGCGATCTGCTCGTGATCGGAGATCACCTGTTCGGCCAGGACCAGATCGGCCTGCAGCAGGGCCTGGGTGGCACGCTCCATGGCGGCCCCCGCCAGCCCGCACATCTCGCCGAGTCGTTCGGACAACTCGGCGAGCTGTTCGTGGTAGGCGGTGCGCATGCTGGCAAGCCTACGTTCTCGGCGTCGAAAAGTGAGTGTGCGCCATCCCCAAAACCGGTTATTCGCAGGTGGTGTCGGCCGCGTTGGTGACCGTCAGGTCCTCGGGCAGCTTGGTCGATGAGTCGCCCGTCGTGCGTTCGATCTGCATGCTGACCGGCGAGCCGCTGGGCGCTGGCACGGCGACGGAGTTGAAGTCCGGGCCGAGCACCACCTGAACCACCTGCCCGTAACCGGACACCCGGTGCACCTTGGAGTTGGCGAACGCCGACGCCACGGTCGCCGCCGCCTGCTCGTTGCCGGGCGAGAAGAACACCGTCGTCGCCTTGAGCGGACTGGGATAGTCGTCGGGCGACATCACGTTGAACCCGTCGCGCTTGAGCTCGGTGGTGGCGGCGGCGGCCAGCCCGGACGTGCTGGTCGCGTTGGACACCCGCACGGTCACCGCGCGGGGCGAGGTCGTCGTGACCTGCTCGCGGCGCACCTCGGGTGCGGGGCTGGGAGTCGGCGTCTGGGTCGGGCTGGGGGTGGTCGTCGACTTCGAGGTGGTGGAGGTCCCCAACCGTTGCGCGTTGTGGTCGTTCTCCAGCGGCAGGGGATCGTCGTCGATGATGGCGTCGAACAGCGCCCGCATGTCGGCCGTGCGCGGCGGTTCGTCCCCGTTTGCGTCGGTGATCCCGGTCGGCACGGTGACAAAGGTGATGTGCCCGGCCGCGATGCCCTGCAGCGACTGGCCGAGCTGGACCAGGTCCCTGGTCTTGACGTTGTCGACGTAGCTGTCGCCGATGAACAGGTTGACCACGTTGTTGAGCTTGTTGAGGTCCAGCAGCGTGTCCTCGGAGATCAGCGCGCGCAGCAGCGAGGACAAAAACAGCTGCTGGCGTTTGATGCGGCCGTAGTCACCGTTGTTCTCCGTGGTGACCTGGCGGGCCCGCACGTAGTTCAGCGCGGTCGGCCCGTCGATGATCTGCCGCCCCGCGTGCTTGAGCACCGTGCCCAACTCGTAGTCGTGCAGCGGCGTGCGGGTGCACACCTCGACACCGCCGAGGGCCTCGACCATCTTGGCGAACCCGGCGAAATCGACGGCGATGAACCGGCTGATGCTCAGGCCGGACAGCTTCTGGATCTCTTTCACCAGGCACTTGGGGCCGCCGTAGGAGAACGTCGAATTCAGCTTGGTCTCGGTGTAGACGGTCTTGGCCCCCCAGGCGCCCTTCTTCTGGTCGTAGATGGGCCCGTACTTCCAGGTGTCGGGGTTCCAGGCCTCGCACTGGATCGGGGTGATCGCCAGGTCGCGGGGGAACGACACCACCACGACGCGTTTGCGGTTCGCCGGGATGTTGACCAGCATCACGGTGTCCGACCGCGCGCCGCCGGCGTCCTCGGTGTCCCCGGCGCCCATGTTCGCGTTCTCCCCGGAGCGCGAGTCCATGCCCACGATCAGGAAGTCCTCGTCACCGTACTGCCCGTTGGGGTCGACGATGTCGCGCGAGTGCGGGTCGAGGGCGCTGACGTTGTTGAGGCGGCTGTTCTTCGACGCGCTCCACTGCCACGCCCCGCCGGTCATGGCCAGCGCCAGCACGGCAAGCAGCGCCGCCAGCGAGCGCGCGGCCAGCAGCATCGGCCGGTGCCGGCGCTTGGGTATGGGTATGAGCGGGCTCTTCTCGGGCGGCTCCCCGGCCGGGGTCCGGCGATTGCGCCTGCGCAGCAGGCGGCGCGGCGCCTTGAGGATCGGCTCGGGCTCGGGCTCGTCGGGAAGCGGGAAGCTTGCCGGCGTCAGGTCGGGAAGCTCCGAGACGAGCTCAAACGAGTAGGCGGGGACCTCGATGACCTGCGTGTCCTGTTGGTCGGCCGGGCCGACGGACTCGTCCGGGCCCGCCTCGGCGTCCGCGCTGTCGGGGTCGTCCTCGTCGGCCACGCGATGGCGCCTCGGCCGTTTGGAGGGCGCGCCGCCGAACTTGGCGATCAGGTCGGCGACGGTGACCCCGCCGGCGGCGTGGTTTCCGGCGGTCCCAGCGTCGCCGGCGGGCGCCTCGGCGGCCTCGGCAGCGGGCTCGTCGGGAGGCGCGAGGGTCGGGTCAGGCTGCCATCGGTGCAGGTTGCCGTCCGGCGGCGGTTCGGAGAACCGTTCCCAGGGCGCGGCGCGCCCGGCGCCGGACGCGCGCCCGTCGTCAGGAGTGGCGTCGTTATCGGCGTCACTCATGTCGTGCCGGCCTCCGAATCTCTGACGCGCACGCCAGCGGCGTGTCGTAGCACCTGTCACGGCGTTCGTCGCGCTCCCGCGCGGCCCTGGACCTCTCCGCCGGCAAGCGCCAATCCATCAAGGCCCACATCGTACTGAGTTATCGCACCGGACGCGATTTCGAGCCCGGGTTCAGCCGCCCGAGTGCATGACGTCCGCCCCGGCCGGCACCGTGGGATCGTCCGGGTCGTTCAGCCAGCCTTCGGGCAGCACGACGCGGGCCGGCGAACCCTGCCGGCCCCGCGGGCCGGTGGCCGCGTCCGGGAACGCGACGGCGCCGTCCAACCGGTCCAGCAGCGAGCCCAGCTCCCGGAGCGTGGTGACCATGGCCAGCGCCCGCCGCAGTTCGGATCCCGCGGGAAAGCCGTGCAGGTACCAGGCGATGTGCTTGCGGATGTCGCGCATGCCCTTGTCCTCGCCGAAATGGGCGGCCAGCAGCTGGCCATGGCGCCGGATGATGTCGGCGACCTCGCCGAGGGTGGGTGGGACGGGGGGTGGGCTGCCGGTGAACGCGGCCGACAGCTCGGCGAACAGCCACGGACGTCCCAGGCAGCCGCGGCCGATGACCACGCCGTCGCACCCGGTCTTGGCCATCATCGCCAGCGCGTCGCTGGCGTCGTAGATGTCGCCGTTGCCGAGCACCGGGATCATGCGCACCTGCTGCTTGAGCAGTGCGATCTGTTCCCAGTCGGCGGTGCCGGAGTAGCGCTGGGCCGCCGTCCGCGCGTGCAGGGCCACCGCGGCGGCGCCTTCGGACTCGGCGATGCGACCGGCGTCCAGGTGCGTGTGGTGCCCGTCATCGATGCCGACGCGGAACTTGACGGTCACCGGTATGTCGGTGCCCTCGGTGGCCCGCACGGCCGCGGCGACGATCTGTCCGAACAGGCGCCGCTTGTACGGCAGCGCCGCGCCGCCGCCGCGCTTGGTGACCTTGGGCACCGGGCAGCCGAAGTTCATGTCGATGTGGTCGGCCAGGCCCTCGTCGGCGATCATCCTGGCGGCGGCGTAGGTGGTGGCCGGGTCGACCGTGTAGAGCTGCAGCGAGCGCGGCGTCTCGTCCGGGGCGAACGTGGTCATGTGCATGGTGACGGGGTGGCGCTCGACGAGCGCCCGCGCCGTCACCATCTCGCAGACGTACAGCCCGCTGACGGTGCCGACCTTTGCGCGCTCCTGTTCACGGCACAGTGTCCGGAATGCGACGTTGGTCACGCCCGCCATCGGTGCCAGCACGACCGGGCTGGCGAGCGTGATCGGACCGATTTGCAAGGTCGGCCCTATCGACGGCTCATCACCAACTTGCCCGCGGTCTGGTGCAGCTCCTGGGCGGTGGCCCGCTTGCCGGTGCGGGCTTCCCGGTCGAGTTGACGCTGCTTGGACACCTCGAACTTGTCGCAGGCCTGCTCGAGCTCCTTGATCAGCAGGGCAAGATCGTCGCGCAGTGCCGCCGCCTCGCCGGTGAAGTCCTCGCGCTCGAAGATGCGCCATTTCTTCAGCACCGGCATGACGACCTCGTCGAGGTGGATGCGCGGGTCGTATACGCCGCCCACGGCGATGAAGACGGCCTTGCGCCGGAACTCGGGCACCTGAAAGCCGGGCATCTGGAAGTTGCGCAGGATCAGGTGCAGTGACTTCATCGCCTGGTTGGGCGCCAGGTCGAATGCGGCCGCGCTCACGTCACGGTAGAAGATCATGTGCAGGTTCTCGTCGGCCGAGATCTTGGCCATCAGCTGGTCGGCGACGGGATCGTTGCAGGCCTTGCCGGTGTTGCGGTGCGAGATCCGGGTGGCCAGCTCCTGGAAGCTGACGTAGATGACGGAGTGGGTGAGGGTCTCGGCGAAGTAGTGCCCCTGGTGGTTCTGGCCCGGGCTGAAGCCGCGGTTGACCACCTCGAGGCGCAGCTTCTCCAGTTCGACCGGATCGACCGCGCGCGTGACGACCAGGTAGTCGCGCAGCGCGATCCCGTGCCGGTTCTCCTCGGCGGTCCAGCGGTTGACCCACTGCCCCCACGCGCCGTCCATGCTGAAGTTCATCGCGATCTCGCGGTGATACGACGGCAGGTTGTCCTCGGTGACCAGGTTCTGCACCATCGCCACCTGCGCGACGTCGGAGAGCTTGCTCTGCTCGGGGTCCCATTCCTGGCCGCCGAGCGCGTAGTAGTTCTTTCCATCCGACCACGGGATGTAGTCGTGCGGATTCCACGCCTTGTGCACGCTCAAATGCCGATTCAGGTTTTTTTCGACGACCGGCTCGAGTTCCCGCAACAGCTGTAAGTCGGTCAGCTCAGCCGACATGGCCCCTCCAGTTATCTGTGTCCATAGGTAGCAGTCAACGATATCTGTGTACCTGGGTAGCATCAAGTTTGCGCGCCAGCGTGGCCCGTCGCGGCGGGTCACGATTCGATCTCCGGGCGCTCCTGCGCCGGACATCACTGAAGTGGGTTCGCCGGGGCGGCGTCGCTGAAACCCGCTACTCGGAATTGCCCAGCTCGGGGGCCGGCACATAGGGGGCGGCCGTGGTGAACAGCATGTTGACGCAGTAGTCGATGAACTGCTTGCGGGTGGCGCCGAGCCGGCCGTTGAGGTAGGCGGTGAACAGGCTCGACAAGCCGCCGACGAGGCTGGTGGCGATCATTTTCTGCAGCGCGGGGTCGCCGATCCGGGACAGTTTGTGTTGCAGCAGGTCGATGAAGTTGGGCATCCACTCCGCGCCCGAGCGGGTCAGTATCGGCTCCACCGCCGGTGCCAGCAGCAGCACGCGACCCCGCACCGGGTCGTCGACCATCAGCTCGACAAACCGTTCGACGGCCTCCCGGGGCGTTTTCGCGGAGGTGAGGGTGCTCATCGCCCGCGTGCACACGTCGTCGTAGACCGCGCGCACGAATTCGTCGCGGTCGGTGAAGCTCTCGTAGAAGTAGCGTTCGGTCAGCGCGGCCTCCCGGCACACCGCGCGGACGGTCAGCGCGGGGCCGCGATCGCTGCCGAGCAGCTGCACACCGGCGGCGACGAGGTCGTCGCGGCGAAGCGCGAGGCGACTCTCCAGGGGGACGCCGGTCCAACGGCTCCGTCGTTGACCGGACGGCACAACGCTCCTAAGCTCGAACTTGACAACGCATGTAGTCAAAATCGCCGACAGCTACGGGACCTCGACAGTGACTCAACATACGTCCGCAGCCAGCCCGCTGACGAGCGACGCCGGTGACCCGACCGCCGCAAAGGGCGCGGCCGCCGGGTGCCCGGTGTCGCCGATGGGCTACGAGGCCCCGCCCGACCCGCTCGGCCCGGATTCGCTGACCTGGCGCTACTTCGGCGATTGGCGCGGCATGCTGCAGGGTCCGTGGGCGGGGTCGATGCAGAACATGCACCCGCAGCTGGGTGCGGCGGTCGTCGACCACTCGACGTTCTTCCGGGAACGGTGGCCGCGCCTGCTGCGCTCGCTGTACCCGATCGGTGGCGTGGTGTTCGACGGCGACCGCGCCCCGGTGACCGGTGCCGAGGTGCGCGACTACCACACCGCCATCAAGGGCGTCGACGAGCAGGGCCGCCGCTACCACGCGCTGAACCCCGACGTCTTCTACTGGGCGCACGCCACGTTCTTCGTCGGCACCATCCACGTGGCCGAGCGCTTCTGCGGCGGCCTGACCGAAACGCAGAAGCGCCAACTCTTCGACGAACACGTCCAGTGGTATCGCCAGTACGGCATGAGCATGCGGCCGGTGCCCGGGTCGTGGGAGGAGTTCCAGGCCTACTGGGATCACATGTGCCGCAACGTGTTGGAGAACAACTACGCGGCGCGCGCCGTGCTCGACCTGACCGAGTTGCCCAAACCGCCTTTCGCTCAACACGTTCCGGGCTGGTTGTGGGCCGCGCAACGCAAATTGCTGGCGCCCTTCTTCGTGTGGCTCACCGTCGGCCTCTACGATCCGCCGGTGCGTGAGCTGATGGGCTACACGTGGTCGCCCCGCGACGAATGGGTGCACCGGCGCTTCGGCGACGTCGTGCGCCTGGCGTTCGCGTTGGTGCCCGGGCGTTTCCGTAAGCACCCGCGGGCCCGCGCCGGATGGGATAGGGCGCGCGGCCGAATCCCGGCCGACGCGCCGCTGGTGCAGACGCCGAGGCGCAACCTGCCGCCGCCGGACGAGCGCGGCGACCCGAAGCACTACTGCCCCCACGTCTCCTGACGCCCGCCCGCCTCAGGCGTGGGCGTGGTTGTGCATCTCCTCGAGGCCGGACTGGTGTGCGTGCTGATGGGCGTGCTGAGTCCCGTCGTCGTGG
>Ga0307441_1000997_pt1 | contig 10101 bp, 8 predicted proteins | sample SalMarWE160420MG_FD_202149 | JGI IMG/M metagenome (GOLD analysis project Ga0307441, IMG submission 202149) | Salt marsh sediment microbial communities from the Plum Island Ecosystem LTER, Massachusetts, United States - WE1604-20 | ecosystem: Environmental > Aquatic > Marine > Intertidal zone >... | reverse complement strand
CTCGCCGACGACGTTCTCGGCGGGCACGAAGCATTCGGTGAAGAAGACGTCGTTGACCTCGCGACCGCCCAGCGTCGAGATACGGCGCGTTTCGACACCTTCGCTGTCGCGGGGCACTTCCAGGATAGTCAAGCCCGCGTGGGGTTTGTCGTCACGGCTGGTTCGCGCCACCAACAGGATTCGCCCGGCCCGGTGTGCGTACGAGCACCATGTCTTCTGTCCGTTGAGGACATAACCGCCACTGACGGCGTCCGCTCGGCAGGCGATCGCGGCGACATCGGATCCGGCCCCCGGTTCGGAGATCGAGATCGACATGATCTCACCGTTCGCGATGGCGGACAGCGCCTCACGTTTTTGCTCTTCGGTGCCGAAACGCTTATAGCAGCCGGCGACGGTGTTCGTCGGCCCGAGCGCCTTGACCGGTGCGAGGCCGCGCCACAGCTCCTCGAACAGGATCGCCTGTTCCAGGTAAGTCCCGCCCGAGCCGCCGTATTCCTCCGGGATTGCGACGCCCAGCCATCCGAGATCGGCGAGCTTCTTGTAGAGGACTGCGGACTGATCCTCCTCGTCGGGATCGCGCAGTGCCTCGCGTTGTTCGCGGGTGCCGCATTCGCGCGCGCAGAAATCGCGAACCGCCTGTTGAAAATCCTGCTGCTCGACCGTGAGGGTCATGCTTGCGGGAATCTTCTGTCGGGGAACAGCCCCGCGGCAACGCCGTTGCGCAGCACGGCCGGTGCGCCCCCGGCCACGACGTTCGTTACACAATCCCGATGAATTCGTTGGATCGGGTAATCGGTGGTCACGCCGTAACCACCGTGCAACTCCATCGCCTTGAGCGTGATCTGCGGGCCTACCGTGGCGCCGAACAGCTTGGCCTGGGTGACTTCTGCCAGCTTGGGAAACCGGCCTTCGATCGCCGAGGAAGCTGCCCTGTAGGCGAGCAGTCGGAGTGCTTCGATCTGCACCCACATGTCGGCCAGCGAGTGATAGACGGCCTGAAAATCGATGATCTGCTTTCCGAACGCTTCGCGCTGCTGGGTGTATTTGGCCGCCTCGTCATACGCGGCCTGACTGAAGCCCAGCCAGAATCCACAATTATGGAGCCGCTCGAGGTTGAATGCCGTCATCAACCGCGCGAACTGGCCCGGGCCGACGATGACGTTGTCCGCGGGCACCCGGACTTCGCTGAGCACCATGTCGCCGTGATGGATACCGCGGTCGCCGATATAGACCGGGCCGCGTTGAACCTCCACGCCGGGCATCGAGCTTTCCACCACGATGGCGCCGATTCCCTTGGCACCGGGCACGTCGTCGAAGCGGACGAACGTCGCGTTGAGGTCATTGACGTTCGACCCGGTCAGGAAGCTCTTGGCGCCGTTGAGGATGAAGTCGTCGCCATCGCGGACCGCGGTGGTGGTCAGATGTGTCAGGGCGGAGCCGGCTTTTGGTTCGGTGAGCGCGATGTTGCACGCGCGACGGCCGGCGACGATGTCGTGCAGGTACTTCTCTCGCACGGCGTCGCTGCCGAGCAGGAACATCGATGGCCCCGGACCGCTGGTACAGAACACCGGTTCGGGCGGCAGCCAGGACTGCGCGTACCGGAACAGGGCCTCGACGACGATCAGGTATTCCACCGCGCCGCCGCCCTGACCGCCGTACTCGGTTGGCATTGCGACGCCGAAAAGGCCTTCCGCGCCCACGCGTTCGAAGATCTCACGGTAGGGCGCCTCGTCGGACTCGTCCCATTCACGGGCCTCGTCGGCGAAGGATCTGCCGAGCTTCTCGGCGCGGGCCTGCAGGTCCTGTTGCTCGGGGGTCAAAGTGAAGTCCATTGTCAGCGTCGCTCCTCTTTGGCTACGGTCAGATCCATTGCTTCGAAGTCCCACGTCTCCGCTGTGTTTCCTGCCGTGCGCAACTTGTGTTTCAGGACGCGGCCGACGCCGTTGCGGGGGAGTGCGTCGACGAAGTCGACGTAGCGTGGGATGGCGAAGTAGGGCAGGTTGTTCTTGAAGAAGTCGAACAGTTCGGTCGGTGTGATCGGGGAGCTGGCGGCGATGCAGGCTTTGATGTCGTCTTCGCCAAGTTTGGACGGGACGGCGACCACCGCCGACTCGACGATCGCGGGATGGGTGTCGATGGCCTGTTCGAGTTCGAAGCTCGAGATGTTCTCGCCCCGGCGGCGCAGGCTGTCTTTTTTGCGGTCGATGAACGCGAACGCCCCACTGGGCAGGCGCCGGCCGAAGTCACCCGTGTGATACCACAGGCCATGGAACGCCTCGAGTGTAGCGGTGGGGTTGTCGAAGTAGCCGTCGAACATGGCGTATGGCGCCTTGGGGCGCAGGCAGATCTCACCGGTCGCCTCGCCGTCGAGCACGTAGCCCTCGTCGTCGAGTAATTGAACATCGAGGTCGGGCGCCCCGATACCGCAGCCGTTGGGGTCGCGCCGATCCGATGAGAGTGACGTGAGTGTGGTTGGCATGCATTCGGTTTGGCCGAATACATCGACCCAGGGGTCTACGCCGAAGCGGTCCCGGAAGGCCGCCTGCGATTCCAGCGACAGCGGCGCGCACATGATCCGAGTGACCTTGTGGTCGCGGTCGGCCCGCGAGGGCTCGGTCGCCAGAATTGCGGCGCCCATCGCCCCGACCGCGATCATCAGCGTCGCCCCGACCTCCCTTGCGCGCGGGAAGTACGCGCGGGCGCTGAAGGTCCCTTGCAGGTAGGCCGGTATGCCGTACACCAGCGGCAGTGTCACGGTGACCAGCCGAGCCCCGGCGTGGAACAGCGGCAGCCCCGCAAACAGGATGTCGTTCTCGGTGACCTCGAGCGCGGCACCGATGAGTTCCCCGCTCCGGCAGTAATAGCCGTGGGTCGCGATACATCCTTTGGGCAGCCCGGTGGTGCCCGAAGTGTAGAGAATCGACATAGTGTCGGCGGCGGACAGCTCCACCGAGGGCGGCGCCTCACCGTGATTGAACAGACTGGCGTAGGGGACTTCGTCGCCCTGGGCCTCATCCAGCATGATGACTGCCCGCAGGTCGGGTAGTTCGCCGCGAAGCGGAGCCACCGCCTCGCGGCCGGCGGCGTCGGTGATCAGGATCCCCGACCGGGACTGGCGCAGCTGATGAAGCAGAAACTCACCCTTCAGGTACGCGTTCAACGGCACCTGGGCCGCTCCCGTCTTCGCCGCCCCGTAGAAGATCTCGAGTAGCTCGACGCGGTTGGGGGCAAGCATCGCCACCTGCGCACCCGGGCGGGCGCCCAGCCGAGCCAACCCGGCCGCAAGCGTGTCAGATCGTCGATTCATCTCGGCGTAGCTGTAGACGATGTCGTCCATGGCGCAACAGACACCGTCGGGTGTGCTCGAGGCGCGTGCGCGCAGGATGTTGCCGATGGCGTCACGAATCATTCCGGCCTCCCGACGATGGACCGGTCACCGATGGGGCAGCGATGGTGCAAGCTCGACTCACCTGTTCGTGCATGTCTTCCATTTTGGGGGTGCGTTAACGTTCACTTATGCGTTTTGGGTGCGGTGTTGAGCGGTTTGGGTCGCCCCATGAACTGACTTACTGTCCGTGCCGACCGCCCCGACCCGCGCGTGGCTGCGATCATTTTGAGACGGTACGTTTATAAATTACGTTTCTAAGTTCAGTCTGTCAACGGTGTCATGGCATCTGGCCGTTGCGGGCGGGCGCTGGCGGTCATGCCGAGACGGCGATGGGCGGGCTTAAGACGCTCGGTCAATGAGTAACATCAAATGTGCCGTAGGTCACAGGGCGGTGCGTAGCGGCTTGCCGTAGTCGAGCAGGTGCTTGTTGCCCCGCTTGGGCATCGCACCCCATACCGGAACCTCGCTGAACAGGGGGCCGAGGCCGAGTTCGTGGATCAAATCGATCGATTCACGATAGGTGCCGAGGTAGAAAGCCGCACCCAGATCCATGATGCAATCGACCTGGCGGACCGTCCCGACGCGGCCACCGACTCGGTCCCGCGCCTCGAACACGCTGACGTCGAACCCGCGCTGTTGGAGTCGGTAGGCGGCGGTCAGCCCGGCCAGCCCGGCGCCGACGACCGCGACGGTTCCTCTGAATTCACCGGGCACGCAGCCTCTTTTCCGGTGTTGTCGACGATTACGTTGCGCTCAGGTTGGGGCTGGCCAGTTCGGTTCTGTCACCGGTGAGCCAGTCATTGATGCCGGCCTGCTCCTGTGCACGCTCGTCCTCTCCGATGGCTCGTAGTAGCAGCACGACCATCACGACGAACCAGCAGAAGTAGACGCACAGTGGGACCCACCACGCGAATATCCCGTTCCACGCCAAGGGGCCGGTTTTGAAGAAGGGGATGATCGCCGCGGGCACCCAGATAAGAGCGACCCAGACGTTGAAATAGCCCGCCCAGCGCGGGAAGACCGGCTCAGTGCTCTTGTCGAGCAGAATCGCGATGCCCAGCGAGGCGACCTGAATGCACGCCGACGAGATGATCCCCAGGAACATCAGCCACGCCAGGTCATTGAGCATCTGCACGATCTCAGGACTCCACTCGTGGAGTCGATACAGTGCGGTCTGCCAGATTGCGAACGGCACCAGAAACTCGACGCACAACAGCCCACCGGAGACCAGCTGCGACTCGGCCAGCACTGAGCGCACACCTTCCATCCGGCGCATCTGGGCGGCGATGACCGCACAAAACGGCACCAGCAGCGCACACGAGAAGAGGCTGATCACCAGGCCGAGCCGGATGAGATTGGTGTGGTCGCTGAATTGAGCGACAAGGGCGGCACGTGACTTGGCGGGGCTGGGCGGGGGAATGAAGCGGCTGAGGAATGCGAACGCCGTCGCCCAGATGACGATCATCACAGGACCGCACCAGACGCACAGCCGCTGGGCCGTCACGTTCATCTTAGGCATCGGTCGTCCTCCTCATCCGGGTCGAATTGCCTTGTCGCATCTATTCGTTACGGAGCGCATGCTGGGCGGACAGCCGTCCCGGCCAGCCGACCACCCCGCCGCTTGGATGTGTGCCGGCGCCGGTCTGGTAGAGCCCCTTGATCGGGGTGTCGTAGCCGCCGAGGCCGCGTGCCGGACGGTTCTTGCCCAAGCGGGTGACGAGCATGTCGACGTGGAAGTACGCGCCGGCCGGTGCGGCGAAGCGACTCGCCAGATCTTGCGGGGTTGAGACGACCCGCCCGATCTCGGTTTCCAGACCACCGAGGAAACGCAGACCCGACTTCCAGATCTGTTCGGTGTAGGCGCCTTTGTTGACGTCCCACCCGTTGCTCGGATAGGAGGGCACATTCGAGTGCAGGTAGAGCACGTCACCCTCGGCGGACGCGATCGATCGATCGGGCGCCGACAGGATAGCCATGTACACCGGGGGAGTGTCCACGTTGACCCCACGCTTCATCGCGTACATCTGCTCGATGTGGTCCTCGAGGGTCCCTGTCATGAAGGTGGTGGTGCGAATGTCCTCGCCATCACGCTTGGCCCGGGCCGCTTCGGCTTTCGGGTACCCGATGCGGCCCGCGGTGGCAACGTCGATCTTGAAGGCGGCGGCGTTGACCGAGTTCGCCGGGATGAGCGAGACCTTGTTGCGTTCTTCGCGACTCAGCAGGTCCTGGGGGACAAGCTTGCCCAGGGTGACTTGCGCCGCGGCGTTCGAGACGACCCCGCGGCGGGCGCGCAGCTCGGTACCGTCGTCGAGGAGAACCCCGCTCGCGCGTCGGGCGTCGACCAGGATTTGCTTGACGCCGTTGCCGAGCCGCACGACGCCGCCGTGGCTTTCCAGCTTGCCTTTGAACGCCTCGACGAGGTTCGTCATGCCGCCGCGGGGCCGCTGGACGCCGAGGTGGCGGTGCACCCCGGCGAAGCCCAGGAAGTAGGCGCCCGAGCCGATGGCGTCCGCCGGGCCCACCATCGACGACCAGTACGCCCAGAGACCACGCATGGCGTCGGACTCGAAGGTCTCCGAGATGAGTTCGAAGACGTTGAGGGACAGCATGCTGCCGATGAGATGGCGCGTGGCCCGGTCCGGGCGGTGCCGCAGCAGGTACTTGGCGAAATCCAGCTTCCCCCATGCCGAGGGATCCTGGACGGTGAGGATGTCGATGAGATCCATGATCCAGTCGATCGGTCCCCGTAGCTGCTCGTAGGTACGGGCGTCCTTGGGGGAGAAGTACCGGATGTCATCGAGGGCGCGGGCGAAATCGCACCACAGCAGCAGCGTGTCACCGTCTTCGTTCATCCAGCCGTATGGGTGCGCGAGCGGGACGGTGTCGTAACCGAAGTCGGCCAGTCGCATCTCGCGGGCCAGCGGCGTCTGCGCCATGAAAAGGTCGTCCATCGCCCCGATGCTCAGCTTGTGCTCCGGCGCATCCTGCAGGTACGGATAGCTCGCCGACAGGCCGCCGAGCACCGGTAGCCGCTCGATGACACACACGGATCGGCCTTGCTCGGCAAGGGTCGCCGCCGCGCAGAGACCGTTGTGTCCCGCACCTACTACGATGTAATCGAACGTTTCCATAACGAGAATCCTAGATCAGTCAGGATAGGACAGTAAAAAATCAGATATTATGTGCTCGTTGATCGACTGTTGCCGCGGTCGGCGCCAACTCTCCCGCGCGCCGGTGGGAACGATCGTTCCGACTCAACTTAAGAAAGCGAATACGCATGCGTTCGGTTCTCGGTGGCCGTATCGGAGATTTGCGGGGGTAGCAGGCGCCACTGGCCCGTTCCTATCCGGATGAGACCGTCGATCGCGATCGCTCCGAGCGCCATGCTCAGCACCGCCGCCGCCATCCGAACGCCGGCAGGCATGTCGGTGTTGGTGATCGCGAAGTGCGGCATCGCCAGCACCCAAGACGCCATATAGGTCGCGAACGGCACGAACACCAGCAACAACTGCCGCGCGCCGACGAAGAACCACGACAGCCGGACGACCACCACGGCGCCGAATAGCGATCCCAGGCTGTTGATCACCAGCCAACTGACCGGAAAGCCGCCGATTGCAAAGGGTTGATACCCGTAATACACATACAGTCCGGCGCGCAGCATCGGTATCTCCAGCACTACGTTGAGCACGCCGAAAACGGCGATGCCGCACCACATCGCCTGGTGACTTGCGCCGCGCTTGAACGCCTGTGCCATCACGTAGGACAGTCCGCCGAAGAAGACGATGTATGCCAGCACCACCCATACCGGAACGGCTCTGCCGAAGGCGGTATAGCCGATCACCCCATCGACGGGGAAGAAGCAGTGGCCGAGCACGTCGACCGTCGCTTCGTTGAACGAGCAGACGTAACCACCGACCAACATCAGAAGGAAGGCCGGTGATCCGGAGCGTCTCCGATCGATCACGGCGGCCACCACAAAAGCCGCCACCACCGCCCCAAGGATCACGCTGATGATTGTCTGCGCCGTGCTTGGGGTGGTCATCTCCCATGGTGGCTGGCCGATCGCGAGTACTGAGGTTGTCATCACGTGCTTCCTCCTTGTGCGATACCGATGAGGCGCGACTAGCGGACGCTGGCAGACATTTTGTCGGCGAATAGGGCCGAGACGCGGGCGGCCGCTTCCATGCCGCTGACCAACCCTCCGTTGAGGCCCGGGATGCGATCCAGGTCGCTGGCGAACTGCACCCGCGACGTGGGGTCGATCTTCTTGCGGAAGTCCGCGATTCGCTTGAACCGACCCTTGTCGAGCACCGGAACGGACTCCGGCCAGCGGAACAGTGCATGCTGCTCCAGGTCGCCGGGAAGTCTGCCGTAGTAGTACTTGACCCGGTCCAGCGCGTGATCGACCAGGTAGTCGTCGTCGCGATCGTCGGTTCGGTTGAGGTAGGAGGGCGATAGCAGCACCGAGATGAGGCCTTTGCCCGCCGGTGCCCTTCCCGGCGCCTTGTTGTGGTCCGCGATCACGGCGATGGTGTCGGGGTCGTCATAGGGGGAGACCATCGAGAAGGTCCCGGGGTCATTCGGTCGCGCCGAGAACCCCAGCGACACATTGCCCAGCCGATGGTACCGGGCGGTTTCGTAAAGGCCGCGGTGGTTTTCGTCCATCTGTGGGTACATGTCCAGCGCCGGTTGGGCCGTCGTCGCTATCACGGCGGTGTCGAAGGTTTGGGTCTGTTCGCCCGATGCGGGGGTCGTGTAGGTCACTTCGACGGCCGAACCATTGTCGGTGACGTTGGTGACTGTGTGTTCGAGCTTGGTGTCGACCAGGGTCGCCAGCTTTACCGGCAGCCCGGCCACTCCGGAGGTCAGGTTGAACACCGACTTGACCAGCATGTTGCGCACCGTCCAGTGCAGCAGGGCCACGGAGGTGTCGTGATCGTCGTGGACCCAGGTGCCGCTGACCAGTGGCGCACCGATGTAGCGGGCAAGTTCTTCGTTGAGCGCCCGGTGGCAGTAGTCATACACGGTTTCGTTGTCGATCTCGGCGAGCCCGTCATAGGTGTCGTAGCCGAGGCTGGCCCGGTGCTTGAAGACATCCGCGAACAATCGGAGCGCCTTGATCTTGGCCGGCCAGGAAATCACCTGCGTGCCCAGGCTCGCCCGGATCGGCTTGGCCAGATCGAGGTAATGCTGCTTGCCTTGCCGCGGCATCCCGAAAACCACTGGTGTTTCAACGAACTCGTTGGTCAAGCCGACCTCGTGGATCATCGCGACCGCCTCGCGATAGGTGCCGAGATACACGGCGGTGCCCAGATCCATCACGAAGTCGCCCTTGCGAATGGTCCAGATTCGCCCGCCCACTCGGTCGAGCGTCTCGAACACCGTGACCCAGAAACCGGCCTTTTGGAGCTCGTAGGCGGCCGCCATCCCGGCGATCCCGCCGCCGATCACCGCCGCGGTGCTGTGCTGCTGTGTCATCGATGCCTCTCTGGTAAGAGCTCGGGCCGGTCTGGCGCTGACTGGCGCGAGATCGGCAGCTTCGGATCAGGACAATTGAAGGCGGTGGTGGGTCCGCACACCCCGCCGTTGCGCCAGGCCCGTTCGATGTGGGGTTTGGGCATGGGCCCGGAGTGCAACGCATAGAACCAGTACGGCATGTTGAAGGCGATCAAGATCGCCAGTTGAGCCGCTCCGGCGATCGCGCAGAACCGTGCGAAGGTCTTCATGCCTTCGCTTTTGAACTTCAGTTTGTCGATGCCGCGTTCGGGCCAGGACCGGCCACGATCGTCGCGGAAGAAATGCAGGCAGCTCAAGATGATGAACGTGCCCGGCCAGCTCAATGGCTCGTAGAGGGGGAATTGGTGATCCGTGGCAGCGAACAGCGTCAACCACGGAATGGTCGATGAGTAGCTGATCAGCCCCGTCCTGGTCATGACCAGTTCGACGATGAAGTCGCCCACGATCATCACCAGGTATGTCTGCACGATGAGCCGAAATACACTCCGCGACGGATCCTTTCGCCGCTGATAGCTCATGTACCGGGATCCGGCATAGCCGGACATGGCGCACATCCACAGGTAGGCGGTGAAGTACACCATCGGCACCGGAATCAACTGCCCGTTGCCCGAACTCCAACCCGGGATGTGTGGCAGCCAGCTGCCGAAGTTGATGAACGTTGTGGCGTATTGGAATTGGTAGACCGTCCAGTCGATCCAGGGCTCTTGGAAGAACATCAACCATCCGGCGAGGAAAAACAGGCCGTCGAAGCTGAACCGGCCGGTACGTAGCTTTGGCCCGATCACGAAATGCCACAGGATCCAGCCGGTGATAAAGATGCCGAAGATCACTTCGACGCAGCGAACCAGCACCACGTACCAGGTGGGCTCTTCACCGCGGCCGAGCGTGTTGGGCGTGAAGTCGCCGCTGAAGACCCACATGGTCCAGCAATAAGCGATCAGTGCCAGCCACAGAAGGCCGTGCACGATCCACACCTTCGCCCATGTCCGCTGAGCCGCGACGGGATCGGGGCCCGTCGCGTCGACCCCCACCGGCTTCGTCGCCGTTAACGGTCGTTCATCGAGCATGTGACGACCGTAACAGACTAATCTGTCGATGAACAGATATCTATCTGACTTCGGACAGAATCGTCGTACACTCATGGCGTGTCCAGTGCTATCAGGCGCAGGCCGAGGACCAATCAGGAGCGCGTCGAG
>Ga0307441_1000993_pt1 | contig 10117 bp, 9 predicted proteins | sample SalMarWE160420MG_FD_202149 | JGI IMG/M metagenome (GOLD analysis project Ga0307441, IMG submission 202149) | Salt marsh sediment microbial communities from the Plum Island Ecosystem LTER, Massachusetts, United States - WE1604-20 | ecosystem: Environmental > Aquatic > Marine > Intertidal zone >... | reverse complement strand
GGCCCCTTCGGGAGCGGCAGCCGCATGCGCCTGGCGCACACGCGCTCGCTCGTGAGCTCGGCCCTTTCCGGCGATCTCGATGACGTCCCCTACGCGCTCGATCCCGTGTTCAACGTGAGCGTCCCGGAGCGCGCTCCCGGCGTCCCTAGCGAGATCCTGCGGCCACGCGACACCTGGTCCGATACGGCTGCCTTCGACACGCAGGCTGCCGCGCTGGCCGGCATGTTCAACGAGAACTTCGCGCGTTTCGCGACGGGGGCGCCGTCAGAGGTGTCCATGGCGGGACCGCGAGCCGGCTGAGCTCAGTCGGCGTCTCAACCGATGCCCGACTCGAAGCGCGCCAGCCGGGCGCTCCCGAAGGCCAGTGGCACCAGCGTCCACAGCACCGTCACCATTAGCACGGCCGCCAGCAGGGCGAGGCCCTCGGCCGAGCCCCACTGGAACGTGCCCGGCGCGCGCAGGCTGCGGTAGGTGGGGTAGGCGAATAGCAGTGTGGTGACGACGGCGTAGGCAAGGGACAACGCCATGTAGATGAGCCCCCCAAGGGAGAGCGGAATCTCCGACGGGCTGGCGGCATCGAAGCGCGGGAACGCGGCGCCCAGACCGACACCCAGTCCGGTGACTGCCACGCCGGCGCAGGCACCCGCCAGCGGCGTCGCCAGCGCCAGCACCGGCGACACCCCCAGCCTCCCCGCAACCGCAACGCCGAGACCGCCTCCGAGCGCCACCATCACCGGCAGCGCGCCGTAGAACTTCGCGGCCACGATATGCCGCGCCCGCAACGGCCCGGTGCGAAGCAACCACAAACCTTCGCCTTCCAGGGAGACGAGCGGGAAGGTCGTGCGGATGCCCACGCCACCGAGAAGGAACCCCAGGAAGATCAGGTTGAGCGCACCGACCACGTCGCGGAAGCGTTGCACCTCGGTAGCCAGCGAGGCCGTGCTGATGAAGTAGACGCCGGCGAGCGCCAGCAACACCAGCAGCTGGGACCACTGCGACGGGTCGCGTGCCAGCAAGCGCAGGTCCTTCACGACGACGCCCCCGGCCGGGCCGAGGCGGGCGAGCGGGCGCTCCCAGAGGGCCGCAGGCAGCACGCCGACGACGCCCCGCCCGCCGCGGGCATCGAGCGACCGGAACCAGCCCGCCCGGTACGCCAAGGCCGCGATGCGCGCCACCCCCGCCAGCACCGCGACCGACACGACTGCGAGCACCAGCGCTGCCACCGACACGTGGCCCCGCAGCGCACGCCACACCGCGTCGCTGCCCCAGGCGGACGGCAGCCAGCCGACGTGGAGGTCGGCGAAACGCGTCAGCGCCTGCTCGAACTGCGCCGGCGTGAGATGCCGCAAGCGTTCGGGGCGCAGCGCCCGCATGCCGACCACGAGCCCGGCGGCGATCGCCACGCTGGCCGCCGTTGCGACCTCCTTCGCCCTGCCGGCCGGAGCCACGCGCATCAGCAGCAACGCCGCCGCCGCCCCAAGCGCCACCGGCAACGCGTACAGCGCCAACAGCGCAGCCACGGCGATCAGGTAGTACCCGGCCGGAGCGTGCTTCTCCACACCCAGCCCGACCAGCACCGGGATCGTGAACAGCGCAGGCAGCAAGGCGCTGGTGATGTACGTCTCCACTACCTTGAGCGAGAACACGCGAACCGGGTTCACGGGCAGGCTGAGCAGGAACGGTAGGTCCTCGGAGCCGTACAGCGTTGCCACGGCTCCCGTGAGCACGCTGAAGGCGACGGCCACCATCAGCACCGTGAACAGCGCCTCGAGGCTGCGCTGCTCGACCGCGCCCGCGATACCACCGATGCCCGGGAACGCGTCGAGGAAGCGTACGCCACGCCGGGTCATCGTCAGCACACCGACGAACACGCCGCTCAGCAACAAGACGCCCACCGTCACCCGGGCGGGGGCGCGCCTGAGGCCGTTGATCGCTCCCCTGAGGCGCATGCCGGCGAGGATCACGCCGCAGCTCCGTCCTGCCTCGTCTGGCTGCCGGCCTCCTCGGTGAGCTGGAGGAAGATGGCCTCCAGCGACGCCTCGCGCCGTCCGACCCGCTGCCTGAGCTCGGCCATGCTGCCCATCGCCTTCAGTCGGCCGTGGTCGAGCAACAGCACGGCGTCCGCGACCGCCTCGGCGACGTCCATCGAGTGCGTGGTGAGCAGCACCGCCCCGCCCTCGTCGGCCGAGCTTCGCATCAGAGCGCGGACGTCGCGGGCCGCGCGCGGGTCCAGGCCGACCATGGGCTCATCGATCACCAGCGCCTGCGGTTGATGCAGAAGCGCGGCGGCGAAGGTCAGCTTCTGCCGCATGCCGTGGGAGTAGGTCTCGATGAGCTCGTTCGCGGAGCGCTGCAGCCCGAAGCGCTCCAGCCACGCCTCCGCCTTGCGTTCGGCGTCCTTGACGCGGCGAAGCCGCCCCAGGAAGCGCAACAGCTCACGTCCGGTCAGCTTCTGGTAGAGGTAGGGGCGGTCCGGTACGTAGCCGAGCAGCGCCTTTGCCCGCAAGGGAGCGCGCTCCAGATCGAAACCACCCACCGATACGCGACCGGCGGTCGGCCGCAGCAGCCCGGTGATGGCCTTGATGGTGGTGGACTTGCCGGCACCGTTGGGGCCCAGAAGGGCAACCACACGGCCACGCGGAACGGTGAACGACACGTCGTCCACGGCCCGCACCCGGCCGTACGTCTTCACGACACTATCGACGACGATCATCCATCCAGGCTACGCGCCCGGAGCCGTGGTCAGTGTGAAGCCTTCGCCGCCGTGCCCGCTTGCACCTCCTTGAGCACGGTGTCGTATGCCACCTTGAGGGCGTGGTCGTCGCTCAGGTTCACCAGTGCTTTGCCTTGGACGCCGCTGACCTGCGGCCTGGGACCCAGCGTGACGAATTGGAAGGAGCCGTCCGAGCCGGCGGTGGTCGTTCCCACCGTCTTGCCGTCCACGACGATCTGCACGGTTTGACCCGGTTCCGCCCCGTTGCCGTCGACCGTGATCGTCCTCGGGTAGCGGGTGTCCACCGCCTTGATGTCCGGCGTGATCCCCTTCTTCTGGATGTTGGTGCGGTCGGGCGTGAGCCACTCGAAGGAGACGTAGCGCAGCTGGCCGCCGTCGGAGAGCGACACGACCGACTGGGCCACGCCCTTGCCGAACGTCTGTTCCCCGACGACCTTGGCGCGATGGTTGTCCTGCAGCGCCGCGGAGACGATCTCGGAGGCAGAAGCCGAGTTGTGATTCACCAGCACGACCATCGGTCCGCTGAACAGCTGCTGCGGATCGGCGGAGGCGAGCCGCTGAGTCACCCCGCGGGCGCGCTGGAAGACGATGTCGCCGTGGCTCAGGAAGTCGTCGGAGACATCGATGGCCTCGGTCAGGAGGCCGCCCGGATTGTCGCGCAAGTCCAGGATGAGGGAGGTGGCGCCCTCCTTCTTCAGGGCATCCACCTGCTGCGTGAGCTGGTCGTTGAGCTTCTGGTTCTCGAACGAGCTGAGCGCCACGTAGCCCACGTGGTTGGGAAGCATCGTCGAGGAGACGTCCACGACCTTGATGGTGGAGCGCACGATGGAGAACTCGAGCGGCGTATCCTGCCCCGGCCGGCGCATCGTCAGATGCACGGTCGTGCCCTTGGGCCCGCGCACCAGGTCGGCCACCTCGCTCGAGGTCTTGTTGCTGACGTCCACGCCGTCCACCTTCAAGAAGATGTCGCCGCGGCGGATACCCGCCTTGTCGGCGGGGCCGCCCTGGTAGACGGTGAGGATCTCGACGCCCTTGCCGGTCTGCCGATCATGGGGATACAGCACGGCCCCGATGCCCTCGTACTGCCCGGTCATCTGCTGGTTGTCGAACGCGGCGGCCTTCGGCTCGATGTAGGTGGTGAACGGGTCGTTCAGGGAGCCCACCATGCCGTGAATGGCCCCGCGAATCAGATCCTGATTCTTGACGTCATGAAGGTAGCCGGTCTTGAGGGCGCCGAACACCTGGACCAGGGCCCTCCCGCTCGGATTGTTCAGCAGCTCACCCGCGAAGTCATGCGAGAGTTGCGCGTTCACGACCGCGGTGGTCAAGCCCAGAGCCACCAGGCCGATGATCAGCCATCTACGCTTCATGAAGCCTCCAAGAGCCGTTGCACATGGTTTTACGAGTATATGCGGAGAGGGCCATTAGAACCGTAAGGATCTGACAAGCCGCGCCGGGGCCGCCAGCCTGCGCAGCGTACGGGAGCGTTATGGTGGGCGCCATGCGCGTGCTGTTCGCGAGTGCCGAGGTCCACCCCTACAGCAAGACCGGTGGTCTCGCCGACGTGGCCGGCGCGCTTCCCCGGGCGCTCACCGCGCTTGGCCACGAGGTGCTGGTCGTCTCACCCTGGTACGCGGACCTTCGCGCCGCGCCGCCTCCCCTGTGGATCGGTGACATCGACGCGCCTTTCGCCGACGGCTTCGAGGCCGTCGGCGTCGGCACGATGGAACGTGGCGGGGTGCGCTATGCCTTCGTCGGGCACGACGACTTCCGCCGTGGACGACTCTACGGCTACGACGACGACGTTCGGCGCTTCTGCCGCTTCAGCCGCGCGGTCCCTGCAGTCGCCGAACGCGTCGGTTTCCTGCCCGACGTGCTGCACGCCAATGACTGGCATACCGCCTACCTGCCGATGGTGCTGGCCCACGGCTGGCATCTGCCGGCGGGCTTCCAGCAGCTGCCGTCGGTGCTCACCGTCCACAACGTGCAGTACCAGGGGGAATCCGACATCGCTCAGACACTGAGGTGGCTGCGCTTGCCCGCCGCCCTGGCGGGCTCGTCTATCGATCACTTTGGACGCGCCAACGCCCTGCAGGCCGGCCTCGGCTACGCCACGCGGGTGACGACCGTGAGCCCCACCTACGCCGAGGAGATCCAGCGACCGGAGTACGGGTACACGCTCGACGGCACCTTCCGACACATCCGCGACAGGCTCGTCGGTATCCTCAACGGGCTCGACACCGACGAGTGGAATCCCGCCACCGACGCCCACCTGCCGAGCAGCTTCGACGCCCGCCATCCCGACGGCAAGGCCGCCGCGAAGCGCACGCTCGCCGCCAGGCTGGAGCTGGCCGTCGAACCCCCGCTCCTTGGCGTGGTTTCGCGCCTGGCCGACCAGAAGGGGATCGACCTCGTGATCGCCGCCGGGGACCGGTTGGTGGCTCAGGGTTGGACGCTCGCTGTGCTCGGCTCCGGCGAGCCGGCCCTGGAGCGAACGCTGAGCGCGCTGGCGGCACGCCATCCGGGCAGGATCAGCGCCACCATCGGCTTCGACGAGGGCCTGGCGCACCTCATCTATGGCGGCGCCGACGCCCTCGCCGTGCCCAGCCGCTTCGAGCCGTGCGGGCTCAGCCAGCTCATCGCCATGCGCTACGGAACGCTGCCCATCGCTCGCGACACCGGGGGCTTGCACGACACCGTTGCGCACGACCGGACAGGCTTCCTGTTCGAGTCCGCCAGGCCCGAGGGGCTGCTGAAGGCGACCGAACTGGCAAGGGAGGCGTTCGACACGCCGGGGTGGCGCCGTCGCGTACGCCAGGCCATGCGCCAGGACTTCAGCTGGGCCCGCTCGGCGAACCGCTACGACGCGCTCTACCGCAGCGTGGTAGCGTCGCCGCGATGACCCTCGAACCGCCAGCTGCCGGCACCGGCCGCAACGACGTGCCTGCCGCTCCGGACTGGCGCGACGAGCTGTCGGCCGGGCGGTTCGGCTCGGCCCACCGCGCCTACCTCGTCTCGGGGGGCCACGATACCGCCGTGCGGTCCACCCTGTCGGCCCTTTCCGATGTCGAGGCGCTCGTGCGAGCGAAGGCCTGGCACCGGGCGACCAAGCGCCTCGCACAGATCGAGGAACGACCCCCGCTGGTGCCGTGGTCGCGCTTGCAGGGCGACCTCGAACGCCTTCGCCGCTCGGGAGACGCGCTCGATCGACGCCGGCCGGATGACGCCGTCGCCGAGCTCGACGCTCTGGAGAGCGGCCTGTTCGAGGCCGAGGCGCAAACCCAGCGAGGCACCGCGCTCATCTACGACGATCGCGTGGACGACGCGGAACGCTGCTTCCAGCAGGCCCTCGAGGCCGACCCTCGGCACTTCCGGGCCCTCACCAACCTCGGCAACATCGCACTTGAACAGGGCCGGGTCGACGAAGCCATCGCCGCCTACGAGCGAGCCCTGGCGCTGAACGACACCTTCGCCAACGCACACCACAACCTCGCGGTGGCCTATCGACGCAAGGGACAGCTCGGCAAGAGCGTGCACCATCTGCGCCGCGCACAGCGGCTCATGCAGCGCAACGACGCCGACGACGCGCGCGCCCGGCTCGGCTCGCTGGCTGGGGGCCGGCGCTTGCCCACGCTGCGGTGGTTGATGTACGCGGCCGCGGCGATCGTCCTGTACCTGTTGCTCAAGAGTCGCGGCGTGCTGTGAGCGCACGCCCCGCCGCCAGGCTCGGCGGGCGTACGCGGGCCGCTCACCAGGCGGCCGGCCACTCGACGTGCGACGCGAACACGTAGGCGATCAGCACGTTCCGATCGGAGCGGGACAGCGACGTGTACGAGGTGCCGCCAAGGATGCGCATCGAGTGGTCCACGTCCGCCTCGTCGTGGTTAAGGACCCACGCGCAGCTCTTGAGGTTCGCCAGCTCGTGCCAGTGGCACGGCACCACGCTCGGCGATTTCGAGCGCAACTGCGCGTCCGCCTGGAACGCCAGCCGCCCAGCCTGGCGGATGCGAGTCCCGTCGTCCGGCAGCGTCCACACCTAGCCCGCTACGGCCCACGCGCCGGCAAGGTCGGACACGGAGTCGGGATGCCCGGACGTCCGCCCGAGTCCCGTGCGCACGACGTCGGCCGGCGGTGCCGCTCGCCGGGTCCTGTGCCGAACCCGTTCACTCTACGGTGACGCTCTTGGCGAGGTTGCGAGGTCGATCGACGTCGCGCTCGAGGCGTACTGCCGTCTCGTAGGCGAGCAGTTGCAGGGGCACGACGTTGACGATGGGCGAGAGCAGCTCGTGGACACGCGGCACGTAAAGCACCTCATCGGCGTGCTCGGCGATGACCGTGTCGCCGTCGCTCGCCACGGCGATGACCGTGCCGTCACGGGCCCGCACCTCCTGCAGGTTGGACACCGTCTTGCCATAGAGCGCGGAGGCCGTGGCGACGGCCACCACAGGCATGTCGGCATCGATCAGGGCGATGGGGCCATGCTTCATCTCGCCGGTAGCGTACGCCTCCGCATGGATGTAGCTGATCTCCTTGAGCTTGAGCGCTCCCTCGTACGCCGTGGCCACGTTCACGCCGCGCCCCAGGAACAGGTAGTCCCGACGCGACTTGAAGCGCTCCGCCACCGCCGCCACGGGAGCGCGCCTGTCCAGCGCGGCCTCCAACTGCTGCGGAAGGCGCCGCAGGCCACGCAGCAGCTCCTCGGCCAGATCGGCGGACAGGGTGCCGCGCGCACGGCCGAGGTCGATGGCCAGCAGCACGAACGCTCCCAGCATGGCCGTGTAGACCTTGGTGCTCGCCACGCCGATCTCGGGGCCGGCACGGATGTAGAGCACGTCGTCGGCTTCGCGGCTGATGCTGGAGCCCTTGACGTTGATGATGCCCAGGGTGCGCGCGCCGCGGCGCCGCGCCTCGCGCAGCGCCTCCAGCGTGTCGATGGTCTCGCCGGACTGCGACACCACCACACATAGCGTGCGCTCGTCCATGACCGGCTCGCGGTAGCGAAGCTCGCTCGCCACCTCCACCTCGACCGGCAACCTGGCCAGCCGCTGGAGCAGCACCTGCCCCACCAGGCCCGCGTAGAACGCGGTCCCGGCAGCCGTCACCACCACCCTGTCGATGGCGCCACGGTCGAAGTCCAGCTCGAGCTTGACGTCACGGCCGTTGCCCGCCAGGCGACCGTCGAGCGTCTGCTGCAGGCCGACCGGCTGCTCCATGATCTCCTTGAGCATGTAGTGCGGGTACCCGCCCTTCTCGGCCGACTCGGCGTCCCAGTCGATGGTGGTCGGCGGCCGGCGGCGCGGCGTCCCGTCGAGACCCGTGATGTGGACGGCGCGCTCGGAGAGCACCGCCACGTCGCCGTCCTCCAGGAAGACGAGCCGCCGGGTGTAGGGCAGGAGTGCGGGCACGTCGCTGGCCAGCAGCGTCTCGCCCTCGCCGAGGCCGATGACCAGCGGGCTGGTGGCGCGCGCGGCCACGATGACGTCGTGATCGGCATGGGCAAGCACGAGCGCATAGGCGCCCGACACCTCCGCGAGCGCCGAGCGCACCGCGGCCGCCAGGCGCCCGTCGCCCGGCTCGCCGGCCGGCAGGCGCGCGTAGTGGTCCTCGATCAGGTGCACCAGCACCTCGGTGTCGGTCTCCGACACGAAGCGGTGTCCGTCCGCCTCGAGGCGCGCCTTGAGCTCGAGGTAGTTCTCGACGATGCCGTTGTGGATGACGGCGAGACGGCCGTCCTCGGAAAGGTGCGGGTGCGCGTTGACGTCGTTGGGCTTGCCGTGCGTCGCCCAGCGCGTGTGTCCCAGGCCGATGCGGCCGTGCAGCGGGGCGCCCGCCAGGGCGTCTCGGAGCACGGCGAGCTTGCCGGCACGCTTGACGGCCCCGAGTTGTGGCCGGGTCTCGTGCCCGGCTTGCGAAACCACGATGCCCGCGGAGTCGTAGCCGCGGTACTCCAACCTGGCGAGACCCTCCAGGATGACCTCTGCGGCCTCTCGGCGGCCGACGTAGCCGACGATGCCACACATACGCTCTCCCTTCGCCATGAACGCCGAGCAACCGCCGCGGCGGATGTCGCTCCGCCGCCACCGTTGCCCTTTCGTTGCTGCGTGTGCTCGGGGGGAGAGCCCGTTCCTCTCGAACCCAGACGCGTTCCGAGTAAGGGGTTCCGCTCAGGAGGGGCCCGCAGACTTGCCACCCGTTGCGGTGGCTGGAACGCCGCCCCGCGGCGCTCCGATTCGCGCTTTCGTCGCGCTTCCCGGCATCGGGTTCGCGACTATCTTCCGGCGTGCGTCATCCACCCGGAAGCCCTCCACCTCGTCACCGGCGTCGAGCGAGCTCGACGCCGGGCTTGCGCTTCCTCGGCGTCCCGTGCTGTCTCCGTCCACCTCCAGACGTCGCTCTAGAGCGACTGGTTCCACGGCTCCCCGACCACGAACAGATGGTGGAGCCCCTGCATGACGCGCTGCTGGCCGGCGGAGACGTCACCCTGCCGAGCCAGCAGCGGGTAGAGCAAGATATCACGACCCAGAAGCACCAATCGCGAGCTCGTGACGGCGGACGCCACCGGCGCCGGCAGGTCGCGCGGCGGGTAGAAGAGCTCGCTCGGATTGGCGGGATTGCGCTGGATGGGCAGCGACGTGACGAGCGACAGCACCAACGCCACGCCCAGCGCCAGACCGCCGACGCCACCGAGCCCCCGCATCAACAGCCCGGCGCCGCGGTTGAGCTGGAACAGTCGGCGCCCGAGCATGCTCAACCCCAGCCCCGCCGCCCAGGCGGCGACCAGACCCAGGAAGGGATTGGCGTGTGCGACGACCAGCAACGGGTGCAACAGCAGCGCGCCGCCGAGTCCGACGAAGAAGCCGGAGAGCCGGCGGTGCACGCCCAGCGCCGTGACCGTCGCGACCATCAGGGCCAGAACCAGGTCGAGCCAGCTCATGCGCGGATATCATAGCCCGCGTCTCGGACGGCGCTCATGATATTCCGCATATGGCCGTCGACCTCGTCGTCGGTCAGCGCCCGCTCGCTGCGCCTGAAGCGCAACCGCAGCGCCACCGAGCGCATGCCCACCGGAACCTGCTCGCCCTGGTAGACGTCGAACGGCTCCAGCGACTCGAGATCGCTCCCGGCGGCGTCGGCCACCAGCTTGCGAAGCCGCGCGAAGGCGACGTCCGCCGGCGCCACCACCGCGAGGTCGCGCTCGGCGTGCGGCTGACGCGCGAACTCCCGGTAACGCAGCCGTCCCTCGGGGAGCGGCAGCCGAAGCTCGGCCACGTAGACGTCGTCGAGCTCGAAGCGCGCGGCGACCTGCGGATGGACGAGCCCCAGCACGCCGACGGCCTCATCCTGCCAGACGACGCTGGCGGCTGCTCCCGGATGCAGGAAGGG
>Ga0307441_1000991_pt1 | contig 10138 bp, 7 predicted proteins | sample SalMarWE160420MG_FD_202149 | JGI IMG/M metagenome (GOLD analysis project Ga0307441, IMG submission 202149) | Salt marsh sediment microbial communities from the Plum Island Ecosystem LTER, Massachusetts, United States - WE1604-20 | ecosystem: Environmental > Aquatic > Marine > Intertidal zone >... | reverse complement strand
CGGCTTCGAGGCGGTCACCGACTTCGACACCGCGGGCGCAGCCAAGCTGCTCGCCGAGAACGGCGGCGAGGGCAAGGCGGCCATCGCCAGCAAGCGCGCCGCCGAGGCCTACGGCCTGGCGGTCCTGGCTGAGAACATCGAGGACCTCGACTTCAACTACACCCGCTTCTTCATCCTCGGCACCGACGAGCGCCCCAGGCAAGGCGACGCCAGCAAGACCAGCCTGGTGCTCGCCACGCGCCACCGGCCCGGCTCGCTGGTGTCCTGCCTGGAGGAGTTCCCCAGCCACGGCATCAACATGACCAAGCTGGAGTCCCGTCCCCGCCGCGACAAGCCGTGGAGCTACCTGTTCTACGTCGACATCGAAGGGCACATCGAGGACGAGAACGTGGCCGAGGCCATCACCAACCTGATGCGCAAGGCCGCGTTCGTGAAGTTCCTGGGGAGCTACCCGGCGGCGCCTGATGTGAGGGAGATCGGGTAAGGTCCTCGACTGAGCAGAAATACGCGTGGGGAACGCGGCTGCGTGGTTACGATGGCGCCAGCGAAAGGCCGTTGTTTCTTTGTTGATGATGCGTCACTGGTTCGCCGTCTGTCTGATCACCTGCCAGCTCATCGGGGCAGCTGCCGCCCAGGCGACGCTCACAGTGAATGCCCCGCCCGATAGACTGGCGCTGCCAGGGGCCTATGTGACGCTCGTCTACCAGGTCGTAAGCAGCACCGCGGGCCAGGCACGAATCCAGGTCACATCCATGCAGGGCTACGCGCTGCTGACCCCGCCAGGCAGCGTCGTGGTACAGGCCGGCGTTCCGTTGCCCGTCCCCGTGACCGTAGCCATCCCGGCAAATGCTCCCGCTCTGGCGGTTGAACAGGTCACCATGGTAGCCAGCATGAATGGGGCTCGGTCCACGAGTACGGTGCGTGTCACCGTCGGCGCCACGCGTGGACTTCGCCTTCAGGTTCCTGCCAAGATTCCACTGGCTCAAGGGTCCATCCCGTTCAAGCTCGTCAACCGAGGCAACGTCGAAGAAGACGTGACCTTGAAGGTTAGGCACGCCAATGGGGCGTACGCGACCAAGTCGGTGACGCTCGCAGCGGCAGAAACGGTACCCGTGGATGTGCCCGTACAGGAGGCTGGAAGCTACGAAGCTGAGCTGATCGCGAACGGCAAGGTCCAGGCGCGAGCGTTCGTGCAGGTCGTCAAAGAAGGCGTCCCGCAGCCGCCGCCCATCACGCTTCATGCCGAGGTGAATGGCACGCTCGACACAAGCCTCGGGTGGAGCCTGAGCGCGAAAGTGCAAGGCCCCTTATCGGACTACCTCACCACCACGGCCGTCATGCTTGCTGACCAGCCCGTGGAGTCCTATTGGAACCTCAACGCAAGGCAATGGACTGCCACATTGGGAAGCGTCGCACACGGCACACTCGACCTGCCTGTCCCCGACGAGCCTGGGTTGCTCGCCGCCCTGCGCGCGGGCAAGTCGTTCCTTGGCGCCGCAGCCACCTATGTGGGTGCAGATCGCTTCTCGGGTTATGCGTTCAGCGGCCGCAACGGTGTCGACGACACGGTCGCTGCGGCAGCCGGCATTCACGCGGGCGAGCCTATGGCAACCTACCGTCTCGCGGCCAAACGAGGCTCCACCACGTGGACCACGTCTGGCAGCTTCCTGGACGGAACCCTTCAGGCGCAAGCGGACGTGAGCAAGTGGGATCCAATCCTGTCCGCAACGAGTTCGTTTAGCGTGCAGGCGAGTGACGTGCTCGCAAGTGACGGGATGGTCCACGTTGGGGCGGCGTACGGTAACCCGGCGGCGTCTGTGTGGGGCGGCGTTGACGTCCCGACGGGAGCGCAATCCGTCTGGGGCGGCCGCCTCGGATTGTACGCAGAGGTGCCCACGAGGCTCCCAGGTCGCGTGTACCTGAACATGCAAGGGGGAAGCGGCGCTAGCTATGCGACGCTCAACTACGCAGTTCGTTTCGCCAGCGGTTGGCATACATCTGATCATGTCGGGCTCACAGAAGACTCCAACGGCTTTGGCGTCCGTGTTGCCACGTCGTGGGCCTATGCTGCCAGCCCGCGCAATTCGGCGCTGCTGCTCGCGGACGTCACGTATCACCCGTTCTCTGGCATCGCTTCTGGACAGCTCTCGGGACGGTACGCTACTGCGATCGGTCCCGCGTCTGTCTCGCTTACGGGGGGTTGGAACCTAACCAACAACACCGCCGATGTCGGTCTTGCAGCAGTATGGAATACGGGCGGTGCGCAGCTCCAAGCGATCGCGGACGGTGGTTTCGACCTGACTTCGCGTGCCCTGACGGTAACCATGGGGCTGTCGGCCACGGTCGACTTCGACATCCTCGTTCCACCGGCAGTGATAGCGGTCGCGGGCGGGAGGCGTCTGGGAACCCTGGCAGGCAAGATCGCTGTGCGAACCGCGGGCATTCCGGACGTTACGCTCCACGTTGGCAGCTACGTGGTCCACACGGACGCCGACGGCACGTTTTCGGTTCAGCTGAAGCCGGGTCGCTGGCACGTTTCCGTCGACCTCAGTACGCTGCCCATCGAGTACCGCATCGATGGACCGCTCGAGAAGAGCGTTGCGGTCGAAGCCCACCGGACGACGCACGCAGACTTCCGTGCGGTGACCACGGCCGCCATCACCGGACGCGTTCTGCTTGACAGCAACGGCGACGGCGTTGCCGACAACCCGCCGCAACCCGGAACCGGCACCGTTCTCCTCACGGACAGCGCGGGACTGTCGCAGAACCTGGCGGTTGGCTCGGATGGAACGTTCGCGGCCCGCGGTCTGCTTCCTGGGCCGGCCAGGCTGTCACTTGCCGGGCTCCCCCTCGGAGCCACTGTCGAGGGGGGCCAAGTCCAGACTGTTGCCATTCATTCCGGGGAAGTCACTCGCGTTACTCTGCTCGAGGTTCCGGCCATCGTCTCGGCGCCGACGTTCAGCCCGACCAGCCTGCGAATCCGGGCCATCCACACCGAGGTCGACAGAGTCCCGCCCGGAGCCTCCCCGATCGTGCAGGTGACGGTCCAAGGACATGCCGACCGCGTCGCCTTGCGCATCGGCAGAAGCACGCTGGGTCTTGCGTACGCGCATGGTGTCTGGTCCGGGCGCGTCCCGGTACCGACGGGTTCCTCGCCTGGAGTGCTTCGGTTCGACGTGGTTGCCACCTCTGAAACGCAGGCGGCCACACGTCAAGGACAACTCATCGTCGACCCTACAGCATCACTGGTCGTCACGACGGTACCACCCACGAGTGTCGCCGGGAAACCGTTCGAAGTCCAGCTCAGCGTCTACGCCGATGCGTCGTCCATTACCATCGTGCCGACATTGGGGCGACCCGTAGAGGCGAAGGAGGTTGCCCCAGGCCGTTGGGTTGCGTCCCTGACCCCGCCTGCAGACGCCAAGCCCGGTGTCTACGTTGCGACCTACAACGTCACAACCACGAAGGGTCGAACGGTCCGTGGAACGTTTCAGTTCCGGATTGGCGCCCCGTGACTCCGGCCCCACCGACACTATCGAGGACGAGCACAGGCTGATTGAACGGGTGGCCACCGGGATTGCCCAATCACGGGTTGGCAAAGGCTTGGAACGTCACGCGAAACACGTAGCTCCCGGGAGTCTCACTTCCGTCGACATGCAAGCCGAAGTCTCCGGGCGTGAGAAGCGCTTCAAAGCCGTCGGTGGCATGTGTTGAGCTCAAGGCAGTGCCTTGCGCAGGAACGCCTCTGATCAGCACGTCACCAACGCCCGGGTGCTGCGCCCGCGTAACGGTGCTTTCCGCCACCGAGACTTGAACGCGGTAACCCCGGGGGTCGTTCGTCGCCACATCGATGTGCCGGAAGTCGGCGGATGTGAAGGCCAAGGGTCGCTTTGCGCTGATCGCGGCGACATATGCCGCCGCGTTGGCGCCGCCGTAGTCGAAACGAACCGTTGCTTCTTGGCCCGCGACGCTGCCGTCTATTCTCAACGCCACGAACGCCGGGATGATGACCGTAACGGGGCTGGTGATCGTTGTCCCAGTAGCACCGTTGGGCGCTTGAGAACTGTCCCACACGTGATAGGTGATGGAGGCGGTGTAGGTGCCGGGAGCGACCGAACCGTCCGCTCGGAGTCGGTAATCAAGATCCACGTTGGTGAGCTGACCGTCACCGACGACGAACGTCCGCGGCACTTCGCTGAGCGGCAGCCAGTCCAACGTCCTCGTCGCGACCTGGGGTCCGGAGACCGTGATCCGTGCCTCGAGGGAGATAGCGGCCGCAGGAGTCCACGGAGAGCGGGACACCTCCGCCGCCACGTCGGCTCCTTTGCCCACGTGGACCTTCAGCTGAATAGGCATGCCGGGCGCCGTCGGCTGTAACGCGCTTCCCAGGGCCGCGATGAACTGCGCCTGGCTGGGTGCAAACTGCACGGGGTTGCTGCAGTCCTTTTTCGGCACGCATTGAACCGTCTGCCCTAGCGCAAGGCTGCCCAATAGCAGAACGCAAGCCGCGTAGACCCGACGGCCAATCATCACGGAATCTGGATCGGAAGCTGGCCCGAGAGTGCCGCTCCCTCACGATCGTGCAACAACGCCAAAGCCACATAGAAGCCTGAGCCGAGGGACTTCGGAAGCGTCACGTCTATCTCGCGTTGGCTGCCGCGCAGTACCGGTATGTCATCCAGGTTTCGCGTGGCCACCGTCTTCCCAGCCCGATCCCGGAACTCGACTACTCCGCTGATTCGGAGAATGGTGTTGCCCTCGTTAGAGACGATCATGGCCAGTGCACCGCTGTCACCCAGATACATGTCCGAGAGGCGCGCCTTGGGAAGCTGCGTCCCCGCGATCGACACGTAGACGGCCACCCCGATAGCCGTAGTGACGGACATCTGAACGTTGCCCTTCGAGACTGGGGTGCCTGCGCCAACGTCGAAGATCACCATTGCGTGATAGGTGCCATTCAGCTTCTGGCTCGAAGGCACGTTCAGTGAGAACCGGAAAGGCACGGTGGCGTGGGGCGGAAGATCCAAAGCCGTTGCCTCGGGTTGCAGCCAGGCGCGGCTCGAGTATTCGACCGAGCCGTTTCCAAGGAACTGCAACTTCCCGGACGGGCTCAACGTCCAATCGACCACGTGCACAGTCACATGTTCGGCCTTGTCGGAGTTGGAGATAAGATCAATCGACTCGGTGGCCGTCGAGCCGGGCGTCGCCTGCAGGTCGAGGCGTGACGGCGAAACGCCGATCTCCGAGGCGTGAGCCCCGGAGATCAGCATTAGCACCGCTAGTGCACGGATCAACGGCTTCGTCATACGGAGATCCTACGGCGTGGTGAGCACGTACGTGACGACCACGGAGTAACTACCAGGTGATTCATTCCCAGTCAGCTGCAGGCTGTAGCTGCCCGCGTCGATCCCTACGGGCTGCCAGCCGTCCGTCTTCGAACCGGTTCCATTGGCGACAAGTGCCATGCCATTGAACGGACCGCTCCCGTCGGCCGCCGTAAGGGACGCGTTTGCGGTGGCAATAGTCCCGAGATCGAACGAACTCAACAAGGTAGGAACACCAGTGCCTGCAGTGCCCGTCGTCACTGTGATCTGACTCAATGCAAGGCCGCTGCTCGAACTGGACGCCCACGACGTAGTCGATCCTGAGGTGCTGACACTCACGCCGAGGGACCAAGTACCCTTGTTGACGAGAGCTTCGAGCACGTCCTGACCGCTCGTACCAGTGAGGGAAACGCCGTTTGCCACATCGTTAGCCGAAGGAGTGAACGACAGCGACGTCCCGGAGTTATAGATGCGTAGGAATGCTACAGCCGGGATGGTGACGTCAATGTTGTGGTTGGCAGTGGACGTGTATGACGCGGCGAAGGCGGCAGGGCCGACGATGAAAGCGAGTGCACCGACGACTGCGAATACGGACTTCCTCATTCTCGTCCCTCCGGATCTGTCTCAGTCTCGGCCGGTCGCGCTACTAGCTCCGCCTGTCCCAAGCGCCCGAATACAGGATCAGGCTTCGTCGCTTCCGAAGGGATCCCCGCCAGTGAGATTTGGCGAGGGGTTTCGTTCAGCTGATGGCAGGCTAACGGCGCTCCGCTTACGGAAGTCTTATTCAGAGCAGCGTTTGTTAGGTCCCTCACGTCCGCAAGGCCGACTGTTGAGATCCCGCGCAAGGCGCTCGTCGTCCCGGCGTGGCGTGCGCAACGTGAGGTGCCCGCAGTTCGGATGCCGCCCGAAAGCGGCCGGCAGGGCGATCCCATCGCCTACACTGACGGCATGGACGACACTCCCACCATCCGCCTGGACGACGTGCTGAAGCTGGCCGGCATCGCCGCCACCGGCGGGCAGGCCAAGCACCTCATCCAAGCGGGTCAGGTGAAGGTGAACGGCGCGGTGGAGACGCGCCGCAAGCACCTCTTGAGGGCAGGCGACGAAGTGGCGGTGGGCGACGAGGTATTCGTCGTGGAACTGGACTCCCAAGCCGGCGGCGAAGGCGATGGCCGCGATGGTGGCCAGCCCGGGAGCGGTCCAGCCTAGGCTGGCCTGATTATGGCTGGAGCGTCGCCGCCCGACGGTTCCGGTAACGAAGGGCGACGACCAGCAGGACGATCAACGTGAAGCCGTTGAAAGCGACCACGTCGACATGCGTCCGAAGCGAAAACGCTAGACCGAGGAGCGCGAGGCCCGCGTAGGAGCCCAGTGCGAAGAGCACCAGGTGCGGCAGGTCGCCGCCATAGCGCCCGACGACAAGCCACAGACACGCGGCCAGGAAGGCTAGCCAGAAGAGCACGAAGTACGCCACGCTCAGGCGCGCGTTCACGATGAGGCTCGGCCCCGCCAGGACCAAGATCGGCGCGAGGACACCCCACCAGAACGGCGCGAGCCTCAGCTGCCCGGACCCGTGGCGGGGCTGGAGCCCGCGTCTGCGCGTGGACAGCCGCGCGCCCAGCGCGATGACGGCGATCGCCGCTAGGAATGCGAAGAAGTACGGAAGCGGGGCGTGGAACGAGCTACGCGCGGTGAAGAGCAGGTAGCCGAGAACGAGCAGCACGGCGACGAACGCGACGCGCGTCCACAGCGGGAGGAAGGGTTTCCGCATCCGCTCGGGGAATAGCTCCCCCGCGAACACGACCGGGAAGAGCATCGAGAGGAACGCATGCACCGTGAGGATCGAGAGCATCCACGGGATGCCGAGCCCGAGGAACACGCCGTAGCCGTTGTACGAGGCGGTGGCGGCGTGGCCGTCGATGAGGGTCTTCGCGGCGACGCCCTCGTTGTAGAAGCCGTAGGCATAGCACAGCGCGATAGCGCCTCCCCACGAGAGCTTCCAGCGCGCCGTCGCGTCGGCGATGAGGAGCGCGGGCAGGCCGTAGCTCACGACCAGGATGAGCGCCAGGAACGGGTTGGCGAGGTGCAGTGGCGGCGTGTTGCCCGAGAGGAGCTCCACCAGGACGGCGGGCGCCAGGAGGAGGAAGGCGTAGGGTGCGACGCGCCGAACTCGTGTCATGGATGGGCTTCAGCATAGTCGACGCGGTCCGGCGCGCTGCCGCCGGGCCCCACAGCACACGCCACAGCACACGCCACAGCACACGCCCCAGCACACTCCGGGCCCTACAGCACACCCAACGCCTCGGCCGCCACGCCGGGTAGCGCCATCACGCCGACGGCCTCGCCCGGGTACCACAGGGTGCGAGAGCCGTAGCGGCCGTGACCCGGCGAGCGGTAGACCTCCGCCCAGCCGTGAGCCAGGTCGAGAAGCCACGCCTCGCCGACGCCCCCGGCCGCATAGCGTGGCAGCCGGACATCGAGGCTCGGCGCCCCGCGCACCGCTTCCACCACCAGCAGCGCCTCGCTCCCGGGCCGCGCCGCAGCCCGGCCGAAGCGGGGCGAGGCGTCCAGCAGCGCCATGTCCGGCCGCAGCAGGTCGGTGTCGGCAAGGTGCAGGGCGGGCCGGAACGCCAGCCTCGCGCGCAACGCGAGCTGCGGCTCCAAGCGGGACGCCAGGGCGACCACCGCCGCCACCTCGCGCGGACTCGGCAGCGGAGGCACCTCCACCCGGCCCGCCACCAGCTCGGCGCGCGGCCCGCCGGGGACGGCGCCGGCACGCAGCAGCGCCAGGAACTCGGCCACGTTGAGCCGGCCGCCGACCGGAGCCCCGCGCCCCATGGAACCCTCGACACCCTCGGCCATGCTGCGAGCATGCACGCGCCGGGAAGATCTTGCACGAACGCCATGGACGGCGGCGCAGCCAGGCTGGGCTCGAGCAGCGTGAGCGCAGCCCGCGAAACCTGTGGGCGCCGCGCCCGGCGGATACCGGGCGGAGTTCCCACGCCGCATGGGCACCTGTCTCGGCCGCCGGGAACCCCGCGCCCAGCCGTGATACACTCCCGAGCGGACCGGCCGGGGCCGGTACGTGCCCATGCCCAGACGCGACGACATCCACAAGATCCTGATCCTCGGCTCCGGCCCGATCGTCATCGGGCAGGCGGCCGAGTTCGATTACTCGGGAACCCAGGCCTGCAAGGCCTTGCGCAATGCCGGATACCAGGTGGTGCTGGTCAACTCCAACCCCGCCACCATCATGACCGACCCCGACGTGGCCGACCGCACCTACGTCGAGCCGCTGACGCCGACCTTCATCGAGAAGGTGATCGAGGCCGAACGGCCCGACGCGCTGCTTCCCACCCTCGGCGGCCAGACCGCCCTGAACCTCGCGAAGACGCTGTGGGAGGAAGGCACCCTCGAGCGGCACGGGGTGGAGCTCATCGGCGCCAACTACGACGCCATCCAGAAGGGCGAGGACCGCCAGCGCTTCCAGGCCAGCATGGCCGACATCGGCATCAAGACGCCGGCCGGCAAGCTGATCTCGACGCTCGACGAGGCGCTCGCCTTCGTGGGGAGCATCGGCTATCCCGCCATCATCCGGCCCAGCTACACCCTCGGCGGCACCGGCGGCGGCGTCGCCCGCGACGAGGCGGAGTTCCGCCGGGTGGTGCGCCAGGGCCTGCACGACTCGCCCGTGCACACCGTGCTCGTCGAGCAGTCCGTGCTCGGCTGGAAGGAGTACGAGCTGGAGGTGATGCGCGACCACAACGACACGGTCGTCATCATCTGCTCCATCGAGAACGTCGACCCGATGGGGGTGCACACCGGCGACTCAATCACCGTGGCGCCGGCGCAGACGCTGTCGGACAAGGAGTACCAGAAGCTCCGCGACTACGCCATCGCCATCATCCGCGAGATCGGCGTGGACACGGGCGGCTCCAACATCCAGTTCGCGGTCAACCCGGTCGACGGCGAGACCATCGTCATCGAGATGAACCCGCGGGTGTCGCGCTCCTCGGCTCTGGCCTCCAAGGCCACGGGCTACCCGATCGCCAAGATCGCTGCGCTGCTGGCCGTCGGCTACCACCTCGACGAGCTCCCGAACGACATCACCAAGGAGACCAAGGCCGCCTTCGAGCCGACCATCGACTACGTCGTCACCAAGATCCCGCGCTTCGCGTTCGAGAAGTTCCCGGGCGCGTCGCGCGAGCTCGGCACGCAGATGCGCTCGGTGGGCGAGGTGATGGCCATCGGCCGCACCTTCAAGGAGTCGCTCCTGAAGGCGCTGCGCTCGCTCGAGCTCGACGTGCGCGGGGAGACGCAGGCGATGCCCCCGGCGGAGCTCGAGGCGCTGCTGGTCGCCAACCCGGTGCGCCTCCCGGCGGTGCTGGAGCTGCTGCGTCGCGGCCGCAGCCCTCAGCTCTTGCACGAGAAGACCCGTATCGACCCGTGGTTCCTGGCGCAGCTCAAGGAGATCGTCGACGGCGAGGAGGAGATCCGCCGCATGCCGGAGCCCGAGGCCTGGACCTGGTCGCAATGGCGTGAGGTCAAGCGCTTCGGCTTCAGCGACGCCGACGTGGCGCACCTGTGCGGCCGCGACCCGGCCGACATCCGCGCGATCCGGCTCGGCAAGGGCGGCGCGCCCGTGTACAAGACGGTCGACACCTGCGCGGCCGAGTTCGAGGCCTACACGCCCTACCACTACTCCACCTACGAGTGGCAGGACGAGGTCGCGCCATCCCGGCGCGACAAGGTGCTCATCCTCGGCTCCGGCCCCAACCGCATCGGCCAGGGCGTCGAGTTCGACTACGCCACCG